>UMDO01020485.1_pt1 | contig 317742 bp, 296 predicted proteins | sample 1964511 | NCBI WGS metagenome assembly UMDO01 (sample SAMEA4835996, study PRJEB28245) | human gut metagenome | biome: gut microbiome; material: fecal sample | place: Denmark | collected 2008 | reverse complement strand
GTTAACATGGGGTTTTGTTCTTTCATATTTTTGCTTTGCCATTTATTGTATCCTCCTTAAACAGGTAATTTCTTAGGCCTGAGTGCCTTTGTTTTTAGCAATAATTGCTTCGGCAATATTTCTCGGAACTTCTTCGTAATGGTCAACTTCCATGGAGTAGTTACCGCGGCCCTGAGTTTTGGAACGCAGGTCGGTAGCATAACCGAACATTTCAGACAGCGGGACGAATGCATCAATAACCTGGGCACCGTTGCGTGCTTCCATGCTATTAATGCGGCCGCGGCGGGAGTTCAGGTCGCCGATAACGTCGCCCATGTATTCTTCAGGAACGGTAACTTCTACTTTCATGTAAGGTTCAAGAATAACCGGGTCAGCTTTCAGTGCACCAGCACGGAAGCCCATAGAACCGGCAATCTTAAATGCCATTTCAGAGGAGTCAACTTCATGGTAAGAACCGTCGTAAACAGTTACGCCAACGTCTACCATCGGATAACCGGCAACTACGCCGTTTTCCATAGCTTCTTTAACACCTGCTTCCACAGGCCCGATGTATTCTTTCGGAATAGCACCGCCGACAACTTTGTTGTCGAATTTGAAGCCTTCGCCGGGTTCCAGCGGAGTGAGTTCCAACCAGCAGTGACCATACTGGCCTTTACCGCCGGACTGACGAACGAATTTGCCTTCAGCCTTAACGGATTTGCGGATGGTTTCACGGTAAGCAACCTGCGGGTTACCTACGCTGCAGCCAACGTGGAATTCACGAAGCAGACGGTCAACGATAATATCGAGGTGAAGCTCGCCCATGCCGGAGATAATGGTCTGAGCGGTTTCAGGGTCGGTACGTACGCGGAAGGTCGGGTCTTCTTCAGCGAGTTTCTGCAAAGCAATGCCCATTTTTTCCTGGTCAGCCTTGGTTTTCGGTTCAACTGCTACGGAAATAACAGGATCCGGGAATACCATGGATTCGAGAATGATAGGAGCTTTTTCATCGCAGAGGGTGTCGCCGGTAGTAGTATCTTTCAGGCCAACTGCTGCTGCGATATCACCTGCGTAAACCTTTTCGATTTCCTGACGGTGGTTAGCATGCATTTGCAGGATACGGCCGATACGTTCGCGTTTGCCCTTAGTGGAGTTATATACATAGGAACCGGATTCAAGAGTACCGGAATATACGCGGAAGAATGCGAGTTTACCTACATACGGGTCAGTCATGATTTTGAATGCGAGAGCTGCAAACGGTTCTTCATCACTGGACGGGCGTTCATCTTCTTCACCGGTTTCCGGGTTAACGCCTTTGATGTGAGGAATGTCGGTAGGAGCCGGCATGAATGCAACAATTGCATCAAGCAAAGGCTGAACGCCTTTGTTTTTATAAGAAGAACCACAGCAAACCGGAGTCATTTTGCAGGCAATGGTTTGTTTGCGGATGCCTGTCATGATTTCTTCTTCGGTGAGTTCTTCGCCTTCAAGATATTTCATCATCAGGTCGTCATCGCTTTCAGCAACTGCTTCGATAAGAGCCTGACGGTATTCTTCGGCTTTTTCCTTCATATCTTCCGGAATTTCAACGAATTCTTCGTCTTTGCCGAGTTTATCGCCATAAACGATAGCTTTCATTTTAATAAGGTCAACCATGCCTTCGAAAGTATCTTCATAGCCGATAGGAAGCTGGATAGGCACTGCATTAGCACCAAGGCGGTCTTTCATCATTTGAACTACGTTATAGAAGTTCGCGCCTGTAATATCCATTTTGTTTACATAAGCCATACGAGGTACGCTGTATTTATCAGCCTGGCGCCATACGGTTTCAGACTGAGGTTCAACGCCGCCTTTGGCACAGAAAACTGCAACAGAGCCGTCAAGGACACGCAGAGAACGTTCAACTTCTACAGTGAAGTCAACGTGGCCCGGGGTATCAATGATGTTGATACGGTGGCCTTTCCAGTGGCAGGTTGTAGCAGCCGAAGTAATGGTAATACCACGTTCTTTTTCCTGTTCCATCCAGTCCATGGTAGCAGCGCCTTCATGGGTTTCGCCGATTTTATGAACGCGGCCGGTATAGAACAGAATACGTTCGGTCGTGGTGGTTTTACCGGCATCGATGTGAGCCATGATACCGATATTTCTTGTTTTCTCAAGTGGAAATTCTCTGCCCACTTTTTCGTCCTCCCTCTAATAAAAATCAGGGTTCTGGTTAAATTACCAGCGGTAATGAGCAAACGCTTTGTTTGCTTCAGCCATCTTATGGGTATCTTCGCGTTTTTTTACAGCAGCGCCGGTACCGTTAGCGGCATCCATAATTTCGCCGGCAACGCGTTCGCACATAGTTCTTTCACCACGCAGGCGGGAGTAGTTTACCAGCCAGCGGATACCAAGAGTGGTTTTGCGGTCAGCACGTACTTCTACCGGAACCTGGTAGTTTGCGCCACCTACGCGGCGGGCACGTACTTCGAGGAGCGGCATAACATTTTTCATAGCCGCATCAAATACTTCAAGGGGATCTTTGCCGGTTTTAGCGCGGACAAGATCAAAAGCATCATATACAATGCGTTCTGCAACGCCTTTTTTGCCATCAAGCATGATTTTGTTGATGAATCTGGTTAATAATTTGGAGCCATACACCGGATCCGGCAGTACGTCTCTTTTAGTAACAGGGCCTTTTCTAGGCATGTGTTTCCCTCCTTAATCATTTCGTGAAATCAGTTAATACTGCTTATTTTTTTGCTTTAGCACGTTTAGCGCCGTATTTGGAACGGCCCTGGCTGCGGTTAGCAACGCCAGCAGTATCAAGTGCACCACGAATGATATGGTAACGCACGCCCGGAAGGTCTTTTACCCTTCCGCCTCTAATAAGAACAACGCTGTGTTCTTGCAGATTGTGACCGATACCCGGAATATATGCGGTAACTTCGATGCCGTTGGTTAAACGGACACGAGCAACCTTACGCAGAGCAGAGTTAGGTTTTTTAGGGGTTGTGGTATAAACCCTGGTACAAACGCCGCGTTTCTGAGGGCATTCTTTCAATGCCGGAGCGGTGGATTTTTCAATTGCAACCTGTCTGCCTTTGCGGACTAATTGGTTAATTGTAGGCATATCGGCACCTCCTTCCCGAATAATTAGATTTGAATGATTATAAAAACTCCCGACTGGCGGAAGTCCCTATCAGTCTTTAAGCACCGCGGCGGCAGCAGCCCCAACGTGAATGCCGCATGCTTTGCCAAGTTCGTGCATCGAATCCGCGGTTATTACTTTTACACCGGCGGCTTCGCAGCTTTCCAAAAGCGGGCGGCTTATGCGGATATCGGCATCGGCTGCGATAAGCACCAGCTTTGCCGTTCCCTTTTCAACCGCTTTTGCCGTTTGTTTAACACCAACGACATGTTTAGTTGCTTCTGTTAATTGCTTCAGCATCTGGCTGTTCCTCCTGAAAAAGGGCATAACTGTTCCGTGATACTGATATATTGTACCATTACAAAAAAGGCTTGTCAATATTTTTTGCAACTTTTTTTGCAGGCCTCAGCGCCCATTTTATGGGCTTCTTTCTTTACACGTTGCCTTGTGTTTCAAATGGCGTTTTTGTTATATTCTTTACACATAAAAATGCCTGTTTTACGCTTTTTTTCACAATTCCGCCGCAAAAATTTTAAGCAATAAAAGCAAAAAACAAATAAAAAACTTTAAATTTTCTTAAATTTCAGGTCAATTCAAAAGGGCTGGCGCCCAAATATTTTTTAATTTTTCAAAATTACATCTGGCATTTGCCGGGCTTGTTGAAGGCATTGCCAAAATTTCCACGCCGTTTATGCTGTTTGTGCGGCAATATTTTTTCAACGCAGCATAGGCTTTGCCGCCGTTGCAGCAAATGCGCTTAATTTTAGGGTGATGTGCAATAAACCCGGCCAAATCATTATATTCCTCATCGCGTATTGCCGAATCGAGGCTGCCTTCACGGCGGCAGAACGCCAAAACATCCCACAGGGCAACATTATTGCACAGCAGCAAAGCCTTGCGCTCCTCATAATCGTCAAGCATTTCTCCATTATTAAAAATTTCTGCCATTAAACGCCAAAAGCGGTTATTTTTATGTCCGTAATACTGCTGCAGCTCCAGCGAGCGTTCTCCCGGCATTGAGCCTAATATTAAAATTGTACAACCGGCATTTTCTACCGGAGCAAAGCATTTGCAAATATCACTCATTATTTTCACCCTCCAAATATATGGAAGCGTTTTTAGTTTTTATAACTTCAATACAGGCGCCCATCTTTTGCCAGCACTTAATATTACTGTTATGCTGCCCACGCAGTTTCGATTCCATATTCTGCGGCACATAAATTTTTATTTTGCTCCTGCCTGCATTAACCAGCGCTATAATTTGCGGCGTAACTTCGTTTCTGACAGCCATGCTTTTCACTATCTCACCAAAAGCGGGATGAAAAGGGCCTGCCACAATATTTCCGGGGCTGCACAATTCGTCATCCGGCTGTAAGCCGATGCGTATAACATTAATGCCGTTACCGGTAAATTTCTGCAAAGCTGCTGCACAAAGCTCTGCGGCGGCATCCACGTCAAGCGGCGTAAACTTTCCGCTGCGGTACGTTTCTTCAAGCGGTGTATCTTTAATTACCAAAAGCGGATAAAGCCTCACCATATCCGGTTTTAGAGCAATGCTTTCCGCAACGGTAGACATAAAGCTTGCCGCCGTCTGCCCGGGCATGCCGCACATCAGCTGCAAGCCTGCTTTAAAACCATGTGCGCGCAAAAGTTCAACAGCCTTTACAACGCTTGCCGCATTATGGCCACGCCCTGCCAGCTCCAAAACGCTGTCATCCAAAGACTGTACGCCCAGTTCCACCGTGCTTACATTATGCTTTTTTAAAAGAGCCAGCCTTTCCTCATCTATATAATCCGGCCGCGTCGATAAGCGCACGCTGCCAATAATTCCCTCCTGCAAAAGTTTATCAACCGGCTTGAAAAGTTCTTCCTGTAAATCCATATCAAGGCCGGTAAAAGAACCGCCGTAAAAAGCAGCTTCGTTTTCTTTGCCCGGTTTAATCCATTGTAAATATTTTTCTATCTGCTGCCGCACTGCCTCTGCCGATGCTGTTTTTTGCCCGCTGATTTTCTTCTGGTTACAAAAAACGCACTGATGCGGGCATCCCGCGTGCGGAATAAAAATTGGAATAATGCTCATAACTTTACCTTTCATTGTATTCTTACCTGCATTATATTCTGCTGCCGCCGCATCGTCAATACGGCAATTGCAAGCCCCGTTTATATATGTTAGAATAGCAGGTGCAAAATAATATAAAGGATGAATTTTTATGGGTTATTTATATCTTGCTTTGGCAATAAGCCTTGAACTTATCGGCACAACCTGCCTTAAATATTCCGAAGGATTTACCAAACTTTACCCGTCGCTTGCAACGCTTGCCGCTTATGGGTTATGCTTTTATTTATTTTCCAAATCGCTTTTATACCTGCATTTAAGCATTGCTTATGCAATATGGTGCGCCATAGGCATTGTAGCGGCAACGCTGATTTCAGTTTTTCTTTTCAATGAAGCACTTTCTCCTGCAGGTTATTTTGCCATTGCCCTTATTGTGGCAGGCGTTATAATTTTAAACCTTTTTGGCCCGGCGCATTAAGCACAATTTAACTAAGGCATACAAAAAACGGTTTCAGGTGTTCAGCCCGAAACCGTTTTACTTTATTTTTTAAGTTTTTCCAAAGCACTTTTTGCAGCGTGTTGCTCAGCTTCTTTTTTGCTGTGCCCTATGCCTTTGCCGATAACCCTGCCTGCAACCGAAACAACAGTCGTAAACGACTTGTTGTGCTCCGGCCCGCTGGAATCAATCAGTTCATAGGTAATTTCCACATCGCCGTCTTTTTGAACTACTTCCTGCAAACGTGTTTTATAATCGGAATAAATTCCGTGTTCACAAATAAAATCAAGTTCCTGCTTCATCAGCCCCAGCAAAAATTTTTCTGCAGAGGCAAGCCCCTGGTCGATATAGTATGCACCCAAAACCGACTCAAACGCATCTGCCAGGATAGAAGCCCTGTTGCGTCCGCCGGAAAGGTCTTCACCTTTGCCGAGGCGCAGGTACTTGCCGAGAGAAATTTTATGCGCATACTGTGCCAGTGAAGTTTCACAAACAATGTGGGCACGCAGCTTGGTAAGCTCACCCTCATTAAGTTTTGGAAAGTTTTTATACATATAGGTGCTGACGATAATACTTAAAACAGAATCGCCCAAAAATTCAATGCGTTCATTGTGTTCCGGGCGCGGCTGCTCTTTAGCCTCATGGGCATAGGAAGTATGTGTCAGCGCCGTATTTAAAATATCTAAATTATTCATGGTAATTCCAAGCTGCCTGCAAAACTCAAGCAACTCTTCCTTACGCTTACTTTGCATAGCAATCACCGTTTCTGTGCTTATGCCTTGTATTTTTTCAGAAGAATGCATGCATTGTGACCGCCAAAGCCAAAGTTGTTGGAAAGCGCAGCTCTTACTTCTGCTTTGCGGGCAACATTAGGCACATAGTCAAGGTCAAGGCCTTCTTCAAGGTCGGGGTCTTCGTAGTTGATAGTAGGCGGAACAACGCCGTTATCAATGGTTAAAGCGGTTGCAATGGCTTCAACGCCGCCTGCTGCACCCAAAAGGTGGCCGGTCATGGATTTGTTGGAGCTGATCATCATTTTATAAGCATGGTCGCCAAAAATTTTCTTGGCTGCCAGAGTTTCGTTCAGGTCATTTCTGTGGGTAGAAGTGCCGTGAGCGTTGATGTAATCAACTTCGTCCGGACTGATGCCTGCATCTTTAATGGCAAGTTCCATGCATACAGCCGGCATTTCGCCGCTCGGGTCCGGAGCAGTGATATGGTAAGCATCGGCAGTCATGCCATAGCCTGCAACTTCTGCGTAAATATGTGCGCCGCGTTTAAGTGCATGTTCAAGTTCTTCCAGAACAAGCACACCAGCGCCTTCGCCCATAACAAAGCCGTCACGTTTTTTATCAAACGGGCAGGATGCTTTTTCGGGGTGTTCGTTATTGGTAGAAAGAGCTTTCATGTTGCCGAAGCCTGCTACTGCCAGCGGGTTAATAGCAGCTTCGCTGCCGCCTGCCATCATAATATCGGCATCGCCGTACTGAATGATTCTGAAAGCTTCGCCAACACAGTGGGTGCCGGTTGCACATGCGGTTACAATAGCCATGTTGGGGCCTTTAAAGCCAAGAGCAATGGAAATCTGGCCTGCCGGCATATTCGGAATTTCCATAGGAATAAAGAACGGGCTGATTTTGGACGGGCCTTTTTCAACAAATTTCAAGGTCTGTTCCAGGTAAGTATGCATGCCGCCAATGCCGCTGCCTACGCAAACGCCTGCTCTTACAGGGTCAATGCTTTCAAGGTCAAGTTTGGCATCTTCAACAGCCATTTTTGCTGCAGCAACCGCAAACTGGGTAACGCGGTCCATGCGTTTGCCTTCTTTTTTATCGCCGTATTTGGAAAAATCAAAATCTTTTACTTCACCGGCAATTCTTGTGCCGTATTCGCTGGCATCAAACTGGGTAATCGGGCCTACGCCGGATTTACCTGCAACCAGATTGTTCCAAAATTCATCTTTGCCGATACCGATAGGGGTAATAGCACCTACACCGGTTATAACAACTCTTCTCTTCAAAACAAATCACCTCAAATTTAAATTTTTTCTATATCTTCTTTCAGCCTTCTGAAAATTTCTTTAACAGGCAGAATTTCCTTAATCTTCCACATATTTGCACCGGTGAAAACAAGACCGGTTTCCACATCGCCCTGCTGCGCGCGGGTTAACGCCCTGATAATGCAGAAGCTGCGTGAACAATGCTTGAGGCAGGCGTCGCAGGTTGTAGGACGCGGCGGATTGCCGTCAAGTACTTTTTGTGCAAACGGATTTAAAATTGCGCGGCCCTTATAACCAACCGGGCTGTCAATCTGCACAACATCTTCCTTAGTTATTTTGAGATAAAATTCCTTCAGAGCAGGAGCGCCGTTGGATTCTTCGCTGGCAGCGAAGCGGCTGCCCATTTGTACGCCGCTGGCACCAAGCTTCAGAAGTTCGGCTACATCAGCACCGCAAACAGCACCGCCTGCGGCAATAACCGGAATTTTTACAGCCTTAATAATATCCGGCAGAATAGTTTTGATAGATTCCTGCGTGCCCAGATGGCCGCCTGCTTCCGTACCTTCAACAACAATTGCCGAAGCGCCGAGCTTTTCGGAAATTTTAGCCAGCTTTACGGAAGAAACAATAGGAACAACTGCTACGTTGTAGGCGCGGCCGATGGCGAAAATATCTCTTGAAAAACCGGCGCCGGCAACAAGCAAATCAACTTTTTCTTCAGCTGCTGTTGTAATAAGGTCCGCAAAAGCGCGTGCTGCCACCATAGCGTTAATGCCAATCATGCCTCTGCCTTCGCTCAGTTTTCTCGCAAGGCGGATTTCCTGGCGCAGTTCATCAAGCTCAAGGCCGGACGCAGCTACAAGGCCTACGCCGCCTTCTCGTGCTACAGCACCTGCAAGGCGCGCAGTCGAAAGCCTGATGGCCATGCCTCCCTGAAATATTGGCATTTCAGCTACTTTATCACCTATTTTAAGCACTGGTAATTTCAACAAATATCCCCCATTTCTGGTTAAGATGCAACTTTTAAAACTTGGCAGGGAGGCTTAATGCCTCCCGCCAAACTGCGGATAAATTATTTTTCTTCATCCAACATTTTAACTGCGTCCGCAACAGTGCGGATTTTTTCTGCTTTTTCGTCAGGAATTTCAACGCCGAATTCCTCTTCGAAAGCCATGATTAATTCAACGATGTCAAGAGAGTCAGCGCCCAAATCGTCGATGAAGGAAGATTCCATTTTTACTTCTTCCGGGTCAACACTCAACTGTTCTACGGTGATGTTTTTAACTTTGTCGAAAGTGCTCATTACGATTCACCTCCTTCCAAGGTAGTTTGATAATACATTATTACATTACCATACCGCCGTCGACATGTAAAGTCTGGCCGGTTATATAAGCGGCATTATCGCTCACAAGGAACAGTACCGCTTTGGCAATATCCTCAGGCTCACCCAGGCGGGCAAGCGGAATGGAAGCTTCCATGGCAGCAACAACTTTTTCGGAAAGAACGCTGGTCATATCGGTTTTGATAAAGCCGGGGGTAACAGCGTTAACCCTGATGCCGCGGGCAGCCATTTCTTTGGCAACGCTGCGGGTAAAGCCCAAAATGCCTGCTTTGGCAGCAGCATAGTTGGCCTGGCCTGCATTGCCCATTAAAGCAACAACGGAGCTGATATTTACAATTGCGCCGCTGCGCTGTTTTGCCATATATTTTACAGCTGCTTTGGTGCAGTTGAACACACCTTTAAGGTTGGTATTGAGAACAGCGTCCCAATCTTCTTCTTTCATGCGCAGAAGCAGGGTATCGCGGGTAATGCCGGCATTATTAACGAGAATATCAATATGGCCGAGTTCTTTAACCACTTTATCTACCATTTCAGCGCAAACTTCGGTTTGGGAAACGTCACCCTGCACAAGAATGGCTTTTCTGCCCATTTTTTCAATTTCAGCAGCAACTGCTTCAGCAGCAGCGGTGCTGCCTGCAAAATTAACGGCTACATCTGCGCCGTTTTCGGCAAGCAAAAGCGCAATTGCTTTGCCAATGCCGCGGGATGCCCCGGTAACTAAAGCTACTTTGCCTTCTAACAGCATTTTAACGGACCTCCTGGAAATAAGCAAGTGTTTTTGCAAGGCTTGCTTCATCTTCTACGTTAAGGGAAGTTACGGATTTGTCAATTTTCTTGTTAAAGCCGCACAGAACTTTGCCCGGGCCAACTTCAACAAAAGTATCCACGCCGCCGGCAATCATTTTTCTTACACCGGTTTCCCAAAGTACAGGCATAGCAGCCTGACGGATTAAAGATTCTTTAATAACTTCTGCTTTGGTTACTTCTTCGGCGTTAACGTTTGCCATAACGGGGATTTTAGCATCGTGGAAAGTAATGGTTTTAAATACTTCTGCCAGACGGTCGGAAGCAGGCTGGAGCAGAGTGCTGTGGAAAGGAGCGCTTACCGGCAGGAGAACTGCGCGTTTTGCACCGGCTTCTTTCAAAGCAACAAGAGCCTTGTCTACTGCGCCAACAGCACCGGCAATTACAACCTGGCCGGGGCAGTTAAAGTTTACTGCCTGTACTGCTTCGCCGCATTCAGCTTCCACGCTGCGGCAGATTTCAACAATTTTATCGCTGTCCATGCCAAGTACGGCAGCCATGCTGCCTTCGCCTACAGGAACTGCTTCCTGCATAAACTGGCCTCTTTTGCGTACAATGCGTACGGCATCTGCAAAATCAAGTGCTTCTGCCTGCACCAGTGCAGAATATTCACCCAGGCTGTGGCCTGCTGCAATTTCGCAGGTTACGCCGTTTTCGGCAAGAACTCTTGCGCAGGCAACGCTGGCAGTTAAAATTGCCGGCTGGGTATTAAAAGTAAGGCGCAGCTGGTCTTCCGGACCTTCAAAGCACAGTTTGCTGATGGAAAAACCGAGTGCTTCGTCAGCTTCTTCAAAAGTCCTGCGTGCACAGGCATAGTTTTCGTACAAATCTTTGCACATGCCAACGCTCTGGGAGCCCTGGCCGGGGAAAATAAATGCTACTTTACTCATTAACATAGCCTCTCTTTCGCCAATTATTTACACCATTTAAGAACAATACTGCCCCAGGTAAGGCCTGCGCCGAAAGCAACAAGCAGCAGGTTGTCGCCTTTTTTCATGGCATGCTGGTCCTGCATTTCCGTAAGAGCGATAGGAATGCATGCTGCGGAAGTATTACTGTATTTATCAATATTTACCCAAACTTTATCCATCGGCATTTTAAAATGCTTGGCAGCGGACTGAATGATGCGGATATTGGCCTGGTGCGGTACCAGCATATCAATATCTTCATTGGTCAGGCCGGCCTGTTCGAGGGATTTTTTAGCCGTTTTGCCCATAATTTTTACGGCGAACTTAAATACTTCGTTGCCGTTCATATGTACGGTATGTTCTTTGGCGTCAACGGTTTCGTGGCTGGCAGGTTTTCTGCTGCCGCCTGCGGGCTGCATAAGGTGAATGCTGCCTGCACCGTCACTGCCAAGGTCAAGGCCCAAAATGCCGTAGCCTTCTTCAACCTCGCCAAGTACGGCTGCGCCTGCGCCGTCGCCAAACAGTACGCAGGTGTTGCGGTCTTCCCAGTTCAAAATACGGGAAAGTGTTTCCGCACCGATTACAAGGGCTTTTTTATAAACGCCGCTGGCAATCATCTGCGCAGCAACGCTTACACCGTAAACAAAGCCCGTGCAGCCTGCGGAAAGGTCAAACGCAGCTGCGTGAGTTGCCCACAGTCTGTCCTGCACAAGGCAGGCGGTGGAAGGATATACGCCGTAATCAGGCGTAGCGGTTGCAACAATAATAAGGTCAAGGTCGGCAGGGGCAACACCGGCATCTTCCAGTGCACGCCTTGCGGCGATAAGGGCCATATCGCTTGTAGCCTGTTCAGGAGCCGCAATATGGCGGGTTCTGATGCCCGTGCGCTGCACAATCCATTCATCGCTGGTATCAACCATTTTTTCAAGGTCGTGGTTGGTCAAAATCTTGCTGGGAAGATAGCTGCCTACACCCAGAATACCAACTTGTTTTACAGCTTTAGTCATGTATTTATCCTCGTTTCTTTATTTTTCTTCGTCTTTGATGACAATTTCAGCAATATGTTTTACCACGTCACGCTCGGCAAAGTTAATGGCTACCCTTACCGCACTGGTAATGGATTTTGCCTTGCTGTTGCCGTGGCAGATGATAAACGGTGCCTTAACGCCCAAAAGCAGCGCGCCGCCGTATTCCGTAACGTCAGCACGTTTTTTCAAGGCTTTCATTGTCGGCAGAAGCAAAAGCCCGCCGAGTTTTGCCATTAAGCCGCCTTTGGAAATGGCGTCTTTTATTACTACCATTATAGCACTTGCAAGCCCTTCTGCAAACTTTAAAACAACATTGCCCACAAAGCCGTCGCATACAACAACATCAACGGTGCCTTTGTTAATATCGCGGCCTTCAACGTTGCCGATAAAGTTAATATGCTGTTCTTCTTTCAGCAGCGGGTACGTTGCCAGAGCCTGTTCGTTGCCCTTGGTTTCTTCTTCGCCGATATTCAAAAGGCCTACGCGGGGTTTATCAACGCCAAACATCAGCTCTGAATAAACGCTGCCCATCAGTGCGCTCTGCACCATGTGTTCCGGTTTGGCATCAACTTTGGCACCGCTGTCCAGAAGCACCGTAGTGCCGGTAAGATTCGGAATCGGCGTTGCAATAGCCGGGCGCTCAATGCCTTTAATGCGCCCCAGGTAAAACAGCGCAGCCGCAACAGCCGCACCGGTACTGCCGGACGATACCAGCGCATCGCATTTTTTCTCGCGCAAAAGGCGGGTTGCCACAACAATAGAAGAATTCTTCTTTGTTTTTACGGCAATGGAAGGGTGCTCGTCCATTCTTACAACTTCCGTTGCCGGACAAATGCTGAGCCTGCTGTCCGTATCGGCTTTGTATTCGCGCAGCAGGTTCTCGATGGTTTCCGGGTCACCTACCAGCACAATTTCACAGTTAAATTCTTTTACAGCCTGTACCGCTCCAAGCACAAGTTCTTTCGGGCCATAGTCCGTTCCCATTACATCAAGCGCGATTTTCATATGCCTGTGTCGTCCTTTCGTCCGGGCAGGGTACAATTATAAATTTTGCCCGGAATACTTCCTCATTATTATTTCTTATTTTAACCCAAATTATATATTTATTAAGCTCCCTGCGGATAACCTCTGCCTTTGCCACCAGCGTAGCCCCTGCGTATACGGGCACTTTATACTTAACATTGCCCACACCGGTAAGGGCCGCTTCGGCATCAACAACTGCCAGCGCCAGGGTATTTGCCATGGCAAACATGTAATAGCCTCTTGCCACACCTGTTTTTTCCAATACCATATCAGGAGTTATTTTCAGCATGGAAATGCCGGAATGATTAAGTTCCAGGTCAATCAGGTCACCGACAATATCTTTTTTGTCAATGGCTTTCAGCTTTACCTGCGCGTTTTCGGCCATCTGGCGCGTGCGCTCGCGCAGTTCCGGGATGTTAAGGCTTAGCCTGTCCAAACGGATAGTCTGAATGCTGACCGCCAGATTTTTAGCAAGCTGCTCATCCGTTAAAAAAGGGTTTCTTTGCAGCATTTTAAACAAGCGCTCATGCCGTATTACTTTTTTAGCAGAATTCATAACATCACCTTTTTTAATACCTACTCCTAATATCTGGATTTATTATAATAGTACAAATAAAAAAAAGCAAGCAAAATTTTTTACCTGCTTTTCATCCTTAAAACGGCAAAATAAAAAGAGGCCGCAAAGCCTCTTTAACAAATATCCGGTTAAAAGCAAAAACCCCCAAGCCTGAGGCTTAGGGGGTATTTTTTACTCAGCGTCTTTTGCTACAACCTGTTTACCATTGTAGTAACCACATTCGGGGCAAACACGGTGCGGCATTTTCATTTCGTGACATTGCGGGCATTCAACTAAGCCGGGAGCGGTAAGCTTCCAGTTTGCACGGCGGGAATCACGGCGCGCTTTAGACATTTTTCTTTTTGGTACTGCCATTGTTGGTACACCTCCTCAAGCTGTAAGGCAAAATTTAATTTTTGATGAATTGCTTTAATGCCGCCAGTCTGGGATCAACCGAAGTTGTATCACAGCCGCAGTCGCCTTCATTTCTGTCAGCCCCGCAGACCGGACACAGCCCACGGCAATCTTCCCTGCAAAGTGCTTGCAAAGGAACTGCCAAAAGGAGGCTCTCTCGAACAGGCTCTGTTATATCAAGCAGATCTGATTCATAGATAAAAGCATCATTTTCAATGTTTTCTGCTCCTGCCGGATAAAATTTTTCAACAACCTGGGCATTCAGCTTTTCGGTATAAACCTTAAGGCAGCGTCCGCAGGTGCGTTCAATTTCCGTTGCTGCTTCGGCCTTGAGCAAAATTACGTCGCCAGCATTTTCAACCATGCCTTTTAAAACAACAGGCGCGGTAATTTTTAAATCGGCTTCTGTAATTCCAAGCTCGTCAGGCGTCAGTTCATACGAAAATTCTTTGCTTCCGACAAGTCTTTTTTTGATTTCTGCGACATTTATTCTTATCATATTTCACCAATCGTATCAATTATAGCTATGTGAAGCTGCTTTGTCAAGTAATAGTTATCGCCCGCAGGCTTACAATTTTATAATGCGGCGGCAGATATTTACAGTGTCGCGCGCAATTACAAGCTCCTCGTTGGTAGGAATTGCAAAAATTTTTACCTTTGCACCGTCAACATTAATTTCCTGGTTCCTGCCGCGCGCCTTGTTTTTCACTGGGTCGATGCCGGTACCGAGATACTCCAGCCCTTCGCAGATTTTCTCGCGCATGGAAGAAGAATTCTCGCCCAGACCTGCCGTAAACACAATGGCATCCACGCCGCCCATCGCCGCCGTATAAGCGCCGATATATTTTTTTACGCGGTAAGCAAAAACGTCAATCGCCAGCTGGCTGCGTTCATCGCCGCGGTGCGCCGCGCTTTCCAAATCCCTGAAATCGCTGGAAAGCCCGCTGATGCCCAAAACACCGCTGCGGCGGTTCAGGTATTCGTCAATCTGCTCGGCATCCATATTTTCTTTAACAATTAAAAACGGAATAATCGCCGGGTCAATCTCGCCGGAGCGCGTGCCCATAACAAGCCCGTCCAGCGGGGTATAGCCCATGCTGGTATCAATGGATTTGCCGTATTTAACAGCCGCCACACTGGAACCGTTGCCCAGATGGCAGGTAATAATGCGGTAATCCGAAACTTCTCCGCCCATCATTCTGGCGGCTTCCTGAGCCACGTATTTATGCGAAGTGCCGTGGAAACCGTAACGGCGCACGCCGTATTTTACATACAGTTCATAAGGCAGGCCGTATAAATAGGCTTTTTCAGGCATGGTCTGGTGAAACGCCGTATCGAAAACAACAACCTGCGGCACCTGCGGCATTAACGCCATACAAGCCTTAACGCCGTTTAAGTTAGGCGGGTTGTGCAGCGGCGCAAGCTCAGCGCACGCAGCAATGCCTTCAAGCACATCCGGCGTTACAAGCACGGAATCAGAAAAGCGTTCGCCGCCGTGAACAACGCGGTGCCCTACAGCGTCAATTTCGCTCATGCTTTTAATAACGCCGTAATCGGGATTTACCAGTGCGTCCACCGCCAGCTTTATGCCAAAGTTGTGGTCTGGCACATCGATGTTGATATCAACCGTGTATTTTCCTTCCGGAGTATGCTTTAAAACAGAACCATCCATGCCGATACGCTCAATCAAGCCTTTGGCCAGCACTTTTTCACCGTTCATATTTATAAGCTGGTATTTAATTGAAGAACTGCCGCAATTAACAACAAAAACAATCACAGTATTCACCCCTAAAATTAGTTTTGCACTTCCGGGTAAATTTTAATATACTATTAGTATACACTATTTGACATTTAACCGCCAGTAAAACTTTCTGAGGTGAACCTATGAAAAAATCTATCGGCGTTATAGCCGAATACAATCCCTTCCACAACGGGCATTTGCTGCACCTTACCGAAGCGCGCCGCCTTGCCGGAGGCGATTTGCCAGTTATTGCCGTTATGAGCGGCAGCGTTGTGCAGCGCGGCGAACCTGCCTTCTGCAATAAATGGGCGCGGGCGCAGATGGCCGTGCAAAACGGCGCAGACCTTGTACTGGAACTGCCTGCCGTATTTTCGTGCCGCAGCGCGGAATTTTTTGCCGCAGGCGCAGTGCAGCTTTTAGCAGCGACAGGAATTACGGGTTACCTCGCTTTCGGCGCGGAAACCGCAGAAACACAAACGCTTGCAGCTGCCGCCCACTTCATCAACACTCATCAGGAAGAACTGCGCGCCATTATAAAAAGCGGCGCGTCTTACGCCGCTGCCCAGTCCACACTTTTGCAAAATGCAGGCTTTACTTTTGCCGCGGCGGAAGCAAACGATATTTTGGCACTTGAATACTGCCGCTGCCTGCAAAAATACGCGCCGCAAATTGCGCCGCTTCTTATACGCCGCTGCGGTGCAGGTTACAACAGCAGCGACATAAACGCCGAATACGCCAGCGCCAGCGGCATACGCACGGAATACGCCACAGCAGGGCTTTCCGGCAGAATTTTAAACCAAATCCCGGAATGCAGCCATAAACTACTGGAAAGGCTCCATTCTTTAAATTTACTTGGCTGGAATGCAGAAAAACTCGACGCGCTTGTTTTATATAAGCTCTGTATGCTTACGGAGCAGCAAATTGCAGCTGCCTGCGAATGTACGGAAGGCCTTGAACACCGCTTAAAAGCAGCAGCTGCCTGCCCGGATATGCAAAGCGTTGTAAGCAGCGTAAGCAGCAAACGCTATACAAAATCGCGCATCCGCCGCCTGTTAATGCAGCTTTTGCTTGGCAATGACAAAACCATTTTTACCGAAGCCAAACCGCAATACCTTCGCGTGCTGGCTTTTAACAGCCGCGGCCGCAGCCTGCTTGCACAAATGCGCAAAACAGCCTCGCTGCCGGTTATTACCAAAATGGGCCGCAATTTTAAAAACTGCCTCACCGGCGATGCCGCAAAAGACGAACTTATTATACGCCAGCTGCAAATGGATATTAACGCCGCCAACCTGCTGGCATTACTGCAAAACCGCAGCCAAAACTACTGCCAAACCTATAACAGCGATTTTTTAATGCAGCCTTTTCAACAGGCCTAATAAAAAAACAAAGCCGCTTACCAGTAATGGTAAACGGCTTAAATTTTTGCCTGATTATTTTTCTTCTTCGTCGTCCTGAATTTCATCGCCGTAATATTCCTGCGGCGCTGCAAGTTTGCGGCGTTCGTCGTTAACGGAATTGCGGTTATCGTTCAGTCCCTGCAGGGCAGACTGCAAATTGCCGCTTAAATATGCCAGCATATCGTCGGCATATTGCAGCACATCCATTTTTACGCGCTCTGCATAAGCGTCTGCTTCTTCCTTAACTTCCTGTTCATGGCGCAGAGCCGTATTTTTAATATCTTCGGCAAAAGACTGTGCCTGCTGCACAACTTCTTCCTGGCGTACAAGGCGTTCTGCTTCCGCCTTGGCAATTTCCACAATGCGTTCCGCCTCGGTTTTGGCCTGTACAACAATATTGTCGGCATCTTCGTGGGCCTTGTTGATTATGGCTTTCTGTTCTTCCAAAAGCTTGGCGGCACTTTTTACTTCACGGGGAATGGCTTCCTTCAAATCATCAAGAATCTCGGCCAAATCGCTTCCTTCCACAATGATTTTATCAGTCAGCGGAATTCTGCTGGCCGCAGAAATAAGATTATACATTTCATCAAAAATTCTGTCTAAAGCAGCACTGGTACTCTTGTCTATCATCGTAACATCCTCTTTCTATAACAAGTGTTTTTCCGCCAGCAGCTCCTTAATGCGCACCTCAACGTTATCGGGCACCAAACCGTGGATGCAGCCGCCAAACGTAGCCAGTTCGCGCACGCCGGAAGAGCTTAAAAACGAATAATTGGCATTGGTCATGATAAAAACAGTTTCCAGATTATTATCAATTTTTTTAATCAGCAGCGCACGCTGAAATTCATACTCAAAATCGGAAAATGCACGCAGGCCCCTGACAATAAAAGGAGCTTTTTCCTGCCTGCAAAACTCGTTCAGCAAACCCGAAAAACAGGTAACCCTGGCATTGGGGATATGCGCCGTTGCCATACGCAGCATTTCAACACGTTCTTCCATGCTGAACATTGCTTTTTCCTTTCCCGGATTGTGAAAAACACTGATGACAATCTCATCAAACATCTGGCTTGCCCGTTCAAAAATGTCCAAATGGCCATTGGTTACCGGATCAAAACTCCCCGGGCAAATTGCTCTGCGCACTTTATTAACCTCCTAAAATCTGCTTTGCAGACGGTAAATTTTGGCAATATTCTAAAAGCTTTATTCTACACAAAATGTAATATTCCTTTAATTGCCGCACCTTTTATCTATTGTAACATGTTTTCACACTTTTGCAAAACGTATAAAGCTAATTTTTGTTTCGCCGTAAGTTTCGCAGCGCACAAGTTCAAACTGCGGCGGCAGTGTTCCAAGCTCGTCATGTGCCGAATGTTCGGCAATTAAATAGCCGCCGTCGTTTAAAAGAGGGCTTTCTGCCAGCGCGGCAATAACCTTCTGCACCAGCCCCTTGTTATAAGGCGGGTCGGCAAAAACAAAATCAAAACGCATGCCCTTTTTATGCAGCCGCCCTATCAGCTGGCAGGCATCCCCGCAAATTGTTTCCGTATCGTCCTGCGCCCGGCATTTGGCAATATTGCTTTCCACCAGCCTCAGCGATTCTTTGCTTGTATCGGTAAAAACAATTTTCTCCGCGCCGCGGCTCCAGCTTTCAAGCCCGAGGTTGCCAGTACCGGCAAATAAATCCAGCACCTGCGCGCCGATTATTTTGCTGCCGATAATATTAAACAGCGATTCCTTCACCCTGTCGGCAGTGGGGCGCACATCCCAGTTTTTGGGCGTAGTCAGCTTTAGCCCTCTGGCTCTGCCAGTAATAATTCTCATTTTAAAAACTCCGTACTTGTAATATAATATTTGTAACTATACGCTGCAAAGGAGGCTTACCGTGAAAAAATATTTATGGCTTTTTTTAACCGCCCTGTGCAGCTATATTTTTTATTTTTTCAGCCTGCCGCCAAGCACGCCTTACACACCGCCGCCCCTGCCGGTGCAGGAACAGCTGCTGCTTGTGCCGCTTGACAGCCGCCCGCCCTGCACGTTAATAGCACAGGATTTGGGCAGGCTTGCTTCCATAGATGTAATTTTACCCCCAAAAGAACTTCTTGACAACTACCGCACACCGGCAAACCGCGAAAAATTATCCTCATGGCTCAGCCATAACGCAGGCAAATGCCCGGCGGTTATTTCCGGCGACCTTTTAATTCACGGCGGGCTGCTTGCTTCGCGCCTGCCGCATGGAACCGTTAACGACGAGCAGAACTTTTTAAAACTGCTGCAAGAAATGCCTTCAGGCGAAGATATTACAGTTTTTTCGATTATTCCGCGCCTGCTTGTAAGCGATAACCTGCTGCCGGACGCCTGGTACCAGTGGCACCTGATGCGTTATTCCACCCTGCGCGATATTGTAGAACAGTTCGGCGACTACCCTTCCACAGCGCAGCTGGAAGAAATTAAAAATAAAATTCCGCAGGAAATACTGCAAAAATATAACGTGCTTTACAGCACTAATGACAGTTTTAACAAACAGCTTGCAGCATTGTGCGCCGCCAAAAATTATACGCTTGTAATAGGGCAGGATGATGCCCAGCCCTTTGGCCTGCCCAACCGCAACCGCACCCACGCCGAAGCCTATATGCGCCGGGCAGGATTAAGCAGCGCCAGCACAACCACCTGCGGCGCGGACGAAATAGCACAAATGCTTACGGCACGCCGCTTTTGCCAGATTAATAACTATAAGCCAAAATTTTATATTGAATATACCACCGGCAGCGCAGCAACCGCCATTATGCCATACATGGCAGTTACTGCCGAAGCCGCCCTGCTTGACAAAATTAAATTTACCGGCGGCATGCTGACGCAAAACCTGGATGAAACCGACGTTATTTTATATGTACACTGCGGCAGTGCCAAAGAGCCTGCCAACGAAAAAATGGCGCAGAAACTGCAAACACTGCTTAACAGCGGCAAGCATGTTGCCGTTATCGACGCCAGTGAAGATTACGAAAGCAGCCAGATGCTTTTGCCCGTACTTTTGGCAAACAACGTAACCATAAACAAACTTGTTTCTTACTCGGCCTGGAACACCTTCGGCAACGCAACAGGCACAGCCATGGCGCAAAGCGCAATATTTACAGGGCAGCTTAAACGCCTGCCCAAGCATCTGCAGCCTGCGCTTTACGCGCAAAACCTTAATTTTACCGTTGCCCGCCTGTTGGATGATTACAGCTACCAAAAACTTTTGCACCACCGCCTCAGCACAATACTTACCCTGCGCGGACAGGACCCTGCAAATTTGAATGACAGCTATAAAACTTTTGCCGAAAATATTATAGAAGGCTTTATTTATAACGAAAAACGCAGCCTTTTATATACCAATTTAGGCCTTACACCCTTTTACAGCGACGGCACAGATGAATATTACCTTACCGGCATTAACGCCGAAGCAAAACTTCCGTGGAACAGAATTTTTGAAATAGAATTAAAAACAAATTGTGAATACGGCATAAAAAAATCTGCACAATAATTAAAGTACAAAACCTCACGATACATAAATACCGTGAGGTTTTAGTTTATTTGTTAATTTATTGTTTTAGGAGTTTTTAAGCAGTATTTAAGTAAAGCACCGGCTTTTAAAAACCGTGTCCCTTGCTTTTTAGTCCTTAAAATTTTCCAAACTGCCGCATAAAGTTAAGGCGTAAACACTTTTGGCGCCTACCTGTTTTAATATTTTTGCCGCTTCGTCCAGCGTTGCACCGGTGGTTAAAATATCATCCACCAATAAAATTTTAGCACCGCGTACATCGCCCTGCACTGCAAAACAGCCGCACACATTACTGCGGCGTTTATCCGGCGCAAGGCCGTACTGCGGCGCTGTTGCCTTTATGCGCACCAAAACCTGCGGCTGCCACGCGCCTTTAACGGCAAGTGCTCCGGCAAAAATGCTTTCAGGTATATCAAAGCCGCGCTGTCTGCGCCTTGCCGCGTCCGTTGGCACGGATACCACCATATCAAAGCTGCTTTCGCTATATGCCTGTGCTAAAAATACAGCTTCTTCAGCCAGCGGCTGCAAAAATTTGCTTTCACCTTCAAATTTAAGTTTGTGCAGCATTTCTTTAAGCGCGCCGCTGTATTTATACCCCATTACAGCGCAGTCAAGGCTTAACAGCCCCGGCATTGCTTCAAGCAAAAGTTCACTGCGCCTGCAAGCAGGGCAAAACACACCGCTTTCGGTTTCCGCATTGCATACGGAGCAGCTTTGCACAAAAAACACGCTTACAAGCGCCTGCCACCATTCTTTTATATAATTCAAATTATCACCATTTAATTAAAATACGTCAGCCTGTTCCTGCAAGCGTTCTGCCAAAAGCGAATAGCGCTTGCGCGTTTTATCGTTTAAAACAGCTGCCTGCACGGCTTTTTTGCTGCCGACTATTACAACTTTTTGCCGCGCCCTTGTTACCGCGGTATAAAACAGGTTGCGCTGCAGCATTATATAATGCCCCGGCACCATTAAAAGTATTACCACCGGATATTCGCTGCCCTGCGATTTATGCACGCTCATGGCATAGGCTAACTGCAGTTCATCCACTTCGGCAGAAGTATAAACAATTTTGTTGCCGCTGATACCGGCATAAGCATATTCATCTTCAAACGAGGTAAAAACCGGTTTGCCGCCGTCGTCGTACACAACCGTTACATTGCCGCCGTCGATGCGTATTATGCGCCCTATGTCGCCGTTAAACACTTCTTTTTCATAGTTGTTGCGAATCTGCATTACCTTATCGCCTTCGCGCAGTACGGCTCCGCCCGGCAGCGTCAGTTCGCCCTTGTCTGCCGCGGGCGGGTTTAAATGCTGCTGCAAAACTTTGTTTAAGTTCTGCACGCCGCAGGGGTTTTTGTGCATCGGCGAAAGCACCTGCACATACTGCAGGCCGTGTTCGGCCGCTATCTTTCCGTACAGCTGCGCCACAAAATCCGCCGCCATAAACTCGTTGTCAAAACCGGCAAACTCAAAATCGCTGTGTTCGGCAAATTCTGGCATCTGCCCATGGTTAATGCGGTGGGCGTTGCGCACAATGGGGCTTACTTCCGCCTGGCGGAAAACATTTTCCAGCCTTACTACCGGCATTTTTTTGCTGCGGATAATATCCTTCAGCACCGAACCCGGCCCTACCGAAGGCAGCTGGTCAACGTCGCCGACAAAAATAAGTCGGCAGCCGCCCGGCACTGCTTTCAGCAGATGGTGCATTAATGTAATATCAAGCATGGAGGCTTCGTCGATAATAATTGCTTCCGCGTCGAGCGGGTCGCTGTCGTTTTTGCCAAAGTTAAAACCGCTGCCGTCAGGCTGGTATTCCAAAAGCCGGTGTACCGTCTGCGCCGGATGCCCGCTTGATTCTGCCAGACGCTTGGCCGCCCTGCCCGTAGGCGCCGCCAGCAAAATGCGGCAGCCAGCTTTTTCCAGCACCGTTATAATGCCCTTAACAACGGTGGTTTTGCCTGTGCCCGGCCCGCCTGTTAATACAAACACACCGTATTTAAGCGATGCATGGATGGCTTCTTTCTGCGCTTCGGCAAGCTGTATGCCCGCCTCGAGCTCCCACTGGCTTATAATTTTTTCAACATCAACGCTTTTAATTTTTCCCGGCGCATCACGCAAAGCAATCAGCCGTTTTGCCGTCTGCGTTTCCGCCTGATACAGATATTCCGGGTAAATAAGACGCAGCCCGCCCACTTCTTCCGTGCGCAGGCGGTCTTCGTCAATCAGTTCTTTAAAAAGCTCTTTTACAGGTTCCGGGTCGGTCTGCAAAAGTTTAACCGTTTCCTGTGCCAAAAGTTCTTCCGGCACGCAGGTATGCCCGGCCGAAGCCGCCATGTTAAGCGCATAAACAAGCCCCGCTTCTATGCGCCGCCTGTCGCTGCGGCTGCACCCCAAAGCCAGCGCTATTTTATCAGCCGTCCTGAAGCCTATGCCCGTTACTTCGCCCGCAAGGGCATAGGGGTTTTCCTGCACGCGCACCAGTGCCGTGCTGCCATAGCGCGCCTGCAATTTGGGCGCATAATTGGCGCTTACGCCGTGCTGCTCCAAAAACAGCATAAGTTCGCGCATTTCGCTGAGTTCGGCATACGAAGCCGCAATGCTTTCTGCCTTTTTGCGGCCTATGCCTGCAACTTCCGTCAGCCTTTCCGGTTCGCTTTCCATAACGGTCAGCGTGCGGCTGCCAAAATGCTCCACAATGCGCGCCGCCATGGTTCTGCCAATGCCCTTAACCGCGCCGGATGCCAGAAACCGCTCAATACCGTCCGTGGTGGAAGGCTTAACCACGCGCAAAGCATCGGCCCTGAACTGTCGTCCAAAACGTACATGCTCGCACCATTCGCCTTCCATGGCAATGTTTTCGCCCATATAGGGCGCCATGCCTTTATAGGTAACCGTTGCCAAACCGGCTGCCGTTTTAACGCGCAGCACGCAAAAGCCGCCGTCGCCGCTCTGATATATAACATTTTCCAGTGTTCCCTGCAGCTGTTCCAAATGCTCACCACCGTACAAAACAAATGTTCAGTTTATTATAGCATGTTTTTTTAACTTTATAAACCATATGCGCCGTGCGCGATTATTTTTTGACAAGCACTTTAAAATTAGCTATAATTAATTAAATACATTTAGCCTTTTTTCAAAAAGGCAGGAGGTTCAGCATTGAAATCCATCGGCACACAAATTGCCATTGATATGTATAATTGCAGCGATATACTTTTGGATGACGTTATCGGCATCGAGCACATGCTCAGCAGCGCCGCAGCGCGTTTCGGCATGGAGCCGAGCGGCGTTTACGTTAACGACGAGGACGGCATTGACGAATATTCAGTGTTTGCGCACTGCAAGCAGGGGCATATTACCATGCACGTCTATCCGGATATGGGCTTTGCCACGATTGATATTTTCACCTGCTTTAAAGAAGCCGACCCAGACGGGCTGGCACGCTTTATGCGCAAGTACTTCAATCCCGACAAATCCAAAATCACTTATCTGGAACGCGGCGATTTCGGCAACGAAAGCGATATGAAACCGCGCCGCAAATCACATACAAAAATCATACGCAAAGCCAAAACCCTTGGCAAAAAATTATCTAAACTGATGATGCGTCCTAAATCAATTTAAACGCTGCCAAAAGGCAGCTTTTTCTTTTACCCTGCATTTAAACGGAGGATTTTATGAAATATATTTTTTGGGATATTGACGGCACGCTGCTTCTGACAAGCCTTGCCGGGGCAGATGCGCTGCGCGCGGCAATCAGGGAACTGTTCGGCGTCGAAAAATTCCAGTTTTCGCATCCGCTGGCAGGCGCAACGGATTCGCAGATTATCAAGCAAATTTGCATTGATATTAAAGGGCGCTGCCGTACTTTTGATGCCGCAAACATTTTAATTAACTACCACCGCCTGCTGCCAAAATTTTTAAAAGAACGCCAGGGGCATTTAATGCCCAATGTAGCCGCAACGCTGGCTTATTTTGAAGGCCTTGAGGGTTTTAAAACCTGCCTTTTAACCGGCAACACCACTACCGGCGCTTATTTAAAATTGCAGCGGTACGGAATCGCCAAATACTTCGACAGTCACTACGCCGTCTGCGGAGAGCTGAGCGAAGACCGCAGCGAACTTGCCAAAATCGCCCTGCGCCGTTTGCAAGTAATGCATCCGGAAGAAGAAATCAGCGGCAGCGATATTTTTCTTATCGGCGATACACCCAACGACATTATCTGCGCCAAAGCCATAGGGGCGCGCTGCCTTGCCGTGCTGGCAGGCTCCACCTACACCAAAGAGCAGCTTGCGGAGCACGAACCGTGGAAAATTATTGACAAACTGCCTGACGAACCGCAGAAACTGGTTCAACTTTTTAACGAAGCCTGAGAGGAATTATGAAAAAATTTTTATTAACATTTATTTGCTGCCTTGCCTTACCGGCAGCGGCATTTGCCTATAACGCAAGCGATGTGCAGCAGGTGCAGAGCGGCATCAGCTGCCCCGGTGCGGATTTAAGCGGCGCGTATTTAAGCGGGCTTAACCTTAACGGCATTAACCTGCGCGGCGCCAACCTTAACGGCGCGCGTTTGGCAGACACCGATTTAAGCGGTGCAGACCTGCAAAACGCAAACATGCACCGGGCCGTATTTAAAAACTGCACTTTAACCAAAGCCAACTTAAACGGCGCGGATTTAAGCTATGCCAACCTAAACGGAAACAAGCTGGACAAAGCCGTTTTAAATAACGCCGTGCTGTACCGCACAGCCCTGCGCGGCGCAGATTTAAACTATGCAAGCTTTGCCTATGCCAAATTGCAGGAAGCAACCCTGGACAAAGCAAATGCGCAAAATGCCGATTTCAGCTACGCCGGAATGTCTTACAGCTGGCTGTATAAAACAGATTTAACGGATGCCGTTTTAACGCACGCCAATTTATACAATGCCAAAATGCAAAACGCCGTACTCACCAATGCCGATTTAACCTCCGCCAACCTTTCGCGCAGCAATTTGCAGCACGCGCAGCTTAACGGCGCCCGGCTCGACCGTGCCATGCTTGACGATGCAGATTTAAGCTACGCCGATTTAACGCTCACTGATTTTGGCCGTGCCTTTAAGGATAACGCTAAATTTTAAGCAGTACAATCAGCGCATAACAAAATAAACTACGTATATACAGCAAAACTCCGCAGCATTAAACTGCGGAGTTTTTATTTTGCTGATTTTAATTTTTAAACGCTTACAGTTTTAAGCCTTCCACCCATTTTTGCAGCTCTGCCGCGCCTGTGCTGCCTGCAAAGCGTTTTGCCTGGCGCCATGCCGTTTGTTCGGAACAGGAAGGATGCAGATATTTATCCGTATCGCCTACGCCGCTGCCGCCGCTTGTTGCAAACGGAATAACGGTTTTGCCGGAAAAATCCTCGCTTTCCAAAAAGGTATTAATAATTGTCGGCGCAACATACCACCAAATCGGAAAGCCCACAAAAACGGTATCATACTGCGCAAAGTCTTTTACGCTGCCGCTGATGGCAGGGCGCGAAGATTTATCTCTCATTTCTACCGAGCTGCGCGAATTTTTGTCCTGCCAGTTTAAATCTGCCGCCGTGTAGGGCTGCGCAGGCGTAATTTCATACAAATCGCCTTTAACAACGCCTGCCAGTGTCTGTGCCAGCTTTTTGGTAACACCGCTGCACGAAAAATAAGCAACTAATACTTTCTGCATAATTATCCCTCTTTCTCAATAAATTTTAATTTATATTTTCTGCTCTCCGGCAGACCATACATGTTCAGCCCCGGCAGCCTCTGCCGTGTTTTGCGCCATGTGTTTTTACAATCCCATCCACACATTTAATTGTAACACTATCCCGTAGCGCCGCAGCATTATAAAATTTTATCCTCTGTTGGTTTTATTATAATTCTGTGCAGTTAAAACAACAAATAGTTATAAAACATGATGTTCCATTACTTTTAGGTATAATAAAAAATCAGAGCAGCCGCTCAAATAAAGCAGCCGTCCTGATTTTTAGTTTAAGGCATAAGCATTACAGCTTTACAATATTCAGCAAAACTTCAGTACATTTTACAAGCGAAGGCACCGGCAGATATTCGTAGCGCCCGTGGAAGTTATGCCCGCCGGTAAAAATATTGGGGCAGGGCAGCCCCATTTCAGATAAACGCGAGCCATCCGTACCGCCGCGCACGGGCACAAGCTGCGGTTCAATACCGGCTTCGCGCATGGCGTTTTCGGCACGTTCAACAATTTCAAACACCGGTGTTATATATTCCTTCATATTGCAGTACATATCCTGCAAGCTGCATTCCACGCTGCCGGCACCATATTTGTTATTCATAAACGCTGCCAAATCCAGCAAAAGCTGTTTGCGTTTTGCCAGAATGTTCTTATCGTGGTCGCGCAAAATCATATCCAGTTCCACGCGGTCGGTGCCGCCTTCAATGCGCAGGCAGTGGTAAAAGCCTTCATAGCCGTCTGTATATTCCGGTTTTTCTCCCTGCGGCAGGGCAAGCTGCCATTCCGCGGCCATAGTTACGGCATTACGCATTTTGTTTTTGGCGCTGCCGGGATGTACAGATACACCGTTAAAAATTATTTTGGCATTGCAGGCGTTAAATGTTTCGTAATTAAGTTCACCCAACGCGCCGCCGTCCACAGTATAGGCAAAATCAGCCTTAAAATCAGCTAACGGAAAGCCATCCGTACCGCAGCCTATTTCTTCATCCGGAGTAAACGCCAGCAAAATTTTGCCGTGCTTAATTTCCGGATGCTGCAAAAGATATTCACACGCACTCACTATTGCCGTAATACCGGCCTTGTCGTCCGCGCCAAGCAAGGTTGTGCCGCCGGCTGTTAAAATATCCTGCCCGCGGTAAGCCGCCATTTCCGGAAACTCTTTTACGCTCAGTACGCAGCCGGACGCAAGCTGCATATCGCTGCCGTCCCACGCTTTGTGCAGGGTAACCTGTACGTTTTCGCCGCTTGCCTCGCTGCTGGTGTCCATATGGGCAATCAGCCCGATAACAGGCGCGGCTTCTTCTGTGTTGGCAGGCAGTTCCGCCAGCACATAGCATTTATCCGTTACCTGCACATTGGCAAGGCCGAGTTCCGTAAGTTCGTTTTTTAAATATTCCGCAAGCTGCCACTGGCCTTCGCTGCTTGGCAGAGGCGTGCTTCTCTCATCGGAAGCCGTATTGATTTTCGCATACGCGGTAAACCTTTTTACAAGATGTTCCGCATTAAGTTCATACTTCATTTGTATCCTTCTTTTCCAAATATTCCTGCCATAATTGGCTGATAGTTTTATGCAGAAGCGGATGTACTTTGTCCGGCGCAATTTCTGCCAGAGGTCGCAGCACAAAATCGCGGTTCTGCATATCCGGGTGCGGCACAATAAGATTAGGCTCATTAATAATCTCATCGCCGTAAAAAATCAGGTCCAAATCTATAATGCGTTCACCCCAGCGGCGCAGGCGCACACGCCCCATTTCCAGTTCGGTGTCCAAAAGTATTTTTAAAAGCTGCTGCGGTAAAAGCTCTGTTTTTACTTTGCATACTGCGTTTAAAAAGCGCGGCTGGTCGGTAACGCCATAAGGGTCGGTATCGATATACGACGAAACCTTTGTTATCTGCAAACCCTTTTCGCGCAGGCGCATTAATGCTACGTCGAGATTTTCCCTTAAACTGCCAAGGTTTGTACCCAATGCCACATACGCCGTTACCTGCATAAAACCGCCTCCAGCATCCGCACTGCGCGCACGTTTTCCTTAACATCGTGCACGCGCACCATCTGCGCACCGGCATAAACGGCCTGGCAGCTTAAAGCAATCGTACCTTCAAGCCTTTCCTGCGGCGGCAGCCCTCCCAGCGTTTCGCCGATAACGGTTTTGCGCGAGGCAGCGAGCAGCACAGGGTAACCCAAGCCCACCAGCGCGTCCAGCCCTTGCAGCAGTGCAAGGTTCTGCTCCGTGTTTTTGGCAAAGCCGATGCCGGGGTCTAAAATAATTTTACCGGCGTCTATGCCAAGCTCGGAAAGTTCTTCTGCGCGTTGTTTTAAATAAGCCGCCACTTCCGTTACAACATTGGTATATTCACACTGCTGCTGCATGTTTTTAGGCGTACCGCGCATATGCATTAAAATTACCGGCACTTTGGCCGCAGCGGCAACTTCCGCCATCCGCTCATCACCGGTCAGCGCCGTAACGTCGTTAATAATATCGGCTCCGGCGTTAACGGCTTCCTGCGCCGTAAGCGCATGATATGTATCAATAGAAACAATGCTGTGCGGAAAGCGTTTTTTTATTGCCGTTATTGCAGGCACCACACGGCGCACTTCTTCCTGCTCCGTTACGGCACCCGCACCGGGGCGCGTGCTTTCGCCGCCTATGTCCAAAATTTCCGCGCCGTCATTCAGCATTTGCTCAGCCTTTTGCAAAACAGCATCTTCGCCGCTTAAGCGCGAGCCGCTGTAAAACGAATCTGGCGTTACATTTAAAATGCCCATAATGCGCATTTTTTCGTAAGTAATTTTTCTGCCGTCCGCCAAAACGGTTACAGGCTGCTGCCAGGCAAAAAAAATTTGCAGTTCCTTTTGCAGCGCTGCCAGCCCAAAAAAGTTCATCTGCGCCAGCTTACGCGCCAGAATGCGGTAATGCTTAACCGTACCAAGCAAAACAACGTCCATGCGCTCCGTATTGTTTAAAATGCAGTTTGCCGGAACAGCGCAGTCGCCGCCGGCAGCCAGCATTTCCTGCTTTAAAATATTGGCAGCCGGGGTACGCACCGCCGTAATTTTTAAGGGAATAATTCTGCTTTTGGACGCAAAAATGCCAACGCTGGCAGGATGCACCCCCAGCGCGGCAATTTCATGTACAAGGTTATGTTCGTTAAGTTTAATAATCATGCCTGCCAGCCTTTCTCCACGCAGGCAAAAGCATTATGGTTGTGGATGCTCTCAATGCTTTCTACCGTTACTTCATACCATTTAATGCGTTTGTCGGCTTCCAGGCGCAAAGCAATTTCACGCACGGCATCTTCAACAAAACGCGGGTTATCGTAAGCCTTTTCCGTTACAAATTTTTCGTCCGGGCGTTTTAAAAGGCTGTACACGGGCGCACTTGCCCCTGCGTCTGCCATTTCCGCCAGTTCTTCAATCCATACAAGGCCGTCAGCTTCAATTTCAATCCGCGCCAGCGCACGCTGGTTATGCGCGCCGTAGTCGCTTATTTCCTTACTGCACGGGCATAAAGTCTGCACCGGCACTTCTGCCATAATGCGCAGTTTAAACTCGTCTTTCTTTTCTGCCGTCAGCACGCAGTTTAAATCCATCGGCGCACGCTGCCCCGTTACCGGCGAAGTTTTATAAATAAAATACGGAAATTCCATTTGAATAAAGGCTTTTTCTGCCTGCAAATGCTCTTTCAGCTTGTCAAGCACTTCTTCAAGCCCTGTAGGGCTGATAGCGCCGACCGTCTGCATACATTCCACAAAGCGGCTCATATGCGTTCCGCGTATTTCATGCGGCAAATCCACCGCCAGGCTGATGGTTGCCACACTGTGCTGCTCGCCCTGCTCTTTATCCTTTAAAATAACGGGCCAGCGCAGATTTTTGATGCCTACATGCTTAAGAGGTATGCGGCGCATATCAGTTTGAGACTGTACATCTTTCATTATAAATCACCCCTGTAAATGCAGCCGCTTGTTTTGGTTTCCCAAACTTCAACTTCATATAAATCATAATTATCGCCGTGCAGCAAATCCTTCAGTTTGTTCCATACCCATACGCTGATATTTTCTGCCGAAGGCTGAGGCAGAATATCATTAATGCAGGCGTGGTCCAGATGTACCAGCACGTTTTCTTTTACAATGTTTTTCAGGCTGATAAAGTCAATAACCATGCCTTCATAGTCGGGCGTGCCCTGTACCTTAACCACCAGTTTATAAGTGTGTCCATGCAGCCTTTCGCACTTGCCGTTATATTCCGGCAGGTAATGCGCCGCGTCAAATTCAAATTCTTTTAAAACTATCATATATCCTCCGTTAAACAATCAGCCCGCCAAAATCAGGCTGCTGGCGCAAAGCCTCATATGCCACAATCGCTACCGAATTGGAAAGGTTCAGGCTTCTTGCTTCGGCAATCATCGGTATGCGCACGCAGCAGTCGGCGTATTCATTACGCAGTTTTTCCGGCAGCCCGGCCGTTTCTTTGCCAAAAATAAGCAGGCTGTCCGGCGCGTACTGCACATCCGTATAACGCTTGTGCGCTTTCGTCGTCAGTAAATAACGCGGGTTGTCCTTATATTTTTCCAAAACTTCGTATACGCTGTCATAATAATGAATATCTACCAAATGCCAGTAATCCAGCCCGGCGCGTTTTAAATATTTATCTTCAACAGAAAAACCGAGCGGGCGCACCAGGTGCAGATGACAGCCCGTAGCTGCGCACAGGCGCGCAATATTGCCTGTATTGCCCGGTATTTCCGGCTCAACCAATACGATATGCATTAAATCACCTTCCTTCTCTCAAAATCTTTTCTACGCGTTCACGCATCGTCAGCTTGCGTTCCGGCTTGGTTTCCTTATCCTTCTTGTCTTTCTTGTCCTCGTCTTTATGGCTGCCCATATAATTTTTCAGATATTCGGCCTTGGCTTTTTCCGCTTCTTTTAAATCCTTATCGCTTAAAGTAAGCATGCTCTGGTAAATACGCATAATTTTTTCGCAGTACTGGCTGCCCATAGCCCAGGTGCCGTTAAGGCCCGACCATTTGTCAACTATGCCGCGTTCCATACGGATGGCATGTGCCAGTTCATAACGCGGGTCAACAATATCTGTTGAAGGGTGCTTTTTGGTAGTATAGGCAAGCAAATGCTGAATGTGCGCGCGCACGCCGATTTCCGGCTCGTCAAAATATTCGCCTTCCACACCGCCGCCGGTTGTGCCAAGCCCGCAGTAATTATTCTGTTCCGGTTTTACATCGCCGGTAAAACTGAAAAAGCCGGTTTCAATAATGGCCTGCGCCAGCGCAATGTCTTCACGCACGCCTTCGCGCCCGGCCTCCGTCCAGTACAAATCAACCAGTTCATCAACGGAACAGTTCAGCTGCGGGTCGGTATTATTAAGGTAAATAAGTGCGGCTGCCTGTTCTTTGGTTGCTTCGGCTTCGCCAAAAATACCTATTTTTTTATAATCCTTAGGCAGCCCAGCCATATTTACTTTGGCTGCCGATTTTCTGGCCTGACCGGTTTTAACCGTATTTTTAGCAGTTGCTTTGGGTTTTGTAACGCTTCTTGCAGAAATGGTTTTATCATCTGCTTTGGCAGACTTGCCCTTTTTTAAATTGTTTTTTATTATTTTAGCCGCTGCCGTTGCAACCGTGCTTTTGGCGTTTTTAGGAATTGTTACGGCACGTGGCGAGGCCTGGGCATTGGCTGCAAAAACCGTTAAGCATGCAATGGCAACCGCTGTCATGGTACGTTTTTTTAATTTCACATTCATTCTCCTTGCCTGTATTAAAAATTTTAATTAACTGCAAATATACAAATAAATTTTACATCATGCACGGGCAAACTGTAAAGGCGTTTTACTTTTGTTTCATTACAATTCACAATTACTATAATTAAAAGAGATGTGTTATAATAAAAATAAGCATATGAAAAAAGGAGATGATTACTTTGTCAACCACTTTTAAGTATATTAACCATGCCTGCTTTATGCTGTGCCACGAAGGCCACAACATTATTTTCGACCCGTATCTGGAAGGATGCCCCAAATTTAAACCGGGCGACACCGAAGCCTTAAAGGGCCTGAATGTAGAATATATTTTAATTTCCCATGCACATTTTGACCATATCGGCAGCGCTTTTGAAATTGCCAAAGCCTGCAATGCCACGGTAATTTCCACCGCCGAAGTATGCGGACTTGCCGGAGAAGCCGGTGTTAACGCACACGGCATGCACCTTGGCGGCACCCACAAATTTGATTTTGGCCATGTACGCATTACGCCTGCCTTCCACGGCAGCGGCGTAGCAGGCGGCCATGCCTGCGGCTTTATTGTAGATTTTTACGGCACCAAACTGTACTTTGCCGGCGACACTGCGCTTTACAGCGATATGCAGCTTTTACAGCGTCTTGACCCGTTCGATTACGCCGTACTGCCTATCGGCGACAACTTTACCATGGGCCCGGCCGATGCTGCCATTGCCGCAGAATTTTTAAAAGCAAAATACGTTATTCCTATCCATTACAACACCTGGCCGCTGATTGCCCAGGACCCCGAAGCCTATAAAGCTAAAGTGGAAGCTGACGGCAGTGCCAAAGTACTGATTGTAAAACCAGGCGAAAGCATTGAACTGGAATAAAGTTTAATATTGATGGGCAAAACGCCAAAGCAAGCTGCTTTGGCGTTTTTTAGTATGCAGAAATAAAAAAAGCAGCCTTCATTTGAAGACTGCTGATTTTACATGGTGGGCGCTAACGGGATCGAACCGCTGACATTCTGCTTGTAAGGCAGACGCTCTCCCAGCTGAGCTAAGCGCCCATATGGTGACCGGTGGGGGAATCGAACCCCCGATACCGCCGTGAAAGGGCGGTGTCTTAACCGCTTGACCAACCGGCCAGGTGGCTCCCCGAGTAGGACTCGAACCTACGACGCCCTGATTAACAGTCAGGTGTTCTACCGGCTGAACTATCGGGGAATTTCACTGTGGTGCTGACCACATATGCTATTATACGTTTTTAATGCGTTCTTGTCAACACTTTTTTTTAAAAAATTTTAAAATTATTTTACAGCAATTTTTACAACTATTTTCTGCACTGCCGAAGGCTCATTTTCCTCATTGCAGCCGGGGCGGTGCAGCTCCCACGGAAACAGCACAGCAAAGTCGCCTGCGTTTAAAACAACATAGTCTTTTTCTTCAATGTTTTCAAAAAAGAGCAGGTCGCGTTCCTCTGCGTAATCCTCAACTACTTTTACATCAGCAGTGCGCGGCGCAAAATAAATTTTTTCCGTTCCTTTGCCAAGGTACTGCACATCTACATATTTGTTGTGCGCTTCCGGCTTTTTTGTGCTGCGGTCTGCCGTGGTGTAGTTTTCAACATTGGCATACATTTTTTCGCCGTCCAGCACGTATCTGCCGTCCGCAACTTTGCTGAAATCGGCAGCTGCCAGATATTCCAGCGCTTTGCGGAGGTCTTCGCTTACATAGGGAAGCAGTTTTTCAATATCGTTTTTATGTCCAAATATCATCTTCTCAACCTTCTTTCGTTAAATATTTGTTATATTCTGCGCTGCCGCTAAAAATCCTTTGCAAAAAGCCTGCTTTTATTATAAAATTGTGCATATCGCTATTTAAAGAAAGGACGAAACCGTGAGTTATTTAAATGTTACCAACGTATCACATTCTTTTGGCGGCCGCCAGATTCTGGAGAATGTGTCTTTTAAATTAATGCGCGGCGAGCATGTAGGGCTCGTCGGCGCCAACGGCGAAGGCAAATCTACCTTTTTAAACATTGTTACCGGCCATACGCTGCCGGATGAAGGAAAAGTGGAATGGCCCGGCAAAGTAACCGTAGGCTACCTTGACCAGCAGAGCACGCTGCAAAAGGGCATGACTATCCGCGAAGTGCTGCGCACCGCTTTTGACGGCATGTACAAGATGGAAGCCGAAATGCTGGAGCTGTACGAAAAAATGGGCGATGCCACTCCCGAAGAAATGGACAAAATGATGGAAACCGTCGGCGAAATACAAACCGAACTGGAACACGGCGGATTTTATTCGCTGGACAGCAAAATTGAAGAAACCGCCAACGGGCTTGGGCTTGGCAGCATAGGGCTCGACCGTGACGTAGCGGAACTCAGCGGCGGTCAGCGCAGCAAAGTGCTTTTAACCAAGCTTCTTCTGCAAAATTCTTCCATTCTGCTTTTGGACGAACCTACCAACTATCTTGACGTTGAACATATTGAATGGCTGACAAAATTTTTGCAGAACTACGAAAACGCCTTTATTTTAATCAGCCACGACATCAGCTTTTTAAATAAAGTAGTTAATGTTATTTACCACCTTGAAAACTGCGAGCTTACCCGTTACACCGGCAACTACGATAAGTTCCAGGAAATGTACGCCATTTACAAAGCGCAGAAAGAAGCGGCTTATGAACGCCAGCAGCAGGAAGTTGCCAAGCTGGAAGACTTTATTGCCCGCAACAAGGCGCGCGTGACCACTACCAACATGGCAAAAAGCCGCCAGAAAAAACTGGACAAAATGGAAATGATTGAAAAGCCGCGCGAAAAGCCCAAAGCGCATTTTCAGTTTAAGGAAGCACGCACACCGAGCCGTTACCTGGCCGTTGCCGAAGATTTGGTACTTGGCTACGATACACCGCTTACCCGCCCCGTCAGCTTTAAAATCGAATGCGGGCAGAAAATTGCCATCCGCGGCGTAAACGGTCTTGGCAAAACCACGCTTTTAAAAACCATTTTGGGCATTATTCCGCCCATCAGCGGAAAAATAGAACTGGGCCAGTTTTTGGAGCCCGGCTATTTTGAGCAGGAAGAACGCGAAAAGAACGAAAACACCGCTCTGGAAGATGTTTGGAACGAATACCCCGGCATGACCAACTACGAAGTGCGCGCGGCCCTTGCCGCCTGCGGGCTTACCAACGAACACATTACCAGCAAAGTATTTGTTTTAAGCGGCGGCGAAGCTGCCAAAGTGCGCCTGTGCAAGCTGATGCTGAAAAACGTTAACTGGCTGGTGCTGGACGAACCTACCAACCATCTTGACGTTGACGCCAAAGCCGAGCTTAAACGCGCGCTTATTGATTTTAAAGGCAGCGTGCTTTTAGTATCGCACGAGCCGGAATTTTACGAAGACTGGGTTACAAGCGTCTGGAACATTGAGGACTGGACTACAAAAATAATTTAAAACTAAAAACAGCAAAGAAAAACCGGAGTAAACTTAATTACTCCGGTTAATTTTTTATCTCATGTTTTCGATGAAGTCTTCAAAGGCGTTAATCAAAATCGGATGGCCCGTAACTTTTAAATCGCGCAGGTAAGTGCCGTAAGATTCATACCATTTTTCTTCCATTTCCATGGTAAGGCCTTCTTTTTTGTATTCTTCAATCATTTTTAAAATAAAGCGGTTGGCTTCGCCGGTTTCTTTGTTAACGTTAAGCGGAATGATGCGGGTTTCGGCATCATAGGTTTCAACGGTAACATCCCAGCCGCCTGGTACGGGCGGACGGCGGGTGGCTTTAATTAAATAGCCGGGTGCAAAACCAACATAAGCGCCGCCAAGCGAATTATAAAGCTTTGCTTTGGTAAGCGGATAGCCGTTTTTGTTGCCCCATTTTACAATTTCTTCGCAGACTTCGTTATTATGAATAACGCTGGAAAATTCAGCAGTTGCCAAAACTTCGGACATAGTTTTTACCTCCATATCACTTAATATCTTTTATTGTACTTTATCCACGCGCCAAATTCAATATGCACAGCATTTTTTATGCCCGCTTTAATGTAATTTTTGTGCTTTTATTTTGTAAAGTTGTTTGCACTTTTGCTATATCCTATGCTAAAATAAATTAGCAACTGATTGTAAAACCATCCAAAATATCCGTTTACAGGTTTTTAACGCAAATAATACGAGGTGAAGACTAATGAGCAGGCGCATGACCACTTCCGAAGCAATCAACGAAGCAAGGCGCTGTTTAAACTGTGCCCGTCCGCTTTGCCGCACGGGCTGCCCGATAGAAAATAATATTCCGCAATTTATCCGCGCTTTAAGCGAAGGCAATATCGGGCTTGCCTACGAAATTATCTCCGAGCGCAGCAACCTGCCCGCCATTTGCGGCAGGGTATGCCCGCATGAACGCCAGTGTGAAGCGCACTGCGTTCTGGCCAAAAACAAACACGGCATTGAAATCGGCAGTTTGGAAATGTTCATTGCCGATTTTGCCCACGAAAACAATTTAAAACCGCTGCCGCCTTCTACCGGCAAACGCGGTAAAGTAGCCGTTATCGGCAGCGGCCCGGCAGGCCTTACCGTTGCAGGCGACCTTGCCAAAATGAATTTTGCCGTTACCATTTTTGAAGGCCAGTCCGAACCCGGCGGCATTTTACTGTTCGGCATTCCGGAATTCCGCCTGAACAAAGACGTGGTGCGCCGCGAAATTAAAGAACTGCTGCACCTTGGCGTGGAAATTAAAACAAATACCCTTATCGGCCCCGATTACACCGTTGACGATTTGTTCAGCATGGGCTATGACGCAATATTCATGGGTACCGGCACTTCCCTGCCGCGTACGCTCAACATTCCCGGCAAAGAACTTACCGGCATTTTAACCGCCACCTACTTCCTGCGCATGGTTGTGCTTTCCGACAGCGGCAAACTGGACGAAAGCGAAACATTGCTGCATGTCGGCGATAATGTTATCGTTATCGGCGCAGGCAACGTGGCTATGGACGCCGCACGCACGGCAATCCGCCGAGGCGCTAAAAATGTTACGGTTGTTTACCACAAAACGGAAGCCGAGATTTCCTGCTTCCCCTCCGAATACGAAGCAGCCGTTAAAGAAGGCGTGCAGTTTAACTTTTTACAGCAGCCCATTGCCTACCTTAACAAAAAACAAATGCGCGCGCTTAACGCCATGCGCCAGAAAGCTTCCGAAAGCGATGAAACTGAACTTGCAGGGCTTTTGGTGCAGAACATTGTTAAAACGGAAGACGGGCAGTTTATTGAAGAAGGCGGCCAGGTTGCCCTGCCGTGCGACTGCGTAATTCTGGCTATCGGCCAGCGCCCGGCGGCAAGAATTGTTTCTACCACCAAAGGCATTCAGGTTGATGACCGCGGCTTTGTTATTACGCGCGAGCGCCCCTACGGCATGACAACACGCGCAGGCGTATTCAGCAGCGGCGATGTGGTACACGGCCCTGCCACCGTAGTGCTTGCCATGAAGGAATCCAAAAAGGTTGCGGCAGGCATTGCGCAGTATATCGACGCAAAAAAGCTGCTGGCCGAATGTGAAGAAGTACCCGAAAACTTAAAATAAGCAAAAAAATTAACCACATTGAGCGTTACTGCCCAATGTGGTATTTTTTTATGCCCATAAGCCGGTCAGTGTAAATTTATCTACATCAGCAAGGCCTTTATCAGTTAAGCGCAGGTGCGGTATTACCGGCAAAGCGAGGAACGAAAGCACCATAAAAACATTCAGCCCTTCCGGCACGCCAAGCTCCGCCGTCCAGTAGCGCAGCTGCTTTAAGCGCCTGTTAACAAATTCCATGCGCTGGCCGCTCATCAGCCCTGCAAACGGCAGCGGCAAAATGGCTTTTATCTCGCCGTCCAGCGCCACGGCAATACCGCCGCCTTCTTTGCGCAGCGCTGCGGCAGCCGTCAGCATATCGGCATCGTTAGTGCCCGCCACAATTAAATTATGCGAATCGTGTGCAACGGTAGAAGCAACCGCCCCGCGTTTTAATTTAAGCCCCTGTACAAAGCCAAGCCCAACATTGCCTGTTGCATGGTGGCGCTCAAACACTGCCAGCTTTAAAATATCACGCGAAGTATCGCTTACAGCCTCGCCGTTAATGCACAAAGGCTTTTCCAGCCGAGCTTCGGTTAAAATCTGCTCCGGCACAATGCGGATAACCTTAATATTTTTATCAGCCTCTGCCATGATTTTCAGCCTGCTGCTGTCCAAATCCTTAATGTTTGTTCCCGCAGCGGCGGGTTTAAGATAAGGCTCGCTCTCCCACAGCAGTTTACCGTTCTGTACAACTTTTTTGCCGTTTTTAAATACAAACTGCGGCGTAAAGTCCTGTAAATTGGTCAGTACGTTAATATCTGCCAGATAGCCAGGCGCCAAAGCGCCCCTGTAATGCAGGCGGAAACGTTCGGCCGTATTTAAGGTTGCCATCTGCAAAAGCATTTCCGCCGCGTAACCGTGCGTAATGCCAATTTCCAGCATATAGTTAATACTGCCCTGCGTTACCAGTTCATCCAAATGGCGGTCGTCCGTTGCCATGCAGCAGCGGCGGCTGTTCAGCGGTGTAACGCACTGCAGCAGTTCCAGCAGGTTGTGCGCGCCGCTTGCCTCACGCAGCATTAAATAACAGCCGCGGCGTATTTTTTCAATGCCCTCCTGCCAGGTTGTAGCCTCGTGGTCGCTTGTTACGCCGGCAGCAAGGTAAGCGTTTAAATCGCTGCCGCTGATGCCCGGCCCGTGCCCGTCGCAAATGCCGCCGCGCACCAGCGCCATTTTTTTCATTACGCCTTCATCCCCGTACAAAACGCCGGGGTAATTCATCATCTCACCCAGGCCAAGTACGCGCGGATGGCCTAAAAACGGCTGCAAAGCATCTGCTTCCAGCACTGTGCCGCTTGTTTCCATGCCCGTTGCCGGTACGCACGAAGGCAGCATAAAGAACACGTCAAGCGGCATATCTTCCGTTTCCGCAAGCATCCACTGCAACCCCTCCGTGCCAAGCACGTTGGCAATTTCGTGCGGGTCGGCAAAAATGCCGGTAACGCCGTTTAACAGCAGCAGGCGCGCCAGCTCACGCGGAGCAAGCATTGTGCTTTCAATGTGCATATGCGCGTCCAGAAAGCCCGGCGTTAAATATCTGCCCGCCATATTGTATTCTTCCGTGCCCTTGTAGCTGCCGATACCGGCAATCACGCTGCCGCATACGGCAACATCGGCCGTTTCCCACTCGCCGGTAAAGCTGTTAAATACATTGCCGCCCTTTAAAACAAGGTCAGCCTTTTCCAGCCCGCGGGCAACACGCAGCAGCCTTTGTTCAAATTCTGCGTCACGCATAATCTTACCTCATGTTAATAAACTGCAAATCTACGCCGAAATCTCCTGCTTTTAAAGTTTGTATTACGGCCTGCAAATCATCTTTTTTAGCGCCGCTGATTCTTACCTGGTCATCCTGCATCTGTGCAGTTACTTTTAATTTGGTAGCTTTAACGGCGGCAATAATAGCTTTGGCCTTTTCTTTGGGAATACCCTGCAAAATATTCAGCGTCTGCCTTACAGTGCCTTTGGTGGCAGGCTCAACCTTGCCCAGCTCCAGGCAGCGCAGCGGAATACCGCGTTTAGCCATGCGCGCACGCAGAATGTCAATAATCGCATTCAGTTTGTACTCATCTTCGGCGGCAAGTTTAATGCATTTTTCTTCCAGCTCAATGCTGGCGTCGCTGCCGCGGAAATCGTAACGCTGTGCAATCTCCTTTTTAGTCTGGTTAACTGCGTTGTCCATCTCCTGCATATCCACCTGAGAAACAACGTCAAAAGAACTGTCTTTAGCCATTTATATAATCACTCCATTCTTGTATTGTGCTTATATTTTATCATAACAAAGTAATAAAGCCAAACCGCCTGCCTGCAAAATTATTGGCTTTTCAATATTTACACGCATCTTTTTTATTACATATATTTTTATTATAATGATAATTTTTGAAAACATTAAAAAAACCGCGGGCAGACCCGTTTATTTAAAATTGTTACCCTTGGGCATGAATTAGATAACCAGGAAGCGGAATTTTTAATTACCGCTACTGAAAAATACCTTTCAACGCACAAAAATGATATTGACGAAAACTTATAATAAAAGCCAGGCTTTGCCTGGCTTTTATTATTCTAATTCTACCGGTATGCTGTTGGTATACCGGTTTTCCTGTCTGTCCGTTAAATGTGCGTATTTACTGCTCATGTTGATATTGCTATGCCGCAGCGTTTCCTGGATTTGTTTTAAATCTTTAGTTTCCTTATAAAGAAGCGTTGCGCAGGTATGCCGGAGCATGTGCCCGGCTTGCCCTTTTTCTTTCAGCTCGGCTGCCTTCAACCACTTATTCACCGCATCACGCACGGCCTGCCTTATTATACGATGCCCATACATATTATTTGAGGTAGAGGTAAATACTGGCGTCAGCCCGTCCTCATATTTTTGCTTCTTATTAGCCTTTATCCGGAAGCGGTCTTTGCTTTCAAGATAACGCATCAGCAAAGCAAAAGTATCCGGGCGCGGGTAAATCATGGAGTTCTTACCTTTGCCATGAATAAGGATAGTCTGCTGCTCGACATTTATATCTTCTTTATTCATACGGTGAATTTCAACGGTACGCAGCCCTTCTATTGCCATAAAGGCAATAATAACCTTATCGCGCAGCTCCTTTTCCGTATCAGAAGGTATGGAATGAAAAAGGTATTCCAGCTTGCCGGCCGTAAGATAAGGAATATTTACAAGTGCCGCATCCGGATCACGCGGCGCTTTAACATCTTCAGCCGGGTTTTCACTTATGATATGAAATTTTTGGGCAAGGTGATAAAATTTGCGTATTGCTGTAAGTTTGGCAGATATGGTAACAGCTTTCTGATTTTCCTGCACCAAAAAATCACGGTACAATATAATATGCTGCTCCTGAACGCGCAGAGGTTTAAAATCGTTATCCTTGCACCAGGAAAGAAATTTTCTGATACGCCCATAATAATTTTTAGTTGTATCATCTGAAGGCTTACCGCCGGCAATATATTTTTTCAAAACGTCCTCATAGTTATCCAAAAAAATTTCTTCGACGTCGGCGTAAGTATATTTTGCAATTTTTGATTTGTCAGTAATAAAATCCGGCATCATAACTAAGACTCCATAATCATTAAAATTTAGCTTTTACAAAACTGTATTTTTCGTACGTTTTAACTATGTATATTTTATATTATACATAGTTGAATGTCAAAAAAATAAAAGGCTGTAAAACAGCCTTTTATTGCCAAGTATTAAATAAAAACTATCAACTACAAAAGTTTTAAAACAACATTGTTGTTAATTAACAGGACAAGTTGTTTAATTTTGAAAATATAAAATTTTAGATAAAGAAAAATAAGATACCATTAATATGTACTTTATTATTTTACTTAATTAATCAATTTTGCCAATTTTTTATTATCATCTTCATCTAAATTTTTAATACTACTATATACACTCAAACATTTTTTAGAATATTCTTTTTTCAATCTATCCAATTGATTATCATTATTGTTTATATTAATATACATAATTCGAAATGGCTCTTTTTGAACTACATAAAGACCAGCATCTCCTTTTAAATATAATTTATTTCCAAAAATAAATGGCCCATCATATTTTGAAATATAATCTATTACAAATTTTTTTGAAACATCTGTTACGATATATCTTTTATTTTTGGTTAAAACATCAATTTGTATTCTTCCTTTTTCTCCAAAAGTATATACTGTATCACGCCCATAATTATAATAATTATCACAATAAAAATAATTATATCCTATTACTGCAAGAAAAATTACTATCAGATATTTTATAAATTTTTTTATCAAAATATTACCTCCTATATTTTACCTGATAACTTTGCAGACCATTTATATGCTTTTAGATAGCCAATATTTTGATATAAAATAGCTAGATTATTTATAATAGTAACTGGCAAGTTACTATAACTAGTATGTAAATTAAAATCATAAACATCTCCAGCTTCACCATTATAACTAATACTTCCATCCTCATTTTTACTAATTTGGATTCCGACTTTAATAATTCCATAAGCTAACCTTTGGTCTAAAGTACCAGTATTATTATAATTTATGGAAGTATAAATGAACTTTGATTCACCTATATTTAAACTATTTCCTTCTTTTACAATTCCTTCCTGAAATTCTGGACTTTGCATTATATCATTTGAAATAATGCTATCAACACCAAAAGGTTCATCTAAATTTGTTTTACTTGCAGCTTGTTTTAATAACATAGATGCTATGGGCGTATCTTTCGCATTCTCCATAATGTCAGCTGCCGTATCAACTATAATTTTAAATTCATAATAATCTTTTAATGTTAGTTCACTCATATCAAAATATGGAGCATCTTCTAAGATTTCCTTATCCATGTCATTATACATAGCATTTAAAACTTCTTCTAAACTACTTTTCTCTTCAATTTGTGCAAAATCATTATTTTTCATTCCCGATGTTGTTATAGATGCTCCTAACATTTCATTAGCTGACAAAGTTTTACTAACAACAATGCCTATTGTACTACTTAACCACTGCGATAACGCAGGGTCATTTCCTGCAACTTTTTTTATTTTATTTGCAATTAATTTATTTAAAGCAGCACTACTTGTACCAACCAAAACATTTCCTTTTGCAATTTCACTCATTATTCCGCCAACTAATGCGTGCCATGCAATTTTTTCATTTTGTGAGATACCTTCCATAAAGTGAATCTGGTTATAAGCAAGCTCACCAAACAATCCTGCCAGTTCCTGGCGTTCTTCGATGCTGTCCTTATCAAAAATTTCGCCGAGTTTGTTAAGGGCATTCTGTGTATCGCGGTTCAGGCCTGCAAGGTCTTGTTTCTGGTTTTCTTTATCGCGGATTTCAATTTCGCCTTCAGATACTGTTGCCTTGGTTGTGCTTTCGGCTTCATCTTCAGCAGGCATGCCAATATTAGGCGTTACGCCTCTTTCGTTATAATCTGCGCCGTTATCAATATTTACGTTTACGCCGGTACTGCCTGCTTCGTATTCAGCTTCGTTCTTAATATCTTCATAAGTCAGCGTGCCGGTAGAAAGTTTGTTTTCATCAGTGTTATCACCGGAAATAATGCCGCCCTTAAAGCTAGATAAAAATAAAATTCTATAATAGTTTTAAAATGGAATAAATTATTAAGACTGATATTATTACCATTATAAAAATCATTAATCTTTTTTTTAACATTTTCTTTTCTTCAATATTTTTCTCTACACCTATTTGTTCAACTAATAAAAATATATAAAGTGAGACTATTGCTAGTTCAAAATAAGTGTCATAAAATTTACTAATTCCATTTCCCAATAATCTAAAAAATATTAAAAATATATAAACTATAATAGATGCATGCAAGAAGAGGCTTACATACTTAATTTTTTTATTTTTAAACTTTAAATCTTTTTGTCTTGATTTAATTAAAACAACAATTAAAATAAATATTATAATTAAAACGTTAATCACTTTTTACCTCATTTTTAAACAATATTATTTGATTGGATGCAAACGGATACCTTTTTTTATATTTCGAATATATTGTAATGATGGTGTTATCTTCACCATTTATAGAATATTTTATTTTACAATATATTTCATTTTTTTTATTAAATTTTATAATTTCATTTACGTTCCTTTTTATTTCTTCCCATCCCTCTTCATTATTCGTAATTATTTCAAAAAATTGAATTGCATCATCAATATTTCCTCTTAAAATTTGATATTTTGTTTTTGGGTCATAATATCCAAATTTCCGTTCAAAAATTGTTATTGGATAATTTTTATATTCTACTAAATTATGATAAACTTGAAACCCAAAATCTAACAGTAATAAAATAAATACTATATATATTACTCTTTTATTTCCTATTATTCTTAATTTAAACAATATACTTAACCTCCTTTACGTCAATCATTAAAATATTTTCAAAATCTAAGTTCATTTATTTTTCCTAAATATTGTGCCGCACCAAAACCTGCTTGAACACCTGCTAATGTTGTTCCTATCTCAGTACCTTCTGCCATACTTTTATTTATGGAAAATAAACCACTTACACTTGCATTAGAAGATAAAACATTACCACTAATTACCAACGATGTCCCAGATAATACTTGCTTAATTAACTCTGAATCATTAACCGGTTTTCCATTATATTCAACTGTTCCATAACTTTCACTAACTGTTCCGCTTATTTTAGTTATATCTTTAAGAATATCTGGACCAATAGTTGCACTACTTGTAATTTGTATTTTCTTAAAAACATCGCCTGTATTTGTGACAGTTAATGACAATGAAATACCATACGTACCATAACCAATACTATTTGATACTGTGTAAAATTGACCATCTTGTAAATTTTTAAAATCAAAATTTTGCAATTTTGTTATCATATCCGGAGTACCATTAACAATCGAACCCATTGATAATTTACCGCCATTAGGCCCAGGAATTAAATAAACATCTTGACCATTAATATCTACTCCAACTTTTACAGGCAGATATACTGGTATGCCATCTTTAGTACGATAATCTTCTTTATCATTTTTATGCTCTTCCAACCACTCTTCATCTCTATGTCTATCTAAAATCTCTCCTTCAGCCAAAGCTTTATGATTATATCTAGTAATAGACTTTATAATTTCTTCGTATTCTTCATGTGTTAAATAATTATATTTTTCTGTACTAATACCTGCACTTGCAGCAGCAGAAGCATTTCCACCAGCAACCTTAGTTATGGCAGCACTTAATAAACCAACAGCTATTTGTCTTACTGCGGAGTCTTCAATGTTATTTAAAGCTTCTTGTGCTGCTTCCGTAACCGCTGCACCGCTTGCTCCCGACAAGAAATCACCATTTGCCCATTGAGAAATTAATCCTTCAAAGAAAGTATTGAGCATAGCTTTTTGTTCATCAGAGATTTTACCAGTCAGGTCACCAATCATATTATGGCCAATCTCCTGTGCCAGTCCAATAAACTCCTGCTTTTCTTCAATATCATCCTTATCGAAAATTTCACCAAGTTTGTTAAGAGCATTCTGCGTATCACGGTTCAGGTCTGCAAGGTCTTGCTTTTGGTTTTCTTTATCGCGGATTTCAATTTCCCCCTCGGATACAGTTGCTTTGGTAGTGCTATCAGCTTCATCTTCGATAGGCATACCCGGATTAGGTGTTACGCCTTTTTCGTTATAATCCGCGCCGTTATCAATATTTACGTTTACGCCGGTACTGCCTGTATTTTACTTCTATATTTTTATCATAACATCATAATATTTAAAACTCAAATTTTGATATTGTTCAAATAATCCACCGCACTCACTATATAGCAACTAACTTTTATATTAGTAACTTTATAACAGCTTTTATAAAGCTTCGTTTCAATTTCCGTGATTTTGTAATTTATAGAAAACATTTCTTAAGGTTTTAATAAATGTTTATTAAAATTATCACAAAAATAAATATGACGGGGAAATGTCCCCGTCTACGGTGCCACCAGATTTTTCACCCAAGGCAATGCAAAATTATTTATTTTAATTTTTCAGCAAGCGCTCGTAAGCCATGCGGTATACTTCTTCATCCGCCCTTACGCCCACCACAATAATTTCCATAGTGGTTTCTGTCCGCTTAAGCTGATATACAACTCTGTAACCCAGCCCGCGCAGCTTTATTTTAAGAAGATTGGTTAAGTTCATGCCGTGCTTATTACCAAGCGGCCAGCCATACCCGCCCTCTGCACGGGGCAATGGGTTTTCTGCAACTCTGTTGATTGTTTTTAAAATTACTTTTTTAGAAGATGTATCAATTTTAGATAAGTCATCAATAGCCCTGCTGTCAAATTCCACTTTATAAGCCATTACTCAATGTCCACCTCAACATCTTCAAGGTCTTTATCCGTAACGCCCAAAAGCTTCATTGCATCTTCCCGGCTATAAACTTTTCTTTCCGGCGCGTTAATTCTTTCCATCGCCTCAATGTAAAGTTCCATATCAAACAAACGCTCCAAAAGCTGGTCATACCTTTCCGGCGAAATCAAAACACATTCAGGAAGATTATTTTTAAAAACATATTTAGTGCCGCTTTTTTTCACTTCTTCAAATATTTTGGCAGCGCCGCCTTTATTAAAATTACTGATAGGCACAATTTTTTCTGCCGTCAATACTCCACTCATACACTTCACCATCCTTTTGCCATCATTTTACCATATTTCCGAAAATTTATCTATAAATTTTCGGAAATTGTTTGTGTGCTGTTTATGTAAAACTCAAATTTATGTTTTCGCCATACATAAACTAACCCCCGATACATAAAGTACCGGGGGTTTAAACAGCCTTCCCTCATTTGGCCATTAGTCGATAATGTTGTGCTGATATTCGTTATACTGAGCTTTCAGTTTCTGCATAATTTCTGCCATTTCCAGCTGCAAATTGGAAGCCGCGTCAAAGTCGCCTCTTGCAAATGCTTCGCGGGTCATGGTAAACAGGCTCGGCTGCTCGGTAACGTCTTTAGCCATGGTGTTGCGCATTGCGGCGATTTTTTCCCACATTGCCGCATCATGCGTGGTATGGTTATCGTCGTCATGCAGTTTTTTCATCAGGCAGATTTCCTTATAATATTCAGGAATAATTCTGTTGAGCAGTTCCGTCTGCCAACGGATTAAAGCGCCTTTGGCAAAGGATTCGATAAATTCTTTTTTAATAATATTGCCGGTGGTAAGCACGGCAATTTTTTCCGGATAGTTTTTAATGGCGCACATGTTTTCCCAAACGGTTGCGGGCGGTTTGCCAAACAGGTGGGCGCGTTCTTCTTCATTGTAGTCTTCAAATACGTCATGCTCGCTGCGGTATTCTCTGTCTTTTTCAAGGTAGAAGCCTTCGTCGCCCGCTTTTTTGGACAGCTCGTTTTCCATTTCCTTAAGCGTTTTGCCGGATTCCACGCAGGCTTTAATGCCGTCCAGCATGGAGATGTAAAAAGCTGCAATGGCAAGGTAGGTATTGGTATACGGGTTCGGGGAACGCATTTCAATACGGGTTGCCATCGGGCTGTCGATGTCGCGGATTAAGCCTGCCAGAATGGTACGGTTACGGGAAGGTACTTCCGGGCTGAGGCCGAGCGAAGTTACGATGCAGACAGGCGCTTCAAAGCCGGGTTTCAAACGGTTCAGAGAGTCGATAGTGGAAGAAATGAAGGGGTTGATTACTTCATAGTTTTTCAAAAGCCCCATCATGGAACCGTAACCAACGGCAGAGAGGAATTCGGTGTGCATATCTTTCGGTGCAAACAGGTTAACAACTTTGCCGTTTTTCATTTTGGCGGCAATGCCAACGTGGGTATGTTCGCCGCTGCCGGCAACGCCCGGAACGGGTTTTGCCTGGAAGGAAACTTCAAGGCCGTTCAGGCGGAAAATTTCTTTAACGATAATGCGGGCCAGAAGTTCGTTATCAGCAGTTTGTACGCCATAACTGTATTTCCAGTCTACTTCCAGCTGTTCCATAACGTGGGTCATATGGCCGTTGTCGTCAATCTGCCCGCGTACGCCGCCGCATTCCTTATGGCCCATTTCAGGCCCAAGGCCGTAGGCTTCCAGCATTTCCACGGTTTGTTCCAGCGCGGTGCGCACGTTGCCGCGGCAGCGCTGCCAGTATTGTTCCTGCATCATCTGCGAGGAGCTTAATGCTTCAATCGGAGCATCTTCACGCGGGGATTTTACCCAGAATTCCAGTTCGGTTGCGCAGGTGAAAATAATTTTTTCAATGTCTTCACCGCTGATATGCTCCAAACCTGCAACCTGAGGATGCTTTTTAAAGAGCTCCAGCAGTTCTTTTTCAACATAATCCAGCGTATCGTGCAGAATAGAGCGTGAGTCAACGCGTACGTTATTGTGTACAAGGAAGCACGGAATACGCAGCGTGCCAACCATTCTGCCGGTGGCGGAATCGAAATGTTCGTAGTTATAGTCAATATACCAGTTTACGCTGCTGTCAATTTTCATATCAACGCGGGCGTTATTTAAAGTAGCAATGCCGGTAAGAACAACGGAGCTGCCGTCGGTCTGGGCAGCCATACCTTCCAGAAAGCCGTCAATATCTTTCAAAAACAGGCTGATAGGCACTTTTTCGTCGGTATCGTTGCCTGCAAAGTCCACACCCATAAAGGAAACGAATTTAATTTCCGGGTGCGCTGTTAAAATCTCGGTCAGTGTTTCTCTGTTCTGTTCTTCTGGGCTGATAACATAAAGCATATCGGGGTTCATCATGTCGGTCACCTGCGGCTTTGCGCCGCGCTCCTTTCATTTAATTAAAATAATTAAAACAAAAATAAAATACAAAAGACCCTGCTAATTGGGCATACAAATAGCAGGGTCTCCATTGACCACGTTTGTATTATAACAAATAATCTTCTCCGCGTCCAGTAAAATCTTTCCGGTTTTGTAAAAATTTTAACGCTTGCCCAAAAAGCGGATGAGTATTTCCTCCAGCATTTCAAACTGCCTGCCACCGTAGCGGATATTAGCGTTAAAATCTGCCAGAGCCAGCATAAATTCCGATAAGCCGTGCGCAGTAAAATTGCGGCACTGCTCCATTAATTTTTTTACGGCATAGGGCGACATTTTTAAAGCGGAAGCCGCCGTTTGCTGATTCATGCCCTGCGCCGCCAGTTCTTTAACCTGCGCCAGACGGCGAACCTGAAAGGCAATCAAACCGCTGACGGCTATCGCGCTGCCGCCGTGTTTTTTTTCGTTCTGCAAAAGCTCCAGCGCTTCGGGCAGGTTCTTTTGGGCAATGGCGTTTAAAAGCGCAAAGCGAGAAACTTCAGGCAGGGAAGAAAATACCGCTTCAACATCGGCTTTTGTCCAGATGCGCCGTTTGCCGCCGTAAACGTACAGCTTTTCTATTTCCTGCTCAAGCAAAAGCAGCGGTGCGGTATCGGCCGCAGAAAGATATTCCATTACCGTCTGTTCCGCATCATATTCAAAACGGCAGCCGCGTTTTTTGGCTTCGGCGTCAAGCCACGGCTTAAGCTGATACGGCTTCAGCGGTTTACATTCGCAGGCAGCGCCTTCTGCCGCCAGCATTTTATAAAGTCGGCCGCGTTTGTCTATTTTGCTTACGCTGATAAACACATGGCAGAACTCCGGTATGTTTGCTAAAATTGCTTCCAGATTTTCTTTCTGCTTTTTTTCGGCGGCAAAAATTTTATCGTCGCTGATGATGACGAGGCTGCTGCCGCCAAAGAACGGATAAGTGTTAACGGCGGCATTAAGCCTTTTTAAATCCGTATCGCGGTCGAAAACGCTGATTTCCATATCTTCATCCGCCGCGCTGCCAAAAACATATTTTTTTATGCAGGCTGCGGCTTTGCTGCGGTAATAATTTTCTTCGCCGTACATTAAAATAACGTTGGGCAGGCTTTCGCCTTTTTCCAGCATTTCTATCAGTTTTTCCGGTGCCAGTTCCATAAAATCACCTTAAAAAAATTCTTTGTCATACCTATAACTATACCATTGCAGGCGGCCTTCGTCAAAACATACTTTTACCGCGCCCAGTTTATCCGTACGCAGCACCTTGGCCCCGGCGGCCTGCAAACGCTGCACGGCATCACGCCCCGGGTGCCCGTAACGGTTATCCGCACCAACGGAAATTACTGCAAGCCGCGGTTTGGCCTGTTTTAAAAACAGCGGCGACGAAGAAAAATTACTGCCGTGATGGGCAACTTTTAAAACATCGGCCGGTTTTATTTTGGCAGCTGCCGCAAGTTCTATGTTTTCATCGGCGTCGCCAGTAAACAAAATGCTGCCTGAGGGTTCAGTTATGCGCATAATTACGCTGCTTTCGTTGCCTCCGCCTTCGGATTTTCCTGACGCCAGAACTTCAACGCGGCATTTGCCAAGCGTATATACACTGCCCTCCGCCGCTTCTAAAATATTTTGCGGCTTAATATAGTGCAGCAGTTTTTGTACATCTTCCGAAGGTTTTTCCTGCGGCAGCAGCAGCTTATCAACTTTTACAAGGCGCGCAAGCCCTGCCGCTCCACCGGCGTGGTCGTGGTGCCCGTGGCTGAGTGCCAAAAGGTCAATTTCCTCCACGCCGAGATAACACAGATACGGCACAATAATGCGGCTGCCGGTATCAAAGTTTCCCTGCAAACCGCCGCAGTCCACAATAATATTATGCCCGTCCGTTGTCTGCACCAAAGCGGCGTCCCCCTGCCCCACGTCCATAAAATGCACAGTAAAAGGCTGCGGCGTAAAAATTTTGTATGCCGCCAAAACAATTATGCCGGCCAAGCAAATTGCGGCTGTATACCTGCGCTCCGTTTTGCTGAACCAGTTGTCATTAAACAGTGCGGCAAGCATTATGTAATACAGCACAAAGCACGCCGCAGGCAGGTGCGGAACGTTAACTGCCGCCGCAGGCAGCGCCGCAAGGAAACTGACGGCGTTAAGCAGAGGCTGCATAAAACTTCCGGCGGCATAAATTAAATACGTACCGGCAAAAGGCAGGCACAGCCCGGCAAGCGCGGCTATTACCAAAATTTCCATAGCAGGCACAAGCAGGATATTAGCGGCAAAGGTTACAAGCGAAAGCTGGTTAAAATGCCATAATAATAGCGGTAAGGAAGCAAGCTGCGCCGCAAGCGTAATGGCAAACCCTTCGCGTACAAGTACGGGTTTTAAAAATTGCAGCCGCTCTTTAAGCTGCGGGTAAATAAATATCAGCCCGCCGGTTGCCGCAAACGAAAGCTGAAAACCAACGTCCAGCAGCCACAAAGGGTTATATATTAAAAGCAGCACTGCCGCCGCACAAAAAATATTGCCGCTTTGCGCCTTTTTGTAAGTACCGGCACCGGCAAGTGCCACCGCACTCATAATGAATGACCGCCACACCGGTGCGCTGCCGCCGCATAACAGCGCATACAAAAATAACAAAAGCAGCACCGTTATTATCTGCACTTTGCCGCGCCTGCCGATAATTAAAATTAAAAAGCCTGCCACCAGTGCCATGTGCGTGCCCGATACCGATAATATATGGGCAAGGCCGGTTACAGAAAATGCTTCACGCGTTGCTTCGCTTAAGCCGTCATAACCGCCGAGCGCCATGCCGCACAGCACTGCCCCGGCTTCGCCGTCAACCGTATCTGTTATTTTCTGCCGCAGCCCCAGTGCAAATAAAAAGAATTTATCGCCAATATCAGCTTCGCCCATAACCTGCAAAGCCGTCTGTTTTACGGACATTCTGCCCTGAAGGCCCTGCTGTAAATTCCAGTTTTCGCTGTTAAAGCTGCCGGGATTGGCAAAACTGTTGAGGCTTTTTAATGTGCCGGTAACGGCAGCGCTGCCGGCTGTAAAATCTTTAACTTTGGCATTCTGCACAAACACGCGTATATTGCCGCGTGCTTTCTGCAATTTTCCGTGTTCTTTTTGCAGTGCTGTACACTCAAATATAAAACCGGTGCCTTTATCCTGTTTTTTCAGTGTCAGCAAATCCACATTGCCGTATACCGTTATCTTTTGCCCAATGTAATTTTTTATATCCGCGTCATGCGGCTGCATAGCCTTGCTGCCTGCCGACATACCGCACAAGGTAAAAAATATAAGGGCTAATATTGCCGCGCCGTAAGTTTGTGGCTTAAATTTTACCGCCGCTGCCATAAGCACTGCAAAAACCGCCGCCAGAGCGGCATAAACGCTAAAATACTGCGGCATTAAAATACCGGCGTAATCACCGGCTACAAAAAGTGCGGCTGCTGCCGCAAACCATGTTTTCATAAATCAAGCCAGGGCTGCATTTTCTTAAACTTTGCCTGCCCTATGCCCTTTACGTTCATAAGGTCCTCAATTCTGGCAAAGCCGTGGGCAGAACGGTATTCCACAATGCGCTGCGCCGTTACCGCGCCAACGCCCGGCAGTGTTTCCAGTTCTTCCGCCGAGGCAGTGTTTAAATGTACCTTGCCCGTTAAAGCACTTTCGCTTTCCTGCACAGCATTATAAGAAGCGCTTCCCTGCTCTGCCGCTTCCGCACTGTTTGCAGGCGTATTTGCAGCGGCAAGCCTGCGCCGTTCTTTTGCGCTCAGGCGGGGCACATTAACCTGCATGCCGTCCTTACAGATTTTTGCAAGATTTACTTTGTCCTTATTGGCTTCTTCCGTCATTCCGCCTGCGGCGGCAATAGCTTCCACGGCTCTGCTTCCGGGCGCAATTTCGTGCAGGCCCGGGTTTGTCACAGCGCCGCTTACATAAACCGTTATTTTCGCTTCTTCTTTTTCGCTTGCCGTATTTACGGCCTGCTGTTCAATTTTTAAAACATCAGCTTCACGCTCATGCGGCCAAAAAGCGGCCAGCAAGCAAAAAACTACTGCCACGGCAACGGCCATTATTCTTTTATTCAGTTGTGCCATCTGTTCAACTCCTGACAAAATAAAAAACTCCCCGGATTAAATCCAAGGAGTTTTTATAAATTTAACCTGTTACGGTTTTACTACGATATTAACCAGACGGCCCGGTACGCAGACAACTTTAACAATTTTGGAGGTGTCAACAGTTTCTGCAATATGCGGTTCGGCAAGGGCAAGTTTTTCCAGCTCGTCTTTGGAAGCAGCGGCAGGAACAACGAGGCGTCCTTTAAGCTTGCCGTTAACCTGCAAAGCAATTTCAATATTATCCACTTTCATGGCTGCTTCATCATATTTCGGCCATTTTTCTTCGTGGATGCTGCCTTCTTCGGAAATTACGCCGTGCCACAGTTCTTCCGTAATATGCGGAACGAACGGAGAGAGCAATTTCAGCAGGTTGGAAACAACTTCGTAGATAAGGCCGGCATGCGGAGTTTTTTCTGCTTCTTTATAAGCATACAAGGCATTAACCAGTTCCATCATGGCACTGATGGCAGTGTTAAAGTTAAAGCGCTGCTCAATGTCATCCGTTACCTTTTTAATGCTGGTATGCAGCACGCGGCGCAGTTCTTTGCCTGCTTCGCTAAGTTCTGCCGGATTATACTGCGTAACTTTTTCTGCCAGCACATCCTGATAATGGTAAACTATACGCCATACCCTGCCCAGGAAGCGGAAGGAGCCTTCAACGCCCTGGTCGCTCCACTCAAGTTCTCTTTCGGGCGGTGCGGCAAACATAATAAACAGCCTTGCCGTATCTGCGCCATATTTGCCGATAATTTCTTCCGGCGAAACAACGTTGCCGAGAGATTTACTCATTTTGGCGCCGTCTTTAATAACCATGCCCTGAGTCAGAAGGTTGGTAAACGGTTCTTTATAATCTACAAGGCCTGCATCGTGCAGAACTTTCATAAAGAAGCGGGAATACAAAAGATGCAGAATTGCATGTTCGATACCGCCGATATACTGGTCAACAGGGGACCAGTAATTTACTTTGTCTTTCGCAAACGGTGCTTTATCGTTTTTCGGGTCGGTATAGCGCAGGTAATACCAGGAGGAGCACAGGAAGGTGTCCATGGTATCGGTTTCGCGCCTTGCAGGCTTGCCGCATTTCGGGCAGGTGCAGTTTACGAAGCTTTCGGAAGTTGCCAGCGGGGATACTGCACCGGCGTCAAACTTAACATCTTCCGGCAGCATAACCGGCAGCTGGTCTTCCGGCACAAGCACTTCGCCGCAGTCCGGGCAGTAAATAACCGGAATCGGTGCGCCCCAGTAACGCTGGCGGCTGATTAACCAGTCGCGCAGGCGGTAATTTACACGGCGTTTGCCGATGCCCATTGCTTCAATCTTGTCTTTAATTGCTTCCATACCGGCATGCAGCTCCATACCGCTGAACTCGCCGGAATTAACAAGCACGCCTTCCTTTTCTTCATAGGCGTCGGTCATATCTTCTAATTTAAGCTCTTTATCCTTGGGGTTAATTACAACAATTTTCTCAAGGCCGTATTTATCCGCAAACATCCAGTCGCGGGCATCATGGGTAGGTACGCCCATAACCGCGCCGGTACCGTAATCGTAAAGTACATAGTTGGTAATCCAAACCTGCACTTTTTTGCCGGTAAGCGGATGGATGCAGTAGCAGCCAGTAAACAGGCCCTCTTTTTCAGATTCGCTGGAAGTACGTTCAATATCGGACTGGTTTCTTACACGGTCGCAGAAAGCTTTAATTTCTTCGGCTTTCGGGTTGTTTACGCACAGTTTTTCAACCAGCGGATGCTCTGCGGCAAGTACAACATAGGTAACGCCGTAAATCGTATCCGGGCGGGTGGTGTAAACAGGAATGCGTTCGCCGATTTCCGGGAAATCAAAGCTGAATTCCAAACCTTCGCTGCGGCCAATCCAGTTGCGCTGCATGGTTTTAACGCGTTCCGGCCAGCCTTCCAGCAGGTCAAGGTCTTTTAAAAGTTCGTCTGCGTAATCGGTAATTTTAAAGAACCACTGTTCCAGGTCTTTTTTTACTACTTCGTGGTCGCAGCGCCAGCATTTTCCGTCAATAACCTGTTCGTTGGCAAGTACGGTGTTGCAGGTGTTGCACCAGTTAACGGCCGATTTCTTTTTAACAGCCAGGCCGCGTTTGTAAAACAGTTCAAAGAACCACTGGGTCCATTTATAATAATCGGGTTTGCAGGTAGTTACTTCGCGGTCCCAGTCGTAAGAAAGGCCGAGGCGTTTCTGCTGGCGCGTCATATTGGCAATGTTTTCCATCGTCCATTTTTTCGGCGGAATGCCGTGTTTAATAGCGGCGTTTTCCGCGGGCATGCCAAAGGAATCCCAACCCATGGGGTGCAGCACGTTAAAGCCGTTCATGGTACGAAAACGGGCTACAACGTCACCAATGGAATAATTGCGGACATGGCCCATGTGCAGGTTGCCGGAAGGATACGGGAACATTTCCAGCACATAAGATTTCGGACGGCTGCTGTCCATCTCTGTTTTAAAAGTTTTGTGTTCTTCCCAATAAGCTTGCCATTTGGCTTCAATCTCATGGGGATTATACTTTTCCTGAATCATATTTTTCAACCTCGCAAATAAAGCTATTTATAAATAATACCCTTAAAATTATATAGCTTACAGGATTTAAAGTCAATTATAAATGCCCTGCACCTGCATTAATATCGCCAAAGTGTAAAAAATATGATACAATCAAAGAAGATTTTACATAAGAAGGAGACAGCATGAGCCTTTTTGCTATCGGTGACTTTCATTTATCGGGTGAACCGCCTGCCAAACCAATGGAGGTTTTCAGCCCGAACTGGGAAAACCATTTTGAAAAAATACGCCGTAACTGGCTGACTAAAATTACAGAAACGGATACCGTAATTATCTGCGGCGACACCTCGTGGGCCATGTCGCTGGAGGCTGCCATGCAGGATTTAAACCGCATTGCCGCCCTGCCGGGTCAGAAAATCATTCTGCGCGGCAACCATGATTACTGGTGGACCTCGCTGAAAAAAATGCAGCAGGCCACGGAAGGCAAATTTATGTTTTTACAGAACAACTTTTTTGCCTGCGGCGATGTTGCCGTCTGCGGTTCGCGCGGCTGGATTCTGCCATCGTCGGAAGCGTTTACGGATGACGACAGGCATATTTACCTGCGTGAAGGCATAAGGCTGGAAAATTCGCTTGCCGCCGCCAAAAATGCAGGCTTTAACAAATTTGTTGCCGCCCTGCATTACCCGCCGCTGTATAAAGCGGACGAAGAAACCATATTTACGGAACTTTTTGCCAAATACGGCGTTGCGCACTGCGTTTTCGGGCATATCCACGGGCAGGACGCCGGCAATATTTTTGAAGGCGAAACCCGCGGCGTAACTTATAAGCTTGTAAGCTGCGATACGCAGAACTTTATGCCGCAGCTTGTGCTGCCGTAAGAGCCGCCATTGCGCCATAAAATTTTATTTACAACCTTATTCCGCACTCATCCGGGTGCGGATTTTTTTATTGCTGCTTTAATCGGTATGCCGTTACAAAAGGCTGCAAAACGCTTTCATCACGCGCAAACGTTACTCCGTCTTCAACAATCAGCCTCCCGTCGCAAAGGGCTATGCCGTTTACGCAAGCACCGCTTTTAACGGTAATATCGTATTTTGAAAGCAGCAGCGCTTTGCCGAGCACGGCATTTTTGCCTATTTCAATCTGCCCGTCGCTGATAATAACGCAAAAATCAGGCATTTTGGTGCCGTCAGCAATAAAAATGCTCATTTTGGAAACAAGCACACCTTCGCCTTTGATGTTTTTGGAACTTGACGCAATGCTTTTGCTGTAATTGCCGTCATCATAATACAGCGCGCCGCCAAGCCCGTATTCTTCAAATGTGCTTTTGCTAGGAAAATCCAGTTCCTTAAACGCGGCAAAATTTTTCACATCAAGGCTTTGTAAAATTTCACCAAGTTCACCGGCATAAGCAATGCCTTCCGGCAGATTTTCCGCACCCTGCAAACTTTTACCCGCGGCAAGCGTATAACGTTTTCCAAGTTCCGCAATTTGCTGAGGCAAAGCTATTTGAAGCTGCTGCAAAGCAAAAGTTTCGCTTCCTGCTTCTGCCTGTACGGTGTATTTTTTTATGCCGCCGGAAGTGTTTTCTTCAAATATTCCTGCTTTAAGCGTGTAATTGCCTGGGTACAGCTTCTGCGGCGGCAAATTAATTCTGCCTTCCGGCATGCTGCCGTATTCAAAACCGGCTTTTGCAAGTGCCTGCACCGCAAATTGCAGCTGGCGGCGCAAAATGCGCCTGCTGTTTTCTTCCGCTTCCTGGCGCACCCAGTACGCCGCCGCATGCAGGCATACCGCCGCGCACAAAATACCTGCCAGCACTGCTGTGCCTATGCCGCCGCGGCAATCCTTCAAAATTTTATTAAAAACCGCCATTTGCCAAAACATAAACTTCCGTAAATTTTTTGCTGCGCCCGCTTGCATTATCTTTAAATTCCAAGGTTACCTTAATTTTATCTGCGGCAAGCTGCTCCGCTTTTATGGACTGCAAAGTAACCTCCGCCAGCGAAAGCGGGTTTACGCCGCGCGTGGAATTATATTTAATTTCGCGTGCCAGCGCGCCGCTGCTGCGGTAAAACGTTACCTGCCTGTTGCCGTACACTTCGGTGCAAACAATTTTATCATTGCTGCCCGTTGTTATTTTTAACCTGCTGCTGTTTAAAAACAGTTCGTGTTCAATAAAACTCTGGCTGTAACGTGCGGCCCGGTATAAAAGCAAGTCGCTTTTTAAATTTTGCCACGAAGCAGCAAAGGCAGAAAGCCCGTTATAAAAAATAACGGCACAAATACCGGCAGCGGCAAGTGCCGCACAGGTTTCCGCAAGTAAATAGCCCTTGTTATTCACCGCCGGTTACCACGCTTGCCAGTATTTTCCCGCCGCTGTTTTTAACCGTTACATAATAAAACGGCCCTGTAAGGCCGGGGCAGTAAAACTCAGTTTTTTCAACGGCAAACCCTGCCTGCTGCAAAGCCGTTTCATCATAAGCGCCAACAGCCGCATTAAACGCATCTGCCGCCGCGTTGCGCTGCACCATTAACTTTATGCCGCTGGTATATGCGCCAACCGCGCTTACGCAGATGATTACTGCCGCTGCCAGGCACACTAAAACTTCCGCCAGCAAATAGCCTTTGCTGCCCTTCATTTAAACACAACCCTTCCGGTAACAGGCTGTACCTGCAGCCATTTGCTGATGCTTTTATCCTGGCGGCATTTAATAATATAGTTATTGGCTGCCGAAGGCGCTCCTTCACCGGAAAATTTCAGCGCATTAAAATGCTGGTCAAAATATAACCCATTTTCAAACTTTCTTAAAACGGAAAGCTTGCCGCCGTAATAAATGCGGTAACCGCCTTTATCGGCGTCCATTTCCAAACGGCTTTTGCCGCTCATATCGTAAAAAGAATACTGCTGCAAAGCTGCAATATCACCGGCAAGGCATTGGGCAGCGCGCTCTGCCTGCATTTTCAGCAGATACTTCTGCACACCGCCGTAAGCTGGCACCAAAAAAGCAGCAGCCATTGCCATAAGCCCTGCCGCCGCCAAAAACTCTGCCAGCCCGAAGCCCTTATTCTTCAGCGTCACTGCTGCCATCGGATGTTACCTGTTCACCGTCCGCATTTCTGCCTTTCAAAGTATAGGTCAGCTTGTCGCCGGAAGGAATGTACACCAGTTCCGTTCCGGTAGCATCCTCAAACTTCTTGCCTTTGGCAATGTATTCGTCCACCAGGTCGCTTAAAGCGCTCGGGCAGGTGCCGTTATCCATTTTATAAAGCAAAATGGCGTTATCAATTGTTGCCAGGTCGCTTTCAAGGCGGGCGTTTTTAGCGCGTCCTGCTGCGCTGTCAAGCGACGGCAAAAGCATGGCGCCCAAAACTCCTAACAAAGCCACTACCGCCAAAACTTCCAATAAAGTAAACCCGGCATTGCCGCGTAATTTCTTAAGCAAATTATAACCCCTTCCATAATCAAAATCCGGGCAGCGCGCCCGATAAGGAAAACATTGGTGCAGCCACAGCCAGAATAACAGCCGAAACAACCCCGGCCGCCACTGTTAAAAGCAGCGGTTCCAGCACTGTTTTTAAATTTTTCAGCGTATCATCAAAACGGTGCTGCAAAATTTCTGCGGCACGCATTAACATTTCCGGCAGGCGTCCCGTTTCGGCCCCCACGCCGATAAATTCCGCACTTAAACTGCCAAATAACGGTTTTGCCTTTAATGCCGCCTCTGCCGGGTTTGCGCCGCGCAGCACATCCGCGGCAAAAACTTCCGCCCTGCGGCACAGCCCGGCATCCCCCAACGCCGAACCTGCAATCTGCGCCGCCTGCGGCAGAGGTATGCCGCCGTGCAGAAGCAGCGCCAGTACTTTGTTAAAGCGGATTTCCAGATACAGTTCTTTTTGCGCTTTAAAAAACGGTACCTTAAACACAAGTTCAAGCAGCCGCTTTCGCTGCGCCGCCGCAATTACTAAAACAACAGACAGTAATATGCACGCTGCCGGCATATTGGCGGCTAAAAATTCCTGCACGGCAAAAAGCAGCTTTAAATACGGCGGAAGCTGAGCATTCATCGAAGCATATAAATCTTTAAACAGCGGCAGAACCTGCACAATAAATAAAACTGCCGTTGTCAATGAAGCTGAAAAAAGAAAGAGCGGATACAAAGATATATTTTTAAGAAAACGCTTCATCTGCACCTGCAATTTATAATATTCTGCCAGTTCTTCCAGCATTTCGCATAAAATACCGCCGTTTTCACCTGCTTCGGCCACCGCCGCAGGCAGTGCACCCCACACCTCCTGCCTGTTTTTTATGCAGCCTGCAAAACTCGTGCCCATTTTTAAATCGCGCTCAATGCCAAGGCAAAGCTGCGCCGTTTTTGGCGGCAGGCGCTCTGCTAATACGCCAAGCGACTTTAAAAGCGGCAGCCCGCTGTTAAGCATCAGCGCCAGCTGGCTGAAAAATACTGTTTTTTCTTCATCAGTTAAACTGTTTTTAGTTTTGCTAAACTTAAACAGCCCCTGCTTTTTTGCCAGGGCATTTGCTGGCTTTTCCGCCTGCAAATGGGTTAAATAACCATAATTACTGCGCACAAAAGCCGCTGCCTCAAATTCGCTGGCAGCACTGTAAACACCGCTGCGGCTCACGCCGGAAGAATCTACCGCTTTCCACCTGTACTGCTGCACCGCTGCACCCCTTTCCGGGTAATTGATATTCGCCGGTACAGAAACTTTTCCCGCAAATTCTGTTTTTGTTTGTGAAAAATTTGTGACTTTATTTATCAGTGCTGCTTATTATCAGCTGCAATTTTTATTTACTTTTAGCCGTACGCCGTTTTATAATAGAAACAAAAATAAACTACGGAGAACTACAATGACTCTTGAAAATAAACTCGGCATTTCCAATTCCTTACAGCTTGCAAACGAAGAAGAAAAAATTACCAAACGTAAGGCGCTGCAGCTTTTTGAAACAGGCTTTTTAAACGGCCTTGAAGCAGGTTCCTTTTCTGCGCTTGCGGCTATTCACAAATTTTTGTTTGAAGACATTTACGATTTTGCAGGGCAGATACGCACAGTAAATATTGCCAAAGGCAGCTTCCGTTTTGTACCGGCGCTGTACCTTTCGGATGCACTTGAAAGCATCAGCAAAATGCCGCAAAATACTTTTCATGAAATTATCGCCAAATATGTGGAAATGAATGTTGCCCATCCCTTCCGCGAAGGCAACGGGCGCAGCACTCGGATATGGCTGGACCATATTTTAAAAACAGAGCTGCATCTGGTGATTGACTGGAGCAAAATTGACAAAGAAGATTATTTGCTAGCCATGGAACGCAGCCCCATAAAAGATACCGAAATAAAACTGCTGTTAAAATCTGCCCTGACTGATAAAATTAATGACCGCGATGTTTATATGAAAGGTATCGACGCCAGCTATAACTACGAAGGTTATAATACTTATAAAACAGAAAACTTAAATAAATAAGCAAAATCTCCGGAAAGCAATTTGCCAAACCGGAGATTTTATTTTTATTATCCTGTTTTAACTAATTTGTAGACAAGGCGGCTTCTCAAACCAAACCCATCCATTTCCAGTATGTTGCGCCTAAAAGCATTATCAGCGCAAAGGCTATAAGCGTAAGCGGTATGCCGGATTTTACAAAGTCGTTAACTTCAAAAGTATCGGTGCCGTAAGCAATCATGTTCTGCGGTGCATTTACAGGCAGAATAAAGCCGAAGCTTACAACGTACTGCAAAATCATCGTCATGCCTACAACGTTAACGCCCGGCGTTTTAAGCTGCTGCAATACGGAAATTATTATCGGTATAATGGCCGATGCAAGGCCGGTGGCACTGGCAAAGCCCATGTGGATTACAATAAGGAAAACGGTCATTATAGCCAGCACCATTAAAGTGGTAGAACTTTCCAGCGCAAAGATAGAAACTATCTGGTTGGCAAGCCAGGTTGCCGCTTTTGTGGAAAGCAGCGCGCTGCCGAGCGAAATGCCCACGCCAAACAACACAACCGTGCCCCAGTTAATTTTATTTACGGTTTCGTTCCAGTGCATTACGCCGATTTTAGGCAGCATTAAAAGTGTTATCGCCACCATGGTACTGGTGGAAGTATCTATGCTGTGCAAAACTTTTTCGGTAGTCCAGAAGAACAGCAGGCACAGCGAAATTACCAAAAGCTTTAATTCGTCGGCGCTTATTTTGCCCATTTCTTTCAGCAGGCGTGTTACGGTAGCCTGCCCGCCGGCAATTTCATCAATTTCGGGCGGCATAATGTGCAGCATCAGCTTATAAAGCGCGGCCGACATCAGCACGGCAAACGGGGCAGCGGCAATAAACCAGTCCAGCCACGAAATATCAACACCCAGCGTCTGGCTGATGAAGTTTACCGCAACCATGTTCTGCGCCGCCGCAGTTTTTATGCCTACATTCCATACGCTGTCAACCTGCGCCACGGTAATCATCAGCATGCCTGCAAAACGGCTTTTCAGCGGTACGCCGAAGGCTTTAATCATGCCCATAACAATGGGGACAAGGCAGGCAACGCGCGCCGTTGTGCTCGGCACAAAAAAGCTTAAAATAAAGCCGCATAAAATAACGCCCAGCAAAACGCGGTTTGCTTTGGCCCCTACTTTGGAAAGTATCATCAGGGCAATACGTTTATCAAGCCCGGTTTTGGTCATGGCCGCCGCCAGAAACATAGCCGCCGCCACAAGGCAGAATGCCGTTGACGAAAACCCTTTCAGCGCCATACCGAGCCCGGCACTTGTGCCGTACAGCTTACCTGTTGCCTCGTTAGGCGCAAACCCAACCAAAAGGGCAATTAAAACCATTATCACGCCTGCGCTTACAGGGTACGAAATAGCCGTTGTTGCCCAGACAATTACAGAAAACACCATAACCCCAATCATCCTGTGCCCTGCTACAGACAGGCCTTCCGGCGTGGGAAGAAGCACAATAACAGCCAGAACAGCAAGCGCAATATAAAACCCAAAGCGTTTTATAAAACCCGGCTGAGCCTGTTTTAAAGCAGTTTCCTTTCTCATAAAAACACATCCCCTCAAACAAAAATTAAAATAAAAAAGAGGCCTGCGCATTAAAACGCAAGCCTCTTTGCTTAAACAAATTATAGCACTTTCACGCCAGAAGGACAATAGTTTTTATTGTAAGTATTGTTACATTCCTTTGTTATATTTAAAGCTGTCCAGCGTGGTATGAATTTTTTTGGCAAGGCTGTCGGGCAGGCCTTCAATATTAACGTTCAGGAAGCCGCGCACAATGGTTGCCGTAGCGTCATCCTCGCTCATGCCGCGCGCCATAAGGTACTCAATTTCTTCGGGGTTAATGCGGCCAACGGCAGCTTCGTGGCTCATTTCGGCATTGCCTGTCTGTGCGTCAAGCTCCGGAATTGCCAGAATATAACCTTTATTGCTCAGCATCAGGCCATCGCATTCCAGATGAGCGCGCACGCCTTCAACTTTGCCAATCATGCAGCCGCGGTTAATAACTTCGCCGCCGGTAGAAATGGTGCGGGTAATAGATTCGGCACGGCAGCCGTCCGCGTTAAGCACAACCCTGCCGCCGATATCAAGGTGCGAGCCTTCCGGAGCAACCAGAATGGAGTTCAGGCGTGCAACGGCGTTTTTGCCGTTTAAGTTAACGGTCGGGTACATCTGCACATCCTTTGCTTTTTCAATTAAAACATAGTTGGAGATATACTGGCCGCCTTCTTCCACCATGGCAACAGTACGCGGGCGCACCACAACGTTTTCGCCCCAGCTGTGAATCATGGTAAAGCTCAGCTTGGCGTTTTTGCCGATATACATTTCGCTGATGCCGATATGCATGCCGTTTTCAACTTCATGTGCCGAAGTACAGCCGGAAATAATGCTCAGCTCTGCGCCGTCTTCCACAATAATAACATTGTGCACATGCTGCAGCTGCTGGTCGTGGCTGATGCACATGCAGGCCTGCAGCGGCGTGGTAATTTTTTCGCCAGCCTTTACGCGGATAAAATAACCCTGTTCTTTTTCAAGGGCGGTTCTTGCAGTATATTTATCTGTATCGGGCTGCACAGCCTTCCACCAGTATTTTTCCACCAGCTCCGGATATTTTTCGGCAGCTTTGCCGGTGCTCATCAGTTCCAGCGGAGTTTGTTTTTTTACTTTAATTTCCACAGCATTGTTATCAAGCTGCACAAACGAAGCGCTGCGGCTTTCTTCTTCTGCCGCGCCGGTTTCAATGCCAACGTATTCCAGCCGCCCGCGCGTTGCTTCCGAAAGGTCATCCACGCATTTAAGGCTGCCCTTATCGCTGTCGCTGTAAGAGCTTAAATCTATGTCATTGCCGTAAACGGCTTTTTTCTCAAGTGCAGCAGTAAGTTTTTTATTATCCATTATTTTTTCACCTCGCATTTGCCGCGTTTCACACAGGTTTCATAACCTGCCTGCCCAATGCAGTTCAGTACGTCCAGCGGGTTGCCGCAGGCACAGGTCATTTTTCCTTCATAAAGAATATGCGCATGGCTGGCTGGCACATATTTTAAAATATGGCCGGAATGGGTAATAATCAGCCCGCTGCGTTTGCTTTCCAGCGGATTATAGTTTTCCCAGCCCTGGTTTTTAATGCAGCACGGCTTATCACAGCCCGCACCGCCGCACGGCTCGGTATGCAGAATATAGTTTACGGCTTTGCCGACAAGAGCAATGTTTTCCAGGTCAACGCCGCTTTCCGGTTCATCCAGCAAAAGCAGGTCTGGGTTCTGCGCCATCAGCTGCAAAAGCTCGCAGCGTTTTAACTCGCCGCCGCTGAAGCCGTCGTTAACACTGCGGTCGAGGAAATTATCCAGCCCCATCCACTTAGCCATTGTTTCGGCTTCTTCACTGGTTGCGCCGCAAATTTCCACCATTTTGCGCAGCGAAAGCCCGCGTATCGTCGGCGGGCGCTGAATCATTACGCCAACACCGAGCCTTGCCCTTTCGTCACAGCTCATATCCGTAATGTCCAGCCCTTTAAAATAAATTTTGCCTTCTAAAATTTCGTAACGGTTAAAGCCCATAATCGCACCAATAAGGGTGGATTTGCCGGTGCCGTTAGGCCCGAACAGCACATGGACTTCGCCGGGTTTAATATGCAGATTAATATCGTTAAGTATTTTACGCCCGCGTACAGCCACGGACAAATGCTCTATTTTTAACACTTAATTTACCTTCTTTCTTCAGGATTTGCTTTGATTGCGTTATCATTATAACACAGCTTCCAAATTAATTCCATACTTTTTTTGTAGGAATTTCTCCGTAGCCATTTATTTATACATGTGCTACAATAATAACAACGCTTTTATTATAAGCAGGAGGTAACTATGCATCAATATCTTTTTTACATCGGCGATTTCCCAATCCGTATGTACGGGCTGGTTTTATGTATGAGCATTTTTCTGGCAACGGGCGTGGCCTACTTTTTAGCCAAGCAGGACGGACGCTGGCACCAGCACGTTCTTGATATCGGCATTTACGGCGGCTTTGCCGGGCTTATCGGCGCGCGCCTGTGGGATGTGTTTTTTTTCGACTGGGATTACTACCAGCACCACCTGCTGGAAATTCCCTTTGTATGGCAGGGCGGCATGGCCGTGCAGGGCGGCATTATTGCAGGCGTGCTTACCGGCATTTGGTACTGCAAGCGCCATAATATCGACTGGGTTGCCTTTGCCGATATCGTTACGCCCTCCATTCTTATAGGGCAGGCGGTTGGGCGCATGGCAAACCTGCTGAACGGCGATGCCTTCGGCACCCCTACCGGCGGCAACTTCGGCATTTTGTACCCCGTTGGCACGCTGGCACACAAAACCTACGGCAGCCAGCCGCTTTGGCCTGCGGAAGTTTGGGAAGGCCAGCTGGACGTTGTCATTTTTGCCCTTTTATTAATCTTCCGCGCCTGCGGCCACGCCAGAGGGCAGGTTATGTGCCTGTATGTTATGCTGTATTCCGCCGTGCGCTTTGGGCTGGAAATGCTGCGCGGCGATTACGTGGAACCGTTCCTGTTCGGCTTAAAATCGGCGCAGGCAACAAGCTTGATATTCTTTTTAATTGCGCTTGCCGCCTTTATTTACTGCGGCGTAAAGGATAAAAAGCAAACAGCCGCTTCCAAAACTGCATCAAAAAAATAATAAAAAATATTAAACTTATTATAAATGACGAATGATTAAAAATTTTTATATGTTCACAAACTGTTCAAATTCTTGCCCTTTTTATGTCAAATATATTTTGTATAATAAAGCCATAGCAAGTGAGAACTTGCTAAACCCTTCCCATCAAATTCATCATAAACAGCTTTCCTAGAGAGCGGCGCTTGCACTAATCCCCTGCAAGCGCTGTTTCTCTTTGCGTTAAAATGCCGCCGGAGCGCGGCTTTTTTTATTATGCCGCAGCATTTTACCACAGCCGTTTAAAAATGCCGGTACGCAAAAACCTCCGCAGAAAATTTTTGCGGAGGTTTTCTTTTGCCGTTATTCAATTATCTGCCCAAGCGGCTTTTAAAATCGTTGTAGTTAAATTTTTTAATCAGCTTAAGCTGCCCTGATGCCGTATATGAATAAATGGCAGGCAGCGGCATGCCGTTAAAGGTATTGTTTTTGCAGGTAGTGTAAATTGCCATATCGCCAAACAAAAGCATATCGCCTTCGCCAAGCGGCGCGTCAAAGCTGTAATCGCCGATAACATCTCCCGCAAGGCAGGTTTGGCTGCCCAAACGGCAGGTATAACTTTTTTCTGCGGCGTCGCCTGCGCCGTACAGCGGCGGACGGTAGGGCATTTCTAAAACATCGGGCATGTGGCAGGCAGCACTGGTATCAAGTATCGCGATATTGGTGCTGCCGCTTTTGATTATATCCAGCACGCGCGTTGCCAAGTAACCGGCGTTTAAAGCGCAGGCTTCGCCAGGTTCCAAGTACACGGTTACGCCCCATTTTTGCTGCGCATAATTAATGCATCGTTCCAGCAGGCTGATGTTATAACCGGGGCGGGTAATATGGTGCCCGCCGCCAAAATTAAGCCACTGCATTTTGGGCAGCACATCGCCGAAACGCTGTTCAACGGCTTGTAAAGTTATTTCCAAGTCACCGGCATCCTGCTCGCACAGTGTGTGGAAATGCAAGCCATCCAGCATCGCCGCAAGCTCCGGCGTCATTTGCTCATCCCACTGCGCGCGGGTGGTGCCCATGCGGCTGCCGGGAGCGCAGGGGTCGTAAATGGCGTGCCCTTCCTGCGTAGAACATTCCGGGTTAATGCGCAGGCCCACGCTTTTGCCCGCCTGTTTGGCAGCGGCGCCGTATTTTGCCAGCTGGCGCGGAGAATTAAACACTATATGCCCCGCGTATTTTAGCAATTCGGCAAACTCGTCCTCACGGTAAGCGGCGCAAAAAACGTGTACTTCCTTGCCGGGCATTTCTTCCGCGCCAAGGCGTGCCTCGTACAAACCACTGGCTTCCGTACCGGCAAGGTAAGGTGCAAGCACCGGGTATAAATCGTAGTTGCTGAACGCCTTCTGCGCCAGCAAAATTTTACAGCCCGTACGCTCTGCCACGCCCGCCAAAATTTCGCCGTTGTGCTTCAGCATCACTTCGTCCAAAATATAACAGGGCGTGGGCAGGCTGCCAAAAACTTCCTGCGGCAGCTTACCGCGCAGCCCGGCAAACTGCGGGCGGCTGTCTTTAGTTAAAACGCCCATCAGTCTACCAGCACCGGGGCATAGCTTTCGCTTCTGGGCAGGCCGTATTTATCCAGCGCGTCCAGGAACGGGTCCGGGTCAAACTCTTCCACGGTGTACACGCCGGGTTTGTTCCATTTGCCGGTCAGCAGCATCATTGCGCCGCACATAGCAGGTACGCCGGTGGTGTAGCTTACTGCCTGGCTGCCGACTTCTTTGTAGCATTCTTCGTGGTCGCACACGTTGTAAATATAGTAGGTTTTATCTTTGCCGTCTTTTTTGCCGGTAAAAATGCAGCCGATATTGGTTTTGCCCTTAGTACGCGGGCCAAGGCTTGCCGGATCGGGCAGCAGGGCTTTCAAAAATTTAATCGGCACAATTTCGTGCCCTTCAAACATTACCGGCGTGGTAGAAAGCATGCCTACGTTTTCCAGGCAGCGCATATGGTCAAGGTAACTCTGCCCAAAGGTCATAAAGAAGCGGATGCGTTTTACTTCGGGAATGTTCAGCGCCAGGCTTTCAATTTCTTCGTGGTGCAGAAGGTACATATCCTTATGCCCAACCTGGTCAAAATCATATTCGCGCTTAATGCTCATAGCAGGAATTTCTACCCATTTGCCGTTTTCCCAATAGCTGCCGGGAGCAGATACTTCGCGCAGGTTAACCTCAGGGTTGAAGTTGGTGGCGAAGGCATAACCGTGGTCGCCGCCGTTGCAGTCCAAAATATCAATAGTATCGATGGTGTCGAACTCGTGTTTTTTGGCATAAGCGCAGTAAGCCTGCGTTACGCCCGGGTCAAAGCCGCAGCCCAACAGCGCGGTAAGGCCCGCTTCTTCAAATTTTTTGCGGTATGCCCATTGCCAGCTGTAATCAAAATAGGCGCTGAAGCCTGCTTCTTTGCAGCGTTTTTCGTAAACGGCGCGCCATTCGGGGTCGTCGGTGTTTTCCGGTTCGTAGTTGGCGGTATCCATATAATTTACGCCGCAGGCTAGGCATGCATCCATAACCGTTAAATCCTGGTACGGCAAGGCAATGTTCATTACAAGGTCGGGTTTGTATTCATTAATCAGCGCCTTCAGCTGTTCAACATCGTCAGCATCCACCTGCGCTGTGGTAATTTTGGTGGCGGTTTTGCCTTGCAGTTCTGCCGCGAGCTTATCGCATTTGGCTTTGGTACGGCTGGCAATGCACAGCTCCGTAAAAATTTCGCTCACCTGGCAGCATTTGTGGATGGCAACGGTAGCAACGCCGCCGCAACCGATAACAAGAACTTTATTCATTTTACAACTCTCCTTTAAATTTTATTTATGCAATGCTAAAAGCAATTCCCTCAAAACTTTGCAGGCCGTAGCGGTCGATACGCCGCTGGCGTCCAGCATCGGTGCCAGCTCGTTTACGTCAGCGCCGATTACGTTGGCCGTACACACGCAGCGCAGTGCAGCCAACAGCTGTACAAAACTTACTCCGCCAGCTTCCGGCGTGCCGGTGCCCGCAAAAACGGCAGGGTCAAGGCAATCCAAATCTATCGTAAAATACACGGGCGTGCCGTCAGCCTTAAGCTGCGCCACGGTTTCTTCCAGCCCGTCAAAAGTAAATTTCTGCATTTGGGTATGTTCTTTGGCAAAGGCAAATTCTTCGCGTTCGCCGCTGCGGATGCAGAACTGATGGATGCGCCCATCGCCCACAAGCTCGTGGCAGCGGCGGATAACACAGGCATGGCTTAATTTTGCGCCGAGGTAATCGTCGCGCAAATCGGCATGCGCATCAAAATGGATGATATGCAGGTTAGGATATTTTTTTACGGCGGCACGCACAGCGCCCAGCGTTACAAGGTGCTCGCCGCCCAACAGCAGCGGCAGCTTTCCGTCCGCCAAAATCTCTGCCGCGCGCGCTTCAATATCCGCCAAAGCGGCTTCCGAACTGCCGAAGCACAGCTCCATATCGCCGCTGTCAAACACGGCGCAGTCCGTTAAATCGGCATCCTGGTAAGGGCTGTAAGTTTCCAGCCCAAAGCTTTCGTGCCGCATCGCCGCCGGGCCAAAGCGCGCCCCGGGGCGGAAGCTGGTGGTAGAATCGAAAGGTGCGCCGTACAGCACTATTTTCGCAGCGGCATAATCGCTGTCACAGCCGATAAAATTTTCCACATTAGGCTTCATGGCTCAGTCCTCCACTTCTTTCAGCATTTCTTCCAAAAATGCGGGCAGGCAAAACGCCCCTTTATGCAGCCGCGTAGTGTAGTAACGGGTGTGCATATTCAAAGCGTTCCACGCCTCGCTGTCCAAATCGTCCATGGGGTGGTATTTTTTGCTGGCAAAGCCAAACAGCCAGTAACCGGCGGCATAAGTAGGGATATGCGCCTGGTACACCTTGCTGATGGGGAAGGTGCTGGCAATGCGTTTATGGCTGCGCTGCATAGCCGCAGCGTCCTCCGCATAAAACGGACTGCCCTGCTGGTTCACCATAATGCCGTCCTCGCGCAGCGCGTTAAAGCAACTGCCGTAAAACTCACGCGTAAACAGCCCTTCCGAAGGCCCGAACGGGTCGGTGGAATCCACAATAATCAAATCGTATTCTTCCTCGCAGCGGCGGATAAATTTCAGCGCGTTGCCGAAATAAATATGCACGCGGCGGTCATCCATGCGGCAGGCATTGCTGGGCAGATAGGTACGGCAGGCTTCCACCACCTGCGGGTCCATCTCCACCAAGTCAATGCGGCGCACACGGTCGTAGCGCGTCAGCTCGCGCACAACGCCGCCGTCGCCCGCGCCGATAACCAAAATATCTTTAATGCCCTGATGCACCGCCATCGGCACATGGGTAATCATCTCATCGTAAATAAATTCGTCCCTTTCAGTCAGCATCACGTTGCCGTCAAGGGTCAGCACGCGCCCAAACTCCGGCGTTTCAAAAATGTCTATGCGCTGGTAATCGCTCTGTTTGGAATATAAATGCCTGTTAACCCTAATACTGTGCTTTACGTCCGGGGTATGAAACTCACTGAACCACATTTCCATTTTTTGCCGCCTCCTTTATTCCAGCACGTTAATCCGTGTTAAATCCGGGTCTTCCGAACCCGTCATGCTGCAGCCTTTTTCCTTGGCATAGCCGATATGTTCCAAAATTTCGCCGGTAATGCGCTCGCCCGGCGCCAAAATAGGTATACCCGGCGGATAGCACATTACAAATTCGCTGCACACGCGCCCTTCGCTTTCTGCCAGCGGCACGCTGATTTTCGGCGCGTAAAACGCTTCCTGCGGGCTGGTAACAACCTCCGGCTCAATGTATTCCTGCGTCAGCATGCCGGTGGCGTCCTTTTGGTAGCGGCGGCGTATCTCCGCCAGCGCGCTCACCAGGCGTTCCAGCTCCTGCGGCCTGTCACCCATGGAAAGATAAGCCAAAATGTTGCCGATGTCGCCGAACTCAATTTGTATGTCATACTCGTCGCGCAGAATGTCATACACTTCAATGCCCGCCAGCCCAATATCCAGCGTATGCACGCTCAGCTTGGTGGTGTCAAAATCAAATACGGAATTGCCGTTCATCAGCTCGCGCCCAAAAGCATAATAGCCGCCCACGGCGTTAATCTCGCGGCGGGCGTATTCCGCCATATCCGCCACCTGGTGAAACACCTTGCGTCCGCGCAAAGCTAAGTTGCGGCGGCTGATGTCAAGGCTGGACATTAAAAGGTAGCTGCCCGAAGTGGTCTGTGTAAGGTTAATAATCTGCCGTACATAACCGGCGTGAATGTTCGGCCCCGTCAGCAGCAGGCTGGACTGCGTAAGGCTGCCGCCGCTTTTGTGCATGGATACCGACGCCATATCCGCACCGGCTTCCATGGCCGATACCGGCAGGCCGCTGCCGAAATAAAAATGCGTGCCGTGCGCTTCATCCACCAAACACAGCATACCGGCGTCGTGCGCCATTTTTACAATAGCGCGCAAATCGCTGCAAATGCCGTAATAAGTTGGGTTGTTCACCAAAACCGCAACGGCTTTGGGGTGTTCGGCAATCGCTTTGGCTACCTGTTCGCGCTTCATACCGAGCGATATACCCAAGCGCTGGTCTACCTCCGGGTTAACGTACACCGGCACCGCGCCGCACAGCACCAGCGCGTTAATAACGCTTTTATGCACGTTGCGCGGCAAAATAATTTCATCCCCGCGTTTGCAGGAAGAGAGCACCATGCTCTGCACCGAGCTTGTAGTACCGCCTACCATTAAAAAGGCGTGCTCTGCGCCAAAAGCATCCGCCGCCAGCTCCTCCGCCTCGCGGATAACAGAAACCGGATGGCACAGGTTATCCAGCGGCTTCATGCTGTTCACGTCCACGCCCACGCAGGCCTGCCCCAAAAACGCCGTCAGCTCCGGGTTGCCGCGCCCGCGCTTATGCCCCGGCACATCAAAGGGCACCACCCTCATCCGGCGGAAGTTCTCCAGCGCTTCGTAAATCGGCGCGCGGCTCTGGTCTAAACCGGTACGTTTATTCCTCAATCTTTTCACCCTCCCGGCGGTTACGCAAAACAAAAAACGCAAGCCGTGCTAATGCACAACTTGCGTTCTCAGCCAAAATTCAAGCCCTTCTGCCAACAAGTATAAAGGCAAAAAAGGCGTATATGCTTTCGGATTAAGTCAGAGTCTATATAGCAATTATACTTTTACTACTCGTATTGACCGTTTCACAAGTTTGCGCACTGGCGCATTTCAGTTATGGATAACCAACTTATAAAATTCGAGCTTTTAACTCAATCAATAGGACTGCCCAAAGCAGTCAATCGGCAGTGGACCCGGCTGTCCGTATGGCCTTAACTCTTAAAGAGTGGTCCGTAATAATCGCTTTGAAAAGACTCTTTTAACTTTCCTTTCAAATTGTAAGAATTGTAGCATATTAATATTAACTTGTCAATTAAAACAAGAAAATTATTGCCTGTAATTGCTAAGCTACCTGTATCTCTGCACGGGCGTTAAAACTTCGGCGTGCAGCCCGTCATCATCTTTAAGCATAACGGTAACGGCCCAAATGCCGCGCCCCTTGCCGTCCTTCATGAGCCCTGCCTGCAAATAAGGCCCGTCCTTAAACTGCAAAACGCCTTCCAGCTCCAAAAGCAGCGCAAAATCAAGGCGCTTCCACGCCGTCAAATAACGCTCGTCAAAAAAAACACTTGCCATAATAAGCTCGTCCATGCACCAGCATTCCAGCCTGTACGGCCTGCCGTCCAAAAACGTGCCCTTAACAAAGCCTATGTCGCGCACGCCTTCGTCATTGGGCTTATGCGCCGATACAATATAATTACTGCGGTCCGGTTCAATAAATTCCATTTTTCACTCTCCGTTATTTATACTGGCTGATGATTTTTTGCAGTATTTTTTAAATTCTTTGCGGCGTTCCGAAGGCTCGCTTAATTTTACGCCGCCCCATTTAATAAGCTGCGCATAAAAATCTTCGTTAACTACGGTTTTTGCTTTTATAACAACGCCGCTGCTTTTTACTTTTACAATTTTAGCACTTGCGCCCAGGTAAGACAGCACAGCGTCCTGCAAGTCCGCAGCGCATTTCAGCTCAATAGTTTCGGCGGCACTGGCGTCTTTAGCGGCAGCTGTTTTTTCCGCTTGCGGTGCGGATTTTTCTTCCGCCTTGTCATTTTCCGGCTGCGCAGTTTCTTTTACGTTTTCTGACTGCGCTGCTTCGGGTGCTGCTTCAGGCAGAATTTCTGCCGGTGCTTCCTGCGCTTCTGCGCCGGTGGCGTTATCCTGCTGCGGCATAACGGCGGCAGCAAGTTCGTTTTTAACGCTTTCTGCGTCATATTTGCTCAGCAAGCCGCACAAACTATCAATAATTGCTTCGGCGCCTTCCACGCCCGCGGCTTTTAATGCCAAACCGGTTTTAACAACCTCCTGCGCCTGTAATACGCGGCCGGTTAATTTATAACTGTTAGCTCGCCCGCGAACGGTTTCAATTTGCAGGCCGAATGCGCGCAGCACTTCAATATCGTCATAAAGGCTTTTGCGCTCTGCGGCAATGCCTGCTTCTGCAAGCCTGTCAACAAGCCCGGCAATGGTAATGCCGTGCTGTGCATCCGTTTCTTCTGTTAAAAATTTTTGTAAATATAATAATTTTGCTTTCTGGTTACTTTGTTTGGCCATTTCAAACACCTGCCAATGCAATATAATTTACTTATTTATTTAGGCAAAAATTTGCTATTACCTGCCTGGCGGCGAAAATTTTACGTTTATCTTTTAATTTTTGTTTCTTATTTATGTTGCGGCTTTGTATTTACGTTATTATATTTTTATTTACTTTTTTATTCATGTTACTTTTTATAGGCCAAAAAGTAACCAAAAAGCCTTCGCTCCTCAAAAAAACTTAACGGCTCAGTATTAAATCAGTTTGCCACTTGCAGCGCCTGCGGAAACTCGCTTCGCTCAAACACCCTCCGGCAAATACTGCAAGTGCCTTTTTACTTTAAGTTTTCGCCTGTTTTTTGAAAGTCGCGCTCCGCACAAATTCGTACTTTAAGCAAATTGTTATGAACAACAGCAATGTTGCCGCAGGTTTTAATAAGCCAAATATCATAGTTAGATATATTTTTTATAATAGACGGTTGTAAAGTACGATATAAAGGCAAAATATACTAAATAAAGCAGTTAAAGAGTACGGTTTACGCAAATCGCGGCATTAAAAATTTAGCGGTATTTAGTGAAAAACAATAAAAATTTCCCGGTGTTTGAGCGAAGCGAGTTCCGTGGAAAATTTTATTGTTTTCGGCGTGCCGCATTTAAATTTTTTCAGCCGCGTGAGTTTTCTTGCTTCGTTCTTTTGCTCATTCAAAAGAATGAAGATGAATAATAAAAAGAAATAGAAGATTGATAACGTATAATCAAAGACGAAAACAAAATTAAAAGTTACATGAATAAAAAACTAAATAAAAATACAATAACCTAACTACAAAAACACAAACCATCAAAAAAATCTTTTAATGTAAAATTTCACGAAAACTTTATACATAAAAAAACGCATCCCACCCTTTACCGGGCACGGATGCGTTTTTTATGTGTCTATAAATTTTTGCGGTGCTAATTAAATTCTGCCTGCCAGCACTTCGTCCAAACGGCAAAACATATCGTAATATTTTGCCTTGGCATCGCGCACTATTTGCAGGGCAATGGCGCTGTTATAAGCATGCGCCACATTGTTGCGAGTGGCAAGAGCTTCCAGCCACAGCTGTTCATCATCAATCAGCCCGGTCTTATAGGCTGCTTTTAAAATACTTTTAGGCGAACCTGTTGCCGCTTCGCTAACGCCTTCGTTTACAAGCAGTTCTTTCATTGCTTTCCATGATTGTTCAAAGCAAATTTCGTACAATGCCGCCAGCCCCGTAAGCACAACATTGTTGTACGGTTCTTCGTAATCATAAATATCTTTAAGGTTTTTCAGTGCTGCTTTAAAATTTTCATACTTTTTCATACAATACTATCCCTTCATCAGCAATGGCCTGCCGCAGTTCTTTTTGTACCGGTTTGTCCAAATCAACAACATCAAAGCACAAAAGCGTTGATGTTTCTTCAATATCCAACGCAAATCGCGCAGTGTTTCCGCCCGTAACGGCAAGGTCAATATCGCTTACTTTGGTAAAATCTCCGCGCGCACGGGAGCCGAAAAGAATTACCCGCACAAGCCCGCACTGCTGTGCCATCTGGCGTATTTCTTTTATTACAACAGGATTGATGCCGGTATTTTTCATAGCAGCCTCCCAAAAAATTTCTGATATTAGTATACCATACGCCGCAGAATTAAAAAAGCAGCGGGTATGCCCCGCCGCCGTTAAACAGTTTTACGCCGCTTTTTTGCCGGGCTTAATAACAGCCACCAGCGCATAAGCGATAATGCACACCAGCCACTCCATGTAAATGATGTTGGGCAGAATGCGCACTGCTGGGAAGAACTGCCACAAAATAAGCATTACAAAACCGGCAAGCAGTGTCCAGAAGCCTGCTTCTTTGCAGCTGTGCTGCGGGAAAAACAGCGCCACGATAACAATTACCGTAAACGCCGCCGTCAGGCTCAGGCCTATCATAATTGTGCCCAAAATGCTCGATACCGTCATTGCAAGGCCGAGTGTCATTAAACCGGTAAGCATTACGCACAGGCGCGTCATTAAAATTTGCCTGCTGCCGTCTGCCGCAGGGTTAATGAAGCGTTTGTAAATATCGTTGCTGAACAGCGTACCGGCAGATAAAAGCAGATTGCACGCGGTGGAAACATCGGCTGCCCACAGCGCCGCAAGGGTAATGCCAGCCAGAAGCGGCTGCAAGCTTACAATAACTTCGGGCAGGGCAAGCGCAGCCTGAGCGTCCGGGTACATTGCCTTGGCGCAAATGCCGAGGAATGCCGCCAAAACGCCTACCGGCAGCATGATAATGCCGCCCCACACAAAGCCTTTTTTAGCCGTTTCTGCGTCTTTAGCGCCGAGCGAAATCTGCAAAATGCTCTGCAGGGAAAGGTTTACGGTAATTAAGGTTACTACCCAGCTGGTAATGGTTACCATGCCAACGCCTTCCGTAAAGCTGAACCATGGCACACCGGCAGGCAGCGACGCAGCCAGCCCTTCCATTCCGCCGACGCGGTAAAACTGCACTACCGTTGCAATTAAAATGCCAACGTAAATTAATACAATGTTCATAACATTGGAAAGCGACGCCGACCACATGCCGCCGATGAAAGTAATGCCAATGAATACTATGGCGCTTACTATCATGCCGCTTTTAAAGTCAAATACATCCGGCATAATGGCGTGCAGAATGCTGCCGCCCGCAATGTATTGCAGCGAAATAATAACCAGCTGAATGACAATCTGGCAGAATACGCCCAGCACAACGGCTTTCATGTCGTGGTGGCGTTCAATAAGTTCCGAAATGGTGGTAATGTTCTGTTCGCGGTATTTTTTTGCCATGAACATGCCCATTACAATGGCGCCAAGCGCCCAGGCAATAGTGTACCATCCGGCAGAAAGACCAACGCGGAAGGCGTGTTCCGAAACGCCGATGGTTGAAGCGCCGCCAACGGCAAGGCCGATAATGGTTACGGCAATCAGCGGCGTATTAAGCTTGCGCCCGGCAAGGGCATAGTTTTCCGCTTCGCCTTCGCTGCGTTTTTTAGCATACCAGCTGATTGCAAAAAGAGCCGCAATATACAATATTAATATTGCTAATGAAACTGACATTTAAAATCCTCCCCTTATTACAGCTTTCAAAATAATTGTAACATTTTAATTTTATGCAAAGTATGCACTAAAGTCAATAGAATATGCAGCAGACTGTGTTAATTTATGCATAAAAATACCTGTTTGTTTTTGTGAATAGTAAAATAATGTACACAAAACAGCCATGCTGCCGCCGCTAAAAAAATTTTAAAAAATTTTTAAATTTATGCTTGACAGTTCCGTCAATAACCAGTATAATATCATTTGTCAGCAGCGAGAGCGATGACAAATGTGACTCCGTAGCTCAGTTGGATAGAGCGTTTGACTACGAATCAAAAGGTCGCAGGTTCGAATCCTGCCGGGGCCACCAATTAAAAATCAGCACCGCAGAATATGCGGTGTTTTTTTATGCTTTACAACAGAACAATATAAAAGCCAAGAACAGTATATACTGCAAGGCGATAGACAAAAACTGCGGCGGCTAAAATCAAAACACCTATGTACGAGAGTCCGGTGCCACGCCCGGACGAAATCGATGCAGCCGCAGCATTTTTGCAGAGCCGCATCAGTATATAACGTTCTTTGCGAATAACAACATAACTTCACAAAATAAAATCTTATTATAAAAGGACGGCAGCTTACGCTTACCGTCCTTTTATCGTTACATAATATTAATATTTATTGTTTTTCGTAACTGGTTAAATTGCCGTTCAAATCAAAATCAGCATTATATTTTTCACGTGTGCCTTCAACGCCCCAGCTTGCATACATGCCGTCTCTGCCTAAAATATAAACAAGAAGGTTGCTTACTTTACCACCTTCAACGTCCTTGGCTTTGGCTTCCAGTTGTTTATACATATCGGGAACTTTAGAAAAATCTATTTTGCTCATAGGCGTTACGTTATCTTCCATACGCCCGTCACCGGTAAGCTGCACAGGGTTAGGCCCCTGCCATTTTCCGCCGGAGTATTCATAATTATCAACATCATTTGTGCCCGGTTTTACAATATAGATGTCAATAGTGTTGCCAACTGCTTCTTCATCTACATACATTAAAGAAATATCCTGAAATACCAGCAGGTCATGCCCTTTAAAGCCGTCTTTGTTTTTCAGCTCGTCCATAATGCGCACAAGTTCGCCCTGCTCGGTAAACATATTTTTGCTGCTGCTGCCTCCACCGCAGCCAACAATTGCAAACATTACCAGAACCATTGCCAGCATTAATAATTTCTTCATAAAACCGCCTCCTTAAATATATGTTATTTACTTTTAATTATAAGGCAAACTCAAAAAAAACAATTATCAATTATTTTGTTCCTGCAAATAAAAAATCCCGGCGCTGAACCGGGATTTTACTTTTATTTACTTATATAACACCCGCAATCAGCCCATAAGGCTGCCGCCGGTGTACCAGTCGTAAATGCCTACGAGGCCGAACAAAATGAAAATCGTTGCCGCAGCCCATTTAACGGTGCGTTCCGGAATACGTTTGCCAAGCACGTTGCCAACGATAACGCCGATACCGTCGGCAATCATCATGCCGGTAGTAGTGCCCAGCCAAACCGGTATCAGGCTTTGGAACTGCGCTGCCAGTGCAACAGTTGCCAGCTGGGTTTTATCGCCCATCTCCGCCAGGAAAAAGGCAACCGCAACAGTCCAGAACGGGCTCATGCCGCGCTCCTTGTCCTCGCCTTCAAGTTTATCGCCGCGGATGGTCCACAAACCGAAAATAATAAACGAAACGGAAGCGGCCAGCTGAATTGTGCTCATCGGCACAAACTCGGTTAAGTATGAGCCTACCGCTACCGCAAAAAGATGGTTAAAAACAGTTGCCGCAAAAACGCCTGCCATAACTGTTTTCCAGTTATACTTTGTGGCAAACGCCATTGCCAGAAGCTGGGTTTTGTCGCCCATTTCCGCCAATACTACAAAAATACATGCTGTCATAAACGCTGTCATGAAAAATACCCTCCTAAATTTCATATACATTATTAATAAATAGTCAGCGCTATGGCGTATCTGCCTGTATACCACATCCCTCATAAAAATATATCTATAAAAAATAAAAAAACGAGGCACTTTAGTACAGACTTATGCCATCTGTACTAAAGGTCTCGTTTTTAGCTTGATTGCTAAAGAATAAGCCAAACCGCTGGGCGGCTAGTATGTTGACTTATTGCCGGGAACTACTCCCCTTTAGGAATGTAAAAAATTTTAACAGAAGCACTTCTTTTTGTCAAGCACTAATTTATAAAATGTACACAGGAGAAAAACAAAACAACTACCAAAACATAGATAATTATTGATATTTTCTTAAAAAAATGATATACTTTTTTCAAAGTTATATATAGCTGTATGACTGAATGATGAGGGAGTAGTTACCGCTTTAACAAGGCGGGGCATCTCAACAAACACGGAAGCAATTTGCCTGGTTTGCCTTAATTAACGAGACTCATGCGTAAATGCCATAAAGCTATGAACTTGCGCAGATCTTCAAAAAAATTTAAGGGAGGCAAAATGAATGAAATTCTATCTGGAATCTGTGGAAAACACTTTTAAAGAAGTTTCTTCAGACCCACACGGTCTTTCAGCACAGGAGGCCGAAGCAAGACTGCAAAAGTACGGCAAAAACAAACTTGCCGAAGGGAAGAAAGTTACCCTGCTGCAGCGCTTTTTAGAGCAGCTGTCTGATCCGATGCTGATTATTTTGATGGTAGCAGCCGTTGTATCGGGCATCACCAACTATCTGTCCGGTGAATCCCCGGTTGACGTATTTATCATCATGTTCGTTGTTATTTTGAACTCGGTGCTGGGCGTTATTCAGGAAAGCAAAGCTGAAAAAGCCATTGAAGCACTGAAGGAAATGTCCGCCGCAACTTCCAAAGTTTACCGCGACGGCAACCTTGTTACCGTAAAAAGTGAAGACCTCGTTCCCGGCGACGTTATCTCGCTGGAAGCAGGCGACGCTGTTCCTGCCGATTCGCGCATTATTGAATGTGCAAGCCTGAAGGTTGAAGAAGCAGCCCTCACCGGCGAATCCGTGCCTGTAAACAAAAAGGTTGATACCCTTGCTCTGGGCGACCAGAAAGACGTTCCGCTGGGCGACCGCAAAAACATGCTTTATAACGGCACCGCCGTTGTATACGGCCGCGGCAAAGCCGTTGTTGTTGGCACCGGCATGGACACCGAAATGGGCAAAATCGCAACCGCTATTACCGAAGCAAGCGAAGGTGAAACCCCGCTTCAGAAAAAACTGAGCCAGCTCAGTAAAATCCTTACCTACATGGTACTGGGCATCTGCGCATTTATCTTTGCTTTCAGCGTATGGCGCGCCGACGCTATTGACACCCGTCTGGTACAGGAATCCTTCATGGTTGCAGTAAGCCTTGCTGTTGCAGCTATTCCTGAAGGCCTGGCAGCCGTTGTTACCATTGTACTTTCCATAGGCGTTACCAAAATGTCCAAACGCCATGCAGTTATCCGTAAGCTCACCGCGGTAGAAACCCTCGGCTGCACGGAAATTATCTGCTCCGATAAAACCGGTACTTTAACCCAGAACAAAATGACGGTTGTTGACCACTTCCACTTCACCAAAGACCGTCCGTATCTGGCTAAAGCCATGAGCCTGTGCTGCGACGCCGAAATTGACGATAACGGCAATGTTACCGGCGAACCTACCGAAGCAGCGCTCGTTACCTACTCCTACACCGTAGGCAACCCGAAAAACAAACTCGTTCCGGAATATCCGCGTATCGGCGAAGCTCCGTTCGATTCCGTAAGAAAAATGATGTCCACGGTGCATGAGCGCCTGAACAAAGAATACTTAAAACTCCCGGGCGTATGTGATTACGTTCAGTTTACCAAAGGCGCCCCGGGCGAAGTATTGAACCTCTGCACCCATTACCTTGATGAAAACAGCGTTATCAAACCGCTGACCGACGACAAACGCGAACTTATCCAGAGCCATATCCGCCGCATGGCGAACAACGCACTGCGCGTACTTGCCTGCGCTAAACGCGAATATGAAAAACCGCCTACGGACTTCAGCCCGGAAGCACTGGAACATGATTTAATCTTCGTTGGCATTACCGGCATGATTGACCCGGTTCGCCCCGAAGTTGTAGACGCTATTAAAGAATGCCACAGCGCAGGCATCCGCCCGGTTATGATTACCGGCGACCATATCGACACCGCAGTTGCCATTGCTAAACAGCTCGGTATCGTTGAAGATGCTTCGCAGGCAATTACCGGCGCACAGCTTAACGAAATCAGCGAAGCTGAATTCAACGGCGGCGCTGTTGAAAAATACTCCGTATATGCACGTGTACAGCCTGAACACAAGGTTCGTATCGTAAAAGCATGGCAGGCACGCGGCAAAGTAACCGCCATGACCGGCGACGGCGTAAACGACGCTCCTTCCATTAAAAACGCCGATATCGGTATCGGCATGGGCATTACCGGCACCGACGTTACCAAAAACGTTGCCGATATGGTACTTGCCGACGATAACTTTGCAACCATCGTTGCAGCAGTTGAAGAAGGCCGCCGCATTTACGACAACATCCGTAAATCCATTCAGTTCCTGCTTTCTTCCAACCTTTCCGAGGTTATCAGTATTTTCGTATCGACCATGATGGGCTTTACCATCCTGCTGCCGATTCACCTTCTGTGGATTAACCTTATTACCGACGCATTCCCGGCACTGGCACTGGGCATGGAAAAAGGCGAAGCCGATATTATGAAACGCAAACCGCGTTCCTCCAACGAAGGTATCTTTGCCGGCGGCATGGGCTTCGACTGCGCATACCAGGGCATTATGCTGGCAGGCGTAACGCTGGTATCCTACTTCGTAGGCCATTATCTGGAATCCGGACGTTGGGAAATTGTTGACAGCCTTGACGGTATGACCATGGCGTTCATTACCCTGGCAATGGCTGAAATCTTCCACTCCTTCAACATGCGTACTCAGCACGCTTCCATCTTCTCCGTACAAGGCCATAACGTATATCTGTACGGCTCCATGATATTCAGCTGGGTACTCAGTACCGGTATCGTTTACATGCCGGTTATCTCCGATATGTTCAAATTCCAGCATATCTCCTTTGAAGAATACGTAGTTGCAATGGGTATGGCATTCTCCGTAATTCCTATTGTAGAAATCGTAAAATTTATTCAGCGCAAAATGCGTCATCAGGCCTAATGGCTGATTAACAAAAACTTAAAGCGGTATGGCAAACGCCATACCGCTTTTATTATGCAAAACCCGCACTGCTTTTCGCCGTGCGGGTTTTATTTATAAAGCTCAATTTTACTGTTTGTTAACCATTTGCTGATAGGTCCTGCCCCAGTCTGCCATAGCGTCGATAATGGGGTGCATGGATTTGCCCAGCTCGCTCAGTGAATATTCCACACGCGGAGGCACTTCCGCATAAACCGTGCGCACAACAATGCCGTCCTTTTCCATTGAACGCAGGCTGTCGGTAAGCACCTTCTGGCTGATGCCGTCCAAATCTTTTTTAAGTTCATTAAAACGCCAGGTACGCATTTGCAGGTTGCGCATAATCAAAAGCTTCCATTTGCTGCCAATTAAAGCCACCGTGGTAGCTACCGGGCAGGCCGGGCTTGATGCCTGGAAAGATTATGTTGAATCGCTCGGCAAACCCATGAACGATATCTTTATCGTCTGCCATCCTGCAGGAGCAAGCTATATTAAAGGCATGAACGTTTACGGCACGGAAGGCGCGCAAAAATCCATTGTTTCCGGCAGCACCGGTGCAACTACGCAGGGTCTGTTTGCAGCTTTCGGCGATGATACGGCGGCAATTACAAATACCGTAAGCGGCAAAGTACAGCTTGCCGGTGTAGATTTTGAAGTTATTGACCGCGGCGAAAGCTACGACCTGGCAATTCCTTCGATGAACGTTGTTTACACCCACATGCTTGGCAAAACAACCCACTCCATTTTAACCAGTGCAGCACATATCGAAGCCTTCCTACAAATGTTAAAAGAATATCAGGCAGCAGGCTATGCAATGATTTTAACCTCGCACGGCGGCCCTGAAGGACAGGATGCTGTTGCCGAAAAAATCAGCTACCTTAACAAAACTAAAGAAATCATGCAGCAGAGCAAAACCGCTGATGAATTTAAAGCAAATATGAAAGCTGCCTTCCCCGCTTATGACGGCGAAAACTACCTTGATATGACGGCAGGCTTTTTGTATAAATAACTAAAAACGGTATTAACGCAAAACAAGCGGGCAGGTTAATCCTGTCCGCTGTTTTTTTAGTATTATTATTTAACTGTGTAAGGCTTTGCAAGACGTTAAATTTTTATTTATTTCACTGCATCTTCCAGTTTTGCCAAACTTTCCGTTACCATGGCATACTGGTTAATTGCGGCATATTCGCATACCTGTACTGCCTGCGGCGCATATTCTTTAAGGGCGGCAAAGTAATCGTTCCAGTCTATATTGCCGCAGCCAACCGGCAAATGAGCGTCCGCCGTGCCGTCGTTATCGTGAATATGCACACCTACTAATTTGTTATTTAAATCGCGCAGCACATCCGGCAGATTCCAGCCGTTAACATGGGCGTGGCCGGTATCCAAAAGCGCCGCTGCCTGCGGAAAGCGTTTGAACAAGCCGAGGTACTCGTCATATTCAAACAGCAGCGTGCCTGTTGTGCGCAGGCCTACGTTTTCCAGCGCAACGGTTACGCCGTATTTTTCTGCCAGCTGCAAAAGTTTTTCAATGCGTCCGCATACAAGCTCCTGCACCGCCAGTTTTTCGCCTGCCATACGCCACGCTTCATTGCTGTGCACTACCACAAACGCCGCATTTATCTTCTGCGCGTAAACAAAGGTTTTCTCGTACACGTCAAGGTACGCCGTATCACCCGGGTCGGCAAGGTTTACCGCCACACACGGCCCGTGGATGCTGAAGCTGCGGGTAACGCCGTCTTTTTCTTTTAAATCTTTCAAAATATAATCCCAGTAATGGTCGGTGCCGAACTCATAAAAAATTTCAATATCATACTGCATCGGCAAGTCCTTTAAAAAGGCTTTGCTGAAGCTGCCGAAAGGCAAATCGCTTACCGAAAATTTCATCTTACAATCTCACCCTTTTGTACATAACCGATATTTTCTTTGGTTTCTGCGTTAAACAGGCTTACCTCGTCCCAGTTAAAGTCAAGGCCGATGTTGCCGCTAATTTCCGCGCCAGTGCCCGGCAGCGTTACAAACACCGTTTCGCCGTTTACGTTAACGGTCACGGTACGCTGGTTGCCGGTGTTTTCCTGGTAGCTTACGCAGCCCTTAATTTTACCGTCAGCCGCAGGTTTTAAATGCTCCGGCCTGATGCCGACAAGCACATTGGTATGCCCTGCCAGAATTTTCTGCCACAGCTCCGGCACATCACTTACCACGTCGCCGATTTTGAGCTTGCCGCTGCTGTAATAGCCGCTGACGATGTTCATCGCGGGCGAGCCGATAAAGCCTGCAACGAAAGTGTTGGCCGGGTGATGGTAAATAACGTCCGGCGTGCCTGCCTGCTGCAAAACGCCGTCGCGCATAACGACGATGCGGTTAGCGACGGTCATCGCTTCAATTTGGTCATGCGTTACGTAAATCATGGTAGGTTTGTAAATTTCGTGGATGCGGACAAGCTCCGTCCTCGCCTGCTGGCGAAGCTGGGCATCAAGGTTGGAAAGAGGTTCGTCAAGCAGAAAGTACGGCGATTGTTTTACCAACGCCCTGCACAATGCAACACGCTGCTTCTGGCCGCCGGAAAGGTCTTTCGGCTTGCGGTTTTCGTAGCCCTGCAAATTCAAAATTTTCAGTGCTTCCGTAGTACGCCTTTTAATTTCGTCCTCGCCCAGCTTCTGGATTTTTAAGCCGAAGGCAATATTATCCCATACGGAAAGGTGCGGGAACAGCGCGTAGCTCTGGAACACCATTGCCACGTTGCGCTCTCCGGGAGGCACGTCGTTGATAACCCTGCCGCCCATAACAAGCTCGCCGCTGGTAATTTCCTCCAATCCTGCAATCATGCGCAGGGTTGTACTTTTGCCGCAGCCGGAAGGCCCGAGCAGAATGAGGCGCTCGCCTTCTTTTATTTCCAGATTCAGCGATTTAACAATTTTGGCATCTCCGTAAGATTTACATACATTATTAAAAACTATGCTGTTCATTATTAACCTTTAACCCCCGATTGCATAAATGTATTAAGGATGAACTTCTGGCAGAACACGTACAGAATCAACGGCGGCAGGCTTGTCAGCACGGCAACCGCCATAGCAATGCCCCATTCGCTGCCGCCCTCGGCGCTGATAAACATTTGCAGGGCAAGAGGCAGCGTGTACATTTCCTTATCCTGCAAAACAAGCAGCGGCCAGAAGTATTCGTTCCACGAGTTGATGAAGAACAGAATCGCTACCGCGATAACGGAAGGTTTAATCAGCGGCAGAATAACGCGGCGCAGAATGACAAACGGTTTGGCGCCGTCAAGGATAGCCGCTTCCAACAGCGCTTTAGGTATGCCGCGCATCGTCTGGCGCATCAGGAAAATGCCCATGCCATCCGCGAAAGCGGGCAGCATTACGCCCAGCGGGTGGTTTAACAGGTTCAGCTTGCTCATCAGCAGGTAGTTAGGCATAATCAGCACCGTTACCGGGATGAAGAACGTCAGCAGCATGCTGTTAAAAATCGTTTCTTTGTATTTAAAATCGTAGTAGATAAAGGCAAACGCCGCCAGGACGCTTGTTATAACCTTCATCGCGGTTGTGCCCGCGGCGATGATGAAGGTGTTGTAGATGTAGGTTAAAAGTGGGAAGTCCTCCAGCACCGTTGTGTAGTTGTTAAGCGTCGGCGGGAAGGGCAGCGGGTTCAGCGTAGCCTGAAAAATCTGGTCCATATCCTTTAAAGAAGTGGATATCATAAAAACTATCGGCCACAGCTGAATAAAAACTGCAATTAAAAGCGGGATATGCCACATTAATTCTTTTTTATCAGTTTTCATAATATACCTTCTTCTCTAAATATTTGGTCCTGAACAGCAGGAACGCGATATAGCAAATCATCGTAATTATGGCAAAGGCTGCGGATTTGCCGGTCTGGAAGAATACAAACGCATACTGGTAAATGATGTACACAAGGTTGGAGCTGCCCTGGTCAGGCCCGCCCTGCGTAAGCATGTTTACCGGCACCAGCACATACTGCAAGCCGAACACCACAGTTATTGTAAATACGTAAATAGCGGTGGAAGACGTCATCGGCACGATAATCTGTTTAAAAATCTGCCAGTTGCTGGCGTTTTCAAGTTTGGCTGCTTCAATCATTTCTTTCGGCACTGCCAACATGGCGGCCAGCATTACAATCAGGTTGTAACCGAAAACCTTCCAGCCGATGATGGTGCAGATAGCAAAAATTACCAGCCAGTTTTCCTTAAACCAACGCGGCGATTCCAAATCGAACCACGAAAGCACAATGCTTAACGGGCCTGCCAGCGGGTTATAAATCCACAGGAACAGGATGCTTGCAACTGCAAGGGAAAGAGTTGCCGGCATGAATAAAGTTGAACGGTAAAAGCCCTTGCCGCGTTCAATTAAGTGCCCCAGCACAAACGAAAACAGGTATGGCAGCACAAAATTCAGCACCAGCATGATGGCTACAAACACAACCGTATTGGCAAGTATTTTGATAAGTTCCTCGCTGCCCAGCACGGCGGTGTAGTTTTCGATACCGACAAACGTCATGTTGGGGCTGACCATATTCCAGCTGAAAAAGCTTAAATACAGGTTTTGCAGCAGCGGCCAGTACGAAAATACTACAAAAAAGAAGATGCTTGGCAGCAGAAACAAAAACGCGTGCCATTTATTCTTTTCCATCTTAATTTCTCCTTTAGTTAAAAATCAGGCTGCCGCAGCAAGCAGCAGCCTGAAACTTCATCAGCCCTTATTACATCAGGCTGTTAATTTTTTCTGCGGTTTCGTGCAGAGCCTGCGCAGCGCTTTCTTTACCGCTCAGGATAATGTCGCGGGCGTCGATGAGAAGCTGTTCAGCCTGTAAGCCGTTAGCGCCGGGGAAGCTTGCCCAAGGTACAAGGTTAGGCATTAAGGAAAGTGCAACCTGCACGTTTTTGTTGGTGTCAACCAGTTTCTTGAAGCCGTTGGGGTCGTTTTCTACGCCTTTACGCGGCGGCAGGTAACCGGTGCCGGTACTCCATTTCAGCAGTGCTTCCGGGGATTCCAGATATTTGATAAATTCAACGGCTGCTGCTTTTTTAGCATCGTCGTTGCTGAAAATCATCAAGAAGTTGCCGCCTGCCGGAACTTTCAGCTCTTTGCCTTCAAATTTCGGGAACGGAGCAGCCATTACTTCAAACTTAGCGCTCTTTTCAAAGTTGGCGCGTTTGCCGATGGTGGTGCAAACCATGCCCAGCTTGCCGCTGAGATAAGCCTGGAAGCCTTCTTCGTTGGTAGCATGCAGGCCGGTGCCTTCCTGTACCATGTCAGCCAGCAGCTGATATGCTTCGGCAGCTTCCGGGGTATCGAAGCCTGCCAAGGTTTTGCCGTTTTCTTTCTTCAGCATGCTGCCGCCGTTGGATTCGATGATAGCCTGCTGAGTCCAGTTATCGGCATATTCCTGCATGAAGAAGCCCATGTTGCCGGTGTTGTCTTTAATCTGTTTCGCAGCCGCTTTAACTTCGTCCCAGGTTTTGGGCGGGTTAGCGGGGTCAAGCCCTGCTGCTTTAAAAATTTCCGGGTTGTAGTACAGTACCGGCACACTGATGGAGTACGGCACGCCAATCTGTTTGCCGTCGTCGGTCTGCGCCAGCGCCAGTACGTTAGGCAGGAAGTTGTCTTTTAAGAAGTTCGGGTCTTTGGCGCTTTCAAAGGATTGGTTGATGTCCTGGTATTTCAGGTTTTCGGCAGCATAGTTAAGGTAGGACCAGCCCATCTGCACTACGTCCGGATTTTTGCCGGAAGCAATGGCTGCCTGCAGGTTTTGGGTAAGGCCTTTATACATATCAGGGTTGTATTTTTCAACTACTTCAATATCGGGATGTTTTTCGTTAAAATCTTTTACAAGTTCTTTAACGGTCTGGCCGCCGAAGCTTTCAGACGCTACATGCCAATATTCAATTTGTACTTTTTTGCCGCTGGTACTGTCGGCAGATTTGTTATCGCCGCCGCAGCCGGCAAAGAATGCGGTACACATGGTTGCCAGCAGAACACCGGCAATTTTTTTCTTTAAACTCATTATTAGAACCTCCGTGATTTTGATTTTCTTCATTTTAACATTAAAATTTAAAATGCAATGTGTGCAGCAGGTTAAGTATTGGTTAAAAAACTTTAAATTTCATTAAGAAATTGTTAATTATGTAAAATTTTCTACACAATAAATTCACACTCCGCCGCTATGATAAAGTTGACACCGGCACAGAGTTTTCGTTAAAATATAGTTAATATAATTAAGGAGGTTAACTTACACAATGAATAAAAACTTAATGATTGTTATCGCCGCACTGCTCGTAATTTTCGGGCTTGTAATGAGCGGTTACAACAACCTTGTAGGCATGAATGAAAACATCAACGGCAAATGGTCGCAGATTGAAAACCAGCTGCAGCGCCGCAACGATTTAATCCCCAACCTTGTTAATACCGTTAAAGGTTATGCTGCACACGAAAGCGACGTGTTTAAAGCTGTTGCTGACGCGCGCGCAAAACTTGGCGGAGCCAAAACCGTGCAGGAAGCAAGCCAGGCTGACGGCGAACTTTCCAGCGCACTGAGCCGCCTTTTAATGGTAGCCGAAAACTATCCGCAGCTTAAGGCCAACGCCAACTTTACGCAGCTGCAGGATGAACTGGCAGGCACCGAAAACCGCATTGCCGTATCCCGCCAGGATTACAACAACGCCGTGCAGGAATTCAACGCCAGCATCAAACAGTTTCCAACCGTATTGTATGCAGGCATTTTAGGCTTCAGCCAGCGCGATTACTTTGAAGTGCCCGAAAGCGCCAAAGCAGTGCCGCAGGTACAATTTTAAAATGCGTTAAGGATTTAAACCATGATTAAGCATTTTTTACTTCTGCTGCTGGTACTGGTACAAACCCTTTATGCCGCAGCAGGGCTGGAAGCAGCGGAAATACCGCCTAAACCGCAGGCAGGCAGCAATATATATGTGCAGGACTACGCTGACGTTATTTCACCGGCTTCCGAAAAAATAATTTATTCTATCGGCCGTGAGCTTGACAGCAAAACAACGGCGCAGGTTGCCGTGCTGACTGTGCCTACGCTTGACGGCGAGCCCATTGAAAGCTATGCGCTTAAAGTGCTGCGCGGCTGGGGCATCGGCAGCCATGATAAAAATAACGGCGTGCTGATAGTTGTTGCCACGCAGGACAGGCAAAGCCGTATTGAAGTTGGCTACGGACTGGAAGGCGCACTGCCAGACGGGCTTACCGGACGCTTGCAGGACGATACCATGCTGCCCTACTTTAAACAGGGGCAGTACGATAAAGGCATTGTTAACGGCTATGCCGCAACGGCAGCGACAGTTGCCAAAGAATACAATGTTAAGCTGGATGGCGTAAGCTACACACCACCGGCACCGAAGCAGAATGACGGCCTGCCGCTGTGGGCAGAACTTGCTGTCGGCATCGGCATAGTACTGCTTCTCATAATAGATAACGTGTTTTTGGGAGGCTTTATTACCCAAATGCTGATTTTATCAATCTTCCGGCGCGGCGGGGGTGGCTTCGGCGGCGGTGGAGGTTTTGGAGGCGGCAGCGGCGGGGGCGGCGGCTCCTCCAGAAGATGGTAAGTAAAATAAATAAGTAAGTAAAGAGTAAACGCACCATGTAAAACCATGGTGCGTTTTTAGTTTAAACAGCAAAAAAGCTGTGGTGCTAAAAGCACCACAGCTTTTAATTTACGCTATAAACTTATTTGCCTTCAATGGCGATATACTTTTTAGCTTCAACGGCTTTCGGGTCTTTTTTAGGAATGCTCAGGCTCAAAATACCGTCTTCGTATTTAGCCTTAATATCCTCTTCGGTAACGGCGCTGCCAACATAGAAGCTTCTTGTCATACTGCCGCTGTAACGTTCACGGCGGATATAACGGCCTTCATTATCTTTTTCGTCCTTATCAACGCCTTTAGCAGCCGAAACGGTAAGGTAACCGTCTTCCAGATGAGCGCTGATTTCATCTTTTTTGAAGCCCGGCAGGTCAATATCAAGTTCATAACCTGTTTCGGTTTCTTTAACATCAGTTTTCATAAGGTTTTTGCTGTGTTTGCCATACAACGGGTTTCTGCCGCCGAAGAAGTTTCTTTCAAAAGCATCGTCCATGAAATCATCAAATAAGTTTTCTCCAAAAATGGTAGGTAACATCATAATAAAAGACTTCCTTTCAAAACTTGCAATTTATATCAGCAGCTTTAAAGGCTGTCGCTTCTGAACTTAAGGGTTCCGCCCCTTATCGGGGCCTTCCTTCGTTCTGAATATAATATATCACTTGTTGTTAGCACTGTCAATAGGTGAGTGCTAATATTTTAAAAAATTTTTTATCTTTTTTTATTTATAATTAAAAAACTGCCGTAAATTTCTTTACAGCAGTTTCTTCCTGTTCATTTCCGCAGCCTCCGGCTGTTTATCCATATAGCAGTTGCCTGTATTACAAGCATGGCCGCAAGCACAATGCCCGGCAGTGCTGTTTTAAACAGCAGCAGCCATCCGCAGGCAGCGCAAAAAGCCCATAACGCAGCTGCCCAAAGAGCAGCTTTTTCATTTTGCCTGCACATTTTTTGCAGCCTGCCGCTCAGCTTTATTGCCTCTGCCAAGTTTTCCACCTTGCCAGCCTTAAAAACAACGCTGCCTTCTTTAACAGCACCGGGGCTGTAAATATCTGCCCGCAAGGCTGTGCCGTCCTCGCAACGCTTAATTACGGCAACAAATTCCCCGGTTCTGCAAAAGGTTTCGGCAAGTTCTTTCTGGTGTTCCGCAGTAAGTTCCGCCACGGTTTTATCAAAACCGGCCTTACTGCCGATGTATTCTGCCCTGTGCTTAGTGCCGCTGCTGAACATAACCGTGCGCACGCCGAGTTTTTGCAGGCTCTGCAACGCCGGGGCAAGATTGGTATTGACTTTCTCCCCAACCGCTATAATACCCTGCAACTTTCTGCCGCAGGTTAAATAATATGCAGTTTTGCCCTGTTTTTGCAGCTCCGCTTCATATTTTGCAAAAGCAGCAGGAACATCCGCCACAGTACGCACAAATGCCAACGTACCCATGCGGATATTTTTACGGCTGCACTGTGCCGCAATGCCGCCCCGCAGCGTTACAACGCCGCTGCACGCAGGCAGGTTAAGCCCAGCTGCCGCATTTTTCAATACTTTGCACAGCGGATGCCCGGCAGTTTCCGCAACGGATGCCGCCAACGCCAAAAGCTGCGCTTCACTGACAGCTGCCGTAATAATATCGGTAATTTCCAGTCCGCTGCCATTGGCAAAACTTTCATCAAAAACTGCCATGCTTATTTTGCGGCTGTTATTTAATGCTTTTTTGTTTTCAAACAAATAATTTTTGTTTTGCGCATTCTGCAAGGCAAAATAATACGGCAAAGTATTACCCAGCATAAACGCACCTGCCCCGGCTGCCATAAGCACGCTGCTTAAAACCTGCCACGAAGCGGCCGCGCCAAGCCCGTAAAACCACCAGCTTAACGCCGCAGCAAGTGCAAGGGCAAATACTGCGGGCAGCACAAACGCCGCTGTTTTATCGGCTGTAATGCCGTCATCAGGCTCTGCGGCACTAAAATTTAAAAGGTTTTGCTTAAAATAGCAATTTACCAAAACGGTAAACATTAAAACTGCAAGCGGTGCAAAACCTGCCGCTGCTGCACTGATAAAACCGTGTACCGCATTTATGCTTACAATTACACTGCTGATTATTCCAGCCACGCAGCAAACAAATACCAGCCCTTCCATTGCCGGTACGCCGCCAAATAAACTTTTTCTTCCGCTTTGCAAAACAGGCTGCGAATAATAAACAAGCGGCAGCAGCAGTAAAAACTGTGCTGCAGCAAGCGCTGCCGTAAAACGCCAGTCCGCAGGCATTACAAAAAGCGGCACCGCTACTAAAGCGCATAAGGCAAATGTCAGCAGCAGGCAAATTTGCAGTTCTTTTTTAGTTAAATTTTTATTTGCAACCATTTTCATCATGCCGTTTAACACTTACCTCTATTTTCATTAAATAATCATCGGCATAACGCTCCGATAAATAATTGGTTATATCATTCTGATAAATACTGCCGTTTGGTTCATAGCCAAGTTCATGCAGCTCGCAGCAAAACTTGCGGTATTCCTCCTGCAAGGCATAGTATGATGAACGTATATATTTAACGGCATAGCATCCTGCCGGTTTAACGTGCAAATAGCGGCTTTTTGCTTTTTTATCAACTCGCGAGGAGAACCATCCCGTAGCAAAACTGCCGTTTACAATATTTTCGTAAGGAATTATCTCGCCAGTAACAAAATCATCATACGCATTATGCTTTGTACAGTAATCCCATAAACGCGAAACAACAGCAAATAATTCTTTTTCACTGTTATTTTTTGGTCTGTCGCTGATTATAAAATATTCTTCTCCGGCGTCTTCAATGCTTATGGTATTTTCCTGCACATCAAACGCTTCTTTTGTCATTTTTAATGTATTGCGCAAAAGACGGCGGCGACGCGTCAGCACCTCAATTTTCTGCTTCAGCAGCTTGTCCTGCTCTTTTAAAAGCTCCATAAAGGCATCGGCATCGCGCTCATCCATGTAATTTTTTATTTCTTCCAGCGAAAGCCCCACTTCTTTTAAAGTAGTTATAAGGTCAAACATATAAATCTGGTTCAGTGAATAATAGCGGTAACCGTTGTGCGCCGTGCGTACCGGTTTTAAAAGCCCAATATCATCATAATGGAATAAAGTATCTTTGGTTGTATTGCAAAAGGCGGCAAATTCGCCCGTTTTTAAAAGCCTCTGCGAAATTTTAAAAACCCCCTTGACTATGGTGCAGCACCATACTTTACTATTATTATAGCGGCAAAATTACTTTGCTGCAAGTGAAAGGGTGAATTATCATGAAACATGTTTATATGCTGTTTGCGGCCATTGCACTGGAAGTTACAGGCACAACTTTTATGAAGTTTTCCGTTATGCACGAATGGTTTATCGGCTACCCCGTAATGCTGGCGGCCATGGCCTGTTCGTACTTCTGCTTAAGCAAGGCTGTTAAAAAAATCCCCATCAGCGTCGCCTACGCCGTTTGGGAAGGGCTTGGCCTTGCGGGCACGGCTTTAATGGCCTGGCTGATTTTTAACGAAAGCATGCCGCCCATTAAACTTTTAGCCTTCGGCGTCATCATAGCCGGGCTGATAATGATTAAAAAAGGCACTTTTAAAGTAGGATGTGATTGAAATGCAGATGACAGGACTTTTTTATATAATTCTCGCCGTTATCGCGGACGTAATTGCCAACGTCTGCCTCAAAAAATCGAACGGATTTGCCAACAAAAAGTACGGATTTGCCTCACTGGCACTTATCGGCGTTGCCTTTTTGCTCATGGCGCAGGCGTTGGTAACGCTGGACTTAAGCATCGCTTACGCCGTCTGGGGCGCTTTGGGCATACTTTTAACCACTTGCGTGGATAAAGCCTTTTTCGGCCTGCGGATTAAACCGCTCGGTTTTGTCGGCATCGCCACCATGATCAGCGGCATAGTGCTTTTAAAAATGGTATAACAACCCCCTCCCTGCTCTGCCGGAGCAGCTGCCCTCAAAGTTTAAGCTTTGGGGGCTTTTTTATAAATTTCATATAAAATTTTAAACTTACTTAATGCAAAACGCATAAAACTATGATACAATGAGTAATATAGAATTATTATTGATTATGAAAGGGTGGTAACGTATGAAAAAATCCTTATTAACCCTCGCACTCGCCTTTGGCCTTGTTGCTGCACCTTTTACTACCGATATTTTAAGCAGCACCGCCGAAGCAAAACCGCTGCCGCCGCGCTCCGCTGCACGCGAAGGGCTTGTGCCGCATCAGGTACGCATTGATAACGAAATTGATTCCATCAGCGCGCGCTTTGGCATAGCTGAAAGCACCGTTAAAAAATTTTATAACCAGGGCTGGGGCTTTAAGGAACTGCGCCACGCCGCTTTTTTAAGCTATGCCACCGCTAGGGACATGGGCGCCGTGCTTGATTTAAAAACCGAATACAACAGATGGCCGCGCGTTGAATATATGCTGGGCCTGACCCCTAACGACATTAAAGCCGCACACGATAAAAACGACGCCGAATATTTAAGCACCGTGCTTGGCGTTGACACCGCCGTAAGCCTGCCGCTGTTTGAACAGAACTTTGGCATGGGCGACATTGCACACGCAGTGCTGATGGCTAAATATTGCAGCAGCACCCCGGCGCAGATTGTTGAAATGCACAACCCGCCCGCAACTGATTGGGACGCAGTTGCCACGCAGCTTGGCATTACCGAAGACCAGATGTACCAGGTACGTCTGGACATGGAAAAGCTGAGGCCTTGATGGGTGGAAGTTGGAAGTTATTATAAATAAGCAGTTATAAGCAAAAAATAAAAGCAAAAAGCGAAGGCATAACGCCTTCGCTTTTTTTGGTGTGCAAGGTTAAGCCTGCGCTTTTTTATTTTTATAAACAAAGTAATAGAACGGCACGGCAATTACGGCTGCGCCAAGGCCCATAATCAGCTGCTGGGGCTTAGCCTGTGCCAGAAGCCATAAACTGGTAAGCACGGCAATAACCGGAATAACAGGACCAAACGGAATTTTAAACGCACGCGGCGCATCCGGCATTTTTTTGCGGAATACCGGTATGGAAAGGCAGGTTGGAATATACTGCGAAAAACGCGATACCACGCTGATGGAAGCAAGAAACGTAAAGCTGCCGGTATAGGCAATTAAAAGCGCTATAACGGTAGAAGCAATTATGCACCAGTAAGGAGCGTTAAAGCGGTTGCGCTTTGTCATAGCGGCAGGCAGCATGCCTTTTTCTGCCAAAGCAAGGCAGCTGTACGGAGTAACAAAAGACGAACTGATGCACAGCGCGCCGATAGAAACCAGCGTGCCGGAAGCAACAATGCCCACGCCGAAACTGCCTGCAATACGCCCGAAGGCTTCCTGCACGGGAACAGTTGTATTGGCAAGGTCATAGCCCATTATGCCGATAGCGCAGGCCAGAAGCATAAAATAAATTGCTGCTACAATGCAGATAACAACCAAAATGGCTTTCGGCAAATTCTTTTGCGGGTTTTCCATTTCGGAAGCGGCAACGGCGATACTTTCAAAGCCTGTAAAAGTAAAAAACAGCATTACAGCCGCTGTGCCGAAGCTGCCGGGAGTGTATTCACCGCCGGGGAACAGCGGCGTAAAATTGGCACTGTCGATAAAAAAAACACCCATGCCGATAAACAATACAAACGGCAGAATCTTGGCAACTGTTGCCATATTCTGGATAACCTTAAACAGCTGCACGCCAAACAGGTTCATAATTGCCAGCAGTGCAAAAATTACGGTTACAATAATGTTTTTCATTAACGGCGTGCTTAACTCCGGCATAATGCCGCCCAAAGCAGTAGCAAAGCCAACGCCCATGGTAGAGAACGCAATAATGCGGGTAATCCACGTTAAAAAGCCAACCTCGTAGCCGATAAAATTGCCAAAAGCCTCTTTGGCATAAATGTACGGGCCGCCGTTATCTTTAAACAGACCGCTGGCTTCGGCAAAGCAAAAAGTCATTGCCAATACCAGCAGCATATCAAACAAAAGCACGCCAAGGCTTGCCGGGCCGATAATGCTCATGGCGTTGTTAGGCAAAAGAAAAATGCCCGAGCCGATAATGCTGTTAATACCGAAAAGCACTATCGTCCAAAAGCCCATTTTACCTTTACTCATAGTAACTTCTCCCTTATTTTAAATTAAACTTTATTTTTTAGATGCGGCAACCCTGTCAATAAAACCGGCAAAAATTCTGCGCATTTCGGAGTGCTCCTGCCACATATTTTCCGGATGCCACTGCACGGCAACAATCTGGCTGCCTTCAGCGCTTTCAATTGCTTCAATAACTCCGTCCGGAGCTTTGGCCGTAACTTTTAAACCTTCGCCAACTTTTTTAATACCCTGATGATGACGGGAATTTACATATGCTTTGCCGCCCAGCGCTTCATACAGGCAGCTGCCTTCTTCCACCGTTACGTGGTGGGTAGGATAGCAGCCGTTTGCCCCCTGAGAATGGCGGATATATGCGTCAGGGTTCTGCGTTGCCAAATCCTGATATACGCTGCCGCCCATCATAATATTAATAAACTGGCAGCCGCGGCAGATGCCGAAAATAGGCTTGCCTGCCTTGTAGAAGGCTTTAAAAATTTCTGCTTCAAACACATCGCGTTTGTAATTGGTCATACCGATATGCATCCACGGTTCTTCGCCGAAAAACGAAGGGTCGGCATCCGGCCCGCCGGGAATAATCAGCGCGTCAAACATCTCTGCATAATCTTCGCCTTTGGCACCCGGAACATCCGGCAGCACAATGGGCAGCGCGCCCAGCTCGTTAATAATATCAACCAGCCCGCGTGCGGTAAACGGCGCGCGCACAAGGTTAGTTACATCACTGGCGTACGGGTAAGTATCGGCAGTAATGGCAATACGTAATTTAGACATATAAACCTCCTGAAATTAAAACATTTTGCTGAAACAATAATTACAGCAGAAACTATTATACCGCAAAATTATAAAAAATTGAATTTAATAGTTAAAATTTTTTAACTAAAGTTCTGCTCACTGCACATATTTTATAAAAATTTACTACAAAAATAAAAGACCCTTCGGGCATCTGCCTAAAGGGTCTTAATTTTTAACTGGCGGAGTGGCAGGGATTTGAACCCTGGCGGGAGTTGCCCCCCCTAACGATTTAGCAAACCGTCCTCTTCAGCCACTTGAGTACCACTCCAATTGACTTACTTAATTAGTATACACTATGTTTTGCTGTTTGGCAAGTATTTAAAGCAACAATTTTAAATTTTTTCTGCGTTTCTGCGCGGCCGCTCGTATTCCACATCGCCGTTGGCCAGTGCCCACAGGTAAAAACTGGCTACCGAAGCATACGGGCTGTAACGTTTATGGTACTTTTCTGCCAGTGCAGGGGTTATTTTTTTATGCCCGTACAGCCTTTTAAGCCCGTTCTGAATGGCTGCATCGCCAAAACTCAATATATTTTTGCGCCCCAGCGAAAAAATCAGCTGCATTTCCGCCGTCCATTTGCCAATGCCGTCCAGTTTTACCAGTTCTGCAATAACTTCTTCATCAGCCATAGCCGCAAAAGCGCCAAAATCAATTTCGCTATTAAGCACTTTTTGCGCCAGTCGTTTAATATACACAGCCTTGCGCCCGGATAACCCGCAGCTGCGCAGCTGTTCCTCCGTTACTGCGTCAATTGCCTGCGGCGTAACAACACCGCCAAGCAATTCCGTAAAGCGCCGCCAGACGCTTGCTTTAGCGTGACGCGATATTTGCTGCCCCGCAATGGAATTAACAAGCGACACGAAAATATCGGGGTATAATTCTCTTTGAATGACCCCGGCTTTTTTGATAACGGCAGCCAGACGCTTGTCTTTCTTTTTTAAATAATTAAGTTCTTTTTCGCCGTATTCAAAATAAAGCATAGATCTCCCATAATAAAAAACGCGCCTTAAAAGGCGCGGTAAAATCGTGGCGGAGAGGGTGGGATTCGAACCCACGGAGGCTTGCACCTCGCTGGTTTTCAAGACCAGAGCCTTAAACCACTCGACCACCTCTCCCTGCTAATTTTTTATTATATGATAAATATGCTTATCAGTCAAGCGGCATTATTTTAAAATTTCATCCGTGCGTGCCAGCACAAAGGCTTCCGTTTCCAGCGCTTTGGCTTCCAGCGTCTGCATTTTTGCCGCAGCCTGTTCCACATAAGCGGCATCTTTAATAAGCCCAAGGTTAATTTTTACGTTATACAACGCACTGCGCAGCGCTGCCCTTGCCACAATGGCCGATACCGTTCCGTCGCTGATGGCATTGGGATTGCCGATAACAATAATCCTGCGGGCCAAGAGCAGTACATCCATGCTTTTTTCGGCAATCTGCATGGGGACATCTGCCGCCGCAACTGCAGCCTGCTGTATTGCAGCCGTACGCCCCGCTTTTTCTTCATCCGTTGTTTTAGGCATTTTATACGCCGCCATAAATTTGCCGAATACAGCCGCATCATCATCTGCAAGCGCCGTCAATTCTTCACGCAGTTTACCGGCAGCGGCAATAATTTGTGCAGTTTGCTGCTCATTTTCTTCGCTGCCTGCTTTGCCCACAGTTAAATTGGCAAGCATGGCCGTAAGCGCCGCCGCAACAGCCCCGCAAAGTGCCGAAGCCGCACCGCCGCCCGGTGTCGGCGCTTTGGACGCCAGTTCTTCCAAAAAAGTTCCGCAAGTTATAGTGCTTAAATTCTCCATATTAACCTCCCGTTACTTTAAAATCAAACGTTTATTATTATAATCAAAATTTATTTGCTCTGCCTTTTTTAGTGCCGTGCTTAAAACATCAAGGTCTTTGCCGCTTTCGCGGATAATTTCCGCCCCTTTTACAGAGGTATAACCGTCGCCGCCGGAAAGCAGAAAATCATTAACAGCAACGCTGTAATATCTCTCAGGGCTCAGCATACTGCCGTCTGCCAACTGCACAGATATTAACCTTCCTCCTTCCGGCGCAGTTAAATCTGCCGTTACGGTAAGCCCGGCAAAACGCACCCTGCCAATTTCCTTACTGCCCAGCCCGTGCTCCAAAGCCTTTAAAATATCGCTGCCGCGCAGCCTCACAACATATAAGGTATTATTAAACGGGAAAATCTGTTTCAGCTCTCTCAGCGTAACATTGCCAGCAGGCAGGTTGGAGCGGATTGCCCCGCCGTTATAAAGAGTTATATCCGTTTGCAGTTCGCAGTTAATTAAATCCATAAAATAATCGGCAAGCGGCGATTCACCGTACTTTTCGTTAGCCAGATACTGCGTATTATAAGCCAGCATCTTGCTGTAAACGGCATCAACACGCTCAAAATACGGCTGCAAAAACGCTGCTGCCTTGCTGTCGTGTTCTTGCATTAAAGCGCAGGTTTCATAAACATTGGCCTCTGCCTGTGTAATTTTGCCGGCATCCACATCATAAAACAGCTTTATATGCCCGATTTGCCTGCCGTATTCACCTGCCTGCACTGCCGGAATACCCTTATAAGAGCAGGCAAACACGGTATGGCTGTCACCTGCCGCCACAGCGTCAATGCCTTTCAGGTTATCCAGAACAGGCACTATTGCGCCTGTCAGCATACCGTTTTCCATCTGTCCGCCGATATGCGCCAAAAGCACAACTATCTGCACGCCGTTTCTGCGGAGTTCCGCAGCATATTTATTTGCCGCTTCTGCCGGAGAGGTAAGTTTCAGCCCTGCCACCCGGTCAGGCTTTACTTTTTTAAACGCCTGCTCATCAAGCACGCCTATAATGCCTGTTTTTAAGCCATTGCGTTTAACCACGGCATACGGCGCAAACGGTGCGGGAATATTGCCGTTTGCATCTGTAATATTAGCCGCCAAAAGCGGAAAATCAGCGGCTTTGGCCTGACGCACAATAGCCGGAAAATTATAATCGAAAGCATGGTTGCCTGCACAATTTGCGGCAAACCCCATAAGGTTCATGGCTTCCACCGCGTTCAATCCGTCAAAGCTGTCTGCATCGATGCTGCCGGAAAGCATATCACCGCCGCCAACAATAAGCGTGCCTTTGGGATTGGCTGCCGTAAGTAAATTAAGCGCAGCAGCCAAACGCGCAGCGCCAGGCGCATTTTCTGCGGCACGCAGCCTGCCGTGCAAATCGTTAACGCTGTAAATATCTATCTGCACCGGCGCGGCTTCTGCTAAAAAGGCTGCGCAGCACAGCAGCATTACAAAAAATAAATTTATAAGCCGTTTCATAACATCACCAACAAAATAATTCTGCCTGCATTATTCGCTGCCGCAGGGCAAAATACCTGCAAAAAAAGCAGGGCGTTAATCCCTGCTCTTATTTTGCTCCAGATATCTTTTTACAAGCACCGCCGCCGCATAGCCGTCCAGCGGTTCCGGCGGCACACGCAGCCCTTCCGGCAGCAGCGCACGCCAGCCGTGCGGTTTGTTAAGCTGCCAGTACAAAGTACGTGCCTGTTCCGTACTGTGTTTTTCGTCAATTTCTATTACCGGCACAGCAGTAAAAATCTGCGCCAGCACTTTATGCACCGGCTGCGTATTGGTGCCGTTGCCGATAATTACCGCTTGCGGCAGCCCTTTATCGCTGCAAAGCTGGTTCAGTGCTTCAGTAAGTTTTTTTGTTTCCACCCATTCGGCGTTTAAAACTTCGCCCTGCGGCGTTACCTGTGCCACACCGGTTTTAAAGCTGCCGGGGTCTATGCCAAGCAAAAAAACATTATTCAGCATCTTCAACCTCTAAACGCAGCAGCACCGGGCCGGAGGTATAAATATCGCCGCGGGCATACGCCTTAAGCATAACTTTGCCGCCAAGCGCCGCCATTTTCTCGCCGGTCTGCACCATAGTTCCCGCGTCAAGGTTGCCTACCTTGCCGGTCAGCGGGTCGGGCATTACGCCGGCGCTTACAGCCGTATGGTTAACGGAATTGAGGAACATTAAAATTTCACGGTCCAAACCGTATTTAATGCCGCTTACATCTATAACTTTGCTGTAAATCAGCTCGTTGTTTTTATATACACATTCGTTATGCACCAGTTCAATAGTGCATATTGCAGGCTCACCGGCTATAATGTTTGCCACGGCGCGCAGCCTTACAAACACATTGCCGTCTGCCGCCTGAATTTCTTTTAAAGCCGCCTGTATAAGTTCGTTAGGCAGCCATAAAACGCCAACAGGTTCTTCGCTGCGGATGCCCATGCGCTGCATGGCCGCTTCGTTAGCCGCGCTCAGGAACATTTCAAGCTGTTTGGTGTTTTCGGCATCGGCAAGTTTACTGCTTAAAACGCCTGCATAAATTACTTCGCCGCTGCGGTATACAACGTCGCCCTCACGCATGGCAACAATGCCGCGGCGCAGGCGTTCGGTAGTAGCCTCCAGCGAATTAACTTCTTTTTCAAGCGTTGCCTTAGATTCCGAAAGGCTGTTTACTTCCGCACGGGCACGCCCAAGCTCTTCGCGGCTGCTGTTAACCTCATTCTGGAGATGTGCTTTTTCGGCATTAATAGCCTCAATTTCTCCGTCAAGGTCCTGTATTTCCTTGTTGCGGTCAGCAAGGGCAGCACGTGCTTTATCCATTTCTTCCGCCGCTATGGCCTTTTCCCTGTTCAGGCTGCTCAGTTCGTCCTGCAAACGTTCCATGCCGAACATTGCCGTCCTGGCGCTGTCAGACGATATTGCCATAACAATAATGGTCGTCGCTGCAATCAGCACGCCGGTAATTACCGTCATCAGCACCGAGGTATAGTACGGCCTCAGCCCGAAAACAGACAATTTTTTCTTACCTATTTTACTGCCCAGTTTATCGCCAATAAATGCAATCAGGCCGCCGACAACAGCCAGAATAATTATCAGGCGCAACCCAAACATAAACTCACCCCATTGCTTTTACGCATTTTTCTGCCGTAAAAGATAAATACCTACCATCAGGCAAATAATGTTCGGCAGTGCGCAGGCCAGAAAAGGATTCATCGCCCCGCCTTTGCCAAGGCCCGTTGTAAAGGTCATAATCGCGTAGTAAATAAAAATAACTATAATGCTCAGCCCCAGGCCGATAGACGAACTTGTGCGCTGTTTCTGTGTTCCCAGCGGCGCGCCTATCATGGCAAAGAAGAAGCTGGCCATAGGAATAAAGATACGCATGTAAATTTCGCACCAGTGACGCGCGGTTGGCTGGTCCTGCATTTCCAGCATGTGTATGTATTCGCGCAGTTCGCGGATGGTCATTTCTTCCGGCTCTTTCTGTTCCCAGGAAATTTGTTCCGGGGCAATGTCCAGAGGAATTATCTGCTCATCAAATTTAGCTGTGCTTTGCAGCCCTGCTTCATCATGTACGGAATAAACCGTGCCGTCAATCAGACGCCAGGAACCGTTTTCCCAGCGGCCTTCTTTAGCAGTCTGGATGCGTGCCAGTTTATGGTTGTCAAATTCCTCGATGGTAATATCCATCATTCTGCCGGATTCTTCTTCAAAGCGGCGGGCGTAGGTTAAACGCTGGGTGTCGCCGCTCATGGTTTTAATGATAACATTATCCTGCGTTTTCGGCTTGGTGTTCTTTTTAATCTGGTATTCCAAAACGCGTGTGTACTGCACTTTGGAAGCAGGCACAACTTTTTCGGCCCATACAACCGAGAACATGCTGACAATAAACGCCACTATCAGCACCGGAGCCACAATGCGGTAATAGCTGATGCCGCCGGATTTCATGGCGATAATTTCGCTTGAACCGGACAATTTGCCGAACGCCATAAGCGATGCCAGAAGCATCGACATCGGGAAAGTGTAGTTAATTACTTCCGGCAGGCTGTAAAAGAACAGCCATGCCACGCTGTCCCAGCTGGCGCCATATTTGGTCATGTACTGCGTAATGCGGTACAGCATGGAACTGGCGATAAAAATACTTGAGAAGGAGGCTATACCGAAGATGAACGGATACAGCAATTCGCTCAGTACATATCTGTCTAACAAACGTAAACGCATCTTCTTCCCCCCTACATGCTAAAGTTTTCACCAAGGTAGTATTTGCGCGCTACCGGGTCGTTGGCAATGGTCTCGCTGTCGCCGTGCAGCAGTATTTCACCATTGGCAAGAATGTATGCTTTATCAACAATGCTCAGCGTTTCGCGCACGTTATGGTCGGTAATCAGAATACCGATGCCGCGCTGCGCAAGATGGGCAATCATATTCTGAATATCGGCAACGGCAATCGGGTCGATACCGGCAAAAGGCTCATCCAGCAGAATAAACGCCGGGTCTGTTGCCAAAGCGCGGGCAATTTCCACGCGTCGGCGTTCACCGCCGGAAAGCTCCGTGCCTTTGTTTTTGCGGATATGGTCGATATGAAATTCTTCAACCAGCGCATTCATTTTTTCATAACGCGCTTTTTCCGGCACATTGTTGGCTTCCAATATGGCAAGAATATTTTCTTCTACCGTCATTTTACGGAAAATGGAAGCCTCCTGCGGCAGATAACCGATACCGGCGCGCGCGCGCATATACATCGGCAGGCCGGAAATATCCTGCCCGTCCAGCGTTACCGTGCCGGAATCCGGCTTGATGATGCCTACTATCATATAAAAGGTAGTAGTTTTGCCGGCGCCGTTAGGACCAAGCAAACCAACAATGCTGCCCTGCTCCACACGGATGCTGACATTATTTACAACGCGTCTGTCCGCATATTCTTTTACAAGATTAGCTGTTTCAATTACCACTATGCTGCCTCCACTTGTCCGGTGGTTTCTGCTGCTGCGTCCTGGGCTGCAGCTTCTGTCTGCGTTCCTTCACTGCCTGCTGCGGCAGTACCTGCCTCAGCCTGTGCGGGCTGCTTTTCGGGAACATACACAATCTTAATATTGCCAAACGCTTCGGCACGCTGTCCTGCTGCGGCATTGCCTGCATTATTCATAATCAGGCGGTTGCCGGAAACGGTATTGCCGTCCTGCGTTGCGGTTGCGTTGCCGATAAGTTCTACTTTGCCGTCGTTATTGGTGTCGTAAATTGCTTTATCTGCCTTTGCGGTTAAATTACGCGGCGGGCTTACGATATCGACATTGCCGGTAGCTTCTGCAAGGCCGGTTTTGCCGTTATAGGTAATCTGCGCTGCCGTAAGCACGCTGCCGTCGGTAGAGGTTAACTGACCCCAGGAGCCGATGGTTTCAGCGTATTCAACATCGCTGTGGTAGTCAATCTGGTCTGCCATAAGCGTTTTATCTTCTTTGGTTACAGAAGCTTCGCCTACTGCGGAAACAAAATCTTCATTATGCATTACAAAGGTTGCGCAAGTAATATGTGCATCGTCTTTATCGGCAACAACACCGCCGGTAAGTTTGCCGCTCATGGTTTTGCTGTTAAATTCCGCAGCTGCGGCCGTAGCCTTGCCGCCGTCATGCAAAATTACCACATTGCCTTTGGCAGTACCGTTGCCGCTGGTCATATCATATTCAATTTCGTCGGCTTTAACATTAAAACCGCTGCCCTGAGCCGCAAATGCCGGCACATATAAAGCAGATGAACCTAACAGCATAAAAGCCGCTGCCAGCGCCGCTACTGATTTTATTTTCATCATTACAGTTCCCCTTTCTGTACTTCGGCATGTCCGCTTAATTTAAAATGGTCAAATTTACTGCTGGTAACAATTTTATCGGCCAAAGCCGTATGTTCATCTTTAACAACCTTTACTTTGCCGGATGCCGTAATAATATCGTCCTTCTGGTTCCAGCTGATTTCTTCGGCAGTTATCTCTCCGCCGGTAGAAAGCGTTGCCTTTACGCCGCGGTCGAGAGCAAAGTTCTTATCGTCGTTATTAATTTTGCCGCCGCCGGCCGTAACATCAATTACAGAACCATCCTCGCGGTAAATTTTGCCCTTAACGCCTTTCATTACAGCCTCGCCGCTGCCGGAAATGCTTTCCAGCGCTTCAACCGAAAACTCCCACAGTCGTCTGCCGTCCTGCTCGCGGCTGACGGTAGTATTTTTTACTACTGCGCTTACCGCATTGGAGGCGGTATTTTCCGGGTTCTTCGGCGCCTCGCCGCCAAACATCAGCCAGGCAATTATTGCTGCTGCAATGGCAATGCCGCCTGCAATCAGCAAAAGCCCCTTATTTTTCACCTTGCTTCAGCTCCTTTTCTTCCGGCGGTGTGTACGGGGTATTCCAACGGTGCTGGAACCACAGCCAGTTATCCGGGTATTCTTTTATAACTTCTTCAACAATCTGCGTCATTTTCAAAGTTACGTTATAATCATCGGCCTTGCGGTCGCCGGTGTCTTCGTAGTAAATGGGGTCTTTAACAATCGCCAGATGCCCGTAATTTCCTTCTTTGCGCACAATAAATATCGGCACAATCGGTGCTTTGAACTTTCTGGAAAAATAAGCGGGCCCGGTCGGTGTTGAAGCCATTTTGCCGAGGAACGGAACAAAAATACCGTCATAGCCGCCGTCCTGGTCGGCAATAAGCCCCAGCATGCGTTTTTTCTTCATGGCGCGTGCACAGCCCAGAATTTCGCTGGTACCGCGCGAAAAAATTTCCTGCCCTACGCCCTTGCGCAGTTCGTTCATAAAATCGCTGTAAATATGGTTCGGCTGCGGTTTTTCCACCGCGCTCAGCGGAAAGCCCGACAACGCCAGCGCCGCACCCAGCCATTCCCAGTTATCCATATGGCAGGCCAGCATTACAACGCCTTTGCCTTCGCCGAGTGCTTCCCATAAAACATCGGGGCGGTCAAAGGTTACAAGCCCGCGGATATTGTTTTTATTTAATGCCGGCATATACATAATTTCCATAAAAGTTGCACCCAGCTTGATAAACAGGCTGCGGATGGTTGCTTTGGCCTCTTCGTCCGAATAGCCAAGGCGTTCTTTTATTGTTTCTTCCGCCCTTATGCGCTGTTTTTTGGCAATTATGTAATAAAGCCTGCCAAGCCCCAGGCCGATTTTTACAACCAGCTTATAGGGCAGGTGGCTGATTATCCAGCTCATGCTTTTTAATAAATAGTAAAGCCACATTATTGTGAATCACCCTGTCCCTGCTTCATATAAGCATTTACAATTTCATTCCATTTGCCCTGTGCCTTTAAAATAAGTTCGGCCGCTTCGCGCACCGCTCCGCGCCCGCCGTTATTTACGGCAACAAAGCTGCTGGCAGAAATTACCTCCGGCGCAGCATCTGCCGGGGCACAGGCAAGCCCGGCATATAAAAGCGCAGGCAGGTCGTTTAAATCGTCGCCCATATAGGCAATTTCATCCTGCTCAAGCCCTCCTGCCGCGGCAAGGTCTGCCAGTATTTTTCTTTTATCTTTAATGCCTTCATAAAGCTCTGTAATGCCCAGTTCTTCCGCCCGGCGGTGAATAATGGCGCTTTTGCGCCCGGTAATAATTGCCACACGCACGCCGCTGCGCAGAAGGCAGCTCAGCCCAAGCCCATCACGCGCGTTGAAGGCTTTAAAAAGTTCGCCCTCAGCGCCGATATTCAGGCTGCCGTCCGTCAGCACGCCGTCCACATCAAGGGCCAGCAGTTTTATTTTGGAGGCATTTTTTATGTTTCTTTCCATTATACCACGCCCTGACGTACAAGGTCAGTCATATGCAAAAGCCCGATAACATGGTTTTCGGCATCTACAACCGGCAGTACCGTAATCGGTTTCGGGCGGTTGCTTTCCATGATATGCAAAGCCTGTGCAGCCAGTTTTTCTTTGGTAATGGTTTTCGGGCTGGCCGTCATAAGTTCCGTTACCGGGCGTTTTAAAAAGTCCACGCCTTTGCTGAGCCCGCGGCGGATATCGCCGTCTGTCAGCACGCCCAGCATTTTGTTGTCGTCATCAACGACGGAAACAGCGCCAAGGCCCTTGTCGGTAATAACAAAAAGTGCGTCCTGCACGCTGATATCAGCTTTAACAAGCGGGTTTTCCGTACCGCTGTGCATAATATCTTCAACAGTAAGAAGCAATTTGCGCCCCAGAGAGCCTCCCGGATGGAATACAGCAAACTGGCTGGCCGTAAATTTGCGTTTTGAAAGCAGCGCCAGTGCCAGCGCATCGCCGTAAGCAAGCGCCGCGGTTGTGCTTGAAGTAGGCGCAAGCCCAAGCGGGCAGGCTTCTCTCGTGACACCGACATTTAAAACGATATCGGAATTTTTGGCCAAAGTGGAATTGGGATTGCCCACCATGGCAATTAATTTGGCGCCTATTCTGCGCAGCGAAGGCAGTATATGCAGCACTTCGCCGGTTTCACCGCTGTTGGAAAGCGCAATAACAACGTCGCCTTCGGTTACCATACCCAAATCGCCGTGAATGCCTTCTGCCGGGTGCAGGTAAAAAGATGGCGTGCCGGTGCTGGCAAGCGTTGCTGCCATTTTGCGCCCAATAATGCCCGATTTGCCCATGCCGGTAATAACGGTGCGGCCGGGGCAGGCCATAATCATTTCAACCGCTGCTTTAAAATGTTCGTCTATGCGTTCAACCTGTTCCAGCACGGCTTCCGCTTCCATACGCAGAACCTGCCGCGCCTGTTCCAGCATTACATCTTCCATCAGGAAATCACTCCTTTAAATGCAGGCAGCCCAATCAGCCGCGTACAATTTTATCTATTGCAAGCACGTCTTTTAAAAGTGCTTCCAAATTATCCAGTTTTACCATGTTCGGCCCGTCCGAAAGAGCTTCAGCCGGGTTATCGTGTACTTCAAGGAACAAAGCGTCGATGCCTACTGCGGCAGCCGCCCTTGCCATATGCGGCACATACTGGCTCTGGCCGCCGGAAGAAGTACCCTGCCCGCCGGGAATCTGCACGCTGTGGGTAGCGTCCATTACAACCGGGTAGCCGAGTTCACGCATAATGGCAAGCCCGCGCATATCCGTAACCAGAGTGTTATAGCCGAAGCTTGCGCCGCGCTCTGTAAGCATAATATTGTGGTTGCCGGCTTCTTCAATTTTTTTGATAACGTTCTTCATATCCCACGGAGCGAGGAACTGGCCTTTTTTCACGTTAACGGTTCTGCCGGTTTTTGCAGCCTGGTAAACAAGGTCAGTCTGGCGGCACAAAAATGCCGGAATCTGCAAAATATCGGCAACTTCCGCAACGGGTTCTGCCTGCGCGGGTTCGTGAATATCCGTTACAATGGGTACGCCCAAATCTTTTTTAATCTGTGCCAGAATGGCCAAACCTTCTTTTAATCCCGGCCCGCGGAAAGAATTATAGGAAGAACGGTTTGCTTTATCGAAAGATGCCTTAAAAACATAGGGCATGCCGAGTTTATCTGCAATGGCTTTGGCACGCTGGCCAATCATCAGGCTGCGTTCATAGCCTTCCAGTACGCAGGGGCCTGCCATAAGCAGCATGGGGCAGCCCTGCCCAACTTTATAATTGCCAACTGTTACTATATTCATGTCTGCCTCCTTTATTTACTGATAGTTATTTGTTCGTTATTTATTGTTTTTTGCCGCAAAGAGCTTATTGATTGCTTCCAAATCTTCGGGAGTATCAATGCCGATACCCTGAAAATCACTTTCAAGCACTTTTATTTTATAGCCGTTTTCCAGTGCGCGCAGCTGTTCAAGCCCTTCCACCTTTTCAAGCATGGTAGGTTCAAGCGCTGCGTACTGCAGTAAAAAGTCGCGGCGGTAAGCATAAACGCCAACATGTTTATAAACGCGCATGCCTTCAATATCGTTGCGCGGATACGGAATCAGGCTGCGCGAAAAATACAGCGCATAACCGTTGTCATCCGTTACAACTTTTACGGCAGCCGGGTCGTTGTATTCGCTTTCTTTCATCGGCACCTTCATGGTTGCCATTTTTAAATCGTCATTGCCTTCAAAGGCTTTGGCCAGACGGTCAATAATATCCGGGTCAATCATCGGCTCATCGCCCTGTACGTTAATAATTACATCAACATCAGGATACTGCATGGCAACTTCCGCCAGACGGTCAGTTCCGCTCGGATGGTCCGGCGAAGTCATTACGGCTTTGCCGCCGAAGCCTGTAACGGTATCGTAAACTTTTTCGTTGTCCGTTGCTACAATTACATCATCCGGTTCTTCCGCTTCGCAGGCGCGCATATAAGTATGCTGAATCATCGGCTTACCGGCAATCAGCGCAAGCGGCTTGCCCGGCAGCCTGGTGGAAGCATAGCGGGCCGGAATTACACATAAAACCTTCATTACTTCTTCGTCTCCTTTTTAATGGCATTGACAATTGCTTTTTCAAACAGGTCCTGCCCTTCGGTAATCATAATATCCATGTTTAATATGTACAGCGGCAAATCCCTGTTGAAGTAAATAAATTCGGTCGGAATTTTAACCGCGTCTTTACCGGTTGTAATAAGCGCCACCGCTTCTTTGCTGGCCGCACGCTCGCTGATGTACTGCATTTCCAGCATACCGTAATCGTGATGGTCAGGATAGCGGATTGCTTCAAGGATATCAAGCCCGATACCGGCGAGAGTCTGCTCGAAAGAGGACGGGTTGCCGATAGCGGAAAAGACCATAACTTTTTTGCCCTCCAGCTCGGAAAGTTCCAGCGTATTTTCATGAATGCCCTTGTACCAGTCGGCAATTTCGACAAAGTTTTTCGGGTGATGGATACTTTCGATAACCGGGGCACGGTCGTTATATTTTGCAAGGTTTTTGCGGAGGTTAATACGGCTGAACTGCGAGCTCTGGTCGGTTTTGGTGAGCAAAAAGAGACCTGCCCTGTCCAGATGCTTCAGCGGCTCGCGCAGTGTGCCGCGCGGCAGCAGGCAGCCGTTGCCAAACATATTGTAAGTATCTACCAGCACCACATCAAGGTCGCGGTACAAATGCCAGTGCTGATAGCCGTCGTCCATAATAATTACTTCGGCCTTCATTTTATCTACGGCAAACTGGCCGGTAACGGCACGGTTTTTACCGATAATAACGGGAATGCCGGGCAGGGTTTTCGCCATCAGGTAAGCTTCATCGCCTGCCTCATAGGCCGTCATGAAAATCTTCTTGCCGTCACTTACCACGCCAAGCTCTTTATCCCAGTGAGAACGGTAACCGCGGTTTAAGATAACAACATTATAGCCCATGCTTTTAATCATTGCCGCAACTTTCTGCGCGGTAGGGGTTTTGCCCGTGCCGCCAACGGTAATATTGCCGATGGAAATTACGCAGCAATCAAGTTTTGTCTGTTTAAAAAAGCCCACGTTATACAGCCACAATTTGCTGCAAACGCCAAATTCATACAAATAAGAGAAGAAACGCAGCACCACTAAAAGCACGCTGCCCATAAAAGGCGTTTCCGTGCCGTGCACCATCTGGTACACATACTGAATAATGTAATCTGCATGGCGCAGGCTGATGCCGCCCTCATCATTAAGATTGCGGATATTGGTCGGGTAACGCGACATAATAGTTGCCGGAACAGTAGTAATGCGCAGCAAATCTTCAAGATATTCAATACTGCGCACGGCAGCGCCGCGGTTTTCCTTAATAACCTGCAAAGACGCTGCGCCCATTTTGGCACGGCGTTTATCATCGTTTATAATATCCAGCAGCTCTTTGGTAAGCTCGGGTATGCCGCTCACCATTTTGCAGGCGCCAACCTTGCTCAAAAGCGAATAGGAATCTTTAAAGTTCTGCATACTCGGGCCAACCAGAATAGGTTTGGCATGAGCGGCGGGTTCAAGCACGTTATGTCCGCCGTGGTTAATTAAAGAACCGCCCACAAATACCACATCGCCGACGGAATAAATGCGCCCAAGTTCACCGATGGTATCAATCAAAAGTACCGGGTACTGCGGACGTACACCGTCAATTTTCAAAAGCTTGGAACGGAGCCCAACTTCATAACCGAAATGCCCAACCAGGCGCACAATTTCGTTAGTGCGTTCCGGCTTGCGCGGAGCAATAACAAGGCGCGCCTCGGGATAAGTTTCCTTAATGGTTTTAAAAGCCTCCAGCATGGCTTTTTCTTCGGTAGGATGGGTGGAACCGGCAACAATAACCGGATACGCCCCTTCGATGCCCAGTTCTTTTTTATAATTATCCAGATCCTCCTGCGTAACTTCTGCATAGGTCTGGTCAAACTTGGTGTTGCCAGTTACATAAATTTTGCTGGGGTCTGCGCCCAAATGGCGGATATAATCAGCGTCAATGCTGGACTGCATGCAGAAACGGCTTACAGTATTCAGCATATCATCCCAAATGCCGTACAAATAACGGTAGGTTTTTACCGATTTTTCGGAAATACGGCCGTTAACCATCATTACCGGAATATTGCGTTCACGCAGCGCGCGCAGAAGATTAGGCCACAGTTCTGTTTCTACCGGCATAAAAATGCGCGGGCGGATTCGTTTTACAACGGATTCCGACACAAAAGGCAAATCCAGCGGGAAATAAATAATGGCATCTGCTTCCGGAATTATCTGGCGCGCCATATCATAACCGCCAACCGTAACTGCCGAAACAAGAATCGGAATTTCCGGCATTGCCTTTCGGATTTCCTTTACCAGCGGGCTGGTTGCTACAATTTCGCCAACGGACGCACCGTGAATCCAAATACAGCCCTTAAGCGCAACGGCTTCAATTTCTTCATCGCGGATACCGCCAAGGCTCTGGCGCATCCTGCGTGTAAAGCCTTTTTCACATATCGAACGGTAGATGAAATACGGCATTACGAGGAAAAATGCGCCAATCATCAGTAAGTTATAAATTATATACATCGGCTACCCTCATTTCGTTTCCTTGCTGCGGTACTGGATTTGATAAAGATGGGCATACAGCCCGTTTTTGGCAATCAGTTCATCATGCGTGCCTGCTTCCACAAGCGCGCCATGTTCAAGCACCAGAATCTTATCGGCATTTTTAATAGTCGAGAGGCGGTGCGCAATTACAAAGGACGTACGCCCTATCATCAAACGGTCAAGGGCATCCTGTACAACACGTTCGCTTTCCGTATCAAGTGCGGATGTCGCTTCATCCAAAATTAAAATGCGCGGATTTTTAAGTATTGCCCGGGCAATAGAAATGCGCTGGCGCTGGCCGCCGGAAATATTCACGCCGCGGTCGCCGAGCATGGTTGCATAACCCTGCGGCAGCTGGCTGATAAATTCATCGGCATTTGCCGCTTTGGCAGCGGCTTTTACCTCGTCAGGCGTTGCATCAAGCCGTCCGTACAAAATATTATCATAAACGCTGCCGTTAAAAAGCATGGTTTCCTGCGGCACTATGCCAACCTGCCCGCGCAGGGAATCAAGCGTTACATCTTTAATGCTGTATCCGTCAATGCGGATGTCGCCGCCGGTAACATCATAAAAACGGGGCAGCAGGCTGGCAATGGTAGATTTGCCTGCGCCGGATGGACCGACTATGGCAATTACCTCACCGGGGTTAACGGTAAAGGACAAGCCGTCCAGCACTTCTTCCTGCGGATTGTAGGAAAATTTTACGTTATCAAACTCAACCTTGCCATTAACAGGCGGCAGAACTTTGGCATTGGGGATTTCCTTAATGGCTTCCGGCAAATCAAGTATGCCGAAAACACGGTCGCCGGCAGCAAGTGCTTTTTGAATACTTGCCGCTACTTTTGTAAGGCGCTTGATAGGGTTGGCAATATTAACTGCGTAAACCAAAAACGCAACCAGCGCACCTGCCGTAATATCGCCGTCAATAACGCTGCGCCCGCCGTACCACATAACAACTGTTACGCCTACGGCAGCTACAAATTCAACCGTCGGTGTAAGCAGAGCGTTCAGCTTGATGTTTTTCATATTGGCATAAAAGTTTTCTTTATTTTGGTTATCAAATCTGTCAATTTCGTAGTCTTCGCGCACAAAAGATTTAATAACCCGCGCCGAAGATACGGTTTCCTGCAAAACGGAAGTCAGTTCTGCCGTACACTCCTGAATTTCACCGCCGTTTTTACGGATTTTCTTGCCAAAATAATCCATAAACCACAAAACAACCGGGAATGTACAGAAGGTAAACAGCGTCAGTTTCCAGTCCAGCCACAGCATGGCTACGATACTGCCGATAAGCACCAGCCCTTCCGTTACAAGCTCTACAGCTTTTTCTACCATTGCCGTCTGCAAAGCGGCAACGTCATTGGTAACATAACTCATAATGGTACCGGTTTTATTTTTGTCATAAAAAGCTAGGCTCAACCGTTGTAATTTGCGGAAAATTTCACCGCGTATATCAATAACAACCTTCTGTCCTACCCAGCTCATCAAATAACTTTGCCCATAAAAGAACAATCCGCGGATAATGAAGATTACTACTATACTGATAGCTATTACGTACAGCATAAAAGTATCTTTCTGTACCAGAACCTTATCTACCACATCTTTAATAATCCACGGCAGGTACAAATTGCAAGCCGATGCCATTACAGTGCACAAAATAGCCATCATCAGGCGGTGCATGTACGGGCGTATGTATTTTAAAAGCCTTAAATATAAATTCATTTTTTCTCCTTGGCTACGCGGAGCACAAGTTCCGCAACTCGGTTTACCGCACCGGGGGCGCCCAATCTTTCTCTTACGTACTCTAAATCCTGTTTCATCTGAGCATTGCGTTCAGGTTCCAAAAGATGCAGTGCTTCCTGCGCCGTTTTTTCAGGCGTAAAGTCCTCCTGCAATAACTCCGGCAAAATATGCCTGCCTGCCACAATGTTCGGCAGCCCGATATCAGGTATGTTAATAACCCTGCGGGCAATAAATGCCGATATGGAAGAAGTTTTATACACGATAACGCAGCCCAGCCCGCACAGTACAGCCTCAAGAGTTACCGTTCCGCTGGTGGCAAGCGCCAGGTCTGCAACGCTCATTACATCGTAAATATGCCCTTCCACAATTTTTACTTTCAGGCCGCTTTTTTCAATCATGCCCTCCAGCATTTCTTTAGGTATTGTAGAAGCTCTCGGCATGGCAAAATCAATATCAGGCTCTTTTTCAGAAATTAATTTTGCCGCGTCAAGAAGCGTCGGCAGCATTTTCTGTATTTCCATCAAACGGCTGCCCGGCAGAAGCAAAATCAGCCTGCGGCCGCTTTGTTTTCCGGCAAAATCCAGAGCCTGCTTTCTGCCAAGTTCCGGTTTTACTATATCTATCAGCGGATGACCGACAAATTCCACATCAGCCCCTGCTTCTTTATAAACATCGTACTCAAACGGAAAAATAGAAGCTATTTTGGTAACCAGCTTTGCCACTTTCGGCGCACGCCCTTTGTTCCATGCCCACGCAGAAGGCGGTATATACGAAACAACGGGAATACCCTTGTCTTTTGCAAGTTTTGCAAGCTTCATGTTAAATCCGGGGTAATCAACAGTAACCAGGCAGTCCGGCCTGCGTTCATCCATTACCCTGCCAAAATCACTGCGCAGCTTGAAAAGCGCTGGCAGTTTTTTTACAACTTCTATAAAACCCATTACGCCATGTTCTTTTATATCAAACAAAACCTCGCCGCCGGCTTCACGCAGGCAGTCGCCGCCCATGCCGAACACTTCGCAGGAAGGGTCTATTTTTTTCAGTGCCTTTGTTACGGCAGCAGCGTGCACATCGCCGGAAGCCTCACCGGCAGAAATAAGTATCTTGGCCATAACGGTTCCTTTCTTCTATCTGTTTTACTTTATTGCATACCAATTCATTATATATTATAACACAAAAAGGCCGGACTTTAAGTCCAGCCTTGCGTTTTTCTCAATAATTTTTCAATTATTTTGCAACAATCGTAATACCATGTTCATCAGCAAGGGCAACTACCTTTTCACGCTCTGTTAAAAGCGTATGCCCTGCCTCAATAACCAAAGCCTTGCAGCCCGATTCAATCATGGACTGAATCGTTTTGGTACCTACACCCGGCACGTCAAAACGGTCGTCCTGCGCAGGTTTGGCCGTTTTGGCAACAACGGCGTCCTTGCCGAGTTTGCCGCCGCGCAAAATGCAGGCATCAGTGCCTTCTATTGCTTCCACAGCCATAACAGCCATGTTTTTTACAACAACCGTCTGCCCAATATCAAGCCTGCCAATTTCTTTTGCCATTTTATAGCCAAAATCCATATCGGCCAGTTCTTCCGGCGTAGGCTGGCGTTTGGTCAGCACGCCCGGTCCGGGCATCAGCGGCTTAATCAGGTAAGTCTGGTCCATAACAAAAATTTCTTCGCTTTCCAGTTCTTTCACGATAGCGTTCATTATGGTATCGTCCTTACGGTCGGGCACGGAAGAAAGTATTTTTAAAGCACGCATATCCGGAATGATAGCGCCTTTTTTATACAAAATTTCCTTTGTAACCTTGCCAATCATGGTTACGATTTTAACATTATTCTTTTTTAAAGCAGAAATAATCTTGCCAATTTTTCCGATATGAATATCGTAATAAACATCGGCAACCTCCGGCAGTTCCGGGTCAATATCCGGCACAACGCCGATAGCAACTATACGGCAGCCGCGTTCTTTGGCAGATTTTGCAACATCAACAGGCAAATGCCCGATACCGGAAAGCAGCCCCAGGGTTTCAGTTTCCATCAAGCCACCACCTTAATTTTTCGGGGTTCTCAAAATACCGCGCTCTGCCGTACGCAGGAAACGCATTAAATGTTCAACCGGTTCGCAGCTGTCAAGCTCCTGTTCCATGGTTGCGATTGCTTCCTGCAAAGAAAGCCCGCTGCGGTACAGAATGCGGAAGGCCTTTTTCAGCTGGCTGCGCTCTGCCTGCGGAATACCGGCACGTGCCAGGCCAACGCTGTTCAGGCCGAATACATAAGCCGGCTGCCCGGATACAATCATAAACGGCGGCACGTCCTGATTTACATGTGCCTGCCCGCCAATCATGGCGCTGCGGCCGATTTTGCAGAACTGATGCACGGCAGCAAGACCGCCGATAACGGCACGGTCCTCAACCGTTACATGCCCTGCCAGAGTTGCCACATTAGACATAATAACATTGTTGCCTACAATGCAGTTATGTGCAACGTGGGTATAAGCCATCATTAAAAGATTATTGCCGATAATTGTTTTGTTGCCTTCGCCGGTTGCACGGTTTACCGTGGTGCATTCACGGAAAATGCAGCCGTCACCGATAATGGTGGAGCTGTGTTCTCCGGCAAATTTCAGGTCCTGCGGCACTGCGCCGATGGAACAGCCGGGGAAGAAGGTACAGTTTTTGCCTACCGTAGTATGTTCATGGATAACCGCATGCGGATAAAGTTTGCAGCCGTCGCCAATTACAACGTCATCGCCGACAATGGCATACGCGCCGATTTCCACGTTTTTGCCTATTACCGCGTTCGGATGCACAATCGCCGTCGGATGGATTTTATGTACAGGCATTATTACCGAATTCATCATATTCACTCCTCAAAATTAACCGCTCATTTTAATCTGCAAATTCTTATAAACGATTTGCAACTTACTATTATATATTCGCAAATCAAATCTTTTTTTCACTTTCCAAAATCAGCTTTTATAAGCGGTTAACTGCAAAATACGCCGTTTTTCTTTAATTCTTCAGCAAATACAACGTATTTTGTTAAATTATTTTTTAGCGTCCATAATTGCAAAGGTGCATTCACATTCGCAGGCAACCTTGCCGTCAACCCTGCCCTTACATTCGCAAACGCCCATGTTGCCGCGGATTTTGGTAATAATCGCTTCGGTAATTACCTGGTCGCCGGGAATAATCTGTTTGCGGAAGCGCACATTGTCAATTTTGCCGAACACGGCAATTTTGCCGCGGTTTTCTTCAGGATAAAGCAGTGCTACGCCGCCAACCTGAGCCATGGCTTCAATCATCAAAACGCCGGGCATAATCGGGTCGCCGGGGAAGTGGCCAAGAAACTGCATTTCATTCATGGTAATATTCTTAATTCCCACTGCACGTTTCATTGGTTCCAGTTCAATAATACGGTCAACCAAAAGCATGGGGTAACGGTGGGGAATAATTTTCTGAATTTCGCTTGCTTCTAATACGGTCATTTTTCTTCCTCCTTTAACTGATAGGCCCTGATTTGTTTTGCCAGCCCCGAATTAAACGCATGCCCTGACTTAACGGCAATAACATGCCCTTTCAGCGCGCCGAGCAAATACAAATCACCGACAACGTCAAGTATTTTATGGCGGATTAATTCGTCCTCAAAACGCATCGGCGTTAAAACCTTGTCTTCATCAAAAATAACTACGTTTTCAATGCTGCCGCCGAGGCCAAGCCCCATTGCCTGCAGCTGCTTGATTTCATGCATAAAGCCGACTGTACGGGCACGGGCAATTTCCTTCAAAAAGCTTTCCTCTGTCATCTCGATATCAAAATACTGGGTTCCCAGCTTCGGATGCGGATTAATGGAAACAAAGGAAATGCGGTATCCGTCATATGGCTGTATGGTAATGTATTTATCGCCTTCATAAACGGCAAAAGACTTCGGCACGGCGTAAACCCTGCGCACAGCCTCCTGCTTAACGCGCCCTGCCTGCAAAATCAAATCGCAGAACACTGCGGCGCTGCCGTCTGTTACCGGCGGCTCCGGAGAATCCATTTCAATGCGGCAGTTGTCAATCTGCATGGCAGCCAGTGCCGCCATTAAATGTTCAACCGTAAAAACTTCCGCGCCGTTGGCGCTTAAAGTTGTGGCCTTTAAAGTAGAAGTTACGTTTTCTGCCATTGCCGGTATTTCCGGGCGTTCCGGCAAATCCGTCCTCACAAAAACAATGCCTGTATTTACTTCTGCCGGGCAGAGCGTCATCAGCACTTCCTTGCCGGAGTGCAGCCCAACGCCCGTATAAGATACTTTTTGGGCCAAAGTCTGCTGATATTCCTGATTCGGCATACTTTTCCTCCTGTCTGCTGTTTATTTTTTACCGGCAAAACGCTGCCGTCCGTCTTTCCAACGGTCATGCACCCAGAACCACATCGGCGGGTTTTCTATTATTTCGTGTTCCAGCACCGTAATCAGTTCTTTGGTAACATCGTAAAAATCTTTTTCCTTATCTTTGGTGCGCGGCGTGTAAAGCGGCGGATAAATCTTGGCGCGCAAAGTCCCGTCCGAATTATTGTGCATAAAAATCGGCAGTATCGGCGAACCGTATAAACGCGACAAAGCCGCCGGGCCGTACGGAGTAATGCATTTTTTGCCGAAAAGCTCTATTTCCACGCCGTCATCATTGGTGTCCTGGTCAAACAGCACGCCGAGCAAATGCTTCTCCTTCAGCATGCGGCTGATGGCCAAAAGCCCGCTTTTGCCGCGGTTATAGGCCACCTTCTGCCCAACCATTTCACGGTATTCGTTTATAAAGCGGTCCATCTGGCTGTTGTTCTGCTTGCGCGTGATGGAAAGCATCGGATAACCGTGCAGTGCCACCGTCGCGCCCAAAAGCTCCCAGTTGCCGAAGTGCCCGGTAGCCATAATTACACCTTTGCCTTCTTTATAGGCTTTTTCAAGATACTCCAGCCCGTCAACGGTTACGAGCTTGTCGATATTATCCGGCTTCAATAAGGGAAACCGCATAACCTCAACAATCATCCTGCCGAAGCGGTGCAGGCTGTCCTCGGCAATCTGCCTGGCGCGCGCTTCGTCGACGCCAAGGCATTCCTGCACATTGGCAGCAGCCATTTTAAGCCTCCATTCAGGCGTTGCCATAACCGCAACGCTGCCCAGAAAATGCGCTACGCCATTGCGTACAAATTTAGGCGATACGCACATCAGCCAGCTGAAAAATTTAACTATATAATAAGCAATCACTTACAACACGTCCTGCAAAATCTTATTTCTTTAACTCTGCCAAAGCCTTTTCAAGCTCTTTTACTTTTTTCAGCAAATCGCCAACCTTGCGCAGGTTTGCTTCCTGCTTCAGCCATTCTTTGTACGGCTGCGCCGGGAAACCGGCACAAACGGAATTATCAGGGATATTATGGGTAATCCCCGTTCTGCCTGCAAACTGACAGTTGTTGCCGATAGTAATATGGCCTACAGTGCCTACCTGGCCTGCAAAAACGCAGTTATCGCCGGCGGTTACGCTGCCGCTGATGCCGACATGCGCCACAACGAGGCAGTTTTTGCCCAATACGTCGTTATGGCCGAGATGTACAAGGTTATCAATTTTGGTACCGGCACCTACAACCGTACTGCCTGCGGTAGCCCTGTCGATACAGGAATTGCTGCCGATTTCAACCTCGTCCTCCAGCACAACATTGCCTGCCTGCAGAACAAAGCTGTGTTTGCCGGTCTTTTTATCGGTAATATAGCCGAAGCCGTCGCCGCCGATAACAGCGCCCGACTGCAAAACAACCTTATTGCCCAGCACGCAGCCCTCGCGGATAGTGGAGCTTGGATAGAAAAGGCAGTTACTGCCGACCTTTACGTTTCTGCCGACATATACATGCGGGTAAATAACGGTTCCGTCACCGATTTCAGCACCCTCATCAATGTAAGCAAAAGGCATAACGGCAACATCTTTGCCTATTTTCGCGCCGGGGGCAATATATGCTTTATCACTTACAACACGTTCTACTTCAGCCCTGTGGCGGAATAATTCCAAAAGAGCGGCAAAAGCGGCACGCGGATTTTCCACCCTGATTACCGGGCGGTTATCGGGAAGCGCAGGGTCATCAAACCCAAGCACCATAACGCCAGCCTTGCTTAAATGGCAATGTTCCACATGCGGCGGAACGGCAAAGGAAATATCGTTGGAACCTGCTTCAACAAGGCCGTTAACACCGGTAACCTTTAATTCAGGTGCGTCGTTTTCCAGTTTGCCATGCAAAAATTCTGCTAATTCACGGACAGTTTTTTCCATCATACAGCCTCCTGTATAACCAGCTAATTTAAAAAGCGGACGGCCGTGCCGCCCGCCAGGTTACAGATTTTTTATTTCATTTTGGCAATTACGTCTTCCGTAACATCAACGCCGCCCTGCGGCACTGCATCTTTAATCAGTACTGCGCCAAGTCCCTTTTCTTTGGCAACTTCGTTTAATGCTGTATCAAGGCTGGCTTTTAATTTATTCTGCGCTTCAGAACGGATAACATTCATTCTGGAAGTATAATCTTCCAGCACTTTTTTGCGTTCGTCCCCGGTTTTACCTTCCAGGGCAGTGTTCATTTCATCCTGCAGTGCTTTGCCTTTGGTTGTTACTTCTTCCTGAACGGTTTTTACAACCGCAGCCTTGCTTTCAACGGCGTGCATGTCAACAACGCCGAATTCTGCATTACGGCCGCTGCAGCCAAAGGATAACAAAGCTGTTGCGGCTAATAAACCGGCAATAATTTGTTTTTTCATCTTTTATCCGCTCCTGTTATTTTGATTTCTTGAGTTCTTTTATTACCTCTACGGTAATATCGTCTGCTTTTACATTTACTTTAACTTTATTAAAAACAATGGTATAACCGCGCTCTTTGGCAAGGCGCGTTACCCTGCTTTCAATATCATGGCTTATTTCAGAAGCAATTTTATTATTGCCCTCTTTTATTTTATCAAGCCTGCCGTCAATTACAGCCAGAACTTTGCTGAAAGCCTCCGGCCCCTGCTGCAAATCCTTATCGTCTTTAGCGATATCCTCCCGCAGCTTTCCGTGCAGCTCACTGCGCAGCCCGGCAGCATATTCCGCTATGCGCTGCTGCATGGCTTCACGCGCCGGTGCGGTTTTTACGGCAATAATTTCATTGCGCCTGCGGTTTACTTCTTCCAGCTTATCCAGCATTTCGGTACGTACGCTTTTCAGTTCCGCCTCCACCTGCTTGCGGTCCTCCGGCTTCATACGCACGGTATCAAGGCGCAGCCGCAGGTTAAACAGCCTCAGCTGATAATCGTTTTCAATACTTTCGCGCTCAGACGCAAGAATTTCATCCGCCTCGTCAGCTGCTTTTTGCAAAACCTTCTGAAACTCATGCTGTTCTTCTGCCTGCTTTGCATAAAGCGATGTGCGGTAATCGGCTTCATAATAACTGCTTTTGCTGTTCTGTTTTATCTTTTGCAATAAAGCCAGCCCGCTTATTTGCTTGCTGGCAATATCAGCCTGCTGGTCGCGGTAAGCAAGCAGCTTGTCATATTCGGCCTGCCCCTGCTTCAGCGCCTCGTGGCGCGGATGCGCCTTAACAGCTTCTTCCCAGTTAATATAGGCTATCTTTTCGCCGGAACCGGGAATATTTCCGCAGGCACAAAGGCAAAAAACGGCTATGAACATCAGTAATAAAATTTGCAGCTGGCGCATAATACTATCTTCCTTTCATAGCCCCACAGCAAACAGGACCCTGCCGGGTCCCGTAAAATTATTTTCCGCTTTGCAAGGTTTTTGCCACTTCGTCAGTAATATCGAGACCGCCATAAACTACGGTATTTTTTTCAACTACAACTGCCAGGCCTTTTTTATCGGCAACTTTTTTAATGGCTGCTTCAATTTTCTGGAACACAGGTTCCATCAGCTCTTTTTCCTTGTTGGCGATTACTTCCTGCAGCTGCTGGTAATAACGCTGCTTTTCGGTATCGTTCATATCCTTGCTTTTTTCATCAAAATTTTTCTGCTGGGCAGCAACCTCTTGTTTCATGGCATCCTGCACACCGGCAATATCCGGGGACTGTGCCAGAAGCATCTGGTAGTTAACCACGCCGATTGCGGATTCGGAAGCCGCCGCAGAAGCAATGCTTGTGAAAGCACCCTGCTGCAATGTAACTGCAAAGCAGCTGAGAACAAAGATTGCGGCAACAAATAAGGAAATCATTTTTACGTTTTTAGGATTGCGTAATTGCTGCATCATAATAAATATCCCTGCTTTCAAATTTAATTATATTTTTAATTATATCAGCCCTGCGTTTATCTTTCAACTAATGCCTATAAATTTCCCACAATGCGGAAATAGGGCTTGTCGTTGGAATAAACGTATTCGGCGCTCAAAAATTCGTGAATTCTGTAACGGACAGCTATTTCCGTAGTATCCGTACCGGAAAAATATTCCGTGCGCAGCCGCCACTTATTGGTAAAATCGTACTCGCCGCGGTAAACATTCTGCCCGTCCGGTCCGCGCCGCATGTAGCTCAGTGTTGCCTTGCCCCAGTGGCGCGCATAGCCTGCGGAAAAATCCCAGTCCACTTCATCAAGCGTAACGCCTGCTTCGCCAAAAATTTCGTCCTGTTCGGAAATGAACTTACCGATATGCGCACGCCCGGAAATATTGTCGTCATTGCGGCCGATATCGCCGTAGCCTTCAAACCAGATTTTGTATTTGTCCGAGCCCATGCCGATTTCCACGCCCAGCGTACTGGCAGGCACAAGTTTTACCGAAGGCTCCAGATTATGCCTCTGCACGGATTTTTCGTTCTTCAAATCCGTTAACAGCAAATTTTCCAGTTCCATCTGGTGCTTTTTCACAAAATCAACAGGCAGTCCGCGCAGTGCTTCGGCCTTCTGGGCATAACGCTGTTTTAAATCAAGCAGCAGCAAATTGGGTATTGACTGCGATTCCATGGAATAATTTATGTCCTGCACCAGCTGGCCGACAGGATAAATTACCACCTGCACAACGGTATGGCTGTCTTCACGCACCACATCAACGGCAGCTTTAAATTCCGGCAGTTCTTTTTCCACTTCGCAGCGCACCATACGGCGAAGAATGCCGCCAGCCCAGTCCGAAGCATCAACGGACGAACCCATTAATATGTTTTCAATCCTGCTTTTAAGCTGCGGCAGGCGCTGCTGCAGCCACTCGGCCGTTCCCGGCTCAACGCCGGAAAACTGCAAATCCACAAAAACATCATCCACTGCTGCGCTCCACGGCGCAACTTGAATGTTAATATTTGTTACGGCACCGGCATTAACGGAAACGCTCTGCATCTGATAGCCGGTCAGCACCCTGTCGCCTACTTCCGCCAGCAGGCGTTCATAATCACCACGCGCGGCATTAATACTAACGCTGTCTTTATCGACAAAAAGCTGCTCGGCCACAACCTGCATGCTTTTACCCATTCTGTCAAGCAGTACCCGGCTTGTCGCCCCATTATCGGTAATCTGCACTTCAACGCGCTCTACCGGCTCGGCAAAGGCAGGCAGTGCAGCCATACACAGGCAGCACGCCAAAAGCTTTATTAACCACATAACTTGTTAATCAGAACTGGCCGCCAAAGCTGAAGTGGAACCTGCCGCCGTCATCGCCCCAGCCATAGTCAAGTTTAACCGGGCCCAGCGGGGAGTTAATGCGCATGCCGACACCAACGCTGTTTTTAATAAGGCCAAGGTCAAATTCGTCTTCAAAACGTTTATCCCAGGCATAGCCGTTATCGGTAAAGAGTACGCCCTGTACTTTTTTGATAATCGGGAAGCGGTATTCCAGCGTAGCCTTTAACATACTGTTGCCGCGGAACTGGTCATCCTCGTAACCGCGCAGGCCATCATTGCCGCCCATCGAGAAACGCTGGCTCAAAGGCATATCACCGTCAGCCCAGCCTGCACCGAGGTTCAGTGCCCATACATTTTCGCCGCCGGCACGGTAGTAATAACGCCAGTCGCCGGTGAATTTGGTGAAGTCAAAATCACCGCCAAGGCCGGCCCATTCTACGCTGTAACCGATACGTTTGCCTTCGTGCGGGTCATAAATGTTATCGCGCGAATCGAATACACGTCCAACGGTAATACTGCGTGTCAGGCCGAAGTTTTCTTCACGGCGTTTTTTATAGTCTTCAGGGTAATAATCTTTCCAGTGATGAGTCTCATTTTTGAACCAGTCTTCATAATACTGGTCACGGTCATGTTCGTAACCGTCTGCCGTTCCTTTATAAATATCGTCGCGGTTTTTCAGCGTTACATAGTTACTGATGAATTCATTATCTGTTCTGCGGCTGAAAGTTAATTCCTGACCGCGGCGCTTTTTATCATAACGCGCGATTTCGTTGGCGTCGATATCATAGTCTGCATATTCGTTGGTAACATCATACAATACGATGCTGGCCTTGGTTTCCTTATCGTCAATCCACGGTTTTACATAGGTAAATTCATAGTTCTTGTTATCTACGCCGCCGAACTCCCAGCGTACATTAACGCTGTCACCGGTACCGCGGAAGTTTCTGTCGCCGACGGAAACCATGCCGATAAAGCCGTCAGCGTTGCTGTAGCCTGCACCGATACCGAAAGTACCGGTATTCATTTCCACAACGGTAATTTCAATTTCCACGGCGTTAGGTTCCTGGCCCGGGTTAAGTTTAATATTTACGTCTTCAAAATAACCAAGGTTATAAATGCGCTGCATGCTGCGGCGGGCATCCTTGGCGTTAAACGGCTCGCCTTTTTTCAGCTTCATTTCACGGGTAATAACGTAATCTTTGGTTTTTACGTTGCCTTTAACCTTAAAATCTTCAACAATGCCTTCGTTTACAAGTAAAAGCAAAGTACCGTCCGGCAGCATGCGGATATCAGCCACGCGCGCCAGTATATAGCCCTGCTTGTTATATTCTGCTTCAAGGCGCTGCACTTTGACATTAACGTCTTTAATATTAATTATCTGGTCTTTCGGCAAATCAAGGATTTTTTCAATTTCAGAAGTTGAAATTTTGGTATTGCCTTCTACTTCCAGCTTTTTATAAACAGGGTTTTCCAGTACATGATAGGTAAGCTGCACGCCTTCCGGAACTTTGGTAAATTCCGGCTGCAAATCATAATACCAGCCCAAACCATAAATTGCGTGCAAATCTTTGGCAAGGCCTTCCTGAGTTAACTGCATGCCCGGTTTTGTGGTAACAACTGCTTCGATATCCTCAGCCTTTGTAATTTTGTTGCCTTTTACGGAAATCTTCGTTACCAGCTGACCGATATACGGCGCTGCCGGTTCACTGGCACGTTTCTGCTGGGCCACCGGCATATTCAAAACAGGTTCCTGCGCCATGGCATTGGTCTGTGCGTTTTGCTGCATTGCCTCCTGTGCCGTACGCTGCTGTTCCTGCTCGGCCTGCCATTTCTGGCGTTCTTCCACCGTCATTGGGCGCAGGCTGCCGTCTGCTTCTCTAATCATCGGCTCTTTAATTTCAGCGGGCTGGCTCTCTCCCGCGGTAATCTGCCCGTCAGTTTCATCACTTACAGCAGTTTCACCGGTTACTGCCTGGGCACCGCTTTCATAAGGCTCGGAAGCTGCGCCCTGCTGTGCATTTTCGGCCGCAGAAGTTTCACCGCCCTTTGCTGCATCTTCTTTTTCGATACCGCTGCCGCCTTCACGCACAACGCCTTTGCCGGGAACAATTTCTACAATCCTGCCGCCGGATTTTTTAGTACCGTCACTTTTATAATTCGGGTCAGAAATATCTTCCGAAGGATTGTTATGCATATAATAAGTATATTTGCCGTCCTTACCCTTTTTAGGGAAAGATTTGCCTGATTCTTCCTGCGCTTTTCTTGCCTGTTCCAGCGCTTTCTGGCTGACAATCTGCTCCTTGCCGCCAATGGTCATAGTCTGATTGGCAACTACATCCGCTGCGGACTGATTCTGTTCGACCGCCCACACAGGCGCGGCCATCAGCATGGCTGCCAGACTCAAGGACAACTGTGCATATTTTCTCTTGTTCATTCAAATCCTCCCTAACTAATCAGCATCCTGCAGAACCTGCCTGCCTGTTCTGACAAGCTGCTGCATATCTGTTTCAGCTAAATAATTTTTATAATTTGTATTGTTTTTTATATTTGACTCAGCAGGTTCCGCTGCCTTAACAGCATCCTCCTGCCGGGTTTTATCTGCCTTGCCTGTCTGCTGCATCTGCGGTTCAGCCTGCTGCACCGCAGCGCTCTGCATAACCTGAGGTTTTTCCTCTCCGTCATGCGTAATGCCTGCATACCACCAGCCGCCGTAACCTGCCAGTACCAAAAGCACTGCCAAAGCCGCTGCCAGCTTCTGCCTGTTCCATACACTGGCAAAGCCGCGTTTTTCACGCAGATAGCGGATGGACGCTTCTGCCAGCATCAAATCAAGCTCCCCGCGCAGGCCGTTATTTTTGCGGAAGCTGCGCTGGGCATTGTCCAGACTGCATTTTACATCATCTATATTTTCGTAAATATCTTTTGCCACCGCTAAACTCCTTTCTGCACAGACTGATAAATATATAATCTGTTTTTTCAGGAAATTTTATCATGGCAAAATTTATTATATTTTCCCATATTCCGCCGTTAAAATCAATAATAACCTAAAAAAAGCACAAAAATACCAGTTTTCTCCGATTAGCTCCTTTTTAAATCGGCCATAAAATGCGACAGCATGCCGCGGATGCGTTTTACCCCCTGCTTCTGCAAACGGTAAATATGCCCGAGGCTTACATGGATGCTGTCTGCCATATCGGCAGCACTGCGGTCTTCCAGATAAATGCCCGTCAGCACCTGCTGTTCCTTGGCAGGCAGACGATGCAAAGCCTGAGCCACCCTGTCTGTAATCATATTCAGCTCGGCTTCTTCAAACGGCGTCCTGCCGGAAGCAGCCAGCACATCAGCCCAGGCTATGCCTGCCGCATTGGTATCGTCCAGCGAAAAACTTTTTGCGCCGTCCTCCACATGCAGAAAATCAAGCATTCTGCCGCGGATGCGGTGCACGGCAAATACGCTGAAGGCAATGCCGCGTTTATAATCATAACGCTCCGCCGCCTCCAACAGCCCGAGCATGCCTTCCTGGACAAGCTCCATCGTCTGCTGTTCGGACAGCTTGAACCCGGCCGCCGTTTTAAAAACCAGCGGCTGGTAAGACGTCATCAATTTATTATACGCCTCTTTGTCACCTCCGGCATAGCGCTGCCAAAGCTCCGTTTCTTCCTCACGGGAAAGCAGCGGCGTTTTCTGCAGCTCTGCCAGATATTCTTTCAGCATGGACATACCTTCCTTAAATATTAATTAAACATTCTTAAAATTTACTTAAAAAGTAACTTTATATTCAACGCCATACCAGTCTTCGGTGGTATCGTAATCTTTGTTGCGTTCATAGTTAATGCTCATATGGCGCGAAATATCATACTGGGCAAAAATACTTTCATGTTCGCTGTCGGAACTTACCGTATAACCGACAAGCAGATTATCCGTCAGATACTTGCTTACCAGAATATTATACTGGTCTTTTTCATCCTCGGTAAGCTCGCCTTCTTCACGCCCAAGGCTGTGCCCTGTGCGCAGGCGTCCGGAATAAATCATAAATTCATTAAGCCCAAGGGTTTCCTTAAAGATTTCCTCCACGTCGCCAAGCACCGTCATTTCCAGCCCCACCGTCATCAGGTTCTGGAAGTCATCCTGCGTTACTCCCTGGTTTGTGCCGGTTACTTCGCGCTGCAAAGTCAGCATTTTTATAATCTGGTCTTTGGTCAGCGCCGGGTCACTGCGCAGAATCATTTCCATCTGCTCAAGCGGCCCCGTAACACGCAGGAAAATATCATAGCGCCTGAAGCGCGTAGTAGCATCGAGGTTTACCGTCGGCAGCACATCGCCAGGCACCGGCCATGCCACCGAAGCATTGTGAATTTCAAACGGCGTGCGCAGATAGGTTATGGTTCCCTTATCCACCTTAATGTTGCCGTCTATATTAGTATACACTGTACTGCCGGTAACATGCAATCCTCCGGAAAGCCACAAATCGTACAAATATTTGTTGTAAAGGTGAATATCCGGCCCAAGTGTTACCTTAACATCCAGCCCGTAGTTGCTGCTGCCTTCTGAAAGTTCCGGTATCGTAGGCATATTGACAAGCACGTCGTCCAGACGGATATCTGCCTGAATATGCGGTCGGTAGCCAATGCCGCCGCGGCGGATGCCTTCCTCCGTATCTGTGCGGATAAAATAGCGCTGCGGAATGATGCCCGCCGTGCCGTTAATGCGCCCGGAGAAAATTTCCGAAGCGATTTCCGCATCTTTAAATACGGCGTTGATGATATATGTTTTATCCTCCTGTGCGCGCAGGGCGTAGTTGCCGGAAGCAGTTACCGTGCCTTTGCCCATCTGCACCGAAAATTCATTCAGCTGAATGTCGTTGCCTGTAAAATCAACGTCAAGATTAATATTGTCAAATACCGTATACGCATCCTTCAGTTTCATTGAACCGCCGTGAAGGGTTACTTCGCCGTAAACGAGCGGTTCTTCCAGCGTACCGGCCAGAGTTATCTGCCCAAGGGTTTCGCCAACGCCCCACTCAACCATAGGAGTCAAAAGGTGCAGCAGCCCGAGGCGCGCATTATCAAGGTTAACCTTAATATTCATGGACGCTGCCGGATTGCGGCGCTGCTCTTTGCTGCGCAGCAAATCAAGCGGTATATCGCCGCTGGCACTTAATTTGTAAATATCTTTGTTCAGCTGGGCATTTTCCAGGCGCAGCGTATCGTTGGCAAGGCTCAGTTTTGCCGTCAGGGCGTCAAAGCCGATGCCTTCAACATCGCCGTCAACAAGGTCTATATCCGCATTGCCCTGCGGATTTTCCAGGCTGCCGTTCAAAGCAAGCGACATATCAACTTTGCCGTTTAATTTTACCGGTGCATCCATCAAAGCCGTAATTATAGCCGGGTTTGCATGCTGCGCCGAAGCGCTGATATTAAGTTCATGCGTATGCAGGTTTACCCAGCCACCGGCATTTACGGAACCCGGCGATTCCTCTGTTGCCGCTTTGCCGTTTGTTTCCGGAGCGCTTTCGGTAAGTTTCAGTTCGTCAAAACTTAAAATGCCGTTTTGCAGGCGTCCTTTAAAGCGCATGGAATCATAGTTCAAATCTTTAACTTTTATCTCGTAAACGCGCATATCGGCAAAAATGCCGCTCCCCCTGCCTCGCGGGTTAATCTTCAGGTGGCCGTCTGCCAGCCCGTCAATATCAAGTTCCACGCGTGCCATTTTTAAAATAGAACGCAAATTGCCGTAAATAAAATCGACATTGCCTGTTAATGTGCGTTCAACGGCATCCAGAGAAAGTTCGGCAGCAAACCTGCCGTCGGGCGATTGTTCAAACGACGCCTCCACACGGTTATTATGCCTGCCATCCGCAGTAAGCGTACCAAGAATGTTTTTAAGTTCTTCGCCGTTAATAAACACAGCGTCACTGCTGATGCTGCCGTTAAATTCCGGATGTGTAAGCGTGCCGGTAAGGCTGCCCTGGGCGTTGACAAAGCCGTCAAGCGCCACGGTCTCGTCGCTTATGGGCAAAGCGCCCAAATCCATATCGGTTATATCAAGGGTAAAATTAAGGTTCTGCGCCGCATCCATGGTACCGCTCAGCGAAGCCTCGGTGGAAAGCGCCTTAATATAACCTTCCGTAAGGCGCAGGCTGCCGTCAGGCGCATAATAATAGCGTCCGCTGATTTTGTCTATCAAAAAGCCTTCGGCGCTGCCGTCAGTCAAAAGCAGGCTGCCTTCAATTTCCGGCGAAGATATCGGGCCCATAACGCTTACTTCGTTATCAATATTGCCCGTAAGTTTAACACCAAGCGCCGCAGCTGCTACTAACGGTTCAGCGCGGATGCCTTTGGTGCTTACGGTTACACTTACCACAGGTTCGGCGCCGCCGATATCCACCATGCCGTTAATAAGGTTATACCCCTGTTCCATGGCAACGCGGTAATCGGTTAAGTGCAGCACACTGCCGGACATCTCAATTTTACCGTGTGCTTCGGGGAATACCAGCCCTGCAATATACACGTTTTTAACCTGCGTATTGGCGTAAAAATTAATGCCGTTCAAATCGCCGCCAAACTTAAATCCGGCGGTTGCCGTGCCGCTGCCGTTTTGCCCAACTGCCGTAAAGAAGCTGTCTAGCGGGAAATTAACCATTTTGCCACTGCCGCTGAAAGAACCGTCAAACATAACCCTGCCTGTCAGGTTCAGCGCACCGCCGTCGCCCGCAAAAGCTGCAAACTTTTCAATTTCGCAGCTTTCACTGCCAACCAGCGCTTCAAAATCGACATCGCTCATCTGCAAATCACGCCAGCCAAGACGTTCCATATTACCGGCAACGGTCAGATTTGTTTCTCCTTTTACGCCGGTCTGCCCGTGAATGGCAAGCAAACCGTCCAAATCAACAGTATCTTCCTTAAACCCTTCCAAAGCAAAATCCGTAATGCCGGAAGCGTTTAAAACGGCAAAAACTTCGCCGTCTTTAATATTGTATTCGCCGTCAAGGCGCAGATGGCCCTGAGCCACATCCACACCGGCTTCATCAAGCATTATGCGGCTGTCCACAATGGTAAAGGGCAAATTCAGATTGGTAAATTCTTCGCCCTGCAAAGCAAGTTTTGCCGCTTTAATCTCACCCTTGCCCTGAATTCTTTCAAGGTCGTTAAAATCTACATCGCAGTTTATCTGCGCCGTATTTCCGTCAACGGTAAGCGCTAAATCTTCAAGCTTTACCTCACGCCCGTCAGCCTCAATGCTGCCGGCCAGTTCAACAGGCAGCGGCTCGCCGCCAAACAGTGCTTCCGCCGCAAGCTGAATGCTGCCCTTGCCGCTTAAGCTTGTATTTTCGCCGTCGTTTTCCCAGATGAGGTTCAAGCCGTCAACTTCACCGGCAAGTTTCTGCACAGGTGCGTAAGCGGCAGCAAAACCACCAAAGTCCGTTAACGTAAATTTTTCCGTTTTTAGAGCCAGCCGCCCATGGGCATTGCTGTCTACCACACCGGCAATTTTTAATTCTTCGCCGCCGTAAGCCACAGTGCCGTCAACGGCAAAGTTCGGGTTGCCGCTGCCATCAAGCGAAGCATTAACGCCAAAATTCCAGCTTCCGTACGGCGTTTCTACCGATACGGTACCGTCTTCAATGGCAAGATAGCCGTAAAAAGGCGTTTCCGAAGAATCGGAAGGCTTTAAAAAGTTACGCAGGTTCCACTCATCCCTGGCGTTCATTTTTAAATACAGCTGCGGACGTACCAGTTCTATATCCGAGAGCGCGCGTGCAGGCGCGGCAAGAGCCTGCAAAGGCGAAACGGAAAATCTCGCCTCAGGCACCTGTGCAATGCGCTCTCCGTCCGTGCCGCTTACCTCTAAACCGTAAGCAGTAAATTGCAGGCGGCCGTTCCAGTCAAAACGTTCTACCGTAACGGTACCGTTTATATAATTTTGCGACATGGTTTTAACAAGCTCCGGCACCTGCGCCAGATACTGCGGCGCAATAAATTTAACTGCCGCCGCATAAAGCGCTGCCGTCACTGCCAAAACCAGCAGGAATATTTTCCAAAATCTGTTCATATCTGCCTCCGCAGAAAAAATTATAATTTGACAGTTTATGTATTCTACGTTAAAAATAATCTTCCTGCTGTTTCAAAACAGAAAAAGCATTACACCTTAAATTTTACAAGATGTAATGCTTTTCAATACAAATTAGTTTAATTTTATTCTGCTGTCTGTTCAGCAGCTGCCGTATTTCCGTTTTCAGCAGCGGTGCTTGCAGCATTTTCAGCGGCAGGCTGTTCTGCGTCAGCAGTATTTGCCGGTGCCTGTGCACTGTCATCAGCTGCGTTTTCAGTTTGAGCCGCTGCGTCAGTACCTGCACTCTGTGCATCGGCGGCTTGTGCAGCAGTATCTTCAACCGGTTCGGGGAAGGTCCTCGGTTCCGGTACGGGAACACCTACGCCCATGGAAGTATTGAGAGCTGCTTTAGAAGTGTTGTAGTTATAGAGAGCCTGGTAATAGTTGGTTTTGGCCTGCGTCAGGGCTTCCTGCGCGTCCATAACGTCGATATTGGTACCAACGCCCGCCTGATAACGTACAACTGCAATATGGTAATCTTCTTCCGCACTTGCTACGGCAACCTGCGTAGTAGTAATGCGTTTTTCAGCCTCGCGCAGGTTAAGGTAATCAGTGCGTACTTCAAGTTCAACATTGTCTTTTATCTGGCGCTGGGATTCCTTTGCTTTGGCAAGGTTTTCCTGCGCTGCATGAATCTTAGACCACGTTACGCCGCTGTCAAACACGTTCATGCTTGCAGTTACGCCAACGCTCCAGTTTTCATCGTCGTCGCCCGGCCAGTCGCTGCCGTTGCCGCCCCAGTTGTTGCTGGCATTAGCGTATACCTTAGGCATATGCCCACTGCGTGCAACAACCAGTGCTGCTTCTGCTGCGTCTACGCCGTATTCCGCCTGTTTAAGCTCCGGGCGGTGCTGTTCGCTGTAAGCCAGGCAGTAAGCCATATCGTTTTCGTAAGGCTCATACTGCAGCCTGTCCTTCAGCAAAAGGGTAGTGCCAAGCGGTGTGCCAATAATGTTATTTAAAGTTGCTTCAGCAACATCATATTCGTTGGAAGCGGTAATATAGTTCTGCTGTGCATTAGCAAGCTCAACTTCACTGCGCAGTACGTCTGCACGCGCTACAATGCCTACATTGTACTGGGCAATAACATTATCCAGATGTGCCTGCAAACGGTCAACCGATTCCTGGCGCAGAGCTTTCATGTTGGTTGCGTTAAGCATATTAAAATAACCGGTGGTTGCGGTTTCCTTCATTTCATTATAAGCCTGTTCTTCGGCAGAAAGCATGCTGCGGTAATTAGCCTTGGCCTGGCCAATCTGGCCCTGCAATTCACCTCCGGTAAAAAGCGGCAAAGACGCGGTAATAGAGTTACTGTGGCTGTTTCCAATTTGCTTATCATTACTTAGAATATTGCCAAAAGCATCTCGAAGTATATGATTATCAGCATATCCTCCGCGGCCGGAATCATGGTTCAAACTAATGCTGATGCCGCGTGCACTTTTAGCAGCACTGTAATCAGCTTTAGCAGCTTTTCTGTTGTATTCTGCAATTTTTACACTCGGATTGGTAAGGAGCGCCCTCTGGATGGTTTCTTCCAAATCCAGTTCCAAAGTAGCGGCAAAAACAGACTGGGAGCACAGCGCTGTTAAAGCCGCCGTCAGCGCCAGCACGTTTTTGGCTTTTTTATAACTGAACATTTCTTTTTACCTCCAATCATTGACTGATTAGTCAGTGCTTAAATTTTATATTTTTTATTTTCAAAAGTCAACTGTTTTTTCTAAAGTTAACAAATTTTTAAAAATATGTGCGCACGCCCACATAAGTATTGCTCTTGCTGCCGTGGCGCAAGTCTGTCTGCTCGCCCAAAAGCGAAAAATTATCGTTAATTTTAAGTTCGCCGCCAAGTTTTACTTTGGTATCGTCAAAATCATATACCTGCGTATAAAGGCGGAAACGGTCGGCTATATTGTAGCCAAGCCCCACGCCGAACTCGCCCTGCATGCTGCCCATGCTTACATCGGCGGCGTCAAACTGCTTGCCAAACTGTAAATCCAGCTTGTTGCTGTCGCCAAGGTCATAGCCGCCCAGGTAAAAAAAAGTGTCGTCCTGCGGGCGGAAGGTTACGCCCAGATTGCTGCGCCAGTCGCCGCCTTCCGCGCTGTGCGTAACGTCGGCGCTTATTTCTGCCGTTTCCAGAACACCCAGCATGCGGTTGGCTTTTTCGCTTGCCTCGCGTGCATTATGCAAAGTGGCTTTTAAATCATCTTCGGTCTGCGGGTCGCTGGCAACTTTTTCCAAAAGTTTGCTGGCTTCCTCAATTCTGGCACTTGTTTTGGCCATGTTCTCTACAATTACGGCAAAATTCTGTCCGGTATGCCCGGCATTAACCTCGCCGATAATATTCTGCATACTGTCGGCCGTTGCGTTCATGCGCGCCGACATTTCGCTCAGCTGCTTAACCATACTGTTAATCTGCTGCTGGTTGTCAACCGCCACATCAGCCATCACTTTGGTAAAAGTATTCATGTTGGCACTGATGTCTTTCATATTGATGAAACCCTCACGCAGCGACTGCTGCACTTCCGGGTCGCCAAACACATTGTCAAGAGCATCGGCAATGTTTTCCAGTTTTTCAAGCGCATCGCCGGACGCGCTCATAAAAGTGTCAAACCCGCCGCCGGGAACGCCTTTAACCCTGTCGCCGTCCTCCAGAAAAGCGCTTACCGCACGCGGCGGCGGCTGAATATCGACAAATTTTTCTCCCAAAATGCCGTCGGAATTAATGGAAAACGTCGATTCCTGCGGAATGCGCACATTGTCGTTAATTTCGGCGGTAACTTCAATGCCGTCCTCGTTAACGGCAAGGCCTTTAACGGTGCCTACCTGCACACCGGCATAGCGCACCATGTTGCCTTCCATAAGCCCGGCAACCTGCGGGTAATCTATTGTAATGTCGTATTTGTTACTGCCAAAGCTGAATGTTCCCAGAAAGGTTATCATCGCTGCCAAAATTGCGGCTCCGCCCAGGGTTATTGCGCCTACTTTAACTTCGCTGGAACTCATTTTATCACCTGCTCTTTAATCTCGCGCCCTTCTATAAAGGCCTTTACAATCGGGTTAGTGCTGTTTTTCATTTCTTCTGCCGTGCCTATGGCAACGATATGCCCTTCATAAAGCATTGCCACGCGGTCCGCCGCGTAAAACGCCGACTGCATGTCATGCGTTACCAGCACCGAAGTTACATGCAGCTGCTCCTGCGTCTTTTTTATAAGCCGGCTGATATTGCGGCTCATAATCGGGTCAAGCCCGGCCGTCGGTTCGTCATACAAAACTATTTCCGGGTTTACCGCAATGGCGCGGGCAAGCCCCACACGCTTTTTCATGCCGCCGCTCAGTTCCGCCGGGTACAAATCCTGCGTACCGGGCAGGCCAACCAAATCAAGCATCTGCGTTACAATGCCCTGTATTTCTTCATCACTCTTATCAGTATGCTGGCGCAGCCCGAAAGCGACGTTTTCGCCCACCGTTAAAAAGTCGAACAGTGCCGAATACTGAAACACCATGCCCATTTTCATGCGCAGGCGGTTCCAGCCGTCCTCATCAAGCCCGCTTACATCTTCACCCTGAATGAAAATCTGCCCTCCGTCCGGCTCCAGAAGCCCTATCATCGAGCGCAGCACCGTACTTTTGCCGGTGCCGGAAGGGCCAAGCACCGCCAGCGTTTCGCCCTTGTAAACATCAAGGTCAATATTGTCCAGCACCGTATGCGTGCCGAAGGTGATATTCAATTGGCGCAAACTGATAACCGCTTCTGCCATTTAATTTACCTCATACATACAGCACTGCCGATAAAAAGTAGTTGGCAATAAAAATTAAAATTATCGAAAGCACTACGGATTCCGTAGTGGCAAGGCCTACGCCTTCGGCGCCCTGTTTGGCACCCAGCCCCTTATGGCTTGCCACAATGGCGATAATGCCGCCGAAAACCATGCTTTTAAGCATGCCGCCGGTAACATCAAAAATATCGGCAAATACTTTAATGGAATTAACATATGTAAAATTACTGATGCCCGCGTAATAATGGGCAACCACCCAGCCGCCGATATTGCCGATGCCGTTGGCAAAAACAATAAGCACGGGCATCATCAGCACTGCCGCCAGAAAGCGCGGCACTACAAGATATGTTATCGGGTTGGTGGCCATTACTTTTAAAGCGTCAATCTGTTCGGTTACCTTCATGGTGCCAAGCTCTGCCGCTATAGCTGCGCCTATGCGCCCGGCAACAACCACGCCTGTAAGCACTGGAACAAGTTCGCGCCCAAGCGCGATTGCCACTATGCCGCCAACGGAGGACGCGGCGCCGAAACGCACAAATTCCGTTGCCGTCTGCAGGGCAAAAACCATGCCGGTAAAAAGTATCGTCATCAGCACAATGGGCAAAGAATCGGCGCCGAGCCTTGACATCTGCCGTATGGTTTCCCTGGCATCCGCATTTTTCAGCCGCGCAGCCGTATCCAGAAACAGCTGCATTATGCGCCCTGTATCGTGGCACGACCTGATGACAAAACCGCCCACGGCCGCACATATTTTTTTCAGCATCGGCCTCTTCCTTTCCCAAAAAATTTAAGTTATTTTTATATAATTCAAGATAAAGCAAAAATTCCCTGCTTATTTTAAACCGGGCTTTTTAACGTTTTTGTAAATTTTTCAGCCGGTCACTTCAACCATAATGTCTGCCGTGCCGTCCACGATAAAATTCATGGTTGTTTTCTGCTTGGCAGGCGTGCCCGCAAGAGCCGCCGCAAAGCCGGTATCCTGCTGCTGCGCCGCCATATCCGGGTCCGGCAGGGCCGCTATATCCACAATGATTTCGTTATTCTGGTCCGCATTGTTAATATCGGCAATAAAATCTTTTAAAGTGCGGCGCTGCGGCTTTTTGGCTGCCGGTATGCCTTCTTCCTGCTGGCGTTTCATCAGTTCCTGCATCCACGCCAGGCTGCTGCCCCCGCGCACATTCAGCGCCATTTTGCCCGGGCGCTGCTGTTTGGGCACGGTAAATTTAACCGTTCTTGTAAATTTTTCCGCACGGTAAGGCTGCAGTTCCACATCAATAGCCAGTTCTTCACCCGCGCGCACATTAAGCTTCTGCGGCCGCGCGGAAAGTATTTCCGCAACTTCCGGCTCGGTGCCGAGCACCACATTTGCCTCTATGTTATAAACGTCAATTTTTTCAAACTTATTCTGCGCCAAAAGCGTTGCCGCCTGCACCAGTTCCTGGCTTATCATTTTTAAAATGCCGGCATCCGCATAATACATGTTTTCGCGCTGAATTTTAATTTGTTCGCCGCCGGCACTGCGCCCGTCAATACGGAAGTTAAAACGCGCCGTGCCGCCGCCTTCCCTGTCCGCAACGCGCGTAACGGTGTTATAGGTTACGGCATCGACCATCGAAGGCAAAAGCGCGTCGTCGTCAATAAGCTCCGTGCGCGCACTGCCGTTAACGCCGCGCGAAGAATCGGTAACGGAAACATACATGGGTATTACCTTCGGCGGAGCGCCTATTTGGGCCGCAATACCCGCGCCGCGGTCCTGCGTTACGGTGCCTATGGTTGCCCCGAGGTTGCCGACTTTATAAGCGCTTTGCAAATTGGGCAGCGAAGCCAGAATCCAGGCCCGCTCCAGAAAATAATTGCTGTCGCCGCGCTGCATAAAGGGATGCCCGAAAGCAAGCAGGCTGCCGTCATCGCCAACCCAGGTTACAGTGCCCAGTGCGCCAAGGCGGATATCGCCGCGGATTAAGGAAACGCCGATAGCGCTGCCCGGTTCGATGGGCTTGTCAAAATTAAAACCGCCGCTGCCGCCGGCTCCGGTAGCCTCCAGCCCCAAAGGCGCAAGTTTGCTGTTTAAATAGTCAAGACCTTTAGGCGTAAAGCCGCCCGCCATCAGCATTGTGCTTTTGGGTACAAGCTCGGAAGGGCGCGGGCTTGTTTCGTTCAGTAAATCAAGCATCCGCCCGATGGGCGTTAAAAAGCAGTAATGAGGGTCGTTAAACTCCTTGCCGAAAGCAACGGCACCAACCAGCCTGCCGTTAATATAAACCGGGCTGCCGCTCATGCCCTGCGCAACGCCGCCGCTTTTTTCGATAACGTCGCCGCTTGTACGCACAAGTATGCTGTACCCTCCGGCTTCACTGCCGGTAACGCCGATAACTTCAACGTTAAAGTTTTCGATATTGTCGCCGTTAATAACCGTTTTGCCAATGCCCTGCATGCCCGGGCGGATATCTTCCACCGGCATCAGCGGCACATTGGCAGCGCATAATAAAGGCAAACTGAATATAAGCAAAATACTAAAAATAAAAAGCAATAATTTTTTTGTGTCCATAAAGTCCCCACATCGCAAATAATGCAAAACCGGCCTGGGCATAAGCCGCACGCCGGTTTAATTCCGTTTAAGCAAAACAGCCGCACGCAGCCTTGGCATGCATGGCTATATTATACTATTTTAAAAATTTTCTGGCAAGCGTCAGCCTTTGGTAGGGAACACGCCCAGGCCTACGCTGACAGGCCTTTCCCTTCCGTCAGAAGGAGTATTTAAAATTTTTCCGTCCAGCACCATCTCGCTGCTGCCGCCGCCGTCAAAGTTAACGGCCTGCCATGCGCCGAGTTTTACAAGGTAGGAAGCAAGCTCCTGAAGCGTCATACCGGCAGAACTGCTGCTGCGGCCATCCACAACCAGCAGAATAACTGTGCCGTCTTTTTTTACGCCTGCAGCAGTGCGGGGCGCACGCCCGCGGGCAATATCGTAAGCAATGTTTTCTTCCGCGCTGCGCACATCAGTCTTGCCATCCACTACCAGCGAAGGCCCTGCGCCTACAACAAGTTCCGCTTCATCCGCGGTTTCATTGCCAAGCGTTTCACGCAGGCGCACGCGGTCGCCCACCTGTACGCGCTCCAGCACTTTTGCGGCCATGCCGTGCCCAGAAAGCACAACGCTGTCCTTGTCAAGTTTCATGTTGCCTGCACCGCTTACTTCCGTAACGCGCCCGTTAGCGGCAATGCGTATTTCATAACCGTACTGGTTGGTTTTTGTGCCCGGCCCGTAATAATGCGTGTAAAGCACCACATCATCGGCAATGCGGCTGCGGTTAATGCCCTTCACATCCAAAAAAGTGCCCAGTTTGGGGAAGAAAGCACGCCCTTCATAAGCCAGGTCCTGCATAACCATCGGTTTGCCGCCGGCAACAACCAGTGCACTGCGCGGCTGGCTTTCCATGCCGAGCCATTCACCGTCCAGCTTTAAGTTGCCGATAATCCAGCCGTCCGAATCAAAATACGAAGCGTTAACTGCCGCACGCGCACCGACGGCTTTGGCTGCTTTAAGCAAGGTTCCGCGGCCGTTTTTGTTAACCGCACCGCTGAACGGTTTTAAAATATAGCGGTTTTTCGGGGCAATTTCCAAAATATTTACTTCCACCGGCAAACCATTCATGTCCTCGCGACGGTAAATATGCGTCAGCCCTTTGCCCATATCGCTGCTGGTAGATTCCACGCGGATGCGGAAAATATCAAGCACCAGACGGTTGGGCTGCTTCAGCACAAACACCTTGTGCTGCGCTTCGCTGTTTAAATCAACAATCAGGCGTGTTTTATCGCCCTTTTCCTGCAAACGCGCCTTTTTTATAATCGGGTCCTTAACCCTGGAGACAATATCGTCGTCTACTTTTGCGTCAAATTCCAGTACAAGCTGTTTTTTGGTGTTCTTAACTTCTTCATATTCAACTTTGCCGTCCAAATCCACAACAAAACGTATTTTGCTGGGGCTGCTGCTGAAGCGAAAATTTTCAACCTCCGCCGCCATTGCGGAAAGCGGCACCATAACAACAAGCAGCGCCGCGGCAAGCAGCCTGCCGAATGTTTTTAACATAACTTACCTCCGTGAAAAAACAATACACAGCCCGTAAGCTGTGTATTATAAAACCTAACTAATCAGTCGTTGCCGACAACAGAACCCGGGCGCAGATTGTTCAGCTCGCTGAGCGCCTTGCCGGTGCCGAGTGCCACGCAGTCCAGCGGGTTTTCCGCAACCGTTGTTTTAATGCCGGTTTCCTCGGTCAGCAGCTGTGCCAGTCCGTCAACCAGCGCGCCGCCGCCGGTAAGCACCATGCCCTTATCGACAATATCTGCCGAAAGCTCCGGCGGGCATTTTTCCAGCACGCCGCGGATGGTACCGATAATGGAATAAACAGGTTCGCGCAGCGCTGCGCGTGCATCTGCCGAAGTTACCTTAATGGTGGTAGGCCTGCCTGCAATAAGGTCACGCCCCTGCACTTCCATATCCGTGCATTTGCCGTTGGAAAGCACGGTAGCCACGTTCATTTTTATTTTTTCTGCCGTCGGTTCGCCAATCAGCACATTGTAAACTTTTTTTACATAGCGCACAATCGCTTCGTCAAAAGCATCGCCGCCAACGCGGATGGAAGAATCAACAACCACGCCGCCGAGGCTCAAAATGGCAATATCTGTTGTGCCGCCGCCGATATCAATTACCATGCTGCCGCTCGGCACGCTGATGTCAAGCCCTGCGCCAAGCGCCGCTGCAAGGGGTTCTTCTATTAAATAAGTTTTGGAAGCGCCTGCCTGCATGGCAGCCTCCAGCACGGCACGTTTTTCTACCGAAGTAATGCCTGTCGGAATGCACACCATAATGCGCGGCTTGCTGAAAAAGCTCTTGCCGGCCACACGTTCCACCACAAATTCCAGCATTTTCTGCGTTACGGTATAATTGGCAATTACGCCCTCTTTAAGCGGGCGGATAACGGAAATGCTTTCCGGAACTTTGCCAATCATATCGCGGGCCTCGTTGCCCACCGCCAGAATTTTATTTTTGCTTCTGTTAATTGCCACAACGGAAGGCTCGTTAAACACGATGCCCTTGCCCTTGATGTACACCAGAAGATTGGCTGTACCAAGGTCAATGCCTATATCTACACTGTTAAAAAACATACTTTCACCTACTTTTAATTTTTCGTGCCAACGCGCTTAATATCCGCGCCGAGCCTGGTCAGTTTAGCTGCAATTTCTTCGTAGCCGCGGTCGATATGGTAAATATCGCAGATTTCCGTTGCCCCTTCGGCTACAAGCCCCGCAAGTATCATTGCCGCACCGGCACGCAGGTCGGTTGCCCTTACAGTGCAGCCTGTTAAATGGGCCGGGCCGGTAATAACGGCGCTGCGCCCTTCTGTTGTAATATTTGCCCCCATGCGGTTCAGTTCAACCACATGCATAAAACGGTTTTCAAAAACAGTTTCGGTAATTTTGCTGCGCCCTTCCGCAACGGAAAGCATGGCCATCATTTGTGCCTGCATATCCGTAGGGAAGCCTGGATACGGCAGGGTTTTAATATCAACGGCCTTCAGCTTGCCGCTGCCGACAACGTGAATACGGTCGATATCTTCTTCAACCAGCGCACCGGCCTCACGCAGTTTGGCAATCAGCGGTTTCTGGTGTTCCGGCAGTACGTTTTCAATAATCACGTCGCCGCCGGTCATTGCCGCCGCAATCATGTAAGTGCCTGCCTCAATGCGGTCGGGAATAACGGAATGCTGCACGCCGTGCAGTTCGGATACGCCTTCAATGGTAATAACGTTGGTACCGGCTCCGCGCACACGCGCACCCATCTGGTTAAGATAGTTGGCAAGGTCTACAATTTCCGGTTCTTCGGCCGGGTTTTCCAAAACCGTGGTACCGTTTGCCATTGCTGCCGCCATCATAATATTTTCGGTTGCGCCCACACTCGGAAAATCGAGGTAAATATTGGCGCCGGTCATGCCGTCAGGCGCAGAAGCTTCAATATAGCCATGCCCCTTTTCAATTTTAACGCCCAGTGCTTCAAAGCCTTTTAAGTGCAAATCAATCGGTCTTGTGCCGATAGCGCAGCCCCCCGGCTGGGAAATGCGGGCATAACCCTTGCGTGCCAAGAGCGGCCCCATAACAAGGAACGAAGCGCGCATTGAACGCACAAGTTCATAAGGCGCTTCGCAGGAGGTAATTTCCCTGCTGTCAATTTTCAGCGTATGCGGCTCGGAAGCGTCAACCTTGATGCCAAGGCATTCCAAAACTGCGCAAATTGTGCGCACATCCTCCAGCGCAGGAATTTCATCCAGCCTGCTCGGCGAAGTACCAAGAATAGAAGCGGCAATAATAGGCAGCACGGCATTTTTGGCGCCGCTTGTTTTTACTGTGCCTACAAGGCGGTTGCCGCCTTTAACTATCAATCTTTCCAACTGCAAACTCTCCTGTTCTTAAAATCCATTCTATCAAAAGGGCATACTTTTCAAAATAAATATTTTCTGTAGTAGTTTATCACTTTTTTTACAGCTTGGCAATCTCTGCCGGATAAAAAAACGCCTGCCGTTTTTCTTAACGGCAAGCGCTTTTCAAAACAAATTTTCAGGCAATCAGATACCGCGGTCCTGCATTTTCAAACGGTCTGCCAAAATATTGTAATGGGTTTCCATTTCCATAATTTCTTTTTTAATACCAGCGATTACATCCGGGTCTTCTTCAACTTTCAGGCGTTCGCGCAGTTCTTTTATGCCCTGCTTCAACTGAAACATTTTATTTCCGGATACAGCATTAATTACATCAGCCACAGTAATCAACTCCCATCATTCTTTGTATTTTTATTATACCAAAATATGGGGCTGTAAGCAAAGTTTTATTCAAACGATTTTTATAAAAATTAAATATAATTTCACAAATTCCCATAAGAAGGATTTATGCGGCTCAAATATTTAAATTTTATTTGCACCTTAAATTCGTTTTTGCCGGGCAGCAAATTTTAAACCCTGCTGCTTACTGCATAATATTTTATGCAGCTGCCGCAAACTAAAGATAGTTTTAATTACGCCTGCGCGGAGATACAAAAAGCGGATGGCACAAGCCATCCGCTTTTTAAAGCTTTCCTTATTAAACTTTGTAAAGTTAAGATTAGAAAGTGAAGTACAGTTCGGTGAACATGGTGTCAGCGTCAGCGCCGCATTCTTTATCTTCAAAGTCATAGTAGTTGAATACACCAACAATGTTTTTAGCGAAGGTGTAACTTGCACCGTAAACCATGCCTTTGTAACCATGATCAAATACATCAGTTACGAAACCATCAGTAGTCGGGCTGAGGTATGCGTTAGCGGACTGGTCGAAGTAACCTACATGCAGGCCATAGGAACCCGGTTCGTCAGCGGAAGCACCTTTCCAAGCAAGGTCAACTGCCCAGCCGTCTTTATCGGTGTCATAATAATCTTCGTTGCCGCGCATATATTCGCCGGAGAGAACGAAATCAGGAGCGAAGTTATAGTTTACGCCAACGTTCCATATTTCTTTGTCCATGTTATCGCCATTAGGAGCAGCATAAGAAGAATCGGTTTCATAATAAGCTGCATAAGCATCAACAGCACCCATGTCAGCTTCAACACCTGCAACATAGAGACGGTCGCTGCAATCTTCAATATACCAGTTAGCGTCATGGCCATTATCGCCAGAATCTGCGCCTTTAGCAGCCAGACCAAATACTTTTACTTTGTCGCCATAGGAAACTTTAACACCATCGATGTAGGAATCGAGTACGTTACCGGTGAAGAGAACTTCATCCCAACGGCCAGCCTGTACATCCAAACCGCCAACACGGCCGTTTACATAAGCACGGTTGAGATCAAGAGTATCATTGCCTTTTTCGTCGCTGAAGTTCTGTTCGTTCTGGAGCATAGCAGTGTAAGTCCAGTCTTCGTTAACTTCGCCGGTTACCCACAGACGGGAACGAAGAGCCATTTTGTTGCTGTTGCTGTCGCCGTCAACATCTTTGTAGGAAGCACGAACCTGACCGGTGATTTTTACGTTGTCAGCTTTTTTCTCGAGGTTAGCAACGCGAACGCCGAGGCTGTCGAGTTCGTCAGCAAATTCAGCAGCTAATTTGTCTACGTTAGCGCCTTTTGCCATTGCTTTAGCAACAATCTGAGCCATTTCATAACGGGTCATCAGTTTGTCGCCGCCGTAGGTGCCGTCGGGATAACCATCAACTACACCAGCAGCTGCCAGTTTGTTTACTGCGTCATAAGCCCAATGACCTGCCGGTACATCGGAGAACGGATTTGCGGCATAAGCGCTTGCAGTTACGCCAAGAGCCATAGCCATTGCGAGAACTAAAGATTTTTTCATTTTGCCATTCCTCCAGGGAAATAAATTTTTTACCCTTTCAGAAACCTTTTGCGCAAAACTTTCCGTTTCGGTTTTTTTATGCGCGAGTTGCCGTGTTTCCTCTGCAGCCAAACCAATACAGTCCGCAAATTGCAAACGGTTTTTAAAAGGATGTGTACACTTTACCATAATTTCACAATGCCGTCAAGAACATTTTACAATTTTTAGTGAATTTTTATCAATTTTTTCTGCATAGAAAAACAGGCAGTGCATAAAGCACTGCCTGTTTGTAAATAATTTTACATTATTTGCTGAAAGCGTCCGTTAACGGAGGCACAATCTGTTTTTTGCGGGAGAGTACGCCCGGCAGGTAATAATGCCCCTGCGCTTCCGGTTTGCCGAAAGCTTCCGTAACTTTTGCCTGGTTTACACCGGCAACCAGAAGGTCGGTAGCTTCGGAAAGAATGTCTGTTACCATCAGGAAGGACAAATCAAAACCTTCGGTTTCGCGCATGGCTTCCAGTGCCGCTAAAAGTTCCGGCATTTTATCCAGGCCCTGCTGGCGGCCCATGATATTAATCTGCGCTACGCTGGCTTTAGTTTCGCCGAAATCAAATTCTTTCAAATCGGTGCGTACCAGTTCGTCCGCGGTTAAGCGGGCAATAACGGAGCCCTGTTTCAGTTCTTCCATGGCATAGGCTTCCAAATCCTCAAGCCCGGCAATTTTTTGCAGTTTTGCCGCAGCGTCCTTATCCTGCTGAGTGGTGGTCGGGCTGCGGAAATACAGGGTGTCAGAAATAATTGCCGATAAAAGCAGGCCGGCAATTTCACGCGGCAGTTCCACTTTATGTGCTTCTGCCATGCCGGTAATAATTGTTGCCGTGCAGCCTACCGGCTCTTCGCGAATGTAAATAGGAGCCGCTGTATGCAGTCCGCCCATGCGGTGATGGTCGATTACTTCGATGATTTCCGCTTCTTCAACGCCTTCAACGGCCTGAGCGCGTTCATTATGGTCAACAAGAATAAGCTGGGTTTTGTCGGGTTTCAGCAGGCGGACTTTGTCAATCATGCCAATGTAACGGCCGCCTTCCACTACCGGGTAGGAGCGGAAATTGGTATCGAGCATGGCGTTTTTAACGTCGTCCAAAAGCTCGTTGTTGTTGAAGGAAACAACACTGGTAGTCATTAAGTCTTTAACCGGTGCATCCAGCAGCTGGCTGTAATCAACAGCGCCGGTTTCATTTTCCTGTGCGCAAAGCTCTTTATAGAAGCATTTGGCAAGGTCGGTTACGGTAACAACGCCTTCAATGTTTTCCGGCGTGCCGACAGGCATGCAGCGCACGCCGTAGTCGGTAAACAAATGGCTTACCTCACGCAGTTTGGTTTCGCCGTTAAGCATAGGCACTGCAATCAGTTCCACATCTTTCAGGCGGGGGTACATATCCTCAATTAAAACCGGTTCTTCCACGCCGAAATAATTAAGAACATACTGTGTTTCAGGGTTCAGCGCACCTGCGCGAGCCGCAACGGCATTAACGCCAAGCTGCCTTTTTAACCACGCATAGGCAACTGCGGAGCAGATAGAGTCCGTATCCGGGTTGCGGTGGCCGATGACATATACTGGTTTATCCACGTTCAGCACTTCCTTTTTGCAGGCAGACCTGGCTGCCGTAATGATTTTTAGTGTAGTAATTATTATATCATAAAAAACTTTAAATTACCGCTGAAATTTTGTTTATTTGGCGCGTTTGTCGCCCAGCGTTGCCAAAAGTTCCGCCGGGTTAATGTTATGGTAGGCCAAAAGCACAAGACAGTCGTACCACAGGCCGCTCATTTCATCCAGCACTTCCGTCCTGCTGTCATTTTTAGAGGCAATAATGGTGCTTGAAGTGTCTGCGCCAAGCTGTTTTAAAATTTTATCCTGCCCGGACATAACTAAATGCCTTGCAGCGGAATTATCACCGCCGGACTGGCGTTTATAGCAAATCAAGCGGTAAATTTCGGCAAGTACGCCGTGAATGCCGTCAGGCTCAGGCACGGGCAGGCTGCCGCTTTTCCACACCGGCTGCGTAAATATGCCCAGCCCGCTGCGCCCCGGCACCGCTTTTACCAAAAGCACCGTACCGTTTTTGCCGGCAGTAATTTCCGTAACCGAAAAAGCCGCTCCGTCTTCGGCAGCGTTATAAGCCTTTTTTGTTTCCGGGTCATACAGCCACAGGCTGCCGTTTTCCGCCGTGCGCGCCAGTGCTTCGCCGTCCATTTTAACAAGCGCCAGCACCTCGTCCGTACCGGCATCCTGCACAATGGCATTAATATAGCCGTGAACATTAAATTTTAAAGCTGCAAAATCAATTTTCATCTTTTCCGCCTTCTCTTAAAACGGGCATTACGGAGTTATACCCGTCCGCTCCGTATACCAGGCAGCGCTTTACGCGCGATATCGTTGCCGTGCTGGCGCCTGTTTTCTCTACTATTTCTTCATAAATGCAGCCGGCATCAAGCATTCTGGCAACCTCCAGACGCTGCGCCATTGCTTTTAATTCGGTAATGGTACAAATATCTTCAAAAAAATTTGAGCATTGCTGTTCATCTTTTAAACTTAAAACAGCCCTAAACAGCTGCGCGGTTAATTTATCCCTGGTTTTTGCAGGCATGGCTGTCCTCCTTGGTTAACACCCGTAAAATTTTAAATTGGATATTTCTATCCTTTCTTACTTTAATACTTTATTTTATAAAAAGTCAAGTAATTTTAACGGATTTTAAGAAAAATTTTATTGACAGATTTGTAAATAACGTGTATGATTGGTACATCAACTTCATACAAACATTCATCAAGAGTAGCCGAGGGACTGGCCCGATGACGCTACGGCAACCATCCTTAGTGAAACGGTGCCAAATCCAACGGAACATTCCGGCAGATGAAAGAGGTCTTAAAACTTGTACCCTTCACCTGTTCGTGAAGGGTTTTTTAGTACCCTAGAAAAGAAAGAGGAACACCGCATGATTGAATTAGTAAATGTAGAAAAAACTTACCACACCTCCTCGGGTGACATTCACGCCTTAAAGCGTACCAGCCTTACCATTAATCAGGGCGAAATTTTTGGCATTATCGGCCTTTCAGGCGCAGGCAAATCCACGCTTATCCGCTGCATTAACATGCTGGAAGTGCCGACCGCCGGGCAGGTTTTTGTAGACGGCGAAGAACTTACCGCCATGACGGAAACGCAGCTGCGCAAAGCCCGCCAGAATATCGGCATGATTTTTCAGCATTTTAACCTGCTTGCCAGCCGCACCGTTTTTGACAACATTGCCTTTCCGCTGGAAATTCAGGGGCTTGGCAAGGATGAAATCAAAAAGCGCGTGGAACCGCTGCTGGAGCTTGTACAGCTGCAGGACCGCGCCGACCATTACCCCAGCCAGCTTTCCGGCGGTCAGAAACAGCGCGTAGGCATTGCCCGCGCCCTTGCCAGCAACCCGAAAGTTCTTCTGTGCGACGAAGCAACAAGCGCGCTCGACCCGCAGACCACCAAATCCATTTTGAACCTGCTGCGCGACATTAACCAGCGTTTAAACCTTACCATAGTAATGATTACGCACCAGATGGAGGTTGTAAAGGAAATCTGTGACCGCGTAGCCGTTATTGAAAACGGCAGCATTATAGAAGAAGGCAATATGGTGGATGTATTTACCAACCCGCAGAACCAGACTACCAAGGAATTTGTTAAGAGCGTCGATAAAAACACCCTTCCGGAATCACTTAAAAGCACGCCCGTCAGCAGGGAATACTTTGAAGGCGCAAGCCTCGCCGTGCGCTTGTCCTTCTTCAGCGGCAACGCCGGCAAGCCAATTGTTTCCGGCATGATTAAACGCTTCGGCGTAGACGCCAACATTATTTCCGGCAACACCGACCAGCTTAAAGACCGCATTTACGGCACTCTGCTGATTGTTATTGAAGGCCCGCAGAAAGCCCTTGAGGACTCGCTGGATTATTTAAACAGCCAAAATCTGCAAGTGGAGGTAATTGGTTATGTCAAATGAAATGATTGAACTTTTAATAAAATCCTTTTGGGAAACCGGCTACATGGTTGTTGCCTCCACCGTGCTGGCAAGCCTTATCGGCATACCGCTTGGCATCATCCTTACGGTAACGCGCAATGGGCACATTCTGCCGAATGCCGTTATCAACTCCGTGCTGGGCGTTATCGTTAACGCCACCCGTTCCACCCCGTTTATTATTTTAATGGTAGCCATTATTCCGCTTACCCGTATGCTGGTTGGTTCTTCCATCGGCACTACGGCCGCCATTGTGCCGCTTACCATTTCCGCAGCGCCGTTTATTGCGCGTGTTATCGAATCTTCGCTGCTTGAAATTGACCACGGCGTTATCGAAGCCGCACAAAGCATGGGTGCAAGCCCGATGCAGATTATTTACAAGGTTCTGCTTCCCGAAGCGCTGCACTCCATTGTGCTCGGCATTACCCTTGCGGTTATCGCCCTTATCGGTTACTCCGCCATGGCGGGCGTACTGGGCGGCGGCGGCCTCGGCGACCTTGCCATCCGCTACGGCTACCAGCGTTTCCAGCCTGATGTAATGATTGTTACCGTTGTTATCCTGATTCTCATGGTACAGCTCATTCAGTTTATCGGCGACACGCTCAGCAAAAAACTTAACAAAACCAAATTATAATGTTAGCAATTTATTTTAATTTTAATATTTTGGAGGAGGATTACTATGAAATTAAAAAGAATTTTGGCCGCACTGGCGGTTGGCACTCTGGCACTCGGTATTTTTGGCTGCGGCGGCAGCGAGAAAGCAGCGGATACTTCCGCACCCGTTAAGGTAGGCGTTACCGCAGGCCCCCATGCCGAAATTATGGACGAAGTTAAAAAACTGGCTGCCAAAGACGGCTTAAACATAGAAGTTGTGGAATTTAACGACTTTGTAACGCCGAACATTGCCTTGCAGCAGGGCGAAATTTTTGCCAACAGCATGCAGCACAGGCCTTACCTTGATGCCACGCTGAAAAAAGAGCCCGGCTTTGAACTGGTTGAAGTTTTTAAAACCGTAAACTTCCCCATGGCGGTTTATTCCGATAAAATCAAAAAAGGTGAAGCCATCCCCGACGGCGCAACCATCGGCATCCCAAATGACCCTTCCAACGGCGGCAGAGCGCTTTTGCTGCTTGCCGAACAGAAATTAATTGAAGTTAAGGACATTAACGACGTTACCACCTCCGTTGCCGATATTACCGGCAACCCGCATGGCTATAAATTCCTTGAGCTTGACGCTGCCACCATTCCACGCAGCCTGCCGGACGTAACCGTTGCCGTTATTAACGCCAACTACGCGCTGCCTGCAGGGCTGAACCCCATGACGGATTCCTTGATGGTTGAAGGCGCGGCTTCCCCGTACATCAACATTTTTGTAACCAAAAAGGAAAATGCCGCCGACCCGCGCATTAAGCAGCTGCAAAAAATTTACCAGTCCGCCGAAGTTGAAAAATTCATTAGCGACCACTTTAAAGGCTCCGTTACCGTCGGCTGGAAATAAAATATTAAAAATAAAAGCGTCCCTTGCGGGCGCTTTTTGTTTGAGGTGAACCATGAAACGTATTTTGCATTTATTAGTTTTACTTATAATTACCCTGTGCTTTATGCCCTCCGCTTACGCGGAAAGCCCCGTTGACCGCCCCGTGAACACCAGCAGGCTTGACGATGTATTTGCCAGACATGGCGTAAACGGAACCATTGTAATTTATGATGTACAGAAAAACGGTTACTGGCTGCACAACGCCGGGCGTGCGGCAGAGCGTTTTTACCCCGCCAGCACTTTTAAGATTTTTAACAGCCTTATCGGTTTAAGCGAAGGCGTTGTTAAAGATGCGGACGAAGTTTTTTACCGTTATAGCGGCGAACCGGTGTACCTTGAAAGCTGGAAAGCCGATGCCAGCCTGCGCAGCGCCATAAAACTTTCGCAGGTGCCCGCCTATAAAGAACTGGCGCGCCGCATCGGTGCGGAACGCATGCAGGCCAACATTAAAAAGCTGCACTACGGCAACGAAAGCATTGGCAGTAAAATCGACAGCTTCTGGCTGGAAGGGCCGCTTAAAATCAGCGCGTTGGAGCAGGTTAAGCTGCTGACCAAACTTGCCCGCAGGCAATTACCTCATCCGCAAAAGGCGCAGCAGCAGGTTTGTGACATAACCGTTTTAAAACAGACCGATGCCTGCACGCTGCACGGCAAAACCGGCTGGGCAACGGACAACATAAAAACCCCGGTAGGCTGGTTTGTTGGCTGGGCCGAAACCAAAGACAACCTGTATGTTTTTGCCATGAACATGGATTTAACCGACGCCGCAGATTTGCCTTTAAGAGAAAGTATAACCCTGGAGTGCCTTCGAGCTTTAAAACTTTTATAAAGCAGTTTATAATTATACTAAGCAGTAATTGAAAGAAGGGATACTATGGCATATTTAGGCGAAGATATTAAAAAACTCGGTTTTGGGCTGATGCGCCTGCCGAAAATTGGCGAGGCCATCGACATTGAACAGACCAAAAAAATGGTAGATATGTTTCTGGAAGCAGGCTTTACCTATTTTGATACGGCGTGGGCCTATCCCGGCAGCGAAGACGCTATCCGCCAGGCGCTGGTAGAACGCTACCCGCGTGAAAAATTTCAGCTGGCAACCAAAAACGCAGCCTGGATTAACTGCAAAACGCGCGAAGAAGCAGTTAACCAGTTTGAAACCAGCTTAAAACAAACGGGCGCAGGCTATTTTGATTTTTACCTTCTGCACAACCTCGGCGAAAGCCGCACCAAATATTTTGACGATTACAATATGTGGGACTTTGTGCAGGAGCAAAAAGCCAAAGGGCTGATTAAGCACGTTGGTTTTTCGTTCCATTCCACGCCGGAGGAACTGGACGAAATTTTAAACGCCCACCCCGAAATGGAATTTGTGCAGCTGCAAATTAACTATGCCGACTGGGATTACCCCGCCGTACAAAGCCGCCGCTGCTACGAAGTAGCGCGCAAACACGGCAAGCCCGTTATCATTATGGAACCGGTTAAGGGCGGCATGCTCGCCAATCCGCCGGAAAGCGTACAGAAAATTTTAAAAGACGCCGAGCCGGAAATGTCCGTAGCAAGCTGGGCCATCCGCTTTGCTGCACATCTGGAAGGCATTATTACCGTGCTCAGCGGCATGAGCAATGTTGAGCAGATGCAGGATAACCTTTCTTACATGAAGGATTTTAAAGGCCTTTCCGCCGCCGAAGAAGCAACGCTGAAACAGGCGCAGGAGGCGCTGGCAAAAATTCCGCTCATTCCCTGCACCACCTGCAACTACTGCGCCAAGGTCTGCCCCATGAATATCGGCGTAAGCGGCAGCTTTACGGCAATGAACTATTACACGCTGTATAAGGATTTGGCCGCTGCCAAACACCAGGAAAACTGGCTGGTTACGGGTCACGGCAAAAAGAAGGCCGCCGAATGTATTAAGTGCGGCGCGTGCGAAAAAGCCTGCCCGCAGCATATTAAAATCCGCGAAGAACTGGTAAAGGTTACTGAAACCCTGGGCTGATATGTTAAAACAGAAGCATCCGTTTTATAAACGGGTGCTTTTTTATGTGCTTCGGCAAAATTTTGTGATATAATGGGAACGCTTAATAAATTTTACCCTGTTTTAAGGAGCAGCTATGAGCCGTAAACCTTTTGTGCCCGCAGCCCTTTTGGGCAAGCTGTGGCGCTGCATAATAGAATTTGAAATGCTGCAGGAAGGCGACCGCGTGCTGATTGGCTTAAGCGGCGGCAAGGACAGTATGTTTTTAACGGCCGCGCTGGCCGAAGTGCAGCAGTATGCGCCCTTTAAGTTTGACCTTGCCTGCTACACGGTTGATACCATGTTCAGCAGTGATTTTCCCAGAGCTGATTTGGAAAGCTTCTGCGCGCAGTACGGACTTAAACATTACAGCAGCAAAGTTGATGTTACCGAAGCGTGGCAGCACCGCACCAACACGCCGTGCTTTACCTGTGCTTATTTCCGCCGCGCTGCCACCAACCGCACGGCGCTGGAGCTGGGCTTTAACAAAGTTGCCTGGGCGCACCACCATGATGACGCCGTGGAAACCTTCTTTTTAAACCTTGTTGCCAGCGGGCAGCTTAAAACCTTTCTGCCGGTAACGCCGCTTTCGCGCACGGGGCTTACCTTAATACGCCCGCTTTTATATTACCGTGAGGCGGAAATCATCAGTATGGTTGATGAGCTTAACCTGCACCCGCTGAAAAACCCCTGCCCCTACGACGGCCACACCAAACGCCAGGAAGCCAAAGAACTGCTGCGCTCGCTGCAGGGCTTCAACGCCGAAGCGTATGACCATCTGGCGGCTGCCATGCGTTTTGCCAATGCCGAACTTTGGCCTGCCAAATGCGGCAAAACGGAGCTGGCAGATAAATTCCACGCATTTTGGCAGCAAAAGCGCAAAAACAGGCAGGAATAACGCCGCCCGCAGCGAATATAATTTTTTGTATGACATTTTGACCGGAGGTTTTTTATGACAGTAAAAGAGTTTAAACATGATTATTTCAGTTTTAAAGGGCGTTTGAACCGCAAGCCCTTTTTAATGCGCCTGATGATGCTTGGCGCCATCAGTATCTTTTTTGTTTTAATCGTTATCAACGCCGAACCGCACCTTAAGGAAGACCCCGCGCATTTTGCCACCAACGTGCGCAAATCGCTGGTGTTCTGGGTTTATTATATTCCGCTGATTATCGCCAGCATTTCGCTCGGCGTGCGCCGCCTGCACGACCTTAATTTAAGCGGCTGGTGGATGCTTCTGGGTTCCGGCGCGCTTTTAAGCACCGTAAACACCGGCAACACCGCCATTGACCTTGCAGCAGCAATTTTATTTTACATTGCCCAGCTTTTCAATCTGTTCCTGATTTTCTTCCGCGGCACCAAAGGGCCTAACCGCTTCGGTGAAGACCCCGTACCCCAGCCCGTAAAAGAAAAGAAGAAAACCAAAGAAGAACGCCGCGCCGAAGCCAAGGCACGCAAAGAAGCTGCCGAAGCAGAAAAACGCGCCGACGAAGAACTGGAACGCGAGATTGCCGAAGCGCATCCCGACTGGGACGAATATGACCGCTATGATGCCATGCAGGAGGCCAAAGCCAAACGCGAAGCCGAAAAAGCAGCGACAGAAGTTAAAGACGGAACCGAAAACAAAGAAAGCAAATAATTGTACAAAAAAATCCCGCCAAAAGCGGGATTTTTATTTTATGCGTATTTTGTTTTAAACTAAAGTATAAATTTGGTGCTTATGCGCCTTACCAGGCCAGTACTTCCACACCGGTATCTGTAACAAGCACCGTGTTTTCCCACTGGGCCGACATGCTGCCGTCCTGCGTATAAACAGTCCAGTCGTTTGAAGCGTCAATAAACACATCGCGGCGGCCGGCGTTAATCATCGGCTCAACCGTAAATACCATGCCCGGCACCATCAGCATGCCGGTATTTTTTTTGCTGTCATGGCACACAAAAGGTTCTTCATGGAAATCCACGCCGACGCCGTGCCCGCCAAATTCCGTTACCACGCTGTAACCGTGCTTGCGTGCAAACGGGGCAATGGCAGCGCCGATATCGCCGATAAACGCCCACGGTTTGCAGGCTTCCACGCCGCGGCGCATACATTCTTTGGTAATGGCAACCAAATCCTGATTCGGTTTGGAAACCTTGCCAATCATAAACATGCGCGAGGCATCGGCATAATAGCCGTTGTAAATTGTAGTTACGTCAACGTTAATAATGTCGCCGCTTTTCAGCACCGTCTTGTCGGGAATGCCGTGGCAAACCTGGTCATTAACCGAAGTGCAGATGCTTTTCGGAAAGCCGTAAAAACCGAGGCAGGCAGGAATACCGCCGCTTTTGGTAATAAAATCATACGCCAGCGCGTCAATTTCTTCCGTTGTCATGCCGGCTTTAATTTTTTGGGCAATCAAATCAAGGCAGGCATTGTTAATCTTGGCTGCCGCACGGATGCCTTCAATCTGTTCCGGCGTTTTTATCATATCCATATCGGGAACTTCGCAGCCTTTGGCCTTGAATTCGGCTATTTTTGCTTTTATTACTTCAATATCCATAAAAATCTCCTTTAATACAAATTTAATTTTATAGTGCTATTATAACACATATAACATAAAGTGACAGCACAAAGTCAGCTTATGCTTACAAATTATTTTTCTATTATTTTTTGTTTCTTTATGTTAAAATATTGTTAGTTTTTGTATAAGGAGGAGCCGATGGAAGCTATTTATTCCAACATTGCCGATTTTATCCTGCATTTTGACCGTTACCTGCCCGTTGTTATGGAAGCCTACGGGCACTGGATTTACGCATTTTTGTTCATTATTGTTTTTTGTGAAACAGGGCTTGTGGTAACGCCGTTTCTGCCGGGCGATTCGCTTTTGTTTGCCTGCGGCGCGCTGGCAGCATCCGCCGAAGGGCTCAGCCTGCCGCTTCTGGCCGTTATTTTCCTTGTAGCTTCAATTACCGGCGACGCCTGCAACTACGAGATAGGCAAGCACCTGGGGCATAAAATACTTGCCGCCAATTCAAAGCTGATTAAGCCGGAATACGTAAAAAAAGCCGAAGATTTTTACGCAAAGCACGGCCACAAAGCTATTTTTCTGGCCCGTTTTGCCCCGATTGTGCGCACCTTTGCGCCTTTTGTAGCAGGCATCGGCACCATGCACTACCGCACCTTTGCCATTTACAATGTCAGCGGCGCCTGCACCTGGGTATTTTTATTTCTCGGCGGCGGCTACTTTTTCGGCAACATTCCGTTTATCAAACAAAACTTTTCGTATGTAACCATGGGCATTATTCTGTTTTCGCTTACCCCGATTATTTTTGAGGTTATCCGCAGCAGGCGTGCCAAATAACGAAAGAAGGCTGAAAGATGTATTATTTTACCAGTGACTACACTACCGGCTGCACGCCGGAAATTTTAGAGGTTCTGGACGCAACCAATCTTGAAGAAACAGCAGGCTACGGCGAGGACGCATACTGCGAAGCTGCCCGCGCGCTGATTCAGAAAGAATGCGGCCGCCCGGATGCGGACGTTTATTTTATGATGGCGGGCACACAGACCAACCTGACTATTATCTCCGCCTCCCTGCGCCCCTTCCACGGCGTTTACGGCACCGCGCGCAGCCATATTAACACGCACGAAGCAGGAGCCATTGAACGCAGCGGCCACAAGGTGCTTGTAGTGCCCGACGAGAACGGCAAAATTACCGCCGCCCAGATTGCTGCCGAACAGGAAAAATACCTGCACGACCCCAGCCGCGAGCATATTGTAATGCCTAAAATGGTTTATATTTCGCAGCCTACGGAAACCGGCACGCTGTACAGCAAAAAGGAACTGGAAGATTTATACGCCGTATGCAGGCAGTATAATTTATACCTGTTTATTGACGGTGCACGCCTCGGTTACGGGCTTACTTCTCCCGCCTGCGATTTTACCATGCAGGACATTGCCAATAACTGCGACGTGTTCTATATTGGCGGCACCAAATGCGGTATGCTTTTCGGCGAAGCGGCAGTTATTTTAAACCCTGCCATTAAAGAAGATTTTATTCCGCTGATGAAACAGTGCGGCAGCGTACTTGCCAAAGGCCGCCTGCTTGGCATTCAGTTTGAAGCCATGTTCACCAACGGTTTATACTACCGTATCTGCAAACAGGGCATTGATACAGCCATGCATATTAAAGCCGTGCTTAAAGAATGCGGTTTTGAATTCTTGACGGATTCACCCACCAATCAGCAGTTTATCATCATCACCAAAGAAATGTACGAAAAAATAAACAGCCATTTTAAACTCGGCCTTTATGAAAACCTGCCGGACGGCAGAGTTGCTGCCCGTATCTGCACCAGCTGGTCCACATCGCAGGATGCGGTTGACAAGCTGTGCAAATTTCTTAAAGAGCTGTAAGGAAGGAAACACAAATTTATCGGCAAAAGGTTTATATTAATGCGGTCATGTAAAAATGCTGCGGCTTCTCCGATTCCGTCCGGGCTTCGCAGCCGGACTTCCGGAGATTACAACTAAAAATTTTGCCGCCGCAGTTTTTATTTATGACCTTATAATATAAACCTTTTGTTTGCGTACATACTGCATTTTTACCGGGTCGCATCAAGATAAATATTTTGTTTGAACAAAACAACAATGTATTGCTATTATACTCATATACGCAAAAACACCGCTGTAAAAGCGGTGTTTTTTTATTTTTACAATGTATTTTGTTATTATATTTTGCTGCGCTATTTTTTGCTCCACAGCCATATTTCGCGGCACAGCCAGATAATGAACACGCCGCAGAAATCAAGCACAATGTCGGTAACCTGCGCCGTACGCCCCGGCACCGAAAGCTGAATGTACTCATCCGCTACGGCAACGGCCAGACCCAAAAACAGGATGTAGCCGGACGCCACGCGATTGGACACGCGCCAGCTGATAAAGGTATTAACCATAATCATTGCCAGAACGGCAAATTCCACAAAATGTGCCAGCTTGCGCAGGCGTGCCTCCAGACGGTCTACCGGCATCGGGTCGCCGATAGCGGCATACAGGCTGTCAAGCCACTGGGCCAGCAGCCCGCTAGCTTTGTATGAAGTTTCCGCAGGCAGCGAAGAATTAAAAAAGATAAAACCTGCAAACAGCACTAACAGCAGCAGCCATAAAAACTTTTTCATTTATACGCGCCGCCCTGTTACTGATTGCGTGTAAGCAAATCCATTACCATCATGTTGCTTACAACGCCAATGCCGCCCGGCACCGGAGTGTAAGCAGCGGCTTTGCCTACAACGGCAGGGTCAACGTCGCCCACCAGTTTGCCGTCAACGGCGTTAATGCCAACGTCTACAACAACTGCGCCTTCTTTAATCATATCGGGCGTTACAAAGCAGGGCTTGCCTACTGCCGCAACGATAATATCCGCCTGGCGGGTAATTTCGGCAATATTTTTGGTTTTGCTGTGGCAGATAGTAACGGTGGCGTTTTTGTTTAAAAGCAAATTGGCAACCGGTTTGCCTACAACATTGCTGCGGCCGATTACAACGGCATGTTTGCCTTCCAGTTCAATGCCGTAATGTTCCAAAGTTGCCATGCAGGCACGCGGCGTACAGGGTGACATTTTGCCATAGCCAAGGTACATATCGCCAACGTTTTTCACATTCAGGCAGTCCACATCCTTGCTGGCGGTAACTGCCGCGCCGATTGTATCGCTGTCCAGCGGTTTGGGCATCGGCATCATCGGCAGCACGCCGGTAACGTAACGGTTGTGGTTCATGCGGGCAATGTCGCGCAGCAAATCTTCCTGTTTGGTATCGGCAGGATATAAAAGTTCTTTAACATAAATGCCCATGCTTTCAGCAAGTTTCATTAAACGGTCTTTGTAAACGTGCGAAGCCGGGTCATCGCCGACAACAATAATTGCCAGCGTTACTTTACGCCCTTTGCCAAGCGCATTGGCCACACGCTGCATAATAGTTTCGCGGTAAGCATCGGCAACGGGTTTTCCCCTCATAATCAAAGTTTCCATAACAGTTCTCCTTAAAACAGTCCGCTTATTACGCCGTCGTCGCTTACGTCAATTTTTTCGGCGGCAGGAACTTTCGGCAGGCCCGGCATGGTCATAATATCGCCGGTTAATACTACCACAAAGCCTGCACCGGCTGCGATGCGGCAGTTTTTAATGGTAATTTCAAAGCCTTCCGGGCGGCCCAGAAGCGCCGGGTCATCCGAGAAGGAATACTGGGTTTTAGCCATGCAGACAGGCAAATGCCCATAGCCCATTTTTTCAAAGTCCTTCAAAGCATTGTTTGCTTCTTTGGTGTAGTTTACGCCCACTGCACCGTAAATCTTTTTGGCAATGGTTTCAATTTTTTCTTTCAGGCTCAGTTCTTCGCCGTACAGAAGTTTAAAGTCGGCTTTGCCGCTTGTTGCCAGCGCCACAACTTCTTTCGCCAGTTCAATGCCGCCTTCGCCGCCTTTGGCAAATACTTCCGAAAGCGCAACGTTTACGCCGTGTGCGGCGCAGTGGCTGCGGATGGCTTCCAGTTCTTCAGGGGTATCCTGTGCAAAGGCGTTAATGGCAACAACCAGAGGCAAACCGTACTGCTTAATGTTTTCGATATGCTTTTCGAGGTTGACAATGCCGCGTTTTACAGCTTCCACATCAGGTGTTGCAAGGTCTGTTTTCGGCACGCCGCCGTGCATTTTAAGCGCGCGTACGGTTGCAACCAGCACAACTGCATCCGGTTTTAAACCGGCATAACGGCATTTAATGTCAAAGAATTTTTCCGCGCCCAAATCTGCACCGAAGCCTGCTTCCGTAATGGTGTAATCGGCAAGCTTGAGCGCCGTTTTGGTTGCCATTACGCTGTTGCAGCCGTGGGCAATATTGGCAAAAGGGCCGCCGTGGATAATGGCTGGCACATTTTCCAGAGTCTGTACAAGGTTCGGTTTTACAGCGTCTTTTAACAGTGCTGCCATTGCGCCCTGTGCTTTAAGCATACCTGCGGTAATGGGGTTGCCGCTGTAATCGTAAGCTACAATAATTTTGCTCAGGCGTTCTTTTAAATCGTGCAGGCCGGTTGCCAGGCACAAAATAGCCATAACCTCCGAAGCTACGGTAATATCAAAGCCGTCCTGGCGCGGTACGCCGTGCGCTTTGCCGCCGAGGCCGACAACTATGTTGCGCAGCTCGCGGTCATTCATATCAACAACGCGTTTCCACACAATGCGGCGCGGGTCGATGTTAAGCGCATTGCCCTGCTGAATATGGTTGTCAAGCATGGCTGCCAGAAGCATATGGGCAGATGTTATGGCATGGAAATCGCCGGTAAAATGCAGGTTAATGTCCTCCATAGGCACAACCTGAGAATAGCCGCCGCCTGCTGCACCGCCCTTAATGCCCATGCAGGGGCCGAGTGAAGGTTCGCGCAGGGCAACGATAACTTTTTGCCCGATTTTGGCAAGCCCCTGTGCCAGGCCTACCGTAGTGGTGGATTTGCCTTCACCGGCAGGGGTCGGGGTAATGGCCGTAACCAGAATAAGTTTTCCGTCAGGCTTATCCTGCACTCTTTTAATTAAATCCATGGAAAGTTTTGCCTTGTAGCGGCCGTATAACTCAATATCTTCCTCACCGATGCCGAGTTTTCCGGCAACCTCAGTAATGGGCAGCATATGCGCCTTTTGAGCAATTTCAATATCCGATAACATCATGGTACCTCCCTTTTCTGCACTTAAATAACTATATCTTTATTTTATTCTCTGCCGGAGTTCCTTTTTCCTTCCGGTAGAGATAAATTATTCGAACCATATTTCCAGTTTTGTGCCTTCCGCGGCAACCGTTCCCGGCGGCAGCGACTGTTTCTTCGCCCTGCCGCTGCCGTAAGGCACCAGCACCAGATGCCCGCGCTGTACCAGTTCTGCCGTCTGGCGCATGTCAAGCCCGGTAAAGTCCGGTATCTTTACTTTGTTGTCCGGCAAAAATTCCATTACCGGCACTTTTACGGCTTTGGCCTTGTCTTTGGCGTCTTCCTCAAACGAAGGCAGCCCTTCATGCGTGCTCGGCTGAATGCCTTTGGCAACAAGTATCTGCTGCAAAGTATCTTTAAATACCGGCGCCGATACCTGCGAACCGTAAAACGCGCCCTGCGGCGTATCAAGCATTACCAGCATCGCATACTGCGGATTGGCTGCCGGTACAAAGCCTACAAAAGACGCTATGTATTCGCCCGGGGCATAGCCGCCCTGCTCGGCAAGTTTTTCTGCCGTGCCGGTTTTGCCCGCAATCTGATAGCCTGCAATATGCGCCGGTTTGCCGCCGCCCTCGCTGACTACTTTTTCCATCATCATGCGCATCTGCCCGGCAACATCTTCGGTAATAACGCGGCGCACAACCTTCTTCTGCCCCTGGCGCAAAACGCGCCCGTCAGGCATTACAATTTTATCAATAATGTAAGGCTCCAGAAGTTCGCCGCCGTTGGCAATGGCGCAGATGGCGCGCAGCATTTGCAGCGGCGTTACGGCAATGCCCTGCCCAATGGCCATCGTTGCAATATCAGGCTCGTACATATCTTCCGGCCTGTACAAAATGCCGCTTTCCTCGCCCGGCAGTTCAATGCCCGTCGGCTGGCCGAAGCCGAACTTTTTGCTGTAATCAATCATCTGGTTTGCGCCGAGCTGCATGCCCAGCTGCACCATGCCGGTGTTGATGGAGTATTTAATAATATCCTCAAAGGGCACCTGCCCGCGCCCTTCGCCATCCCAGTTGCGGATAACGCGGTCGGCAATTTTTATGCTGCCCTTGTCCTCAAACACCGTCTGCGGCGTAATGATGTTTTCACTCAGCCCCATGCACCCTACAATCGGTTTAAAAACAGAACCCGGCTCATAAATAATGGAAATTGCCCTGTTCGTCCACGTGGAAACCGGGTATTCGCCAAAATCGTTAGGGTCAAAGGTCGGGCGCGAAGCCATGCCCAGTACCGCTCCGGTGTGCGGGTCCATCAAAATGGCTGCCGCCGCGCGCGATTTGGTTTCCTTCATGGCTCGGTCAAGCGCGTCCTCCAGCACAAACTGAATTTTGCTGTCGATGGTAAGGTACACCGTCGGCATATTCTGCGGGCGCGAATGGTTCATACCCGCTTCGCCCATCGGGCGGCCCAGTGCGTCAACCATTTCTTCCTGCTCGGTTTTGGCACCTTTAATTACGGAATCAAGCGCCAGCTCAATACCGGCGAGCCCCTTGTCATCCGTGCCTACAAAACCCAAAATCTGCGCGGCCATACTCTTTTTGGTGTAGTAACGCTTGCTTTCTTCCAAAAAGTGCAGGCCGGGCAGCTTGTTTTCTTTAACTATGCGCGTTACCTCGTCCGCCTCTTTTGGCGTCAGGGTACGCTTAATCCATATAAAACGTGCTTCCGTAGTAAAATCGCTGTACAGGCTTTCGGCACTGATGCCGAGCGGCCCTGCCAGTAAATCTGCCGCCAGGCGCTTAACATTGCGCCCGCTTTTGGCAGCCGCACTGTCCGGGCGGTCCTCCATTTCAACAGGGTCAACATACAGCGATTTTGCCATAATGCTTACGGCAAGTTCTTCGCCGTTGCAGTCCACAATTGCCCCGCGCGGCGAATACATTACGTCCGTGCCCATGGCCTGTGCCATCGACTGCCGCGCCATTGCATCGCCGCGTACAATTTGCAGCCACACCAGGCGCCCGATAACTATGGCAAAAACGGTAAAAATTAATGCAAACAGCCCAAAAAAGCGTTTTTTGCTGCTGTAAAACTTAAATTCTTTTCTCATCTGCGCCACCCCCTGCGCCTTAAATCAGAGGTTGGCATAATGGGCGGCATACCGGCATCACGCAGCATTTCTTCGCGCTTTTCGCGCTTAACTTCGTTTTTATAAACCGAAAGCGCAAGCCCCAAAGCCGTAAGCGATACCACCATGGAAGTGCCGCCGTAACTGATAAACGAAAGCGGCACGCCGATAACCGGCAGGCAGCCGCATACCATCAGCATATTGGCCGCAGCCTGCCCCACAACCAGAAGCGTTACGCCACTGATGAGCATAAAACCTTCCTCATCACGGCAGGCAGCCGCCATGCGGAACAGCGCAATGCCCAAAAGCGCAAACAAAAAAATTAAAAATACGGCGCCGCCAAAGCCCCATTCCTGGCAATAAATGGCAAAGGCAAAGTCGGTATGCGCCTCCGGCAGATAAAAGAATTTGCCGCTGCCCTGCCCCCAGGGCACGCCCAAAACACCGCCGCTGCCGATGGAAATTAACGACTGCACCATCTGGTAGCCCGCGTTGGAAGGGTCGCTCCACGGGTCGTACCACACCAGAACCCTTTGCAGGCGGTACGGCGCAATGGCAATAAGCCCCACAACGCCAACAAAGCCGCCTGCCATTAAAAGCAGCAGCATACGCAGCGGAAGCCCCGCCAGAATATACATGCCCACGGAAAGCGCGACAACAATCGCCGCCGTGCCCATGTCCGGCTGTTTTAAAACCAGAGCGCCGTATATCAGCGCCATTACCATCGTTTTGTTGCCCGGGTAATCAAACAATGCCGGGCGCAGATGTTTTTTCAGCCGCTTGCCCAGCTCACCGGCGCACACCATAATCACTGCCAGCTTTGCCAGCTCCGAAGGCTGCAAGCTGAACGGACCTATATACAGCCAGCGCTGCGCACCCTTGGTTGTAACGCCAACCGTATCAACGGCAATCAGCAACAATAGTACCGAAAAATAAATAACATTCAGCCAGTGCTTGCTCAGCCATAAGTGATAATCAGGGCCGCGCAGCCCCAAATACAGCATAACGACAAAGCCGGCCGCCGCAAACGCAACGTAGCGTTTTAAATAAAAATAGCCGTCGCCGAACATATCCGTCGCTTCAACAAAACTGGCGCTGAAAACATTAATGCAGCCTATCGCCAAAAGCATCAGCGTAATCCATATTACTGCGTCACGCGGATTGTCCCAGATAAAAAAGTGTTTCTGCATAAATGCCTCTACTTAAACACAACTTCGCAAAAATTAATGGGCGTGCCCAAAGCGCTGAACTTCTGCTCATACTCCGTCTGCACTTCGTTTTCGTACTCCGAATGGTGCAAATCGTAGCTCAGGGCAATAATTTCCAGCCCAAACTCCTTAAACTCCTCTACCGAAAAATCAAACAGAGCCCTGTTGTCCGTTTTAAAGCGCAGGTGCCCGCCGCTGCCCAAAAGCCTCTGGTATTTTGCCAGAAAGTTTCTGTGCGTAAGGCGGCGTTTGGCGTGGCGCGCCTTTGGCCACGGGTCGCTGAAATTCAAATACAGTTCCTTTATTTCTCCCGGCTCAAACCAGTCCTCCAGCTGTTCCGCGTTGGCGCAGATAACAACGGCGTTTTCCAGTTTGTTATCCATAATATACTTGCCCGGGTAATACGAAATATCGTGCTGCGTTTCCACGCCGATAAAAGCCTTCTCCGGGTGCAGCTCCGCCATACCGGTTAAAAAGCGCCCCTTGCCGCAGCCTATTTCAAGGCACAGGCGCTTGCCGGGAAAACGCTCCTGCCAGTGCCCTTTATAAGCCTCCAAATTGTGCATCAGCACATATTTATCCTTTACTTCTTCCATTGCAACTTCAATCCATGGCTTTTTTCTTAAACGCATAATTACCGTCCTTTATAAAAATTTACATCTATTAATTATACCATATCTTAACGCAAATTTTGCATAAAACATTTTAATTTGCCAGGCACATCCGCCCCTGCGGATATTTGACGAAGCGCCGCCGCGGTGCTATATTAAATTTGTAAGGGCACACGCCCCCAAAGGAGGTTTTAAATATGAACGAAGCAATGAACAACCTTTTAACCAGAAGAAGCTGCCGCAAATATAAACCCGATATGCTGCCGCAGGAAGTGCTTGACGAAATTTTAAAGGCAGGCACATACGCCGCCAGCGGGCACGGCACGCAAAACCCCATTATGATTGCCGTTACCGATAAAGAAATGCGCGATAAATTAAGCAAATTAAACGCCAAAATTTTTGGCAAACCCGATATTGACCCGTTTTACGGCGCGCCGGTTGTTGTTATTGTGCTGGCCGATAAAAAATATCCCACTTACGTTTACGACGGCAGCCTTGCCATGGGCAATTTAATGCTTGCCGCCCACGCGCTCGGCGTTGCCAGCTGCTGGATTCACCGCGCAAAAGAAGAATTTGAACTGCCAGAAGGTAAGGAAATTTTAGAACAGCTCGGCATTGAAGGCGATTACGAAGGCATAGGCCACTGCATTTTAGGCTATGCTGATTGCCCCGAATTACCGGCTGCTGCGCGCAAGGAAAACCGCATTTATTACATTAAATAACTTTTGCAATTTACCCAAAATTTACAAATACCCGGCACGTTTTAACGCCTGCCGGGTATTTTTTGCCTTTAATACCGCGAAAAACGGCTAAAAAACAAGTTACGCCCCTTTACAGTGGTCAGTGCGGAAGCATTGGCAAACCAAAGCCCAAAATTACCCCATAAACGCCAATTTATGCCGATATAACCTTTTGAACGCGCCCGAATATATGATACAATTAAAAAAATATTGCTATTAGAGCGGAGGTGACTGTTTCCCAAGCGGAAACACATTATTTGGATTATTTCGTGATAATTTTAAACATTATTGTAATTTTATTTCTGGTAGCGCTTAACGGCTTTTTCGTGGCATCAGAATTTTCTATCGTTAAAGTGCGCCCTTCAAGGCTCGACACTTTAATTAAAGAAGGCAGCAAAAGCGCGGTTTACGCACGCCAGGTAACGGAGCACCTTGACGCCTACCTTTCCGTAACGCAGCTTGGCATTACCCTTGCCTCGCTCGGCCTTGGCTGGATTGGCGAACCTGCCGTTGCCAAAATGCTGGCGCCGGTATTTGCCCTGCTTAAACTGCCGCCGCAGCTTGAGCACACACTGGCCTTTGTGGTGGGCTTTTCCGTAATTACCGCCCTGCACATTGTACTTGGTGAACTGGTGCCGAAATCGCTTTCCATACAAAAAACGGAAGCCATTGTTTTATTTGTAGCGCGCCCGCTGATTATGTTCGACAAGCTGATGTACCCGGCAGTATGGTTTTTAAACCACGTTGCCAACTGGACGCTGCGCCGGATGGGCATCAGCGCCGCCAGCGAAGCGGAAGAAGCGCACAACGAAGAAGAAATCCGCATTTTGATGGAAGAAAGCTATAAATACGGCTATATCGACAAAAGCGAGCTTACCTATCTCGATAACGTTTTTGACTTTTCCGAACGCAGTGCCGGCGAAATCATGGTGCCCCGCACCGACATGATCTGCCTGTACCTTGAAGACAGCTTCGATGAAAATATTAAAACAGCGCTGACGGAACGCATGACGCGTTACCCCATCTGCAACGAGGATAAAGACCATATCATCGGCTTTCTGCACATTAAAGACTTGCTGCGCGCCCTTAACGACGGCCAAAAGCCCGACTTAAGCACACTGGCCCGCGACGTGCTGGAAGTACCTGTTTCCATGCCTATCAGCAACCTGCTGCGCCTTTTGCAGAAGGAACGCAAACAGCTTGCCATTTTGATTGACGAATACGGCGGCACAGCCGGTATGGTAACTATCGAGGACATTCTTGAAGAAATCGTCGGTGAAATACAGGACGAATTTGACGAAGAACGCCCCGAAGTGGAAGAAGAAACCGATAAAAGCTATTCCGTTGACGGCAAAATGCTTTTAGAGGACGTTAACGACCTGTTCGGGCTTGAACTTGACGACAGCCAGTGCGATACCATTGGCGGCTGGGTTTACACGCAGCTTAACACACAGCCGCAGATAGGGCAGACCGTTAAACTGCCCAAGGCGGAAATTACCGTTGAAGAAGTGGAAGCCCTGCGCATTACCCGCCTGAAAATAAAACTCTTAAGTGCGCTCAGCAGCGTTAACCAGGGCATGCTGGACGAACATTTGAATAAGGATTAAGACCTGATAAAAAAACGGTACCTTTTTACGGGTACCGTTTTTTTATTGCTCTTATTCAGCTTTCATAATATTTATTTTTTCTTTTCTGCCGAGGCAATAACGGCTTCGGCAAGTTCTTTAAGGGTTATGCGGCGGTTCATGCTGTACTGGCGCATTTTGCTGTATGCTTCGTCCTCCGTAAAGCCGTGTGCCGCCATTAATATGCCTTTGGCACGGTCAAGCAGTTTGCGTGTTTCAAGGCTTTCGCGCAAACCGGCAAGTTCGCTGTCCATCTTCTGGTATTCCTTAAACCGGGCAATGGCTACCTGCATGGTGGCAAAAAGCTGTTCTTCGCGCACCGGCTTAACAAGGTATGCCATTACGCCGCTGCTGTTGGCGCGCTCAACCACATCCTGCTGGCTGTAAGCAGTTAAAAGAAGCACGGGCGCAATATGCTGGCCGGTAATAATTCCGGCTGCCGTAATACCGTCCATTTTCGGCATTTTTACATCCATAATAACCAAATCAGGCTTTAAGCGCCGGGCAAGCTCCACGGCTTCTTCCCCGTCAGATGCTTCGCCAAGCACCGTATGCCCCGCTTCCGTCAGCATTTCGCGCAAATCCAGGCGGATTAACGCTTCATCATCGGCAATAATAATTTTTAACCCTTCCATTTTTATCCCCCCAAAGGTATTGCTACTTCGGCGCAGGTTCCTCCCTGCGGCCTGTTTTCTATTTTAAAAGTTCCGTGTAAATCGGCTTCGGCCATGGTTTTAATAATGCGCAGGCCCAAACTGCTCTGCGGAATGCCGTTAAAGCCCGGCGGCAGGCCGTTGCCGTCGTCGCATACGGTAAGTCGGCAGCCGCTTTCTGTTTTTTTCAGCTCCACGCTAATAGCGCCCTGCGTGCGCCCTGTAAAGGCATGGTCAAAGCAGTTCTGCAGCATTTCGTTTAATACCAGTGCCATGCTGGTTGCTTTTTCCGAAGGAATAACAACGTTATCGGCACTGAATCCGGTTGTAAGGCGCAGTTCCGGCGCGGCCATGCCGCTGAGCACCGCTTTGTAAATTCCCTGCGCCACCGCTGCCATATCCACCGTGCCGCTGCCCTGCTGTGCCAAAAATTCGTGCACAACAGCAATGCTGTTTACGCGGCTGATGCAGTCGCGCAGCACGCTTTTTGTTTCGTCCGCTTTGGCGCGGCGCATTTGCAGGCGCAGAAGGCTGGCAATGGTTTGCAGGTTGTTTTTTACGCGGTGGTGTATCTCTTTAATTACCGCCGCTTTAACAAGCAGTTCTTCATCACGCTTTTTCAGTTCGGTAATATCGCGCAAAATTACAATGGCATAGCTTGCTTCCGCCGTGCCGCCTACAGGCACCACGCGCATGGCCAAAAGCATGCCGCGCAGGCGGATTTCCTTGCCTTCGGCCGTGCCTGTTTTAAGCACCATGCCGACAAGCGGCCAGTTAATCTGTACGCTGTTGGTGCGCAGGCCGATTGGAGTTGTAATGCCCACCACCTGAAAAATATGCCGTGCGGTGGAATTGGCCGCTATTATTTTTTTCTCCGCGTCGACCACCATCAGCGCATCACCCGGGGCAAGGCGGCGGTAAAACTCGCTGTCCTGCTCGGGGCGTGCCGGTGTTTTTAAAAATTCAAACGCTACGTTAATAAAAATATCGTCAATACCGCTTAAATCAAACACCACGGCGGCAAAGCATTTGCCGCGCCTGTCCTGCACGGGGTACACGCGCACGCCGGCAAACTGCCCAAGGCTCAGCTCGCGCTTTCCTTCAAGCGGAACATTGCGCTGCAAACAGCGTGCAATCAGCGGTTCTTCACTGATGCGCACCTCACGCCCGGGCGCCAGTTCCGGCTGCTGCAAAAACTGCGTTTTTGGCATGGACTGATGGTAAACGCGCAAAAAACGTTTGTCATCCGACGCAAGGTACACTGTAATGCAGGCGTGGGCAATATCGGCTGCAAAATCCATGCCCTGCCTGATAGAAGCCAGTATATTTTTCTGTTCACTGTTAAGATTTTTTAACATAGTGTTAATCCCAAGTTTTCAAAAAATTTACAACATTAGTGTTTTACACCGTAATCCACAGTGTTATCCACATTATGCACAGAGTTTTCCGCAATCATTGGGTGCAATTCTATGCTTTTTCACAGAGTTTTGCACGTTTTCCACAATTTGGAGTTCACATTATAGACAGTGTTTATCCCAATTTTAACGATGGAACAGCGTTCAAACCAAGGGGACTTTTCTCCCCGTTGATATACATAAAATAACCGCGGCAGGCAATCATCACGGCATTATCCGTGCAGAGTATCGGAGTTGGGTGAACCAGGCGCGCTCCGGCGCGTTCTGCCGTCTTTGCCAGTGTATTCTGCAAGGTTTTGTTGGCCGATACGCCGCCTGCAAGCACTATTTCTTTCAGCCCCGTTTCTTTAAGGGCGTGCACGCTTTTCTGCACCAGTGCGTCCACAATGGCATATTGAAACGACGCTGCAACATCAGCGCGGTTTACTTCTTCGCCCGCCTGCTGTTTGTTGTGCAGGTAGTTGATAACCGCCGATTTTAAGCCGCTGAAACTGAATTCAAAATTGTTGCCCAGTTTGGCACGCGGAAAATCTATGGCCAGCGGGTTGCCGTCAAGCGCCAGTTTTTCCACCTCCGGCCCGCCGGGATAAGGCAGCCCCAAAACACGCGCCACTTTATCGAAGGCTTCACCGGCGGCATCGTCGCGGGTCTGGCCCAGAAGCTCAAAACTGTTGTAATCCTTTACAACCAGCAGCGCCGTGTGCCCGCCGCTTACAACCAGTGCCAGAAACGGCGGCTTGAGGTCTTTGTCGTTTAAAAAGTTGGCAAATACATGCCCTTCCAGATGGTTTACGCCTATCAGCGGCTTATCTGCCGCCCAGGCCAGCGCTTTGCCTGCCGAAAGGCCCACCAGCAGCGCGCCTACAAGCCCCGGCCCGTAGGTTACGGCAACGGCGTTTATTTTTTCAAGCGGCACCTGTGCTTTGGCAAGCGCTTCATCTATTACCGGCAGTACGTTGCGTATATGGTTGCGCGAGGCAATTTCCGGCACTACGCCGCCGTATTTGCGGTGAATAGGCACCTGCGAAGCAATGATGTTGCTTAAAACCTCACGCCCGTTTTTTACAACAGCAGCGGCAGTTTCGTCGCAGCTCGATTCAATGCCGAGTATATAAATGTCTTCACTCATTGGTTTCAGCCTCCCTGTACAGCCACATAATTACGGCGTCTTCGTGGTTATCGGCATAATAGCCGGGGCGCACGCCTTCGGCGCGGAAGCCGCAGGTTAAGTACATTTTCTGCGCGGCTGTGTTGCTTTGGCGCACCTCCAGTGTTATGGCGTCGGCACCTTCATTCCACGCAAGGTTAATCAGCGCTGCCGTAAGCCGGGTACCCAGCCCGCGCTCGCGCTCTCCTTCGGCAATGGCTACGCGCGTAATCTGCGCTTCGCCTGCCACCAGCCAGTACCCGGCATAGCCTGTAACCTTGCCGTTTTCTTCCATAACAATATATGTTGTAAGGCTGTTGTTAAGTTCGTCCAGCCACATGCTTTCGTTCCAGGCGTCAAAAAAAGTGCTGTTTTCTATTTTGCAGACATCTATAATATCGCCGGCAGAAAACTGGCGGATTATTGTTTCCCGTGCTTCTGTTCCCATAGCTCTTCTGCCTCCGATTTTCTGATATAGTAAGGTTCAAGCCCGAAAATGCCGCTCTGCGCTTCGGGGTTATAGGCTTTAAGCGCGGCCAGTGCGGTACCTGCTGCCTGCGGCAGGCGCAGATAATCCGGCGCAAGGCTGCACCACCTGGGCAGCTCCATGTTTTCAAGCTTGGCACATTCGCCCAAAATAACGGCAGGTTTACCCTGCAAGGCAAGGTTTTCCAAAAGCTGCTGCTTGTTTACTACCTGCACGCTTTGCAGTTCAATAACTTCGCCGTCCTGCCATTCGTACAGCGCCTGGTAATAGTTGCCCTTTTGCGCGTCCAGAACGGGCGAAAGCACTATGCCGCTTACCGGCAGGTTATAGGCCAGTGCCAGCGGCGTTGCCACTCCCTGCAAAGGCTTTTTCCAGGCGTAGGCCAGTGCTTCGGCCGTTGCCAGGCCAATGCGCAGCCCCGTAAAGGACCCCGGCCCCATGCTTACGGCAATTAAATCAATGTCTGCCTTCTGCACGCCGGTGCGCTCCAAAAGCTGTTCCAGCTGAGGCATCAGCCCTTCGGAGTGGGTCATGCCCATATTTATTTTATATTCGGCCAAAATTTTGCCGTCACGGCACAAGCCGACGGCGCAGGCTTTGGTTGCCGTATCAATTGACAGTACCAGCATTTTTTTCCACTTCCCCGCAAAGTTTTTCGTAGCGCGCTCCGTGCGGTTCAAAAACGAACCTGCGCCCTGCGCCCTCCAGCTCTATCGTAATATGCAGATATTCTTCGGGCAGCTCGTCAATAAACAACTCGCCCCATTCTATTACCGTCAGCCCGTCGCCGCCGCAGTATTCGCCAAAGCCGGTGTTATAAAGTTCATCGCTGTCCTTTATGCGGTACAAATCAAAATGGCGCATTTCCAGCCTGCCACTGTACACATTCATTATGGCAAAGGTAGGGCTGTTCACTTCGTTTATATCGGCGCCAAGCCCGGCTGCCATGCCGCGGCTTAACAGCGTTTTGCCCGCGCCAAGCGTGCCGGTGAGGCAGTATACGTCGCCGTCCTGCGCCAGTGTGCCAAGCAGCCTGCCAAGCGCTTCCGTTGCCGCACTGTCTTTGCAGTAAATTTCCATGTTTCATATCCTTTCGCTAAGTTCGTTGTAATGCCAAAAAGCAGTACCGGAACCTGCCGGTACTGCCTTTGTTATTTTGCTATAATATCCGTATCGCGCTCAAAGGCGTCCATCAAATCAATATGCCCTTTAATGCTGGCTTTTTTCTCGCCTTCTATTAAAAAGTTTACCTTTTTAATTTCCGGAAACTCCGTCAGCGTATTGGTTATGGCCGAAGTCAGCATCATTTCGGTATAAGAACCGGCTTCAATATTGTAAATTTCCTTGCTTAAATTTACAACGGCCACGCCTTTATCAACCGTAAGGCTGAGTATTTTTAAGCCTTGCGGGAAAGCGTTAATAAGCTTATCGCTTTGCGGCTTGGTGTTTATCAGCGCTTCCAGTGCCAAAAGCGGCAGTTCTTCCTTATCACCCTTAACGGTTACCTTTTCGGCATACAGTTTTTCGGTGCCGTCAGCAGGTACGCGGTAAATTGTTACCGTATGTTCCCGGCTGTCTGCAACAGCATTGGCGTCCGGCAGCACGGCGTTGTTTTCCTGCGTGCAGGCCGCGGCAAACAAAGTAATCAGTACCACGCAGAGTACTGTTAAAAATTTTTTCATCATTTTAAGTACCCTCCGTTATTTAAAATAATCTTCAATGCCATCGGCAATGGATTTTGCCAGTTTGTTGATATACCAGTTGCTGTTCATCAGTTTTTCTTCTTTGGGGTTGGAAATAAATGCCAGCTCCAAAAGGGTTGACGGCATGCTGCAGCGTTTGTTTACATAGAAGTTTGCCTTGCGTATGCCAAGGTCATCCAGCCCGAAGTTTTTAACAAGCCTGTCCTGCACGGCCTGTGCCAGACGGGCATCGTTATTTGTTTTGGGATAATAGTAGGACGAGAAGCCGCCTACGCTTTTATTAGTGGAAGAATTGATGTGAATGCTTATGAAAGCATCGGCGTCATTGTCTTCCGCCACATCAACGCGGGCCTGCAACTCCTGCGAATCGCTGGCGTTAGGGCCGTAAACGTCGGTATCGCCGGTGCGCGTCATGCTCACTTTGGCGCCTTTTTTCTTCAGCAGCTCCTGCACTTTTTTGGTAATTTTAAGCGTTACGTCTTTTTCGCGCGTGCCGTTAGAGCCGATTGCCCCCGGGTCGCTGCCGCCGTGCCCGGCATCAAGCGTAATCTTTTTGCCCTTCAGGCCGCCGTCAGTTTTAAAACTGCTTTTGGTGGTTTTCTTTTCTTCGGTTTTAACCGCCGTTTTTTTAGGCACGGTTACTTTAGCCGTAGTTTTGGGAGTTGTTGTTTTGGGCACCGTTGTTTTTGCCGTGCTGGTTTTAGGCACGGTTACGGGCGCTTTGGCCTTTTCGGCAGATGTATTTGCTTTGGGAATAACCACGCTCGGCGTTGCCGTTTTATCGGCAGTAATATCCACAACCAGGCGGTTGGGCCGCTTTGTTACAGGGTCATTCTTTAAGGTAAACGCGTTGTAATCCTGCGTGCCGATAGTGCGCGCAAGAGGCAGCTTCAGCACCGTATTGCCGCCGCTTTCTTCAACGGTCATGGTTGGTGCAAGCGTGCTGCGCATTTTAAAGCTGCGTGTTACTTTTTCATCAAGTTTGGCGTTAACCGTTACCAGCATGGTCTGCCCCTGAAAGCTGATATTGTAGCCGGGCGGCGAATCCAAATCCACAACGAGGCGAAGCACATTAAACCTGTCCAGCCCCCAGCGCACATCCATTACTTCGGCCGCGTAGGCGGAGACACAGGCAAAAATACTTATTATAAACAAAAGGCAGCAGATGATTTTTTTATGCAAGCCCCGTCACTCCTTTTTGCAAAGTTTAACTAAATAATTTTATCATTTTTATAAAGTTCTGTAAACAAAAGCGCAGTTTGCCAAGGCAAATTTCACTTAAATTTCGCCGTTTTCCGCCATACGGCGTGCTTCCGGCACAAAGGCCGCCAGTTCGCCGGCAGCAAGGCCTATGCAGCCGTCTGCGGCAAGCTCGCCTGCCAGCCCGTGCAGGTACACACCGCACGCGGCGGCAGCTTCCGCTTCAACGCCCTGCGCGCACAACCCGGCAATGATGCCTGTAAGCACATCGCCGCAGCCGCCCGTTGCCATGGCTGGCGTACCCGTGGTGTTAACATACACCGTGCCGTCCGGGCAGCCGATAACCGTCGGTGCGCCCTTCAGCACCAGCACGCAGTTCCATTCTGCGGCGTATTTTTCCGCAAGTTCAATGCGGCGCACATCAACTTCGGCGGCGCTTAAACCGCACAAACGCGCCATTTCGCCCGGGTGCGGCGTAAGTATTTTGGTGCATTTAAGCTGCGGCAGAATTTCTGCTTTACGGCTTAACGCCGTCAGCGCGTCGGCGTCGATAACCGCCGTGCCTTCGTAATTTTCCAGAATGTTTAAAATAACTTCGCCGGTTGCTTCGCTGGTGCCAAGCCCCGGGCCGATTGCCAAAACGTCCGATTTTGCCGCCGCGTCCAGCACTTCGGCAGCGGCGCCGCCGCCCAGCACGCCCGGCATACGCTCGATAAGCCCTTTTACCATTACTTCCGTAAGCTTAACCGCCAGTACCTCGCGCGAACACAGCGGCGTGTAAAGGCTTACCAGCCCCGCACCTGCCTTAACGGCAGCCTGCGCGCACAGCGCGGCCGCGCCAGTGTAGCCCGGCGAACCTGCCGCCACCGTTACGCGGCCCGCTTCACCCTTATGGCAGTTGCCGCTGCGGATGGGCAGAAAATCGCGTACAATTTCCGAATCCAAAAGATATTTATGCCCTTCTGCCTGCTCCGTTAAAGCCTCCGGCATGCCAATCGGCGCAACAACAACCTTGCCCGCAAGCTCCGCCGCCGGATATAAATAAAGCCCGGGCTTAGGCAGCTGCATAGTTACGGTTGCCGCTGCCTGCACTGCGTTTTCGTCCGCTTCGCCGGTATCTGCCTGCGCTCCGCTCGGAATATCCACCGACAGCACATCCGCACGCGCGCCGTTCATCAAAAGGCAGGCACGCTTGTAATTGCCGCCAAGCTCACCCTTAAAGCCGGTGCCAAGCAGCGCGTCAATCATTAAATCCGCATGGGCGGCGGCAATTTCCGCCACGTTCCAGTCACATTCTTCTTTCAGCTCCGTAACGGCAAGGCCGCTTTTGGCGCAGATTTTCAGCTGTACGCCTGCCGCGCCGGCAAACTCAGCCGCGGGCGAAGCCAGAAAGATTTTTACGCGCGCGCCCCCGGCACTGAGCCAGCGTGCCGCCACCAGTCCGTCGCCGCCGTTATTGCCTTTACCGGCAAACACAACCACGCCTTTGGCGTATACATCGCCGCCCAAAAGTTCCGTTGCGGTTTCTGCAACAGCACGCCCGGCGTTTTCCATTAAAACCGCCGTTGGCAGATAGAACTCCTCCGCCGCTTTTTTATCGAGCGCACCCATTTCATGCGCATATACAAGCTTCATTATTATCCCTCCAGAATTACCTGCGCCATTGCCAGCTCTTTGGTATGGCTTAATGTTAAATGTATTTTTTCTGTGCCAAGCCCTTTGGCGTAATCTTTAAAATAACCGTATAAAACAAGCTGCGGCCTGCCAAGCGCGTCGTTTATAACCTCTATTTCGGTCAGCCGCCCGCCGCGCAGCCCCGTGCCAACAGCTTTTACAAAAGCCTCCTTGGCGGCAAAACGTACGGCAAAGCTGGCGTATGCCTGCGCTCCGCGTGCCTGGCAGTAATCCTGCTCGCGCTGAGTAAACACACGCGCGGCAAAGCCCTTCATGCCAAGCGCTCTTTTAATGCGGCTTACCTCTGCCAAATCGCAGCCGATACCAATAATCATATAAACTCCTTTTAACTCAACACATCATTTAGCGTAAACTAATCCATATTATGCTTATTTCCATTTTTACCTGTAAAATCCTGCCCGCAAAAGTGAACTTTATGCAAAAACGCCGGTGCAGTTTCTTTGCAGTCAGCCAAAATTGCTGTATAATTGTGTTGCAGTAATTTTAAAGGAGGCTTTATTTTGTTATATAAAACCCGCGGAACCTGCTCCATAGCCATTGACGTGGAGTTAGAAAACGGCATTGTAAAACACGCGCAGTTTATTAACGGCTGCCCCGGCAATACCGCAGGCATTTCACAGCTTGTGGCCGGTATGCCGGCAGAAGAAGTTATCCGCCGCTTAAAGGGCATTAAGTGCGGCAATAAGCCAACCAGCTGCCCCGACCAGCTTGCCCTTGCACTGGAAGCAGCACTTAAAAGCCAAAACTAAAACCCAAACGCGCAAAACAAAAACGCCATGCGTAAAGCACGGCGTTTTTTATTTTAGTTTATGCGTTTTTTTATTGAAACCTTTTATTCCTTGCCTGCAAGGCGTTTATAGGTTGCAAGGCGTTCTTTGGCGTCATGCTCTGTTTTTTCAAACAATGCTTCTGCCTGATCCGGGAATTGTTTTAAGAGTGCGGAGTAACGTACTTCGCCCATTAAGAATTCGCGGAAGTTGCCGGTAGGCTCCTTGCTGTCGAGAATGAACGGATTCTTGCCCTGTTCTTTAAGTTCCGGGTTGTAACGGTAGTTAGCCCAGTAGCCGCATTCAACAGCGTGTTTTGCTTCCAGCTGGCTCTTGCCCATGCCTGCCTTCAAACCGTGGTTAATGCACGGCGAATAAGCAATAATCAGGGACGGGCCGTCATAAGCCTCTGCTTCGGCAATGGCTTTAAGGGTTTGGTTCTTATCCGCGCCCATGGCGATTTGCGCTACATAAACATAGCCGTAGCTCATGGCCATCATGCCGAGGTCTTTTTTGCGGGTGCGTTTGCCGCTGGCCGCAAATTTGGCAATAGCCGCTGCCGGAGTAGCCTTGGAAGACTGGCCGCCGGTGTTGGAATATACTTCGGTATCAAATACCATTACGTTAATGTTTTCGCCGCTGGCAAGAACATGGTCAAGTCCGCCGTAGCCGATATCGTAAGCCCAGCCGTCGCCGCCGAAAATCCAGTGGCTGCGTTTTACAAAGTACTGGCCGAGGCCTGCAATTTCTTTTAAGAGCGCGTTATCGCTGTTTTCGGCAGCCAGTGCCGCTTTCAGCGCTTCGGCACGTTCGCGGGTGCCGTCGCTTACGTTCATGTTGTCAAGCCAGTTCTGCATAGCTGCTTTCAGTTCTTCGCTTACGGGCAGGTTCAGCGCTTCTTTTACGAGGCCAACAACACGTTCGCGGGTATGTTTTACGCCCAGGTACATGCCAAGGCCGTATTCGGCGTTGTCTTCAAACAGGCTGTTTGCCCAGCTCGGGCCGTGGCCTGCCGCATTTTTGCAGTACGGCATGGAAGGTGCGCTTGCACCCCAGATAGAGGAACAGCCCGTTGCGTTGGCAATCATCATACGGTCGCCAACAAGCTGGGTAACAAGTTTGGCATACGGGGTTTCGCCGCAGCCTGCGCATGCACCGCTGAACTCAAACAGCGGCTGTTCAAACTGCACGCCTTTAACGGTGTTTTTATTCATCGGGTTCGGTTTGGGCGCAACTTTCTTCATTGCGTAATCCCAGTTTTCGGTTTTGGCAAGCTGGGTTTCCAACGGTTTCATTACCAGGGCTTTTTCCTTAGCCGGGCAAACCTGAGCGCAGTTGCCGCAGCCGGTGCAGTCCAGCGGAGATACTGCCATATGGAATTTTAAGCCTTTGGCGCCGATAGCGTCCTTGCTGAGCATGCCTTCAGGAGCGTTCGCAGCTTCTTCTTCGGTCATCAGCACAGGGCGGATAACAGCGTGCGGGCATACAAACGCGCACTGGTTGCACTGAATGCATTTTTCCATCTGCCATTCCGGAACGTTGATGGCAATGCCGCGTTTTTCGTAAGCAGCGGTGCCGCTCGGGAAAGTGCCGTCTTCGTGGTCTTTAAAAGCGCTTACAGGCAGCTTGTCGCCTTCCATGCGGTTCATCGGCACAAGAATGTTGTCGATGAAATCATTGCCGGATTTTGCAGCTGCTTCGGTATCGGCAGCGTCAGCCCAGGCTGCGGGAACATCAACTTTTACAACGGCGTTAACGCCCATGTCGATAGCGGCATTGTTCATATCAACAACGTCTTTGCCCTTCAGGCCATAGCTGTGTTCAACAGCTTCCTTCAGATATTTAACAGCATCCTCCAGCGGAATAATGTCGGCCAGTTTAAAGAACGCCGACTGCATAATCATGTTAATGCGACCGCCGAGGCCGATTTGCTGTGCAATTTTTACAGCGTCAATAATATAGAAGTTAATATCGTTTTTGGCAATATAACGTTTAATCTGCCCGGGCAGATGTTTTTCCAGTTCTTCTGCGCTCCAGTTGCAGTTAAGAAGGAAGGTACCGCCTTTTTTCAGTCCTGCGGTAACGTCGTATTTATCAACGTAGGACTGGTTGTGTACGGCTACAAAATCCGCAGCGTTGATAAGGTACGGAGCGCGGATGGGCTCTTTGCCGAAACGCAGGTGCGAAACGGTAATGCCGCCGGATTTTTTGGAATCGTAGGAGAAATAGCCCTGAGCGTACATATCGGTGTAATCGCCGATAATTTTAATTGCGCTCTTGTTGGCGCCAACGGTGCCATCGCTGCCGAGGCCCCAAAACTTGCAGCTCTTGGTGCCTTCGCCGGTAACGTCAATTTCGTGGCTGGCTGCCAGAGAAGTATTGGTAACGTCATCAACAATGCTGATAGTAAAGTTGTTTTTCGGGTTTTCGGCTTCAAGGTTTTCGTAAACCGCCAGAATGTCGGTCGGAGTCAAATCCTTGCTGCCAAGGCCGTAGCGGCCGCCGATAATCAGCGGATTGCGGCCTGCGTCATAGAACGCGCCGCGCACATCCATGTACAGCGGTTCGCCGAATGCGCCCGGCTCTTTGGTGCGGTCAAGCACGGCAATGCGTTTAACGGTTTCCGGAATTGCAGCCATAAAATGCTTAACGCTGAACGGACGGTACAGGTGAATGGCGAGTAAGCCAACCTTTTTGCCTTCGGCGTTCAGTTTTTCGGCAACGGTCTGAATGGTTTCGCAGGCGCTGCCCATGGCAATAATGATGTTTTCGGCATCCGGTGCGCCGTAGTAGTTAAACAGGCCATAGTTGCGGCCGGTAATTTTGTTGATTTCGTTCATGTAATTTTCAACAATTTCCGGCAGCGCGGTGTAATAGCTGTTAACTGCTTCGCGGGTCTGGAAGTAAATATCCGGGTTCTGCGCCGTACCGCGGATAACAGGGTTGTCAGGGTTCAGCGCGCGTTTGCGGAACTCTGCCAAAGCCTCCCAATCCAGAAGTCCTGCCAGTTTATCGTAATCCATCAGTTCAATTTTCTGAATTTCGTGCGAAGTACGGAAACCGTCAAAGAAATTCAAAAACGGCACGCGGCCTTTAATTGCAGAAAGATGTGCCACGCCGCCAAGGTCCATAACTTCCTGCACGCTGCCTTCGGCAAGCAGGGCAAAACCGGTCTGGCGTGCTGCCATAACGTCCTGATGGTCGCCGAAAATGGAGAGGCTGCTGGTTGCCAGCGCACGTGCGGATACATGGAACACTGCCGGCAAAAGTTCACCGGCCATTTTATACATATTAGGAATCATTAAAAGAAGGCCCTGAGAAGCTGTATAAGTGGTAGTAAGGGCACCGCCCTGCAAAGAACCGTGTACAGCGCCGGAAGCGCCTGCCTCTGACTGCATTTCCTGAACCTTTACAGTCTGCCCGAACAGGTTTTTCTTGCCCTGGGCCGCCCATTCATCAACAACTTCCGCCATAGGCGAAGACGGTGTAATGGGGTAAATAGCTGCCACGTCGGTAAACGCATAGGATATATAAGCCGCAGCGGTATTACCGTCCATGGTTTTCATTTTTGTCATGTGGTTCCCTTCTTTCTCATCGTTATAACTGCTGAATTATGTGAGGATATGCAAAGTGCATATATAATTAGTATACACTATTTACAAGGGTTTGTAAATTTAAAGGCGTGTATACAAAGTTTTATAATGTATTACTTAGCCCACCATCCGGGTTGATTTTTTGTCGCCCTGCCACCATCTTTCTTAAACCTAAAAACTATTCCCATTAGTTTTGCTTTTTGCACTACATCATAAAGGTCTATTCCACCAATAATCCATAAGCTGCCGCCTTTAGAACGATTATCAACATATTTAACTTTTTCGGAATTAAGGAACTGAATAATATCTTTTTTGGATATTTTATTAGTTTTTTTCAAAGTCTTTTTAGACTCTTCTTTTAAAGTTTTTTCAGGATAAATAACAGAAATATCTTTCTTTATTTCTTTTTCTGGGTTTAAAACATCTCTTTTTTTCTGTTCTAAAATTGTGTCAACTATGTAATTATCGACTTTCCCAATTATGTCATTTTTTACATCTAATGCAGCTTTAACAGCACTAAAATCAACTTTCGGTTCTTCTGTGTTTTCGGCAGTAATAATTATATGAGCACGAGCCTTAATCCTTTGTAATAATTCCGTATCTCTCGAACTATTTACAGCAACTATTTGACTATCTTCTGGTTCAATACCTAATTCATCTAATTCTTTTATTACACGTTCTATAGATAAATCAGGATTTCTATAATATTCACTGCCTCTAATCCTAATAAACCGCCAACCTAAACGCTCAAGAATAGTCTGCCGTTCCATATCCTCACGTATCTTATTCTCACCACTATGATATCGTTCACCGTCACATTCAATAGCAACTTTTTTATTGCCAAAAACTGCGACAATATCTAATCGATATGCACCGACATTCCATTGCTGAACTAAATGATATCCTCTGCTAACAAGAGATTTTGCTACCGAAGATTCAAAAGGAGATTCTGAATTCTTATCAATTTCTGCATTTTTAATATCTATCGAATGTGGATTTATAGCATAATCAATAAGAATTTTACGAATATCACCAGGTTTTAAATCATTAGCAGAATCAATCGAATTGACAACCCATAATTGGTCACGTGCACGGCTTACAGCAACATTATAACGCTTTCTATAAGCATCATCTACACCAAAACCTTGTTTAGTCATTGGTCCATTACCATTTGCACAATCAACCATACTTAAAAATATTACATCTCGCTCATCACCCTGAAAGTTTGATGCATTCCCGCATAATATTTTTCGTTTATCAATTTCTTTAGCATCAAAATGGTTAAAAATTTCTGATTGAATCAATTTAACCTGTTCATCACCCAGTAAAGAAATAACGCCAAAAGTCTTGCCTGTGTATTCCGGCTGTTCCATACAAGCTCTCATTAATGCCACTATTGTTTTAGCTTCATTAGGATTAGTTTTTCCAACACGCTGACCGTCCTTTACACGATAATTTATTACTGCTGGTAACAAAACGCTATTACTGTCATCACGTAAAGGTTTAATTTTATTATCATAAGAAAGCATATTGGAAAAACCTATTATTTCAGGCATACACCTAAAATGTTCTCGCAACATTAATGGTTGAAAAGTTGTTGCCGCGATATCATAAATAGATGTTTTAGCATCATAAAGGTGAGAATTAGGAATTTTGCTTTCAATATACATCCTATTTAAAGCATTCATTCTATCTAGTTCTATACCTATAGCCATTGGACTAACTTGCTTATCATCGCCAACAATAACCAACTTCCGTCCCATATACAATATTGCTAAAGAAGAAATATCTGATTGACTGGCTTCATCAATTATGATAACGTCAAACTTATTTTTTTGAGGATTTAAGCTTTCCAATGCTTTACTAATAGGCATAATCCACCCTGGTACAGCATTTTGACATTTCGCCATTAATTTACGTGCTTTTTCACGATACATAGGAGCATTTTTGCCCGTTCCCTTACCAATTTTTTTAATCGTCTGTTTCCATCCTATAAGGGCTTGTTTCATATCAATATCATTTTCAGTTTTTTTAAGCAAGTTATACCATGCACATTTCTCCGCAAAAGCTGCTGTAACATCACGATAACGTTTACTATAATACAAACTATTTTTTTGAAGCTCTGTATACGGCTCTGATATTATATCTTTAATAATACTATCAAACTGTTTCCACTTCCATGCTTCAATAATATTTTCAGGCACACTATCTGCCCCATGGACGCCACTTCTCTTACTAATTGCCTCTGCCCATTCAGGAGCAACAAAACTAATCCTGTTAATATATTCTTCCCTTTGACGTTTTACAGTAGACTTTTCGTAAATAGCTTTTAATTCTCCAAACGCTATACGATAAGCATTTACGTCTTCTTTATCAATTGCATCAACAATTCTTTTGCAAATATTTGAATTTATTCTTCTACCTGACAAAATTTTATCTTTAGTTTTACAAATAATTAAATATCTTTCATGAATATCATTACATATTTCAAAAGTATCACATATTAATGGCAATATATTAGTAACAATATTAAGTACTTTATTCGTCATTGTAATATCTGAATCAAGAACATTATTTTGAAAAACAATATTATTAGATAAACCAATTGTTTCCATGTATGTTTTTAAAGTAATATAATCATTAGCATACCAATCAAGATAACGTTCAATTAACGGTACATACTTTAATGCAATATTTTCCGGTTCAGATATGCTCAAATCTTTAAATTGCGGAATACCATATTTAGCTATTAAATCATTCCAATAGTTAGCACATGTATTACGCATTTCTTCCATTGCAATTGTGTCAAGAACCAGCTCACAATCCTCTACACTTTGAGGTTGCCTATTATTAATAGTAACTCCATTCAATGCAATCTTCAGCTTAGGATGTAATAAAAGATCTAATTTATTTAATTTTTCTTTATTTTTATATTTATCACGTAATTGAACTAGCGCATTATAAAAATTAGAATCATTATTTAAAATTTTTACATCTTTTCCAAATTTTTCTAAAGTAAGTTTAGCAGAATATTCACTTGTTTTTCTTATTTGTTCAACTAATCTAAGCCATACTTCTTTATATGCGCCTCCATTTTTACCATCAACAGCACAATATTGCATCCATTTTTCTAATGTTCCAAACGCAGCAATATATTTTTTAAATTCTTTTACAGACTCTATTTTTTGATAATTTATATTAAAACTTCCTAATGAAGTTTCTAAAATTAATTCAGGTTCTGTAATCAAATTTTGTATTTTCCATTGATTTTTCTCACAAATCTCTTTTAAATGTTCTTTATTTACTTCTATTTTTTTACATTCTGCTTCGAACTCTATTGGAGATATTATTTCATCTGGTGAAGGAATATCACTCTCAAGTTCAGTTTCTTCTTCTAAACTAACATTTCCATTACTATGATATAAAAATGCTAATTCTTCTGAACTAAGCGGTATTGGCTCATATAATTTTACGTTGCCTGGTATATAAGATAAATTTTGGCTATTTTCGCAAACAAACTTTGCAGCCTTAGATAAAGATATACTTTCTCCATTAAAAACAATATTATTACTTTCTTGATTTATGATAGTAAATAGCTTTTTCCTAACATTCGCCAGCTTATTAATAATATCTTTTCTTTCGATATTTAAACTTTCCATCTCTTTTTTTACTTCATAAGAAGTATTTTGAGACATATAGCTTGTAATTCCATCAATTGATTTTTCCATATCAACATTGGAATCATCTAATACTGAAACACAAAGATTTTGCAAACCCGGAACAATCTTTTCTTTTAAAACATTTAATGCCTTTTGTGTATGACTTGTAACAAGTACACTTTTCCCTTGTGCAAGGAAATGCCCCATTAAGTTAGCAATAGTATGTGTTTTACCAGTACCAGGAGGTCCCTGCACTAAAACTGCATTATACCGCTCAATTCGTTTAGCAATCTCCAATTGCTCTTTATTCGCTTCTTTTGATAATAAAATATCAATGCTTTCTCCGCCAACTGCCGCTAATTGTTCTTCAATAGAACTTCCTTCGGCTTCTTCTGAAATCTCAATCTTACCTCCTTGTACAATATCAGCTATAGGATTAGGAATATCCCCAGTTTTTTCTACATTGTCTATAAGTTCTTCAATAGCTTTTAAAGTTCCATCCAAACGTTTACGTAATATATAGCACGGATTACGATATAATAAAAAATCATCTGTGATTTGCCAATTTTCTGGAATTCCTTGTTCAGAATATATACTTTTAGCGGAAAGCTGATGAACTAAAGCTTTAAAAAACTCTGGAAGATCGTTTCTATCTAATGGATGATAATCGTTTTCACTTAAATCCTCATTCATATGGTTTATTGACGCTAAATTTACATCTTTCATATTCTGAAACATAATTGTATACAATTGAGATTCGTTATCACTATCTTCTATATAAATAACATTCTCTGCTGCATCATGTCTAATTTTTACACGTCTGGTTAAAACCGGATGATTGATATTGGGCAATGCTTTATCACAAATAAATCCATCAGCCACTATTAACTCTAAAGATTCCGATTCTCGCTCCATATCAATATAAACTTTATAAAGTTCAGTAAAAAACCGCCTTGTTTTTGCATAAATTTTTTGTTTTTCAGCCCATAAATTTCTTTGTAACATCCATTTATTATAAAGTTCAATGCGTTCTTTATTATCTTGAAAATATTCTACTTGTACATCATCACTTTTCTCTTTCTCCAGAAAATTTTTATTTTCTTTTTGTATTTTAATATATTCTTTTATACTGACATCGCTTTCAAAATTATCCCAGCCATCATTTAACCAAACTTTTATTTTATCGTCTGGTTTAGGACAATTTTGAAACTCCGGTTTATGAACTGATAATAAAACATTATCAATATTTTCCTCATCTTCAATCTCTACTCTATCTCTATAATAGATATGAATATTTTCAGAGTCACTTGGAATTGTAGATATTGGACGAAACCAATTATATTCAGATACATTTAAAATGACTTTTTGTCGCAATTTATTCATTTCTTCTATAAATTTAAAAAGAGAAATTACTTTATCTTGCTTACTAATAATATTATCTGTCAATTTTAAACACTCCCTATATTTATGGTTTTAACATTAATTTCTAAAAGCTTATAATCGTATTATCAATTTCTTTACTTCTCCAACAATACCCTTGCCTGTTTTTGTACAAACTGCTCCAGTAATTTCAAACGTTTATCTGGCAAATTGTAGCGTGGATGCTTTTTAAATTTAAAATCAAGCAAATGGCGCAACCCCTCGCGCAATTCCGGCGTAAGGGCTTTTTTAGCCGTGCCTGTAAAATCATCATAAGTGCATGGCATAAGCGTTCCAGCATAAGCCTCAAGCGCCGCAAAGTTTTCCAAATCATCACGCCCGGCATAATTAAAAAGCGCGTTACCGTGGTCAAACAGCGGTGCAGGTGCAGCTATTTTGTTGGTTTTATTATTTACCATAAAACCAAAGTTACCAAAGTGGCGGTCGGTGTTAAAAATTACAGCGTCAAACACCAGCATGGCGTTCAGCGCGTCAATGTATTCTTTAGCAAGGCTTTGGTAATATTCGCGCACGGTTTCCATACCGCCCGCCGTTACCATTCTGCCTATGGGCAAATAGGAATAATCCTTGCTTGTAAATAAATCACAAACGGAACAAAGTTCGCCTTTCCATTTTGAAAGATTATAGCTGACGGAATTAATACCCATTACTTCTGCAATCTGCGCTGCGTAATATTCGGAATACGGCTCACAGCCGGTATTGCTTGCGCCGCTTGTGCCGCCTTTATATAAACGAATTGTACCGTTTACCCTGCGCCAGCATTTTGGCAGCATACCGTTGGTAGTAAATTCCGGGCAAGAAACCAGAGATGTACGCACGCTGCTGCCATAACCGGTAAAGGCAATCAGTGCTAAAAGCTGACTGAAACGGTTATCATAAAGGTTATATTTTTCAAAAGTTCCGTTAAAGCCTTCTTCCACAACCCAATAACAATCGTTAAGCGAAAGCCCTTTGGAAACGCGAATGATGTTCATAGGGCGGTTAATATGCAGCCCGCATTTACTTAAAAAACTGTTTACATACGCGCGGTTTTTAGGTATGGTGCGCTGCTTAAGCCATTTAGCTATGCCGCTGCCGCTAAGTTCCATGCCCAGCGGCAAAAGATCGCGACACTCCTCATTAACCCATAAAATATTAATATCAGGCGCTGCCGTGTCTTCCGTAGCGCTAAAGCGCACTAATGTTGTATTAAAATGTTTTAATTCGTAGTTCATGGCAGCCTCCCGTTTAAACTAATTTTGTTAAGAATAGTATAACATATAACGAGCATAACGTTGTAAGATAACGATTATTTCGATAATATTTTATAAAAATAAAAGCCCTGCTGCATTAACAACAAGGCTTCTGACTGGCCGCGTACGGTAACAATCTATATCCATATGGTTATTATAAATCAAAAATAAATAAATTGTAAATACAAAGATTATGAGTAGAACGATAAAGCATAAAAAGCGCAGCCTTAAACTGCGCTTTTTATCAGATATTATACAATTTTTTCGCCATGGTATTCTTCGCCGCCGCCATCGGGAAGTTCGTTGTAACGGCGGGTCCACAGGTTTTCGTATTTAACGGCCTGTGCATGGGTTGCGTCGGTGTTTTCCGGCAGTTTTTTAATAACTTTGGCCGGTACGCCTGCTACCAGGGAGTACGGCGGAACAATGGTGTTTTTGGTTACAACCGCGCCGGCTGCCACGATGGAGCCTTTGCCGATAACAGCGCCGTCCAGTACGGTGGAGTGCATGCCGATAAGCACATGGTCTTCAACCGTGCAGGCGTGCAGAAGCGCGCAGTGGCCTACGGTTACATAGTCGCCCAGAATGCAGGCATGGCTGTCGGAAACGTGCAGCACGCTGTTATCCTGAACATTGGTATATCTGCCAACTTTAATTTCATTAACATCGCCGCGGATGGTTACGTTATACCATACGCTGCTGTATTCTTTCAGTTCTGCTTTGCCGATAACTACTGCGGTTTCGGCTACAAAAGCCTTCGGGTCAATTTTCGGCGAATTGCCTTCAAATTTTTTAATAAGCATTGTAAAATTCCCCCTTTTATGCTGCTTACAGCTCTATTGTATATTGTATACAAAATTTGTCAAGCTAAATCAGGGGTTTTGCCCCCTTAATTTTAAAGCTTTCACAAACTGTTCAGTTTTTAACAGTTTGCATGTTTAAATTTGCCAAGCCCTGCACATTCAGGCCTTCTGCGGCACGCCGCGCACTTTGGTTAAATAAGTGTAAACACCGGCGCATACCAAAATCACACCCGTTAAAACAAGTATCAGGCGCGTCGGCAAAAAGCCGCCTAAAAAGCCGCCTAAAAGCGGGCCAACCACGCCGCCGAACTGCTGCGCGCTGGTTACAAGCCCAAAGGCCTTGCCGCGCACGGAAGGGTCGGTAACTTCAACCAGGCGGGCGTTAATGTTAGGCACCGCACCTGCCAGGAACAGGCCGTAAATAAAGGTTACCGCCGCATACTGCCAGATGTTGTGCACAAAGAACTGGCACATATTTATTGCGCCCGCGCAGATAAACACCATAAACAGCGTTTTGGTATAACCGCGCTTCTGCCCGCGGCTGCCCCAGTACGGCCCGGCGATAATACCGGCAATGCCCGCCAGCGAGAAGATAATGCCTGCAGTTTTAACAACATCATCGTTAACAACGCCGCCCAACAGGTACGATACATACATGGTAATCAACGGCTGCACAATCATTACGCATACCTGCACCAAAAAGAACATGCTCATTACAAACAGCAGCCCTTTATTTTGCAGTGATGCCTTTAAATCCGCCCAGATATGAATAACTTTGCCTTCGCCCTTTTCGTGCTCCACGTCGCGCACAAAGGCAATAACCATAATGGTTGCAATAAACAGCGCGCCCGCCGCGATATAAAACGACATGCGCATGCCGAACCAGGCGCTTACATAACCGCCGAGCATCGGCCCGAGGATGCTGCCGGAGGCAACGGCCGTCTGCATAAGCCCCATGCCCCAGCCCATTTTAACGGCAGGCAGGGTTGAAGAAACCAGCGACAGCGATGCCGGCACAAAGCCGCTTACAAGGCCTGCCAAAAGGCGAACGCCAAAAAGCTGTTCCGGGCTCTGGCACATGCCCATTAAGGCATAGGTTACGGCAAGGCCGAACCCCGCACGTATTGCCATCAGGCGCTGGCCGATACGGTCGGCATGGGCACCCCAGTAAGGCGCCATAATGGCCGCCGTAAAAAAGGTAACGGAATAAATAAGGCCCGTCCACGAATTGACATCAGCCTGGGCTACGCCCAAATGCTGCAAAAGATATACCGGCAAAAACGGTACGCACATGGTATAACTTGCACAGGTAAAAAACACGCACACCCACAAAACATATAAATTAAGCTTCCAGTGCAGCTTTCCGCCGCCGCAGTCCTCAAAAATATTCATCCATATCATCTCCGCACGATAATATCCTATATTAACATTTTAACATATCCTAAATATTTAGTTGTGACATTTGTGTAAACTCCGCGTTTTAAACCGCTTATTGCGGCATAACCGCGGATATTGTATAATTAATTTATTACATTAATAAGGATGTGTGACCGTGAAAGGATTTAAAAAGCAGGAACTGGAAGAACAAGGTTTTATGGGCAGGCTGTTTGGCTCCAAGCCCCAGCAGAACGCCTTTGCTGAAATAAATAACTTTTTAACCGAAGCCCAAAGAGCGCAGGAACTGACAAAGGACGCAGCCGCCACCATTTTTAAAAAGTGGGGCTGCAAATTCAGCGACACCAACATGGACCAGCGCAGCGCCATTTACCGCAAGGTTGCCGACAACGCTTTTTCTACCGCGCAGAGCAAGGACGACCCCATTTTAAATGACCGCGCCCATATGGCGGAAATTTTGGAAATTCCCGAAAACCTGTGCCGCCTTGCCGATAACGGCGCTAAAAAATCCGCATATTTTTCGCGCTGCCGCGGACTTGTAACCGGCGAAGAAAACCTTACCATCGCCGCCATTAACGAACTGTTCGGCTATGATTACGAAGACGGCTTCGATTTCCGCAAGCAGGTTTTTAACGATTACTTTAACGGCGAGTTTGACCGCATTGCCGACGCCAAACGCTTTACGCCGGAGGACGAACAGCAGCTGCGTGATTTATGTGCCAAGCTGGATATTCCCTACGAATTTAAAGCCAATATCGACAACGCTTTAACCAAATACCGCTATTTGTGGAACGCCGAGAACGCGCCTTTGGGCAATGTTAAGGTAGATTTTCCGCTGGAGGACGGCGAAATTTGCCACGCAGCAGGGCAGGCCGCTTTGTGCGAAGTTAAAACAGTTGCCAAAGAGGACAACTACTATCAGCTGACGCGCAAACTGCGCATCGACGAAACCATCTCCTTTAAGGGCGAACATATCGAACATCCGCAGGTTATGGAAGAAACTGCCGTAATTATCGACGCCGGGTATTTATTCTTAACCAACAGCCGCATTATTTATTTAAGTAAAAAACTGGCCAAGCAAATCCGTTTGGACGATTTAAAAACAGCCGACCTTTCTACTAATATTATAGAAGCGCACCAGAATGACGGGCAGAGCCTTTCCTTTAAAATGCAGGATGACGCCGCCGAAGTTATGTTTGCCATTCTGCGCCGCATTTTAAAAGACAGGAACAAGAAATGAAAGATTTAATCCGTTTCGTCCGCAATCAGGACGCCGCACGCATTTTAGAAATTTACGCGCCGTATATTACAGATACCGTTATCTCGTTTGAATACGAAGTACCGACACCAGAGGATTTTTCCGCACGCGTTGAAGCCATCAGCAGCCGCTACCCGTACATTGTGTACGAACGCGAAGGCAAAGTTCTCGGCTACGCTTACGCTTCAGCCTATAACGAGCGCGTAGCGTATGATTACACGGTAGACTTGTCCGTTTATGTGGACGCTGCCTTTTGCGGGCAAAATATCGGCGAGTGCCTGTATGCCGCACTGCTTGATATTTTAAAAAAGCAGGGTTACTATAACGCCTACGCCTGCATAACGGCAATTAACCAAAACAGTTTAAACTTTCATAAGCGTATGGGCTTTGAGGATGCCGGTACGCACAAACTTGCCGGGTTTAAGCACGGCCGCTGGCTGGACGTATGCTGGTACAGCAAGCGCCTGAAGGCGGATACCGAAGCACCGCAGCCGTTAAAGCCAGTCAGTGCGTTCAGCAATAACGATTTATTGCAGCCGCACGAAACCTATAAAAAATAAACAGCTTAAAATTACATAAAAAACCCGGGAGTTGCAGCTCCCGGGTTTTTCTTTTGATGTGTGCCTAAGTGAACAACATCAATCCCATTTCGTGCTTTCATTATAGCACGGCTTAATTTAAAAAGCAAATAGATAGGGCCTGCAACAATACGGTTTTTGCCGTATTATTTTCAGCATCCTTTGCATTTATCAAGGTATTCGCCAACAATTTTCACGGCGCAGTAATCACCGCACATTGAACAGGCTTCGTCGTCGGCTTTGTTCTTTTTATCGCGGTAAGCCTGCGCTTTAACCGGGTCTATGGCAAGTTCAATCTGTTTTTTCCAGTCCAGGTTTTTGCGCGCTTTCGCCATTTCCAAATCCCACTCTACGGCTTTGGGCAAACCTTTGGCAACATCGGCCGCATGGCCTGCAATACGCGCTGCAATTACGCCTTCGCGCACGTCGTTAATATCGGGCAGGCCCAAATGCTCGGCAGGCGTTACATAGCACAAAAAGTCCGCACCGCTCATGGCTGCCAGCGTGCCGCCGATAGCGGAGGTAATATGGTCATACCCCGGCGCAACGTCCGTAACGAGAGGCCCCAGCACATAAAAAGGCGCACCGTGGCACACGCGTTTCTGCAGCTGCATGTTGGCAGCAATCTGGTTGTAAGGCACGTGTCCCGGCCCTTCCACCATTACCTGCACACCTTTGGCCCATGCGCGCTGCGTCAGTTCGCCAAGGTTCAAAAGCTCCTGCAATTGCGCGCGGTCGCTTGCGTCTGCCAGGCAGCCGGGGCGCAAACCGTCGCCCAAACTAATTGTAACATCATACTCGGCGCAGATGTCCAAAATTTCGTCATAGTATTCGTACAGCGGATTTTCTTTGCCGTTGTGCAGCATCCAGCCGGTAATAAAGCTGCCGCCGCGGCTTACCACGTCCATCACTCGCCCTTCGCCGGTCAGCATGTCAAGCACGTTTTTGTTAATGCCGCAGTGTATCGTCATAAAGTCCGCGCCGTCCGCCGCCTGCTGGCGGATAACTTCAAACAAATCTTCTTTGGTCATTTCCACAACGGCGCCGCGTTTTTTAATGGTTTCCACCGTTGCCTGGTAAATAGGCACCGTGCCCACCATAACCATGCTTGCGCCGATAATGGCTCTGCGCGAAGCGTCGATATTGTCGCCAGTCGATAAATCCATCACGCTGTCGGCGCCCGCTGCAATCGCTGCCGCCAGCTTTTCAAGCTCCGGCTCCGGGTCGGGATAGCTGCTGGATGTGCCGATATTTGCGTTGACCTTAACGCTCAGCCCCTGCCCCACACCGCGCGGGGTTACGTTTTTATGGTTTATATTAAGCGGTATGGCAATAGTGCCTTCGGCCACGCCCTTGCGGATAAATTCTTCCGTTACGCCTTCGTAGGCCGCCACCTGCTTCATTGCTTCGGTAATAATGCCTTTTCGGGCAAACTGCATTTGTGTTGCCAAAAAATCACTTCCTTTACTGTTAATATTTCTATTATACAGTAAATCGGCGCAATACTCTACCGTTTTATGTTAATTTTCAAAATTAGTTTATAAATTTATTTAATAATAATTTTTAATTTTTCACAGAAAAGTCAACTAAAGCTAACCATTATGTGTTATAATAAAGGCAGTTAAGAAAACAGGAGGCGATTACATGTCACGCTTTACTTTACCACGCGATATTTACTATGGGCCGGGCGCCCTTGATGAATTGAAGGTTTTGGCAGGCCACAAAAAAGCCATGATTTTCACCGGCGGCAGCTCCATGCGCCGCGGCGGCTTTTTGCAGAAAACCGAGGAGGTTTTGAAAGCTGCCGGACTGGAAACCGCTTTATTTGAAGGCATCGAGCCCGATCCTTCCATAGAAACAGTTATGAAAGGCGCACAGGCCATGCGCGAATTTGAGCCGGACGTTATCGTTGCTATCGGCGGCGGCTCCCCTATCGACGCAGCCAAAGCCATGTGGGTATTTTACGAACACCCCGATAAAACCTTCGAGGACATCAAAACACCGTTCACCATGCCCAAGCTGCGCAACAAGGCAATTTTCGTAGCCATCCCGTCCACCAGCGGCACCGCTTCGGAAGTAACTGCCTTTTCCGTTATTACCGATTACTCCAGCGGCATTAAATATCCGCTGGCCGATTTTGAAATTACCCCGGATATTGCCGTGCTTGATACCGATATACCGCTGACCATGCCGCCCAAGCTTACCGCACATACCGGCATGGACGCTTTAACCCACGCACTGGAAGCCTATGTTGCCACTGCGCGCAGCGATTTTTCGGACGCTCTGGCACTGAAAGCCATCGGCGATATTTTCGACAGCCTTCTTGACAGCTACCACGGCGACAAAGAAGCACGCGGCAAAATGCACATTGCCCAGTGCCTCGCAGGCATGGCGTTCAGCAACGCGCTTTTGGGCATTGCCCACAGCCTGGCGCACAAAACAGGGGCAGTATTCCACATTCCGCACGGCTGCTGCAACGCAATTCTTTTGCCGTCCGTTATCCAGTACAACTCCCGCGTATGCATGAACCGCTATGCAGCAGTTGCACGCTACCTCGGCCTGCCCGGCGGCACCGACAAGCAGCTTACCGATTCGCTTGTTAAAGCCATCTGCGCATTGAACAAGGAACTTGGCATTGAACAGACCTATCAGGCTAACGGTGTAAGCGAAGAACTGTTTAAAGAAAATGCAGAAGCAATAGCCCACAACGCTGTGCTTGACCCCTGCACCCTTGCCAACCCGCGCCCGATTGACGACGAAGCCATGCTTAAGGTTTTAACCTGCGCATACTACGGCAAACCCGTAACGTTCTGACTTGCAGGCTTATGCCTGATATTTAAACACTAACCGCTGCTTTTTACGGCAGCGGTTTTTTATTTTTTAAACCCCTTACACCCATATAAACGGATTTTGCGCCTTAAAAATTTACCTGCGCGCAAAATTTATTTTTTGCCGCTGCCGCAATTTTTTGCCTGATTTTTTTGCGCATGGTTAATTTTTGCCCTTGTTTTGCCGTTTATATGGGTGAGTTTCTTTTCTTTTCTCTTTTTTCCCTGTTTTTTCTCTTTATCTTTTCTTTGCCGTATTACGTTCTTACCTTGTTCCCAATAAACCGCAGGTTTATTATTATAATTATACCTTGTTCCCTAAGTACTAGCGTACGTAAGAATTAGTACCTAAAATGCCCGCGCAAAGCAGGCACTATCTCAAAGCAGAGATAGTGCCGCAAGCAGTAAACTCACCCCTTCATGCACAAAATAAAAAAAGAGAGCAGCACTGCCCTTACTGATAAAAAATGTATATTAATTAACTGTTTATATATATTTTATAACTATTGCCGTTAGTTCTTCACCGTGTAAACTATTATGCCCTCACAGCCTACATAACAGCAATTTACGCCGTTTTAGCAGCAAATTATGTTAAATTAGCAAGATTTCACATTTTTTTACGGCTTTCCGGTTGTTTTTTAAGGCGATTTGTGAGAAAATATAATAGTACTTGTGTAAAAGCGGACAGAATAAAGTTTTATCAGTTAGGAGTAGTTTATGCATGGAACCGTTAAAACGACAGCAGCGTAAAGTCGATAACGAATATACGATTATGTTCATTCCCCACCGCGGCAAAGAACCGAAAAGCTTCAGCTTCCGCGCAAGCCTGCTGAAAAAAATCGGCATTTTCTGCGGCATCCTGCTTCTGGCAGGCATTGGCATTGCAGCAAAATCTTCCATGGTTGTTTACCAGGCACACCAGGAACAAAACGAACTTATAGCTTACCGCAACGATAAAGCAGCGCAGGACCAGAAGCTGGCCGAACTGCAGAAAGAAAACGAAAAAATGCAGAAGGACATGGCTGAGCTTTCCGCACTGGAAAACGAAGTGCGCAAAGCACTTGGCAGCAATGTAAGCCAGCAGCCTTCCCGCGGCGGCATTGACCGCAGCCAGTACATGGGCAAAGGCGGCCCTTCCGCCCCGGCAGACATTAAAATGATTGATGTTACCGCAGCCCAGGCTAAAAACCTGCAGACAGAAATGCAGCAGAAAAAAGCAGTGCTCGGCGATTTGCTGGCACAGCTTCACGAACGCAATGCAAAGCTCGACGCTACTCCGGATATCTGGCCTACGGCCGGCGGTGAAATTACTTCCCGCTTCGGCGGCAGAGCCAACCCGTTCAGCGGCACCGGCTACGATTACCACCCCGGCATTGATATCGGCAATGACTACGGTGCGCCGGTTTACGCAGGCGCAACCGGTTATGTGGAATACGCAGGCTGGTACAGCGGTTACGGCCGTTATGTAAAAATCAGCCACGGCTACGGCTACGAAACCGCTTACGGGCATATGTCGTCCATTGAAGTTTCTTCCGGCCAGTATGTGGAAAAAGGCGACGTTATCGGTTATGTGGGCAGCAGCGGTTACAGCACCGGCCCGCACCTGCATTACGAAGTTATCATTAACGGTCAGGATTCCGACCCGCTTAAATTAATCAGATAGTTTTAAAGGAGCAAGACAATGTTTGGTTCTTCAAACAATAATAATGCAAAAACAAATTCTGCCCTACCTAAAGTGGCGGTAGATAATTTCGAAGCCTATATCGGCAAAAGCACGCAGATTACCGGCAATATTACCGCGCAGGGTTCTATCCGTATCGACGGCACCTTCAGCGGCATTGTGTTTTCGGAAAGCGATGTTGTTGTTGGTGAAACCGGCAATATTAAAGCCAATATTTTTGGCGCCAATGTAACGGTTGCAGGCAAAATTGAAGGCAACATTGTTGCCAAGGGTACGCTGGAAGTGCTTGCCAGCAGCGTTATTACCGGCGACGTGCGCTGTGAAAAGCTCACCGTTGAAACCGGCGCCGTACTGCGCGGCAACGTAGGCGGCCTTGAAGACGCAGCAGCACCGCAGCTTGAAGGCGCGGAAACAAAATAACTTTACTAAATTTCTTCAACAGCTCTCAATTTATTTGTGAGCTGTTTTTTTATATAAAAATTACAAGTAAAACACTTATCAAAAGTATGACAAAATGCACAATAAATTCCGGAAAAATCTTATAAGATTTTATAGTCAAATAATTTAATCAGCATTATTTTTTAATTTATAATGCACGCGAGGAAGTTTGTCAAAGAAAATAAAAAAACTGAAGCAATCCACAGTACGCCAACACGCTGTTTAAAACATAAAGTTTAATACGCAGATACCCAATTGTAGATTCAGCAATCTATAATAAGGGTATTTTTTATTCGTTAAATTTACATAATTTTTCTTTTGTTAACTTTAAAAATTCTTTTGCCAAATATGAAAGATTATCTTTATTCTTATAACCTATAATAATACCCATATTACTGATTTTATCCTTAATTATACAATTATGCGTTTCATCTCCTTTTTTTAGCCTGTTGATATGATATTCTGATAAAAATGTAATACCATAACCACAAGCAGCAAGTCTGTATGAAGCCTCTAAATTTTTAGTTTCCAATCTGATATATGGCTTGATTCCTGCATTTTTTAATATAATTCTTTCAATTTGTCCTGAATGTTGCCAGGCTCTATGCAAAATAAAAGGGGCATCTTTTAAATTTTTCATATCAACATAGTATTTTTTGTCAACAGATTTAATAAATTCAGCCCATGGAGAATTTTTTGCAATTACTAATAACATTTTTTCATAAGCTAAAATTTCATAATCAATATGTAATGAAAAGCTTGGTTCATTAATGATTACTAAATCACTAATTCCTTTTTCTACACAATCTACTAAATCTAAAGAAGATCCTTCGTTAAGACGTATTTCTGCTTCTGGAAAACGTCTGCTAAATTCAGGCAATATTTCTGTAAGTATATGACTTCCTCGCCCTATTGGTAATGCAAGTTTTAAAATTCCCCTTCCTGAATGCGCCGATTCATTCATATCATTTAAAAGTTTGTCACGTTCTAAAAGTAACTGTAATCCTTTTTCATAAAATACAGCTCCTTCGTGAGTAAGCATAACACTTTTTCCATCTACGCGCAGAATTTTCATTTTCAACCGTTTGTGCATATTTTTTATATATTGACTTAATGTAGGCTGAGTTATAAACAAAGATTGTGCTGCTTTAGTAAAAGATTTATTTTCAATAATTGCACGTACATACTCAATATCTTTAAACTCAAAATTACTCATAATTACACCTCTTATAATTAAAGTAAATATATATCATTCAAAATAATAGGTTAAGCCTATAATAATAATTATAAATGTCAATTTGAATATAAGCAACGCAGCATATAAAATATAATTAAGAAAGCATAAGTTTTCTTTCCTTCGGCCGCAGGGAACTATTTTTAACTTTTAGCTTTGTCGCTAATTTTCTCTGGGAGGGATTTTTATGCTATGGATCGGCTTAATAATTATTTTAATTACTGTTTACTGCTTAATGAAGCAGTACGAAACTCGGCTTGTTCTTTTTATTTCCGGTGTAGTAATGGCCATAATTTCCGGAAATATTATGGTTGCATTTGACGCTTTCAGCAAATCTATGAAAAATGCAAATCTTATCGAACCCATAATAGCTGCCATGGGGTTTGCTATGGTTTTGCAAATAACAAAATGTGACCAGCATTTAATTTACTTATTAGCAAAAAGCCTTAAAAATCTTGGACCATTACTGGTTCCTGGCGCAGTACTCGCTACAGCACTTGTAAATACTTCAATAACAAGCGCAGGAGGCTGTTCAGCTGCTGTCGGTGCCATTTTAATTCCAGTTCTTATTGGCGCAGGAGTACATCCTGCAATGGCAGCTGCCGCTGTTTTTGCAGGCACATACGGTTCACCTATGCTAAATCCAGGATTTGGGCAAATCGCCATTGTTGCTGACGTAGCACATTCGACACCAATTGATGTCATCAGTAACCATTATCATGTTGTTCTTATATTGGGTCTGATTACTGCAATTTCTTTAACTATAGTTGCTTTTGTAAAAGGTGAACATAAAGGTTATCATTCGGATACTCTTGATCATTTAAAAGATTTTAAAATTAATTATATTATGGCTATTGTTCCAATGCTGCCATTAATAATTTTAATTTTAGGCAGTACCGGAACAGTTCCACTTTTTAAAAAATTTGCAATTTCTCATGCCATGTTAATTGGCTGTGCTGCAGCTTTTCTTGCAACAAGAAAAAGCCCGGCAGAAATTTCAAAAGCATTCTTTAAAGGTGCCGGTGATGGTTTTGCAACAGTTTTCGGTATTATTACCATGGCATTGGTTTTTGTTTCCGGTGTACAATCTCTTGGTATTATTAATTGGATGATTCAAGAAATGATCAACACTCCTTCAATTGCAAAAATAAGTGCAACCGTAGGACCATTTCTTTTAGGAGTAATCAGCGGCAGCGGTGAAGCAGCAAGCATTGCTTTTAACCAATCAGTCACAATTCATGCCGATACTTTGGGACTTAACGCACTTAATCTTGGCAGTCTTGCTGCAATAAGCGGCGCGTTAGGACGTACTATGTCCCCGATTGCAGGTTGTGCAATTATTTGCGCAGGTTTTGCAAAAGTTAATCCGCTGGAACTTGTCAAGAGAACTGCTTTAGGTGCAATTATCTGCGTAATTATTACAATGCTTCTCTTGATGTACATTTAACGGAGTGATAATTATGGCCATTTTATTAAAGGAAATAGGAAGCTTTTATATTGGAGGACATCAAATAACAATATCCGGAAAACCTGTTTATAAAAGGCAGTTCGTTAAAGGTGGACCGATACGGGAAGTTGACCCTAATGGAGATTTTGAAACAGGACAAATGTATGTCCAATATTTCAAACTTGAAACTCCACATCAGAAATATCCCGTTCTTTTAATGCACGGAGGAGGTGTCTGCGGTTCTATTTGGGAAGAAAGCCTGACTGAAAACGAAAGCTGGCTGCAACTGTTTTTAAAACATGGCTTTAACACTTATGTTGTTGATGCAATGGAACGCGGACGCAGTGGATTTTCGCAATATCCTGATATTTATACTTCAGAGCCTATTTTCCGCAGCAAAAACGAAGCTTGGACTAATTTCCGTATCGGAAGCATTTACAATTCTGATCCACTTAAAAGAATTGCTTTCAGCGATACACAATTTCCCGCAGAGCGTTTTGATGATTTTATGAAAATGAACGTGCCACGCTGGACTACAAATAATACAGCTATAACTAATGCCTATAGTGCATTACTGCAAAAAATGGAAGACTGTATTCTTATAATACATAGCCAGGCAAGCGAATTTGCAGGAATACTTTTGAACAAATTCAGCCATAAAATCAAAGCTGCCGTAATTATTGAAGGTTCAAGTGCACCTTCTGACGAAAATCTATGTTGCACTATACCTACACTTTATATCTGGGGCAGTCATATTGAAGAAGGTAGTAACTGGGAAATTTACCGTGCAAACATGCGCCATTATTATGAAAAACAACTTTCCTATAATGCTCCGGTAACATGGTTAAATCTGCCAGAAACAGGAATAAATGGTAATAGCCATTTCATGATGATTGATAAAAACAGCACCGATATTTTTAATATTATTTATGAATGGTTACAAAAAATAAATTAACGGAAACGGAGTATAAAAATGAAAAAAATTAAAATGCTAACTCCTCTTGTTGAAATGGACGGCGACGAAATGACCCGTATTTTATGGCAGCAAATAAAGGATGAAGTGCTTACTCCTTTTATAGATTTAAAAACAGAATATTATGATTTAAGCCTGCAAAACCGTGAAGCCACATCTGACCAAGTGACAGTTGATGCGGCTCTTGCCAATAAAAAATACGGTGTTTCTGTAAAATGTGCTACCATTACAGCAAATGAACAACGAGTAAAAGAATATAATCTTTCTAAAATGTGGGCGAGTCCAAACGCTACCATACGAGCTATTTTAGATGGTACTGTTTTCAGAAAACCTATTGTAGTAAATGGCATTTTACCTGCAGTAAAATCTTGGCGTTTTCCAATAACTGTTGCCCGCCACGCTTATGGCGATGTTTACAAAGCTACAGAATATAGAGTTCCTTGTTCTGGTAAAGCACAACTAGTTTTTACAGGTATTGACGGTACTAAATGGAGTGAAACCATCTTTGATTTTGACAGTGCCGGTGTTTTACAAGCTCAATATAATAAAGATTCTTCTATTAAATCATTTGCACATTGTTGTTTTGAATATGCCCTCGAAACTCATCAAGATATATGGTTTGCCAGCAAAGATACTATTTCTAAAATATATGACCAAACATTTAAAAATATCTTTCAGGAGATTTTCGACACAGAATATAAAGAACGTTTCGAAAAAGCAGGAATTGAATACTTCTATACACTTATTGACGATGCTGTTGCCCGCGTTATACGTTCTAAAGGCGGTTTTATATGGGCTTGCAAAAATTATGATGGTGATGTAATGAGCGATATGGTTTCTACTGCTTTTGGTTCGTTAGCAATGATGACATCAGTATTAGTATCACCTGATGGAATTTATGAATACGAAGCAGCACACGGGACCGTCACTCAACACTACTACCGTTTCCTTCGCGGCGAAGAAACTTCTACCAATCCAATGGCAACACTTTTTGCATGGACAGGAGCATTAAAAAAGAGAGGAGAACTTGACAACTTACCTGATTTATATAAATTTGCCGAAATTCTTGAAACTACAGCTATTGCAACGATTGAAAAAGGAATTATGACAGGAGATTTAATTTCTATGTGGGAAAGCAATACGCCTACAACCAAAGTTTCTTCGTTAGATTTTTTAAAAACAATACGTTCTAAGTTAGAAAACATCTATGCCTAACTTCACCCGCCCGGCATTTACAGCCGGGCTTTTTTATTGCCCGCGCTTATTTATAAGTTATGCTTATTAATTAAATAAGTTCAGTTTATTTATAATCCTGCCTTATTAAACAGGCGGCTTGCATTTTGTAAACTGCGTTACAGATTTGCCGCGTTTTATTTTAAATTTTATTTTTTGCCGTTATTTTGTTGACAAGCCCCCCAAACCTGCTATAATAGCCCTATAAATTAATAACAGCAACACGATGATGGAGAAAAAGCAGCAACAATGTTTTCAGAAAGCCGCCGGAAGATGCGAGGCGGCAGCAGCGTGCAGCAAGTTCCGCTCCGGAGATGCGGGTGACGAATCCGCCGGGCAGCGCCCGATACAGCGTTACTAAAGATGGCCGTAAGGCAATTTGGGTGGCAACGCGGGTAACTCTCGTCCCATGTGGGATGGGGGTTTTATTTTTTACCAGCACTTTGCCGTTTGCCTGCGCGCTGAATTTGGGTGGCACCACGAGAAAGAGAAGCTCGTCCCAAGGACGGCTTCTCTATTTTTATTTTGGAGGGATATTATGGACAGAGTTTACAATTTTAACGCCGGGCCTTCGGCCATGCCGCTGGAAGTTTTGCAGGAAGCCCGGGCAGAATTTTTAAACTATAAAAACACCGGCATGAGCATTATTGAAATGAGCCACCGCAGCCCGGAATACGCCGCCATGCACGCAGAAACCAAAGCTCTTTTGCGCCAGCTGATGGAAATTCCCGAGGATTACGAAATTTTATTTATACAGGGCGGCGGCAGCTTACAGTTTTTAATGACGGCGGCCAACTTTTTTACCAACAAGCGTGCTGCCTATGCAAACACCGGCGTATGGGCCAAAAAAGCCATGGCAGAAGGCAAACGCTTTGGCGAAACCTACGAAGCCTGCACAAGCGCAGATAAAAACCACAGCTACATTCCACAAAGGCTGGAGCTTAAACCGTATACCTCATACCTGCACATAACCGCCAACAACACCATTTACGGTACGCAGTGGCAGGACTTCCCCGAAGTCAGCGTTCCGGTTATCTGCGATATGTCGAGCGACATCCTCTCCCGCCCGGTAGATGTAAAAAAGTTCAGCCTTATCTACGCCGGGGCGCAGAAAAACCTCGGCCCTGCCGGAGTGGTAATTGTAATTGTTAAAAAGGCGTTTTTAGAAACCGCCCGTGCGGATTTGCCGCCGATGCTGAGCTACCAAAACTATGCGGATAACGATTCACTGTACAACACGCCGCCGGTATTTGCCATTTACATGATTAACAAAACCCTGCACTGGATTAAAGCGCAGGGCGGCGTAAAGGCTATTGCCGCACGCAACCGCGAAAAGGCGCAGCTTATTTATGACGTTATCGACAACAGCCGTGGTTTTTACCGCGGCCATGCCGAAAAAAACAGCCGCAGCCTGATGAACATTACCTTTAACCTGCCCACGCAGGAACTGGAAAAAGACTTTATCGCCGAAGGCAAAAAGCGCGGGTTCATAGGCATAGGCGGGCACCGCCTTGTAGGCGGCTGCCGCGTATCGGCCTACAACGCCGTAACGCCCGAGGCCTGCCGCGCCCTTGCGGATTTTATGAAAGAATACCAGGCAAAACACGAATAAACGGAGGAATGAATGATGAGAATACTTGTAAGCGATGACGTAAGCGAAAAAGGCGTGGCCCTGCTGCGCGAACATTTTGATGTAGACGTAAAAACCAATATGCCGACGGAAGAACTTCTGGCGTGCATCGGCGAATATGACGGGCTTGTAACCCGCAGCCAGACGCAGGTTACCAAAGAAGTTATCGACGCCGCCAAAAACTTAAAGGTTATCGGCCGCGCGGGCGTCGGCGTTGATAATATCGACATTCCCGCAGCGACTGCACGCGGCATTGTAGTGCTTAACGCGCCGGAAGGCAACACCATTGCCGCCACGGAACACACCGTTGCCATGATGATGGCCATGACGCGCCACATTCCGCAGGCGCACGCTTCCATTCAGGCCGGCAAATGGGACAGAAAGAGCTTTGACGGCATTCAGGTACAGGGCAAAACGCTCGGTATTATCGGCGTTGGGCGTATAGGCAGCCGCGTTGCCCTGCGTATGCAGGCCATGGAAATGACCACCATCGGCTACGACCCGTATATTACCGAAGAACGCGCGCAGCAGGTTGGCGTGGAGCTCGTTCCGTTTGAAGAACTGCTGGCTAAATCCGACTATATCACCATTCACACCCCGCTGACGAAAGAAACGCACAACATTATAAACGCCGAAGCCATTGCCAAAATGAAAGACGGCGTGCGCATTGTAAACTGTGCCCGCGGCGGCTGCGTGGATACCGAAGCACTTGCCGCAGCCTTAAAAAGCGGCAAAGTAGCCGGAGCCGCCATTGACGTATACCCCGAAGAACCGCTGACGCCGGAAAATAACCCCTTCATCGGCATGCCGCAGGTTGTGCAGACCCCGCACCTTGGTGCCAGCACCATTGAAGCGCAGATTGGCGTTGCCGTGGACGTTGCTTACGGCGTTATCGACGCGCTGGAAGGCCGCCCCGTTATGACCGCCGTTAACATGGCGCCCATCCCCAAAAGCGTTGCCAGCGTTATCGCGCCGTACTTTAAACTGGCAGAACGCCTCGGCACCATCGGTATTTATCTGGCCGAAGGGCCGATTAAAGCCGTTGAAATTGAATACACCGGCGAACTGGCCGCAACGGAAACGCAGGCGCTGACCACCGCCTTTTTAAAAGGCCTTTTAAACCCAATTCTGCAGGACAGCGTTAACTTTGTAAATGCGCCGGGCATTGCCAAAAAACGCCACTTGCAGGTGCGCGACGTAAAATCGCACCGCACCGGTTACTTCAGCACCGCCATTAATGTAAAAATTGCCACCGAAAAAGGCGAGCACACGCTGACCGGTACCCTGTTTGCAGGCAAAGAAGCAAAAATTGTGCAGATTGACCGCTTCCGTCTGGACTTCAAGCCTGAAGGCTACCTGCTGCTTGCACCGCACCTTGACAAGCCCAACATGATTGGGCAGATTGCCACCGTGCTCGGCAGTGCAGGCATCAACATCAACGGCATGCAGGTAGGCAGCACCGCCATTGAAGGCACCAACTTAATGGCCATTGCCACCAGCGGCGACATTCCTAACGATATTATGCTGAAGCTGCGCGGCATAGAAGGCATTATCGACGTGAAACTTATAAACTGCGAGGGATAATATGGTACGCATTATTTTAATACGCCACGGCGAAACCAACTGGAATTTACAGGGACGCTACCAGGGGCAGGAAGACACCCGCCTGAGCGAAAAAGGCTTTGCACAGGCAGGGCTTTTGGCGCAAGGGTTAAAAAACGTACATCTTGATTTATGTATTTCAAGCCCTTTAAAACGCTCGTTTTTAACCTGCAAAGCCTGCGCCGATTTACACCATTTGCCGGTACACAGCGACAAGCGCCTTACGGAAATTAACCACGGTGCGTGGGAAGGCGAACTGGCCTGTGAAATACAGGCACATTACCCCGAAGAATTTAAAAAGTGGCATACTGAGCCGCACAAAGTGCAGATGCCGGGCGGTGAAAATCTGGAAGACGTACGCAGACGCGCCCGCGCCGCTTTTGACGAATATGCAGAAAAATACGAAGGCAAAACAATTCTTGTTGCCGCGCACGACGCCGTCAACAAAGCCATTATCTGCGACTTGCTGGGGCTTGATATGAGCCACTTCTGGCACATCAAGCAGGATAACGCCTGCATTAACGTGCTGGAATATAACGAAGGCGTATGGCGCGCCGTACTTTTAAACAGCACCACGCATTTAGGCTACCTTTTCAGCGGCGTAGAACAGGCAGGATTGTAAGGAATAAAAAAACCGGGAGTTGCAGCTCCCGGTTTTTTGTTTGAGGTGTTTAATTGAATAAACCCCATATCGCTTTTGTAACTAAAGCATACCACTCTTTCACTGCACCGTCAAGCAAAAAGAATTTAAAAACTAAAATCGCGCTGCGGCGCAGATATGCTTTGTTTTAACACAGCAAAATTTGTGTTATAATATAAATTAGTTATATCTCCGCCAGGGCGGATTTTACGATATTATTTGATTGTGAGGTAAGAAAATGCAGAAAATTATTTTAACGGGCGACCGCCCGACCGGCAGGCTCCACGTTGGGCATTACGCCGGTTCTTTAAAAGAACGTGTGGAACTGCAAAACTCCGGCCAGTTTGACAAGGTATTTATTATGATTGCCGATGCTCAGGCGCTGACCGATAACGCCGAGCACCCAGAAAAAGTGCGCGAGAACGTGCTGGAAGTTGCGCTGGATTACCTTGCCTGCGGCATCGACCCGGAAAAATCCACCATTTTCATTCAGTCTGCCGTACCGCAGCTTACAGAGCTCACCGCATATTATATGAACCTTGTAACCGTATCGCGCGTGCAGCGCAACCCGACCGTTAAAACCGAAATTAAAATGCGTAATTTCGAAGCCAGCATTCCCGTAGGCTTTTTTGTATACCCCATCAGCCAGGCGGCCGATATTACCGCCTTCCGCGCAACGGCAGTGCCTGTTGGCGAAGACCAGCTGCCAATGCTGGAACAGTGCAAGGAAATTGTTAACAAGTTTAACAGCGTTTACGGCGAAACATTAACCGAACCGGAAATCATCCTTCCGAGCAACAAAGCCTGCCTGCGCCTGCCCGGCATTGACGGCAAGGCCAAAATGAGCAAATCGCTGGGCAACTGCATTTACCTCAGCGACGAAGCGGATGTTATTAAAAAGAAAATTATGTCGATGTTTACCGACCCGAACCATGTGCGCGTGGAAGACCCCGGCAAGGTTGAAGGCAACCCGGTATTTATCTATCTGGACGCTTTCTCCCGCCCCGAACATTTTGCGGAATTTCTGCCGGAATACACAAGCCTTGACGAACTGAAAGCGCATTACCAGCGCGGCGGCCTAGGCGACGTAAAAGTTAAAAAATTCCTCAACAATGTAATGCAGGCCGAGCTTGCCCCCATCCGCGAACGCCGCCATATGTGGGAACAGCGCCTTGACGAAGTAAAAATGATTTTAAAACAAGGCAGTGAAACCGCACGCGCAGCGGCAGCCGAAACCCTGCACGATGTACGCGCCGCCATGCAGATTAACTACTTTGAAAACTGGCATATCTGATGGCTGCTGCAAGAAGTGAAATTATCAGCCTGCTGAACGCGGCAGGCATTGCCTTTGAAGTTACTGAACACCAGCCCATTTACACCGTTGAAGAAGGCGAAGCCTTAAAGCTGCCGCACCCGGAAGCGATTGCCCGCACCCTGTTTTTGTGCGACGACAAACACCAAAACTTTTGGCTGGTAACTTTGCCGAAGGACAAAAAGCTGGATTTAAAGGCTCTGCGCGCACAGCTCGGCAGCCGCCGCTTAACCTTCGCTGCCGCGGAAGAACTGGACGCCATGTTGAACCTGCCGCCCGGTTCCGTTACGCCGCTCGGCGCATTAAACGACGCAGAAGGGCGCGTGCCGGTTATTATTGACGCGGCCTTTAAAGAAAGCCTTATCGGCGTGCCGCTTTTAACAAACACCGCCACCATCTGGCTTAACGGCGCAGATTTGGCGCTTATGCTTACGCAGCAGGGGCATAAGGTAAACTGGCTGGTACTTTAAAAACAAAATACAGGGCAGCAAAGTCTGCCAAGGCATAAAAAAATCCGCCCGTAAAGGCGGATTTTTTGTTTTATATGTTATTACAGGGTTTTGCCGTAAGCGTCGGCATCCAAAATGGCCTGTTTGAATTTTTCGCGTGTCATTTCGTACGGAGTCTTTTTCCATTCGAGAATTGCCGGTGCGCGGTCAAGGATTTTTTCAAGACCGGCTTCGTCAACTTCCAGTTCTTTTAAGGTTACAGGCAGGCCCAGTTCCTTATTGAATTTTGCAATCTTGTCGCGCAGTTCAAACTGCTTGTCGCAGGTTAAAAGCACAATTACACCGAAGGAAACCACTTCGCCGTGCATATGGCGTTCTGCGCAGGCAAGGCCGGTGTAAGCGTTGTAGAAGCAGTGACCGAGCGAAGAATTATAATAGTAATCGTTTTCGGTAGTGGTAAGGTTGGAAACAATGCCGGTGCTCATGATGATGTCCAGAGCAACTTCCTGAATTGCTTCGGAAACAACATTGTTTTTGCAGTCTTCCAAAGCCTGTTTGCCGTATTCAAACAGCGGTTTTGTGCAGGCACCTGCCAGAGCGCGGCCCAGCAGCGGGGTGTTTAAAAGTTTTTTGCCTTCGGTGGCAATCAAAACCTCGCATTCTTTGCTGAGTGCGTCGCCAATGCCGGCCCACAAAAGTTTTTCCGGTGCTTCGGCAATAATCTTGGTATTGATAAAAGTATGTTCTGCACAGTGTTTCGGATAATAGTAACCGGCGAGGCTGCCATCCTGTTTATACATAACGCAGATAGCGGTGCAGGCAGCGCAGTTGGAAGCAATGGTCGGGAAAGTGAAAACGGGTTTGCCCATTTTGTCCGCCATGGTTTTGCAGCAGTCAACAGCACGGCCGCCGCCAACGGCAAATACCATATCGGCTTCCTGAACTTCTTTGGTATTCATCAGCATATCAACATTTTCATAGGTAGAGTTGCCGCCGTACCAAAGCACAGCCGTAACATCAAGGTGCCCTTTTACAGCTGCAAGAATTGCATCCTGGGCTTTGCTCAGCGCGGTTTTGCCGCCGATAATAACAACCTTTTTGCCATATCTTGCCGTTACGGACGGAATTGCTTCGTAGCAGTCCGGCCCAACGCTGTAATTAGGTAAATAAACACTGTATGTAGTACTCACTTCAAACAACACCTTTCATCAATTATCAAATATTATGATACTAATTATAAACATTTCCGGCTAATTCGTCAACACAGTGTAACATTATAATATATTTTTCTGTTAAAATTACTGTAAAAAACTTACAATAGTAAACCACAGCGGCGGCACCAAAAGCGACGGCAGCATATTTAAGGTTTTGCAGTCACGCAGCTGCAAAATGCCAACACCGCTGCTCAGCAGGAAAATGCCGCCCAAAAGCGATATTTCCGTCATCATGCCCGGCGTTAAATACGGCGCAATAACACCGGCAAACAGATAAATACTGCCCTGCCAGCAAAACAGCACCGCCGCCGCAATGGCAATGCCGAAGCCGTAAGTAGAGGCAAAAATCATGGAAGATACCAAATCAAGCGTTGCATTGGTAAAAAGGTAAGTATTGTTGCCGTTAAGGCGGCTTTCGATAGGCCCTAAAATGGAAAGCGTACCGATGCAGAACAGAAGTATCGCCGTAGAAAGCCCTTCCGCCAGCTTGCCGCCGCCCTTGCAGTGCGCAAGCAGCGCGTTAAAACGCCCGCAAATATCAAGCCGCGTGCCGATAATGGTGCCAATGGCAAGGCTTGCAATAAAAAGCACCGGGTATTCGCTGTTGGGCAGGTTATGCACAACGGCGTTGGCGCCAAGCCCAACCGTTGCCAGCCCCAAAGCATCAAACAGCGCTGTTTTATATTTTTCGCTGATGCCGCGGCTTAAAAAGCTGCCCACAAAGCTGCCTGTTAAAATAGTGCAGGTATTTACAATCGTTCCTAACATAAACCATCTGCTCCCTCAATAAAAAATAACGGATATTTTTATTATAAAACTATCGCGTAAAAATGTAAAACGGGCATAAAAAAACATCCTGCCAAAGCAGGACGTTGAATGCTGGTGCGGATGACAGGAGTCGAACCTGCACGCCGAAGGCGCCAGATCCTAAGTCTGGTGCGTCTGCCAATTCCGCCACATCCGCATTTAAATTGACTTTATTATTATATATTAAGCGGCTCAATTTTTCAACATTTAAATTTTACATAAGTCTGATAGATAAAATAGAATCTGTTCTATATAATAAAATTAAAGTAATTAACTTAAAATCTATGTTACCTATTATGACAGTAAACCCGCGGAGGCAATTATGGAAGAAAAAACTACCTCCTTTAAAAAGAACGCCAACGGCAGTTACAGTAAAAAAGGCGTTGTACGCCAGACGCCCAAAGACGGCTTTGTGGAGCATGACGGGCCGGGCGGCTTGGAATACCGCAAAGGGCACGGCGTCTGGTGGACTTATGAAACAGACGACCCTAAAGTTACACGCCCGTTTTTATATATTTTTTTCGCTCTTTTTATGGGCCTTTGGAATTGGATTTTTTATAGCTGTTCACAGGGTATGGACCCTTCGGGGCGTATGTATGTGGCAACTGTTGGTTTGGGCATAAACTGCTTTTGCCTTTATGTTTTTTTCGGCTGCCTGCGCGATATACGCAAGCGTGAAAAACAGCAGCAGGAAGCCCTGCAAAAAGAAAGAGAAGCAAAGCGCCGGACGGAAGGCTAAAATAAAATACAGCAGAAAGAAACGCCGTGACACAAGCCGCGGCGTTATTATTTTTACCAGTTATTCTCCCCACGTTGCTCCCAATACACTCTGATTGGTTGCTCCAACAGAAAACACAAAAACGCTGCACCTGCATTGGTACAGCGTTTAACAGATAAAAAAATGGTGATCCACCCGCGACTCGAACGCGGGACACCCTGATTAAAAGTCAGGTGCTCTACCGACTGAGCTAGTGGATCACGTTATTTGGCTGGGGCGGCTGGACTCGAACCAACGCATGCGGGAGTCAAAGTCCCGTGCCTTACCGACTTGGCTACGCCCCAAAAATATGGGGTGACTGGAGGGATTCGAACCCTCGCGTAACGGAGCCACAATCCGCCGTGTTAACCGCTTCACCACAGCCACCATTTTACCAAGATACGCTTGGCGACGAATGTAATTCTATCATAGCAGACAGGTTCTGTCAATATTTTTTGTAAAAATTTTTAATATAAAATGTCATTAATTTTACAAAACCGCTTTTTGCGGCTATTCGCGTTCAAACCACGCTTTGGCCCACGCCAGCGCCGTAGGCGTTTGCGCCAGGCCCCCGCCCGCAGTTTCGCGCAGTGCGCAGGGCATGGAATCGCCCACCCATTTCATGGCGTCAATGGCTTCGTCCGCCGGAATAAAGCTGCCGATGCCTGCCAGTGCCATTTCTGCCGCCAAAAGCGCCTGCACTGCCGCACCGCCGTTGCGTTTTATGCAGGGCACTTCCACAAGCCCTGCCACAGGGTCGCACACCAGCCCCAGCATGTTTTTAAAAACAATGCTTACGGCAGTACCTGCCTGCGCAGGAGTGCCGCCCAAAGCGTCAACAGCCGCGCCTGCCGCCATGGCCGCCGCACTGCCGCATTCTGCCTGACAGCCGCCAACCGCACCCGCAAGCGAGGCACGGGCTGCAATTACAAGCCCGATTTGCCCTGCCACAACAAGCGCGCGTGCCAGCTGTTCTTCCGTTAAATTACAGTGCTTTTTTAAAGCCAGCAGCACGCCGGGAAGCACGCCTGCCGCACCGGCCGTGGGAGCCGCCACAATTCTGCCCATGGCAGCGTTGCATTCGCTTACGGCAAGGGCATAAGTTACGGCGTCCGTTGCAAGAGCGCCCAAAAGTTTATTAAAGCCGGGCTGCGCTGCCGCGTTTTGCAGTTTAAGCGCACTGCCGCCGGTTAAGCCGCTGTGTGAGCGCACGCCTGTCAGCCCGTAAGCTGCGGCTTCTTCCATTACTTTCAGCATCTGCGCCATTTTGGCAAGCAGTTCTTCCTCCGTAATTTCCAGTTCAGCAGCGCTCTGCGGCAGCAAATAAGCGTTCAGGCTCAGTTTTGCCGCTTCTGCTTCTTCTATTAATGCGTTTAATGAAATTTTGTCGTTTGCCATCTTTCACCTCAAAGCACGCTGTCTACAAAGCGCACCGTGTCAATAGGCGGCAGCGCCGCCAGCAGCTGCACTATCGCAGGCTGCACTTTCTGGTCACACTCAAGCACCATGGTTGCCAGCCCGCCTTTATTTTTGCGGAACACGCGCATGGTTGCGATATTTACGGACGCACTTGCCAGCGTGCTGCTTACAAGCGCAATCACGCCGGGCTTGTCGGTATGCGATACCAACAGCGCAGGCAGCTTGCCGTCCAATTCAACCTCCGCGCCGTCAATAGCAGATACCTTAACCTGCCCGCCGCCGATGGAGGAGCCGATAACCTCGCAGCTTTTGCCGTCTTTTGCAGTCAGCGTAAAGCGCGCTGTATTGGGGTGGGTTAAATCACCAAGGTTTACTTTGGCAAAATTATATTCCAGCCCTGCTTCCGCGGCATATTTACGCGCCTGCGGAATACGCGCGTCATCAGGCAGCCAGCCCATAAGCCCGGCCAAAAGCGCCACATCCGTGCCGTGCCCGCGGTAGGTATGCGCAAAGCTGCCGTGCAAATCAATCTGTGCTTTAACGGGCGGCGCACCCAAAATGCCGGCAGCCAGAAGCCCCAGCCTTACCGCGCCCGCCGTATGCGAACTTGAAGGGCCAATCATTACAGGCCCGATAATATCTATAATATTCATACTGCTCCTTTATTCTTCACTTGCCAGTGAGCGGTGCCCCAACGCCACGCACAATTCGTCAAGGTTCAGCACGCCCACCGCCATATATATGGCAACGCACAAATGCTCGCCGCTGCGGGCAATGCCAATTTTGCCGCCCACGTTAAAGCCGGCCGCCTTTGTTACAAGCTGCTCCAAAGCAGCGTGGGCAGCGCCTGCAACAGCGCCCGCGCCGACGTGGGTTTCCGTAACAATGCCCTGACGCTGCGCCGCAACAACGGCACGCTCTACAATTTTAACAACACTCGGCATAAATTCGCCGCCAAAATCTACCGCTGTACTGCGGATGCCCTTTGCCGCCAGCTGCTCTTTAATGCGCTGCTCCTCCGCACGGTTTTCGGTAACGGCAATGCGCAGTGCCGCACGCCCTATTTCAATGCTCGTCAGCTTCTGTTCTGCCATGGTCAGTCTTCCTCCACCATTTCCGGTTTTTTAATAGGTGTTTTGTCTAACACGGCTACAATAAGGAACACAATAATGCACAGCAGCCATTCAAAATAAATTACATGCTGCAAAACATGCAGTGCCGGTACAAATTCCCATACCACAAGGCCCAAAAGCCCTGCCAGAGTAGTCCAGAACGCGCTGCTGCGGCGGCACAAACCGGGCGCAAACACCGTAAACAAAAATACGCAGGTCAGCGCCGTCGTCATCGAAAGCCCAGCGACCATGGTTTTTAAAATGCCGGCAGCGTTAAACGCAAACCACAGGGTAATAATGCCAACCGCCAAAATCGTCAGGCGGTTAATTTTAACAAAGCGGTCGTCCGTTACGGACGGATTAATAAAGCGTTTGTAAATATCCTGGCTGAACAGCGTACCTGCGCCCAGAAGAATTGTGCAGGCGGTAGATACGTCCGCTGCCCACAGCGCCGCAAGCGTTGTGCCGGAGGCAATCGGGTCAAGCGCCATAACAACTTTAGGCAGTGCCAGAGTTGCCGAAATTTCCGGGAACTGCACCTTGCCGATAATGCCTAAAAGCGCGCACAAAAAGCCTACCGGGAAAATTAAAAGCCCGCCAAGAATAAAGCCGTTGCGCGCGGTTTTGGCGTCACGCGCGCCGCAGGCAATCTGCACAGGGCCCTGCGCCGTAATGGCCTGCGTAATCATAACAATAAACCAGCCGATAATAACGGCCAGCGGAATGCCTGCAAACGGGTCAAACCAGTCAAGTCCGGCCGGAAGCTGCGCCGCAATGGCATCAAGCCCGCCGCTGTGGTCTACCGCTGCCACGCAGGAATATAAAATGCCCGCGTAAATCAAAACAACGCTGACGATATTGGACAAACCGCTCGACCACAAACCGCCGATGAGCGTAATGCCGATAAATACCACCGCGCTTACAATCATGCCGCCGCGGAACGAGAAATATTCGGGCAGAAGCGAAGCCAGAATCGCGCCGCCGGCGAGATACTGAAGCGCCGTAATAACGGACATGATAATTACAAGCCCAACCGCGCTGATAACGCGGCCTTTGGTATCGTAATATTTTTCAAAAAATTCCGGAATGGTGGAAACCTTCATGGCACGCAGCTTGCCCGCCGCCACAAGGCCCATAATAATGGCGCCCGCACTCCACGCCGCGTTGTACCAGCCTGCCGCCATGCCAACTTTGTAAGCGTTTTCGGCAACGCCTACGGTAGAAGCCGCACCAACGGCAAGCCCCGTAATATTAACGGCAATCAGCACCGGGCCAAGTTTGCGCCCTGCAAAAAGATACTCCGCAGAGCCTTTATCCGCCCTGCTTTTAACGTAAAAACTTATTGCGAACAAAAGCGCAATATACACAACAACAATAATCAACTGAACATTCATCCTGCTGCACTACCTTTCTTCACAAAAAATCCGCTCTAAGCTACAATACTACCCTCCTACTTTTAAAATTAGTTATATTATATCAACAATTTTTATTAAAGAAAAGTAAAAACTCTGCCCCTACAGTTTAAAATTTTGTAAAAAATTTAACTAAAATGCGCCTTTAACAAGGATTTTGCGCTTTTGTGCCGAATATTTAAAAGATTGCAGAGTGAATTAAATTTACAGCCCCGCGCTGCGGCTTTAATTCACATTGCAAACGGAAGGAGGGACCGCCAATGTACAGAATTATGAAAAGCACCAATAACGGCATGGACGAACTGGAACTGGACAGCCTGGAAAAAGGCTGCTGGATAGACATCGTCAGTCCCTCACCCGAAGAACTGCACGAAGTGGCGGACGCCACCGGTATTCAGATGGACTTTTTAAGCGCCGCGCTTGACGATGAAGAAAAATCCCGTATCGAAACCGAAGACGACCAGATACTGACCCTTATCGACATCCCTGTCCTGCGCAGCAACAAGGATTACGACACCCTGCCGCTCGGCATTATCGTATCGGCAGATTACATCGTTACCGTCTGTCTGGAGCCTAACGCCGTTATCGCCGATTTTTCTTCCTACAACTATAAAATGTTCAGCACCTTTAAAAAGACGCGCTTTCTCTTTCAGATACTCTATAAATCGGCAACATTATATCTGAAATACATCCGCATTATTATCAAACGCACTGACGAATTGGAACAGCACCTGCGCCAGTCCATGGAAAACAGCGAGCTTTTCAACATGCTGGATTTGCAGAAATCCTTAACATACTTCACAACCTCCCTGCGCAGCAACTACATTGTAACCGAAAAACTGCTGCGCCTGCGCTCCACCAACCAGAGCGCGCACCTTATTAAACTGTATGAAGAAGACGAGGATTTGCTGGAGGACGTTATCATCGAATACAAGCAGGCGATCGAAATGGTTGAAATGTACAGCCACATTTTAAACAGCATGATGGAAGTATTCGCCTCCATCATCAGCAACAACCTGAACCTTGTAATGAAGTTTCTGGCGTCCGTAACGATTATACTGGCCATACCAACCACCATCGGCGGTTTATGGGGTATGAATGTGCCCGTACCGCTTTCCGACAGCCCGTACGGATTTCTTGTAATAGGCGGCACCTCGCTTCTGGTTGCCGGGGTTACCGGCTACTGGCTGTGGAAACGCCGTATGTTTTAAGGAGCAGCAATGAGCAAAATTTTAGCGGAACAGTTACTTGCAGGCATTATACTTGCCGACAACGACAACAGAGAATATATTTACCTGCCCGGCGGTGAAGTTGGCAGCGAAGACCCGCACTGCGTATTTGAAAAAAACGGTGAGCGCGCCGGCGACCTGCCGCTTGAAGAAGCAGTGGAACTTGCCAAACGCCTGCACCTTTCACCGGGACGCCATCCGGAGCTTGGCTCACGGGCGTGGTGAGGGAAATGCAGTACTTTAAATTAAAAAGGGATGAAAAAAGACCTTGTCTTAACGGCAAGGTCTTTTTTGTATTACTTTCGCTTATTATTTTATTACAATTACAGGCACGGAAGCATTTTCGATTACTATATGGCTGACGCTGTTTTTAAACAGGCCTTCAATAGCGCCGAAACCGCGCGTGCCTATGATAATGGTATCGCATTTTTCCTTGCGGCACTGCTTGATAATTTCCGGCGCAGGGCGGCTGCCGATAACCAGCACATAAGAGCATGGAATATCCTGCTCATCAAGTATATGCTTTGCCGCGCCCAAAACTTCGTTGCCTACCTGCATGGCAGGCCCGTTTACATCACCGGCCAGTTCGCCTTCCAGCGGCAGCTGCGGTGTATGCTGCAAGCCTTCACGGGCAACGGTTAAAACAACCAGCTCCGATTCAGCCATTTTGGCTATGCCGATGGCATATTCCAGCGCGCGCCACGAATATTCAGTACCGTCTATTGCTACCAATAATTTTTTCAGCATAGTATCACTTTATTTTACAATCAGCACAGGCACAGCCGCATACTGAGAAACCTTGCTGCTGACGCTGCCGAGGAAGAATTCGGCAATGCCGGAAAGGCCGCGGGAGCCGATAACGATTGCGTCTGCCTGAACTTTTTTGGCAAGGGCGATAATGCGTTCCGAAGGATGGCCTACTTCCATATCGTAGCTTACTTCATGCGGATAATCGCCAACAATGTTTTTAGCGTATTCAAGCACTTTGTCGCCGATGCGTTCCAGTTCGCTGTTGCCGCGGCTGATAGTGCTGTGGTCAAGCGGTACTGCAAGCAGAGCTGCGTTATTGTACGGCTGGATAACGTTTACTACAACAATTTCACTGTTAAATTTTCTGCCAATTTCCAAAGCATTATTAAGTGCGCGCCAGGACGTTTCAGAACCGTCGACAGGCACCAGAATTTTTTTAAACATACTACACACCTCCCGATATGGCTTTTGCCATATCTTTTATGTTTTAAAATGTTCTACTTTTTTTAATAAAATCCTGCAAAGCAGTAAATTTTTACGGTTATCTTTCCTCGCGGTCGTACGAAAGGCCCAGAGCCTGCGGGGATGCGCTGCGCCCGCCGCGGCGTTTTAACACCAGCACAAGCACCAGCACCGTAAAAATGTACGGCAGCATATTAAGTATAAAGCCCGATACCGGCACGCCGAGCACCTGCAAATTAAAGCCCAGCGCGTCGATGCCGCCGAAAAGATACGAACCTGCCATGGCGCGCCAGGGGTCCCACAGGGCAAAAATTACAAGGGCAACGGCAATCCAGCCGCGTCCCGCCGTCATGTTCTCCAGCCAGCTGGGTGCATAGGCAAGCGACAGGTACGCACCGGCAACGCCCGCCAGTGCGCCGCCAACTACAATATATAAATAGCGCAGGCCGAAAACATTAATGCCCGCCGCATCTACCGCCGCAGGGTTTTCGCCCATGGCACGCAGAAACAGCCCGCTGCGCGTTTTATAAAAATACCACGCCGCAAGCGGCACCAAAAAGTAACTTATATACACCAGCGCATCCTGTTTGAACAGAATGCTGCCGATAATGGGAATATCGCTTAAAAGCGGCACGGCAATTTTGCCGAATACCGCACCGGCAGGCTGGCCTACGTAATCCTGCCCCAAATAGCCGCTGAGCCCTGTGCCGAACAAGGTTACAGCAAGGCCGCTTACAACCTGGTTGGCGCGCAGGGTTACGGTTAAAAACGCGTGGATAAGCGCCAAAAGCGCACCTGCGAGCAATGCCGCCGCAACGCCTGCCCACGGGCTGCCGAAGCTGTTGCCCGCAATAAAGCCGGTGCAGGCGCCGATAAGCATCATGCCTTCAACGCCGAGGTTAATAACACCACTGCGCTCGCAGATAACTTCGCCCAAAGCTGCGTACAAAAGAGGCGTGCCCATAGTGATGGCGGCAGCCAGCAACGAAACGATAAAATCTTCACTCATTTTCAGCACCGCCTTTCACAATACGCAGTTTGTAGCCGGTAAAAATTTCCGTACCAACCACAAAAAACAGCACCGCGCCCTGCAGCATGGTTGCCGCCGCTGCGGAAATGCCCATTGTTTGCAGCATAAAACCGCCCACATGAATAACTGCAAACAGAAAAGATACCAGAATAATGGCAGGCGGGTTCAAACGCGCCAGCCACGCTATAATAATGGCAGTGTAGCCGTAGCCCGGGCTGATGCCGTGCTGCAGCTTGCCTACAATGCCTGAAACTTCCACCATGCCTGCAAGCCCGCATACCGCGCCGCTGATAAACATGGCAATAAGCACGTTGCGGGCAATATCCATACCTGCATAGCGCGCTGCCGCCGGGTTGGAGCCGATAACCATTGTTTCATAACCCCAGCGCGAGCTTTTAAACAGCACCATAAACACTGCCGCCGCAATAAACACTACAAAAATACCGGCGTGTACGCGCAAATCGCCAAAGCTCGGCAGCATCGCCGCATCCGGGAACGCCGCCGTTAAAGGAAAGTTCAGCCCGTTAGGGTCGCGCCAGTCGCCGTATACCAGATAATCTACCCACAAAATGGCAATGTAGTTCATCATTAAAGTGCTGATAAGTTCGTTAACCAGCCATTTTGTTTTAAACCAGCCCGCAACAAGGCCCCACAAACCGCCTGCCAGCGCGCCCAAAATAAACATCGCGGGCAGCATAACTGCCGCAGGCAAATCGGGAAAATTAAGCGGCACCCAGGTTGCAGCGCAGGCGCCCATGTAAAACTGGCCTTCCGCGCCGATATTCCAAATCTGCATGCGGAACGCAACGGCAATGCCCAGCGCGCACAGCGCCATCGGAATCATTTTTACAAAAGTTTCCGAAAGGCCGTAATCGTTGCCCAGCGCGCCGCTGAACATACTCTCATATACCAGAAACGGGTCTTTGCCGGTAAGGGCAAAAAATACGCCGCAAAAAACCAGTGCCATCAGCGCCGAAAGTACGGGCAGGCCGATTTGCGCTTTCAGGCTTTGTTCCAGGCGTTTTTCCAGAACTACCTTCATTTGCCCTCACCTCCGTTATCCGTTACACCGGCCATCAGCGCGCCGATTTTTTCAATATCCATATCCTGCACGGCAAATTCCCCCATCAGCTTACCTGCAAACATAACGCCCACGCGGTCTGCCAGGGCTGCCAGTTCTTCAAGTTCTTCCGATACCAGAAGTATCGCCGTGTTTTCTTCTTTAAGTTTTAAAAGCAGCTTGTGCACGGCTTCAATCGCGCCGATATCCAGCCCGCGCACGGGGTACAGCACTACCATCAGCTGCGGTTTGGCTGCAATTTCGCGCCCCAAAAGCAGCTTCTGGATATTGCCGCCGCTCATCATTTTTACCGGCTGGTAAATGCTGCCCTGCTTAATGTCAAATTCTTCAACAATATGTTTGGCGGCGCTTACGGCTGCCTGCCATTTAATGCGCCAGCCTTCGGCAAAACGCCCGTTGTATTCCTTTAAAATAATGTTTTCAACGCTGTTTAAGTTCGGCGCAAGGCCGGTGCCAAGGCGGTCCTCCGGCACATAGCTGATGCCTGCTTCAATTTTGGCACGCGGCGGTTTATTGGTAAAATCCTGCCCGCGGTAATACATTTTGCCGCCCATGGAAAGGCGCATACCGGCAATAACCTCCGCCAGCTCGCGCTGACCGTTGCCGCTTACGCCGGCAATGCCGTAAATTTCGCCCGCGCGTATTTCAAAGCTCACATTGTCAAGCGCCAGAGTGTGCATATCGCCAAGAGCGGAGATTTTTTCCAGTTTTAAAACCACATCGCCGTTACCGGCAGGCTTATGCGGATAGTTGGTGTTAAGCTCGCGCCCTACCATCATTTGTATCAGCGCGCCGCGGTTGATTTCGCTTTTTTCCATACGGCCGCTTACCACGCCGCCGCGCAGAACGGTAATGCGGTCTGCCAATTCTTCAACTTCGTTCAGCTTGTGCGAAATAAACACTACCGCGCAGCCGTTGTCAGCCATTTTGCGCAGGTTGGCAAACAGCTCGCGCGTTTCCTGCGGAGTCAGCACCGCAGTAGGTTCGTCAAGTATCAGCACCCGGCTTTTGTGGTACAGCATACGCAGAATTTCCACGCGCTGCTTTTCGCCGACGCCAAGCTGCCATACAAAGGCGTGCGGGTCTATTTTTAAGCCGTAGTAACTGCTTAATTCTTCAATATCGGCCTCCAGCTGCGCCATATCCAGCTTAAAGCTGCCGTGCGTATCGCTCAAGGCAATGTTCTCCGCCACGGTGAAGGATTCAATCAGCTTAAAATGCTGGTGCACCATGCCGATGCCGCTTGCAATGGCGTCCGCAGGCGAAGAAAACTGCGTTTCCTTGCCGTCAACCAGTATTTTGCCTTCCGTCGGCTGGTAAAGCCCGGTTAAAATGCTCATCAGCGTACTTTTGCCGCTGCCGTTTTCGCCCAGCAGCGCATGCACTTCGCCGGGGTATAATTCTAAATCTATTTTATTGTTGGCTATAACGCCCGGAAATTTTTTGGTAATTCCGAGCATGCTTATTAACGGTGTTACCATGTTATCTTCCCGCCCGTTCAGTTATTTGCCGCTTCTGGCGCGTTCGCCAATCTGCCTTGCCACATGCACGCCGCTGGCACTGGCCTGCGAAAGCCCGCGCGTAATGCCTGCGCCGTCGCCGCAGGCAAACAGGTTGTGTATTTTGGTTTCCAGTTTGCCGTCCAGCTCAAGGCGCGCGCTGTAAAACTTAACTTCCACGCCGTACAAAAGCGTATCGGCATTGGCCATGCCGGGGGCAATTTTATCCAGCGCGTAAATCATTTCGATAATATCGTCAAGCTGGCGCTTGGGCAGCACCAGGCTTAAATCGCCCGGGGTTGCGTTTAAAGTAGGTTTGGTAAAGCTCTTTTTCAAACGGCGCTCATTGGTGCGGCGTCCGTTAATCAAATCGCCAAAACGCTGCAAAAGCACGCCGCCGCCCAGCATATTGCTGAAGGAAGCAATGCGCTTGCCGTACTGGTGCGGTTCGGTAAACGGTTCGGTAAAGGTGTTGCTTACCAAAAGCGCAAAGTTGGTGTTGTTGCTGTGCAGTTTCGGGTCGCGGTAGCTGTGCCCGTTAACCGTTACAATACCGTCGGTGTTTTCGGCAACAACATAGCCGTTAGGGTTCATGCAGAAGGTACGCACCAAATCGTTGTAGCGCTGCGTGCGGTACACAAGTTTGGCCTCGTACACTTCATCGGTAATGTGCTTAAACACCTGCGCAGGCACTTCCACGCGTACGCCAATATCCACCTGGTTATTAATAAAGCTCAGGCCCAAATCCTTGCACTGCTCGGTAAACCATTCCGCACCGGCGCGCCCGGGGGCAGCAATTAAATAAGTACATTCAATTTCGCCCTTGCCGCGTACCGGCAACACAAACCTTTCGCCTTCGCGGAGGATTTTTTCCACGTGGCTGTTGCAGCGGATTTCAATGCCGTTTTCCAGCAGATGCTTATAAATATTTTCCATTATAATAAGGTTATTTTCCGTACCCAGATGCCTTACCTTGGCATTTAAAAGGTGCAGGTCGTAACCCAGCGCTTTGGCGCCGATAGTGCAGTTTTTGGTGCTGAAATATTCGCCAGGCGCACCGTGGCGGCAGTTCAGCTCATCAACGTAGTCAATCAAGTCAATAACTTCGTTATGGGGCAGGTATTCATTCAGCCAGCCGCCAAACTCCGTTGTAAAATTATATTTGCCGTCCGAAAACGCACCGGCGCCGCCGAACCCGCGCATAATATCGCAGGGCACGCAGCGCAGGCAGTGGTCTACCTTTTTCTGCGCCAGCGGGCATTTGCGCTGCTCAATGGGGTGTCCTTCCTCCAGAATAACCACTTTTAATTCCGGGTACTTCAACGAAAACTCGTAAGCAGCAAAAACGGCGGCAGGACCGCCGCCGATAAGGGCAACATCAAAAAATTCTCTCATTCAGCATCTTCCTCCGGGGATGTTGTTTTATTTATTAGCCTCCTGGGCTTTTTTGGCTTCTTCTTCACGCATATAATCGGTAATAAGGCAGGTGCTTTCTTCTACCAGCACCAGTGCTTTGGTGGCATTCTTTTCCAGCCAGGGCAGGATTTTTTCAATATTTTCGCGTGTATCTACAATTTCTACCGTTACCGGCATATTGGGCAGCCCCGTAAAGAACGAACCGATTTTATAATCGATGCCGCGCTTAACCGAAGCATAACCGCCAATGCCGCGCGTAACCGTGCCGCCTGCCAGTTTAAGGCGCATGGCCTCTTTAATAACGGCCTTAAAAAGCGGCATATCTTCAACAATAACGTCTTCACCGGTGTAAACTTTTAAGAAGGTAACTTTTTTAAAATCCATAATTCTCACTGCCTTTCCCAAAACTTAAGGTTTAGCATAAGTTCCCTAAATTAATTATACAACAAAATGAGGCAGAATAAAAATAAACCCTGCTTAAAGCAGGGCAATTTTTTTAAAAATATTTTGCTATATCCGCCGCGTGCGGCAAAATTATATCGGGGTGGATGTTTTCCTTTTCCACATCCTCCAGCGTGGCTTCGCCGGTTAAAACAAGTACGGATAAAATGCCGTTGTTCAGCCCGAAGGCAATGTCGGTGCTCAGGCGGTCGCCAACCATGGCAATTTCGTCTTTTTTATAGCCGGTACGTTCCATAACAACATCTACCATGTAGTGATAGGGTTTTCCGGTAATGGCAGCGGGCTTTTTGCCGGTTGCCGTTTCAATCAGCTTAATCATGGCACCGCAGTCGGGTATAAACTCGCCGCCTTCAATGGGGCAGCGCACATCGGGATGCGTAGCCACATAAGGCACGCCGCGGTCAATCAAACGGCAGGCTATGGCCAGCTTTTCATAATCAAGCGACATATCAAAACCGACAACCACAAAATCTGTTTTTTCTTCCAGCAGCGTCGTCAGCTTAAAACCGCCTTTAATAATGGTTGCCTTTAATAAATCGGTGCCGAGCACATACAAACTGGCGCCTGGCTTAACCTGCTGCATATAATACACAAAGGCATCACTGCTGATTAAAACGTTTTTGCGCGTTACCTCAATGCCCATGCGGCGCATTTTTTCCACATAATGGCTGTGCCCTTTGGAAGAATTGTTGGTAACCAGGTAAAAATCCCTGCCGTAAGAACGCAGCTTTTTAAAAAACGCGTCCATGCCGGGAATAAGCGTATTGCCCAGATTAATGGTGCCGTCCATATCGAACAAAAAGCATTTTATTTGTTTCAGCCGTTCCAGTTCAGCCATGCGTTTCTCCTTATCCCAAAAGCAGCCTGTCGCTGTCAAGCGTGTTGCCGGCAGCTTTTTCAAACATCAAAAGCAAATCCTGCGTGGTAAGGTTTTTCTTTTCTTCACCGGCAACGTCTACCAGAATACTCCCGTTATACATCATAATCAGGCGGTTGCCGTATTTCAGCGCGTCGCGCATATTGTGCGTAATCATCAGCGCCGTCAGCTTGTCGCGGTCAATAATGCGCTCGGTAAGCGAAAGCACTTTGGCTGCCGTTTTCGGGTCGAGCGCCGCCGTATGTTCGTCCAAAAGCAAAAGCTTCGGGCGTTTTATTGTTGCCATTAAAAGGGTCAGTGCCTGGCGCTGCCCGCCGGAAAGCAGGCCCACTTTAGCCGTCATGCGGTTTTCAAGGCCGAGGTCAAGCTCTTTAAGCATTTCCACAAACCAGTCGTGGTCTTTTTCGTTCAGGCTCCATTTAAGGCCGGGCGTTTTGCCGCGGCGTGCAGCAATGGCCAGGTTTTCTTCTATCATCATGCCGGCAGCAGTGCCCATCATCGGGTCCTGAAAAACCCTGCCGATATATTTTGCGCGTTTATGTTCCGGCGTTTTGGTAATATCAACGCCGTCGATAACTATTTTGCCGCTGTCAATCGGAAAAACACCGGCAATGGAGTTTAACAGTGTAGATTTGCCCGCGCCATTGCCGCCGATAACGGTAACAAAATCGCCGGGCGCAAGATGCAGTGATAAATCCTGCAAAGCAACCTTTTCATTAATGGTGCCCGCAAAAAATGTTTTATGGATATGTTCAACGTGCAGCATTATTTCACCGCCTTTCTGATGCCGACCTTGTCTTTAACAAGCGGCAGCGACAGCGCAAATGCAACCAGAAGCGCCGTAAACAGTTTCAAGTCGTTAGGCGGCATGCCCATTTGCAGTACCGCTGCAATAACAATACGGTATACAACGCTGCCCAGCACTACGCTGATAAGGCAGTTTTTAAAGCTGCGGGTGCCAAAAAGCACTTCTCCGATAATAACGGACGCAAGGCCGATAACGATTGTGCCGGTGCCCATGCCGACATCGGCAAAGCCGTTGTTCTGCGCAATCAGCGCGCCGCTTAAGGCAACCAGCGCATTACTGATTAAAAGGCCCAGAATAATGGTAATTCGTGTATCAACGCCCTGAGCGCGGATCATCTGCTGGTTATAGCCGGTAGCGCGGATGGCAGCGCCGATTTCCGTACCGAAGAACCAGTAGATAAAAATAACGCAGATAAGGGCGGAAACAGCACCTACCGCAAGCACCGTATAAACATTGTCAAGGCCGGTCATGGCCTGCATTTCCGTAAAAATTGTATCAATACGCAAAAGCGACAGGTTAGCTTTGCCCATAACGCGCAGGTTTACGGAATACAGCGCAATCATGGTTAAAATACCTGCCAGCAGCGCCGGTATTTTCAGTTTGGTATGTAAAAAACCGGTAGCAACGCCCGCCAGCATACCGGCAACGGCAGCACAGGCAAAAGCGGCAGAAACGGAATAACCTTCCGAAAGCATGGCCGCAGCCACAGCCGCACCAAGTGGGAAACTTCCTTCTACAGTCAAATCGGCAATATCAAGCACGCGGAACGTAATGTAAACGCCCAGCGCCATAATTGCCCACAACAGCCCCTGTGCTATTGTCGGCATTAAAATATCGATCATCTAATCTCCTCCAAAGCAGGCAGTAAAAGCGGGTTTCCCGGGCGGGAAACCCGCAGTGCCTCTTTTTATTCTGCCTCAGCAGCTTTTAAAATTTCTTCCGGAACAGTTACGCCAAGGCGTTCCGCAACCTTTTTATTAACGATAACCTTAAATTTCTTCTGGGTTTCAATAGGCATTTCCGCCGGTTTGGCTTCGCCCTTTAAAATTTTGGCTGCCATTTCGCCTGTTTGTTTGCCAAGTTCGTAATAGTTAATGCCTATTACGGCAACGCTGCCTTCAGTATCGGGCCAGCCGCAGGTCATAACCAGTTTGGCAGGCTCGGTTACGCTAATCAGCGTAGGCACTGCCGATGCCATAACATTATCGGTAGGCAGGTACAGGCAGTCAATTTCGCCAATCAGGCTGTGTGCCGCCTGCTGAATATCGTTAACGCTGGAAACGGTTGCTTCCTTAACCTCTACGCCTCTTTCAGCAGCATATTTCTTTAAAAGCTCTACCTGCATCTGCGAATTAACTTCGCTCGAAGAATAAATTGTACCTACAACTTTGGCATCCGGCACAAGTTTCAGCAAAAGGTCAAGCTGTTCTTTAATCGGGTTCATATCACTGGTACCGGTAACGTTGCCGCCCGGTTTTTCGTTGGAAGCAACGAGTTTTGCCGCTTCATAATCGGTTACGGCAGTAGATACAACAGGAATATCTTTTGTTGCGTTGGCAGCGGTTTGTGCCGCGGGTGTAGCAATGGCGCAGATTAAATCAACCTTATTGCTTACAAAGCGGTGGGCAATGTTCTGCAAGTTGCTCTGGTCTGCCTGTGCATTCTGGCGGTCGAAAACAACGTTTTCGCCTTCTTTGAAACCGTTGGCGGCAAGCCCGTCTACAAAACCTTTATTTGCAGCATCAAGCGATGCATGTTCTACCAGTTGTACAATACCAACATTAACTGTTTTTTTAGCAGCAGCTTCCTCTTTTTTATCGCCGCCGCAGCCGCCCATAATACCGGCGGCAAGTGTTAAAGCCAAAGCCGCAGCCAAAACACGCGCTTTTTTAGATAATTTCATGGATAACTCATTCCTTCCCTAAGGTAAACTTTTTTCTGCATTCAACGCGTTATTTTACAATTTCCGCGTTTTGCAGCACATCCTGCGGGATAGTAATGCCCAGGCGTTTTGCGCCTGCTTCGTTAACAACGGTTTTAAACTGTTTCTGAGTCTGTATTGCCATATCTGCCGGTTTGGCTTCACCTTTTAAAATTTTAGCCGCCATCTCGCCGGTTTCCTTACCGAGCTGGTAGTAATCAATACCGAGCGTTGCAAGACCGCCGCCCTTTACAAGGGCTTCTTCGCCGCAGATAACCGCAAGCCCTGCGTTATCTGTAACGGAAACCAAAGTAGGCATGGAAGATGCAATTACATTATCAGTGGGCACATAAACCACGTCAACCTTCCCTACAAGGCTCTGTGCTGCCTGCTGAATATCGTTTACCGTGGAAACCGTTGCTTCCATGACATTGACGCCCCGTTCAGCAGCCGCTTTTTTCATAATTTCAATCTGAATTTGAGAATTTACTTCGCTGGAGCAGTAAACGGTGCCGATAGTTTTGGCATCCGGCACAATTTTCAAAAGCAAATCAACCTGTTCCTTAATCGGGTTCATATCGCTGGTGCCGGTAACATTACCGCCCGGTTTTTCGTTCGACGCAACAAGCTTGGCCGCCTCGTAATCCGTAACGGCGGTTGCCACAATGGGTATATCCTTCGTGGCGTTGGCCATAACCTGCGCGGCAGGAGTTGCAATGGCGCAGATTAAATCAACTTTGTTGTTGACAAAACGGTGAGCAATGTTCTGCAAATTGCTCTGGTCAGCCTGCGCGTTCTGCCTGTCGATAGCAACATTCTCGTTTTCTTTGAAGCCTTTTTCCGCCAGGCCGTCTACAAAGCCTTTATTGGCGGCATCAAGCGCACTGTGTTCTACCAGTTGTACAATACCTACATTTAACTGCGCTTTACTTCCTGCTTCCTTTTTTTCGCCGCCGCAACCCGCCAGAAGCCCCAATGCCAAAAGCAAAGTTACGCCTGCAGCAAATTTTTTCAGTCCTCTTTTTTTCATAATATCCATCCTTCCATTCTTCAAAATGTCCCCTCAAAACAACAATACTACTATTTTATCATCTATTTTACCATTTATCCGCATAAAAAACAAACTTCCTTAACCAAAATTTTAAAATTTTCAGTCAGTTTGCAGATAATTGTATGTATTATAAGGACAATCCTGAAATATGCACACCCTTGATTTTCTACATTTACTTATACGTTATATTTACCTGTTATTTTTTGTATGGTATAATTTAAACATAAAATTGAAAGGAGATTAAAAAATGACTGTTGCAGCAAAAAAGACTATCAATATAGAATTAACTCCTTCATTATATAATCAGTTGAAAAAGCTTGCAGATGACAAAAGCATTGGCAGTATGCGCAGCTTTTGCTGTGAAGCTATCTCTGAAAAAATTATAGCTTTTGAAAAACTGCGTAAAGAAAACTTAATGAAGCAAGCCGCCAATGACCCGGGCTACATTGAAAGATGCGAAGAAGTCTGCAAAGACTTTGCCGCAACAGACTACCCCGGAGGAACTGACGAATGGTGAAGCAATGGCAGATTTATTTTATTAACTTTAACCCCGTACTCGGTTCCGAACAAGCCGGTACGCGTCCGTGCATTGTTGTATCAGCAAACTGCACTAATCATCTCAATCAGGTTACTGTTTTGCCAATCACCAGTATGAAAGCTTCATACACTACCATATATCCTAATGAAGTTTTTCTGCCGCAAAGCGTTTCTAAATTACCGAAAGATTCCATTGTTTTAGCGCACCAAATACGTGCTGTTGACAAGCAGCGCCTTATAAATTATGTTGGCACAATTACAGATATTGAATACATTACTCAAATTCAGGAAGCAATTAAATTTCAGTTAGACCTTGAATAAAAATATTTAACTAAATATCCTTGTTATACCGTTTCCGCAGCATTATAAATACAGTAACAAGCATATATTTATCGTTCGTTTATACAATTTATCTGATTCTGAAATAACAATTGTAGAAAATTTAAATAGCGATTAAAATTTAATTTACATAACCTTAGTCTCTTTTTCTGCACATAAAACACCACATTTATGTGCAGTTCTTTTTGCTTATCTGCATATAATCTGCTAAAATATATGCAGATAATCCTTTTTAAGGCGGTTTTATTATGCATAAATTTGATTACGGTTTTTTAGCTGACGGACTTTTGCCTGCTAATCTTGTTAACTTAACTGCTAATATCGCTTCGCTGTCAGTAAAATCTGCGGTACGCAAGGCAGATTTTAAAAATGTATTTGCAAGTTTGGAAGGTATTGCAAAAGTACAGTCAGTTAAAAGTTCCAATGCAATAGAAGGCATTATTACCAGCGATGAGCGTATTGCCGCTATTGTAAACCACAACAGCGCACCACTGAACCACGATGAAGCAGAAATTGCAGGCTACCGCGATGCGCTGAATGAAATTCATCTGCATTACAATGAAATACCTTTTTCTGTAAGCAGCATTTTGCGCCTGCATAGCATACTGTTTGCCTATACCGGTACAAATTTTGCAGGCAAATTTAAAACAGAAGATAATGTAATTTTAGAAATTGACGCGAAAGGAAACAGGCAAATACGCTTCCGCCCCACGCCTGCCGCACAGACTGAGGCAGCTATGGAACAGCTTGTACTTGCTTATATGGAAGCACGCGATAACGCGAACATCAATCAATTGCTTTTAATTCCCTGCGTTATTTTGGATTTTCTTTGTATACACCCTTTCCGGGACGGCAATGGGCGTATGTCACGTCTGCTTTCGCTGCTGCTTCTTTATAAAGCAGGCAACGATATTGGTAAATACATTTCGTTTGAAGAACAGATAAATAATGCAAAACTTTTTTACTATGACGCGCTGAAAGAATCTTCTCAAGGCTGGGAAGATAACAAAAACGATTATTTTATATTTATGCAGAATTTTTTAGGAACTTTATATATGTGTTATCAGGAACTTAATAAGCGTTTTGCCGTTATTAACAGTAATCGGGTTACCAAAAAAGCGCGTATTGAAGCCACTGTTTTAAATTCATTAACGCCAATTTCCAAAGCCGAAATTTGTAATATTTTGCCGGATATAAGCCCTACAACAGTAGAAGCTGTTTTGGGCAGCATGGTAAAAAATGGCAGTATTGAACGCCTTGGCAACGGGCGCTCCAGCCGTTACATAAATAAACAATAATCCCGGCAGCGCCAAACAACCCTCCTGCACCTGCTGTACAAGAGGGTTGTTTTTATTTTGCCGTATTTATTTCTGCAATATTTTGCGCGCTATGTCTTCGGTAACAACAAGGTGCGTTACAAGGCCTGTGCGCAGTGCGCCAAGCACGGCTTTGCTGCCTGCCGTAAGGCCTATGGCAACAACTTTGGGCAGCTGCCCCAGAGTTTTCAGCGGCACGCGCACGGCAAAATCGCCTGCGCCACTGATAAATTCGCCGCGTACATTAAAATAGTACGAAAGCAAACTGCCAACAGCCTGCTGACGCTCCAGCGCGTCTTCAAAACGCAGCGCCGTCGCTTCATCCGGCACACCGGGGTAAGCGCGTATTTCCACAAGCGCCGCCGTGGTATCCTGCCACAGCGACAAAGCCTGACGGTAATCCGGCGTATCTTCCATGGCATCGCGCGCTTCGCGGCTGCCCGGAAAAGCCTCTGCCTCAAGGCGGAAAGCCTCCCTTGTGCCGCCGGCAAGCAGCAGCGCCAGTTCGTTAACACGGTAACCGCGGTTTGGTATGGCGGTTCTGCCAATCAGCGGAAATATTTTGCCGCTGCCTTTAAGCCCTCCGGCATAAGCCATTTTGCCCGCAATTTCGCCAAGCGTATAACCCCAGCCAAGGCCTATGTTTTTTTCGTAGCGCAGTTCGCCCGCCAGATATTCCGAAGTTTCACGCAAGAGCGCTTCGCGCTGTGCCTGCGGCAGTACAATGCCGCCTTTAATGCCGAAGCGCTGCTGTAAAAGTTTTAAAAGTTCTGCATCGCCTGCAACAGGTGGACGTATTTCAATGTGTACAATGCCTGCTTCGCGTGCGTGCGCCAGCATTTTGCTTACCTGCGGGCGCGACACGCCTATTTTGGCAGCTACCTGGGCCTGCGTCAGCCCGTCTTCGTAATAAAGGCGCGCTGCCTGCACCAGCCCGGCAAGTTCCTTATCCGTAAGCAATTATTTTACTTCCATCAATTCCATTAAAATGCCGTCCTTCATAATAAAGGCGATGCGGGTATTTTCGTCGGCCATCCACGGTTCTACAACCACGCGGTTGGCTTTAAGCTGCTCGTCCATGTCGTCTACCTGGTAGGCAACATGCACAAGGGTCTGCAGTTCCTGCGGCAGCGGGGTGTCTTTTTCAAAGCGCAGGTATTCAATGCCGAATTCATTGGTTTCCGGCGGAACGATATGGGTTTTAATACCTTCGGCATATACGCTGCCTTCCATTACTTTATCGGTAGGCACGCCAACGTGCATAAATTTTTTCATCGGTTATTCCTCCTTCATCAGCTCGTAAGCTTTATAGGCTTCTTCCGGTTTGGCATTTTCGTGGATAACCATGCGGATGGCTTTAAGCATTGCCACAGGGTTTTCGGCCTGCAGCACATTGCGGCCCATGTCCACACCGGCAGCGCCTTCGCTGATGGCACGGTACGCCATTTTAAGAGCGTCAAGTTCGGGTATTTTTTTGCCGCCCGCAATAACGATAGGCACGGGGCAGGCAGCGGTAATCTGCTCGAAGTTTTCACAGTAGTAGGTTTTAATCATGTGTGCGCCAAGTTCGGCAAGCAGGCGCGTTGCCAGTGCAAAATAGCGCGTGGTGCGTTCCATTTCCTTGCCTACGGCCACAACGCCGAGCACGGGGATGCCGTAACGCTCACCAGCGTCAACGGTGCGCACTAAATTTTCCAGCGAACCGAGCTCGCCGTCAGCACCAACAAAACACTGCACTGCCATGCAGGAAGCATTCATGCGGATAGCGTCCTCAATGCCCACGCCAATAACGCCATGGCTCATATCGTCTTTCAAAACGGAGGTATCAGCCGTGCAGCGCAGGGCAATGGCCTTGCGGCAGTCGGGCGGAATGCAGGCACGCAGCGCGCCACGGGTTGCCATCAGGCAATCGGCGTATTCCATAAGGGGCGGAATTGCCAAATCGAGCCTTTCCAGCCCTGCCGTGCTGCCCATAATGTAGCCGTGGTCAAATGCCAGCATAATGGTGCGGCCGTCTTCCGCAAAAATATGCGAAAGCCTCGTTTTCATGCCCCATTCGGCGTGGCCCAGCCCTTTTACATGAAAGGTCTGCGCAGGCGGCTTAATGCCGATGCCGTAATCTTTTGCTATGATATTGCCTTCTTTATCTGCCATAGTAATTCACCTTAGTTTCTGTAATACGGAGTGCGGCACGGAGCATTCCATAAAGCGGTCAGTTCGTCATCCATGCGGGCAATGAACATCTGGAAGCCTGCGGTTTCCTGTACGGTTAAAAGTTCGCCTACATGGCTTGCCACAACTTCAATGCCTTTTTCGGCAAGGTATTTATGGCATTTGCGGAATACAATCAGCTGTTCCATTAAAGTGGTTGCGCCGCTGCCGTTGATAATAACCATTAATTTTTCGCCGCTCTTAACGTCAAGGTCTTTCAAAAGTGCGTCCATCATAATAACGGCGGTTTCGTCCGCAGATTTCAGCGGCATGCTTCCGCCGCCGCCTTCGCCGTGCTGGCCCATGCCAACTTCCATCATGCCGTCTTCAATATGGGCAATTTCCATGCCGGTTGCCGGATGTGTTGCGCCTACGCAGGCAACGGCAATGGTTGCCATGTTATCGGCAAAGCGCTGAGCAATTTCAGCAACTTCTTCAAGGGATTTGCCCTGTGCTGCGGCAGCACCGGCAATTTTATACAGAGGAATGCAGCCAACCAGACCGCGGCGGTCATCCGCATTGGAGCGCGGTGCGTTGGCAACGTCTTCCTGGGTAACAACTTTGGCAACTTTAATGCCCAGTTTTTTAACCTGTTTCATGGTCAGGTTGCCGGTAAGCATATCGCCGGCATGGTTTAATACAACAAACAGTACGCCGTGGCCTTTATCTGCCATTTTAATGGCTTCAACGCAGGACTGCGGGCCGGGAGCTGCAAAAATATTGCCTGCTACGGAAATATCAATCATGCCTTCGCCTACAAAACCGCTGATGGCAGGTTCATGGCCGGTGCCGCCAAGGGTAACGATGGTTACGCGGTCTGCGTCTTTTAATTTTTTATTAACTACAAGGTTGCCGTCTTCCAGAGATACAATGTCGGGATTGCTCAGGGCAAGGCCTTCCAAAAGCTCCGATGTTAAATTTTCAGGGTCATTGATAAATTTTTTCATTGTTTACAACCTCCATTAGTGCGTAATTTATTTTTAAAAAGCCGCCGCTTTTTAAAGAACTATGCTCTTGCGCCTTTGGCAAGCCCGGCAAAGAAAATTGCCATGGATACGGCGCCCGGGTCTTTATGGCCGAGGCTGCGTTCACCAACATTTTTGGCGCGGCCGAATTTAGCGGTCATATCTGCCGTTGCGTCGGCGCCTTTTTGGGCAGCTTCTGCCGCAGCGTCCAGAAGCGCTTCAATGCTGCCTTCGGTTTCGGCAATAGCGCCTACTGCCGGATAAAAAGCGTCTACCAGAGTTTTGTCGCCCACTTTTGCTTTGCTTACGTCCATAAAATCTTCTTTAGCCTGAGCGAACATGCGCTTAAATTCAATTTCAGTCAGCTCCTGCTGGTCGTCAATGCCGTCTGCCATGCCGGCGAAAATTGTGCCCCAAAGCGGGCCGCTGCTGCCTGCATTAACGCCCATAAACGCGTCGCCAATGCCTTCCAGCAGAAGGTTCATGGTGGCAATGGTAGTATCATCGTTGTGCGATTTTAAAATATCGGCAATATGCCCGATGGCAATGCCGTGGTCGCCGTCACCGGCAACGCTGTCCAGCTCACACAAATACTGAACGTTGTCTTTCAGGTCAACTGCTGCGGTGTGCAGCATTTTTCTCAATACCGGTAAAGTTAATACGTACATTACATCCACCTCACTATTATGATAATTTAATTTTAACATTTGTCAGAACATTTGTAAAATAGTTTTCAGATAATTCCATAATGACTTGTTTTTGGAGTTTCGATTTTACAGTTACATTTTATTTTCTACATTTCCTTTATTAGTTATGTTTATTCTTTAGTTTTCGTCTTTGATGATACTTTAATTATTTTCTATTTACTTTTTACTCATGTTACTTTTTATAACTAAAAAGTAACCAAAAAGTTTTCGCTCCAGCAAAAAATAAACGGCAAATGCAATAGATAAGCTGGCACTTGCAGCGCCTGCGGAACTCGTTTGCTGCGCAAACTCAAACAGTCCTCGGCAAATGCTGCAAGTGCCTTAATTCTGGTTTGCCTATTTTTTGAATGTCGCGTTTTGGCAAAATTCGCACTTTGATTATTTCTTTCAAAAAACAACAATGTTGCCGTAATTTTTAAATGCTACAATACCGTAAGTTTCATAATATCTTTGATAAAAAGTAGAAGCAAAAGACTATACAAAGTCAGAAGATACTAAATTAAGCAGTAAAAAAGTAAATAAAAATATAATAAAGTACATACAAAGACGAAAAGTAAATAAAAAGAAAATAAAACAAAAAAACAACAAGCAAAATATTTGCCTGCTGTTCGCTTTTATAAAATATATTATTATGCTATAATATCGCCTATGAGATAATCTGATGGTCGGCTTCTCTCCTGTTATGGAGAGGTGGTGAAGCAATGACCACTTACGAAACGTTATCGTTAATGGTAGCTTTCGGTATTCTTGTTGCTACCATTATTTCTGCTAAACGCTAAACAGCATTAAAATGAAATAAGGCCACCGTGGCCGGCAGCCTTTCTTTCAATTCTCAAAAAATTCAGAGGAGAGGACTGACGCGCCAACATCAGGTTATCTCTCTTTCATTATTATAACCTTTATAATTATCAATGTCAAAAGGTGCAGCATTACGCTGCACCTTTTTTTATTTACACCGTTCCATCCTCTAAAATTCCAAGCTTGCGCCTCCAGTAACGGCTGTACACAACCCCTGCCGGGTTGTTGGCAAGCACGCGGTCTTTGGTAATAAGGCACGATACCGGCGCTTTGCTGGCCATGGTAAACTGCATATCGTGCCCCACGCATAAGCCTACAATAAAATTCAGTTCCGTGGCGGCGCTGTTTAAAAGCTGCGCCTGCGTTCTGGGGTTGCACATTGCTTCATGCTTGCCGGGCTTTATTTTTTCCAGCTCCAGCATATCTTTATCAACCGAGCAGACCTTGCAGCAAACCGATTCCACCGCAAAGCCCTGGTTTTTAAAATATTGCGCGCAAAAATGCGCTTCGTTGGCAAGGCCTATGCAAAAGGCAATGCCTATTTTCTTCACGCCCAGTTCTTTGGCAAAAAACACACTTTCTTCAAGGCGCGTCATTTTCATATAGTTGCGGCTTTCGGTCGCCGACGAGGCACGCATCATCCTGCGGTCATCTTCACTGTAAAAACCGCAGACCTCCTCATGTGAATATTTTGTACAGTTCTGGCCCTCCGTGTAGCATTTGTGATGCGGGCAAAATGCACAATTCATAATAAATCCCTCCTCCGCTGCCTGCCTTGTTATTATTCTGCGGCAGCGCCTTTAAATCCTCTTATCTTAATTGATACTTTTTTACACATTTTCACTGCCCTGCAACCTATTTTTAACTGGAAATACTTCCTATTTTATGGTATTATTGTACTTGTATCTTTATGTAATTTTTTAAACAAAAGTCACAGCAAGGCAGGCTTATAATATGGAAGAAAATCTTTTCAGCTATCCGGCAGTGCTCAACCTTAACGGCAAACGCTGCGCCGTTATCGGCGGCGGCAAGGTTGCCCTGCGTAAAGTACGCACGCTTCTTGCTTCCGGCGCACAGGTTACGGTTACCGCGCCTGCGGCGGATGCAGCCTTAATAAAACTGGCCGGCGAAGGCCGCATTGCCCTAAACCTGCGCGGCTACCAAAAAGGTGATGCCGACTGCTTTTTAGCGGTTGCCGCAACGGACGATGCGGCACTGAACCGCATTATTGCACAGGATGCGCCGTGCCTTGTTAATGTTATAACAGAGCCGGAACTTGGCAATTTCAGCGTACCCGCCCAACGCAGCAGCGGCAGGTTAACCTTTACCGCTTTCGGCGGAGGGCTGCCTGCGTTCTCACGCCTTTTGGCACAGGATATGGCAAAAACCTACGGCGGTAATTTTGCCGCTTTTGCGGATTTTCTGGCAGAGGCACGCCAAAAAGTGCAGCAGCTGCCGCTGACACCCGCACAGCGCACTGCCTTCTGGCGGGAAATGCTTGATGAAGAAAGTATTGGCCTTTTGCACAAAGGCCATCTGAATATATTAAAGGAGCGCATTACAAATGCAATTAATAGTTTTAGGGCTGAACCATAAAACCGCGCCGGTTGAAGTCCGCGAAGGCTTTAACTTCAGCGCCGACCGCATAGCCCGCATTCTGCGCCGCCTGCGCAATTACGACAATCTCGACGAAGCAGTGCTGCTTTCCACCTGCAACCGCACCGAGTTTTACATGGTGCTGGAAGAACCCGTAAGCGGCATGAAGTTCATCCAGACGCTGGTTAAGCATCTGGCGGGCGACGGTTACAAAACAGAATACTTTTACAATTTAAGCGGCGTCAACTGCGTACGCCATCTGTTTAAAGTGGCTTCCAGCCTCGATTCGCTGGTTATCGGCGAAGGGCAGATTTTAAGCCAGATTAAAAACGCTTACCAGATTGCCCGCGAAAACTCCATGACGGGCACGATTTTTAATACCATTTTCAACCGCGCCATTGCAACAGGCAAGCGCGTGCGCACCGAAACCAAAATCGCTTACAGCTCGGTATCGGTATCAAGCGCCGCCGTTGACCTTGCCATGGATGTTTTGGGCAGCATTGAAGACGCCAATATTTTAGTGCTTGGCGCAGGGCGCATGAGCGAACTTACCGCACGCCATTTAATTGACAAAGGCGCCAAAACGATTTTTGTAAGCAACCGCAATTTTGACCACGCCAAAGAGCTTGCCGACAAGTTTAACGGCACGGCTATTGCCTACAATAAATATCTTGAGCAGGCCGAAACTTCGGACATCATCATTACCAGCACCGGCGCGCCGCATTACGTTATCCGCGAAAAGGACATGCGCGAAGTAACCGCCAAACGCGGAGGCAGGCCGCTGATTTTAATTGATATTGCCGTACCGCGCGACGTTGACCCCAAAGTTGCGCAGCTGCCAGGCATTACGCTTTATAATATCGACGACCTGGAAGGCGTTGTTGATACCAACAAGCATTTCCGCACGCACGAAGCCAAAATGGCGGAAGCTATTATTGAAGAAGAAATTTCCGAGCTTAAGGAGCGCCTGCGTTATTTAACCATGCGCCCGGTTATGGTGCAGCTGCACGAAAAAATGAACTTTCTGCGTGAAAAGGTGCTGAAACGCGCCTTTGCCAAAATGCCGGAACTTACGGAGCACGAACGCCGCATTATCGACATTATGACGCAGCGCCTGGAACATAAATTTCTGCGCGAGCCGATGACGGCCATGAACGCCGCTGCCGGAACGCCGGACGAAGAACGCCTGCGCAAAGTTATTTGCGAGCTGTTTTTGCTGAACGATAAAGGAGAGGACTACATCGGCGATGAAAACAAATTTGATTATTGGGACTAGGCAGAGCCTTTTAGCCATGTGGCAGAGCAACTATATTGCCGGACGCCTGCGCGAAGAATACCCCGGCTGCGAAGTAACGCTTAAAAAAATAGTTACCAAAGGCGACCGCATTTTGGATGTACCGCTGGCGAAAATAGGCGGCAAAGGCCTGTTTACCAAAGAAATAGAACAGGAACTTTTGGACGGCACCATCGACCTTGCCGTACACAGCTTGAAGGATATGCCCACCGTACTGCCGGAAGGGCTTTGCCTGACGGCGATTACCGAGCGCGCCAATGCCGGCGACGCTTTTGTAAGCAACAAATATAACAGCATTGAAGAACTGCCCGAAGGCAGCGTGCTTGGCACAAGCAGCCTGCGCCGCCGCGCGCAGCTTCTGGCCAGACGCCCGGACTTAAAAATTGTTGATTTGCGCGGCAACGTAGACACCCGCCTGAAAAAACTGGACGAAGGCCAGATGGATGCCATCATCCTCGCCGCCGCAGGGCTCACGCGCCTCGGCCACGCAGACAGAATTAAGGAAATCATTCCGCAAAGCTACTGCCTGCCGGCCGTTGGCCAGGGTGCACTTGCCATTGAATGCCGCACCGATAATTTTAAAGTCCGCCAGATGCTGGACTTTTTAAACGATACAGCCACCAAACAGGCAACCGACGCCGAACGCGCCTTTCTGGGCCTGCTCGAAGGCGGCTGCCAGGTGCCTATCGGCGTACACGCCGAAGTAAACGAAGGGCGCATTGCCATGGAAGCAGTTATTGCTTCTTTAGACGGAAGCACAGTGCTGCGCGACACCGCAGAAGGCAATGCTGCCGACGCCGTAATTTTAGGGCGCACGCTCGGACAAAAAATGCTTGATAACGGCGGCAGAGAAATTCTTGCCGCTATCCTGTAAGGAGAGGAATATATGACAAAACAAGGAAAAGTATATCTCATCGGCGCAGGCCCCGGCGACCCGGGCCTCTTATCCATTAAGGCAATGGAATGTTTAAAAGCGGCAGACGCCGTTGTGTACGACCGTCTGGCCGACCCGCGCATTTTAGCCTATGCCCGCCCGGATGCGGAAATGGTTTACGTAGGCAAAGCCTCCGCCAACCATACCATGCGTCAGCCGGATATTAACAAACTGTTGGTAAAACTTGCTGCCGAAGGCAAAACCGTTGCCCGCCTTAAAGGCGGCGACCCCTTTGTATTTGGCCGCGGCGGCGAAGAAGCCATTGAGCTTCTGGAAGCAGGACTGCCCTTTGAATTTGTACCGGGCGTAACCAGCGCCATTGCCGTTGCCGAATATGCCGGCATCCCCGTAACACACAGGCGCGTTGCCACAAGCTTTGCCGTTATTACCGGCCACGAAGACCCCACCAAAGGCGAAAGCACCATTAACTGGCAGGGCCTTGCCACCGCTGTTGATACACTGGTATTTTTAATGGGCGTGGAAAACATTCCCAAAATTACGCAAAAACTTATTGAAAACGGACGCAGCGCCGATACCCCGGCCGCCGTTATCCGCTGGGGCACCCATCCCGAACAGCAAACCCTTGTTACCACCGTCGGCACTGCTGCCGCAGACGTTGCCGCCGCAGGGCTGAAGCCGCCTGCCATTTTTATTGTAGGCAACGTGGTAAAACTGCGTGAGCAGCTGCGCTGGTACGACAACAAGCCCCTGTTTGGCAAAACCATTGTTGTAACGCGCGCACGCTCTCAGGCCAGCGCCCTTACCAAACAGCTGGAAGCTGAAGGAGCAAAGGTTATCGAAGCGCCTTCCATTAAAATTGTGCCGCCCGAAACCTACGCCCCGCTTGACGAAGCAATTAAAAACATCCATACCTATAAATGGCTGGTGCTTACCAGCGCCAACGGCGTTAAAGCCTTCTTTGCACGCCTTGCCCATGCAGGGCTTGATGCCCGCGCTCTGGCAGGCGTAAAAATTGCCGCCATCGGCTGCGGCACCGCCAAAGCACTGCAAAGCTGCGGCGTTAAAGCCGACCTTGTTCCCTGCACCTATAAGGCGGAAGAACTTGCCGAAGCCCTTGCGCCCCAGCTTGAAAAAGGCGACAAAGTGCTTATTCCCCGCGCCAAAGAAGCGCGCGAAGTACTGCCCGAAACACTGCGCAGGCTCGGTGCGGAAGCAGACGTTATTACCGCCTACGAAACTGCGGCAGTATGCGAAAACGCAGCAGAACTTATGGAAGCGCTGCAAAATAAAGAAGTTGACATGGTTACCTTTACCAGCTCCAGCACCGTTACCAACTTTTTAAAAGTGCTGGGCGGCAGCAAAGAACTGCTTGAAGGCGTTGCCCTTGCTGCAATCGGCCCCGTAACCGCCGAAACCTGCCGTAAAAACGGTTTAACACCCGCCGTAACCGCCGGTACCTTTACCATTGACGGTTTAACGGATGCCATAAAAAGCTATTATATTAAGGAGTGATCACCATGGGCTTTCCCATTTACCGCCCGCGCCGCACACGCGCAACCGAAAACCTGCGCAGCATGATCCGCGAAACAGAGCTTTCCGTCAATGACTTAATCTATCCGCTTTTTGTCGTTCCCGGCAAAAACGTTAAACACGAAATCGAATCCCTGCCCGGCAACTATCACTGGTCGCTCGACCGCCTGCCGGAAGTGCTGGACGAAATTACCGAACTGAAAATCCCGTCAGTTATCCTGTTCGGCATTCCTTCTTACAAAAACGCTACCGGCAGCAGCGCCTGGGACATGGAAGAACCTGTACAGCAGGCCTGCCGCCTGATTAAAGAAAAATACCCCGACCTTGTAATCGTTACCGACGTATGCCTGTGCGAATACACCGAACACGGCCACTGCGGCGTACTGGAAAACGGCTGCACCGTAAATAACGACGCAACCCTGCCGCTTTTAGCCAAAGTTGCGGTATCCCACGCCAAGGCCGGTGCCGATATTATCGCACCGTCCAATATGATGGACGGCTATGTTAAAGCCATCCGCGCCGCGCTTGACGAAGAAGGCTTTACCAATATCCCCATTATGGCATATTCCGCAAAATTCGCTTCCGCTTATTACGGCCCGTTCCGCGCCGCTGCCGATTCCGCACCGGAACACGGCGACCGCAAAGGCTACCAGATGGACCCCGCCAACAGCGACGAAGCACTGCGCGAAGTTGAACTTGATATTGAAGAAGGCGCCGACATTGTTATGGTTAAACCGGCACTGGCCTTCATGGATATCATCCGCCGCGTAAAGGACACCTTTAACCGCCCGCTGTGCGTTTACAACGTAAGCGGCGAATACGCCATGGTTAAAGCAGCTGCCGAAAGAGGCTGGATTGACGAAAAACGCATTGTTATGGAAACCCTTACCGGATTTAAACGCGCCGGTGCCAAAATGATTATTACCTACCACGCCCTTGACGCAGCACGCTGGCTGCGCGGAGAATAGGAGGACGACATGCAGCACGCAAAATCCGAAGCCGCTTTTGAAGAAGCAAAACAATATATTCCCGGCGGCGTTAACAGCCCCGTGCGTTCGTTCCGCAGCGTAGGCGGCGTTCCGCCCATTATTGCCGGCGGCGCAGGCAGCAAGCTGACCGATATCGACGGCAACGAATATATCGACTACGTTTTAAGCTACGGCCCGCTGCTGTTGGGCCACGCGCACCCGGTTGTTACCGAAGCCATTAAAAAAGCTGCTGAAAAAGGTTCTTCCTACGGCGCACCGACACTCGCCGAAACCGAACTTGCCAAACTCGTATGCCGCCTTGTTCCTTCCATGGACATGGTACGCATGGTAAACAGCGGCACCGAAGCCACCATGAGCGCACTGCGCCTGGCACGCGCCTATACCGGACGTGACAACATTGTTAAATTCATCGGCTGCTACCACGGCCACCACGACAGCCTGCTCGTTAAGGCAGGCAGCGGCGCTGCAACTCTCGGCGTTCCCGACAGCCCGGGCGTACCTAAAAATGTCGCCGCCAACACCATTACCATTCCGTTTAACGACGAAGCCGCACTGGAAGAAGTGTTCCGCACTCAGGGTGAAACCATTGCCGCCGTTATTATGGAACCCACCCCCGGCAATATGGGCCTTGTGCTTCCGCACGACGGCTACCTTGCCAAAATACGCGAAATTACCAAACAATACGGTGCACTTCTCATCTGCGACGAAGTTATGTCCGGCTTCCGCTCCTCGCAGGGGGGCTCGCAGGGCTTGTACGGCATCGACCCGGATATTACCTGCTTAGGCAAAGTTATCGGCGGCGGGCTGCCGGTAGCTGCCTACGGCGGCAAACGCGCCATTATGGAAATGGTTGCGCCTGTCGGCCCCATGTACCAGGCAGGCACCTTAAGCGGCAACCCGCTGGCTATGGCAGCCGGCATTGCCAACCTTACCTACATGGAAGAACACAATGTATGTGCAGCGCTTGAAAGCCACACAGCCATTTTGGTTGGCGGCCTGCAGCGCGCGGCAGAAAAAGCAGGCGTGCCCGTACAGTGCCACCGCCTCGGTTCCATGTTCACCGTATTCTTTAACGACAAACCCGTTACGGATTACGCAAGTGCCGCTACCAGTGATTTGGATGCCTTCCGCATTTACTTCCACAGCATGCTGGAACAGGGCATTTATCTGCCGCCTTCCCAGTTTGAAACCAACTTTATCTCACTGGCACATACGCCGGATGATATTGAAAAAACCATTGCTGCCGCCGAAAAAGCATTCAGCGATGTAGCGGCAAGCAAAAAATAAAATATTTAAAAATTTTTAAACGCCACCGGGAGTAATTACCAATTATTCCTGATGGCGTTTTTATCTTTTCAATCAGATATTCGTATGCTATAATTATCTCTGCGAGATAGCTGGTATATCTGTTTTCCTGCCAAGGCAGGTGATTTCTGTGACTGTATACGAAGCTTTATCACTTATGATAGCTTTTGCCACACTCATAGTTCTCATTTCATACCGTAAATAAGGCATGAAAAAAACCGTATAACACGGTTACACGGTCTTCTTCACTTAATTTTTAATTAATCACAGGAGAGCCGGTGAACCACTACCAGCTATCTCTTTGCTTATATTATATCAAACTGTTTACTCTTGTCAAATAACACAAAATTATATTTTGCCGTACAGCTGCAACTGTACGGCTTTATTTTTTGCATGAAAAAAGGACGTGCTGCAACACGCCCTAATTACGTTAACCATTGGTTGTTATTTAACCGTTTGTATAATTATAATAATGCTACTTCTACCGTTTGTCAAGCACCGCAGGCTTATTTAACAATTACGTTCTTCACTGCCTGGCGGATTCTTTCCATGCCGTTTTTGGTAGAAGCAAGGCTGTCGATATACATCATGGAATACTGCGCACCGATGTAGTTGCGGAAGCGGTTGAAATGTTCGCCTTCCAGCTCCGCTTTAGTCATACCGTAATCTTTGGCTGCAATCTGTTTAAGAATGGCAACGGATTTCTGGCAGGCCGGGCTGCTGAGTACAAAATCGTGGTCGCCGAGGCTTACAATGTAACCTTCCTGCTTATGCGGAGTAGGAATAGTGTTGTTGCTGTTTACAAGGCCGAGTTTTACGGCATCCTTACCGGCGATAATGGCAGCTGCCTTTAAGTAACCGGCAACAACCTGCTCGTCTTTGCCTGTCGGAATGGTATGTGCGCAGGCCTGAGCAACAATTTCTTCCACCGGGAACCCGCGGTAAATAACTTCGGCAATACTTAAAATATGGTGTGCGCCGGTAGCGGCAATGGTGTATTCAGGCAGCGAAGCCTGGTCTTTCTGCCACTGGAATACCAGCGGTTTTGCCAAATCGTGCAGCGCCTGTGCGGAAATGATAATATCGCGGCTGATGTCGCTGTTAAAAATGTCCTTATAGGTATTGTAAATGCCTTCGGAAATGCAAAGGTTAGCGGCCGTATGCGTTGCCAGCCCGCCCGGATAAGCATGGTGGCTTGCGTAGCCGCTGCCAGGTGCGGAATAGAACGGCTGGGGCAGTTTGCCGCTGTACGGAGGCAGCAGCTGTTCGGCGGAAATTTTGGAAGTATCAAGCAAACCGGCAGCTGCCAGCTTATTGTACAGCGCGCGTTTGCTGCCCGGCAGCTGATAATTTTCCATAAATGCCGGATTGGGGTTATTGATAATTTCTGCCGTCATGCTTCTTAAAGTACTGTCTTTAATACTGCTGACTGCATCCTGAATTTTTTTGTACGAAAGCTGCACCAGCTCCGCCTCTTTGGCAAGAGGCACTGCGTCAGGCAGCTTATTGTAATTTGCGGCTTTTACTTTTGCGCCTGCGGCAAAGGTCATGCCTGGCACGTTAAGCATAGCGGCGCCGATGGCAGCACCGGCTGTAAGCTGTAAAAATTTTCTGCGGGAAATTTTTTCATTCAAATTAGTCATTTTTACTCCTCCAAATCAAACGTATTACAAGATACTCTGATTATAACGGAGGATTATTCAGCCGCTATTAAGGATATGTTAAATTTTAGCTGAAAACCGCCAAATTTAACGTATTACTGCAAAAAGAAAAGGCACACGCTATTGACGCATGCCCGTAAAATATTTTATTGTTCTTCGTTTTGCTGTACTTCCAGTGCAGCCAGGCTGAACTCGGTAATTTTTCCTTTTTTGTCAAGCGTAAACACAATGCTTACGGCAGGCTCTTTAGAAAAACCTGCAATGTAGGTAAGGCGGTCGGCTTTGTCAAAACGCTCAAACGAAAAGAACTTGGTCTCCTTATGTTTGCCGAATTTTTCCTGCACCTGGCGCTGCATGGCAATAAAAGTGTTAACGTTCATTTGTTTGGCAAGGTCTGCCGACATGGCTTTTTCAGCATCCTTATAACCCAAAGTGTCGCTGGCAACAAGCGCCGTAATAACTTTCTGTGCAGAGCCTTCCGCATCATTCAGCGCGCTGCTGTTTTCGGTTGCAAAGCAGCTTGCAGCAAAAGCCAGCGTTAAAACCGTGGTTAATAGCAAAATAAATTTTTTCATAAAATCGCCTCCGCTTAATTATTTCATATTTTCCGCTTATGCGGATTATTTACTGCTTAACATGTACATGGGGTCTACAAACTGCCCGTCTACCAGCACTTCAAAGTGGATGTGCGGGCCGGTGCTGTAACCGCTGCTGCCTGCAAAACCGATAATATCGCCTTTGCGCACGGCTTCGCCTTCCGTTACGGCAATGCCGCTCATATGCCCGTACGCGGTTTCGTAGCCGTTGCCGTGGTCAAGTTTTACATAGCGTCCGTAACCGCCGTTCCAGCCTGCCTGTTCTACCGTACCGGCTGCCGAAGCATATACCGGCGTGCCGAAATCAACGGCAATGTCAATGCCCGGATGCCAGTCATAGCCGCCGCCAACCGGAGCCATGCGCCCGCCGTAAGGCGAACTGATTGTGCCGCCTTCACCCGGCCATAAATCCGGAAAAGCATTCAGCGAATTGCTGCGTTTTTCCATTGCCAGAAGCAGCTCTTTCATGGAAGTTTTCTTGTCGTCAATCTGCTGTTTAATGTTTTTGTTCTGCACTGTTAAAATATCAAGCATTTCAATCATGCCAAATTCTGCCGGGCCGCCCTGCCCTGTGTAGCCGGGCTTAACATCCGCCGGAGCGCTCTCCTGCTGCGGCGCGGCAAGTTTCATTCCTGCTTCCGGGTCGCGTATCAGCGCGCGGCGCAGGCGGCTTTCCAAAGTAGCCATTTCGTTTATGTCGCGCAGCATTTTTTCGTTATCATCCAAAAGCCCCTGCATGCGTTCTTCGTACTCTGCCTTGTGCGCACGGTACTCGGCAAATTCCTGCTGCTGCGCGTGGTAGCGCACAAAGGCAAACGCCGCGTAAACGCCAAAGCATACGGCGGCAGCGGCAAATACTGCGCCTGCCTTAAACACAAGCGCAGGTATTTTATAGCTTTTGCCATTGGGAACGGTGAATGTATAAAACTTGCTGCTTTTCATTTTTATGCCCTCTTATTTAAAATAACCAAAACGCCTGCCCACTGCCAGCACTCTGCGGCCGATAAAGGGAATGTCCTCCAGGTCTTCTTTGGTAAGGCCGCCGAAGCCTGCCAGGGCAACAGCGTAAACCGGCACGGCAACAATCATTGCCGCAAGAATGGCCCATGCGCCAAAACCCTGCGCCGCCACAAGCACGCCGTACACGGCAGCGCCCATCAGCGCCGAAGCAAGCGCCGGTTTAAAAATGCCGTCAAGGCTCAGCGAATAATGCGCATGTTTATAAATAAATACCATATTAAGCAGCGCCGCAATGCCGAAATCGGCAAGCGTTGCCAGCGAAGCGCCGTTAATGCCAAGCTCCGGCCGTGCGGTAAGAACCCAGCTTAAGCAAACTTTAATGGCTGCGGCAAGTATCATGGCAATAACGGGCAGTGCGGTTTTGCCAAGCCCCTGCAAAATGCCGGTGCTTATCTGGTGCAGCCCCAAAAGGAAAATGCCGAAACTCATGGTGCGGATTGCCCCCGCCGCGCCCGGCGCATTGTAAATTAAGGCCGCAACATCGCCCGCCAAAAAGTACAACCCCACGGAACACGGCATGGTTATAATCATTGCCACGCGGAAGGCTGTGCTTATTTTTGCCTTAATGCCGGCCGCGTCCTTTAACGTGCGCGATTCGGAAATGGCAGGCACAAGATTTATCGTCATGGCCGCCGTAAAAATGGTGGCAAGGTTAACAAGCGGCACCGCCATGCCAGTTAAATAACCAAACAGCTCCGTCGATTCGCCGACGCTGAACCCCGCCGCTTCAAGCCGCTGCGGCACAATCAGCAAATCAAGGTTTGCCACAACCGGCAGCATCAGGCTCGAAAGCGATACCGGAAGCGCCAGTTTAAGCAGGCGCATAATAATTTTGCCCGCCGCTTCCGGCTTTTTGGCCGCCACCGCGCCCTGCATTTTATCTTTCAGGCTGCGCTTGAGCCGTGCGTAAAACCACATCAGCACCAGCAGCGCGCAGAACGCACCCACGCCGGCGCCCATGCTTGCGCCGCCTGCCGCATATTCCAGCCCGTAAGGCATAAACATGTAGGCAAACACAATCATGGTAACAACGCGCATCAGCTGCTCCACAACTTCGGAGGCCGCCGTCGGCATCATAATCTGCCAGCCCTGCAAATAACCGCGGAAGCTGGCCAGGAAGGTTACAAAAAATACTGCCGGCGCCAGCGCGATAATGGAATAATAAGCGCGGGCATCGCGAATCCAGTGGTTTTCGATAAGCCAGCCTGCGCCGAACCACAGCGCCGACGAGAACACCAGGCCGCTGATAAAAAGCAGCCGCAGCGATACGTTAAACACCCTTTTGGCGCCAAAAAAGTCGTTTTCAGCCACTTTTTCGGCAGTGATGATGGAAATTGCCACCGGTATGCCTGCCGACGATACCGTTATCGCCATTAAATAAATCGGAAAGCCCATCTGGTACAGCCCAATGCCTTCGCCGCCCAGAATGCGCGATAAAATAATCCAGTTTACGGAGCCGATAACCTTAACCACCATACTGGAAGCCGTAAGTATTAACGTGCCCTTTAAAAATTTTTTATTGCCTGTACTACCGTTATTTTCTGACATACGCGCCGTCCTAATCCTAAAAATAAATACTCATTATAATTATCGCTTTAAAAGCCCTTTTTGACAAGCCCTTTATAGTTTTTTCACAAAATGTTGCGTGTTGCCGCCTTAGTTATTGCACTTTAGGCTGCAAATTGCTACAATTAAAATATAAAATTACGGACGGAGGTTAAACAATGAAAAAATTCCTTGCTTGTTCCCTTATTGCCATGCTTGCATGCGGCGCGCTTTTGGCCGGCTGCGGCGGCGATAAAAAAGACGAAGCTGCCGCAGGCAAAACCAAGGCCGCTTTTGTTTATGTAAGTTCCGCCAAAGACGGCGGCTATTCCATGGCGCATGAGCTCGGCCGCCAGTACGTTGCCAAAAACATGCCCGATGTAGAAACATCCTTTATGGAATCGGTACCCGAAGGTGCAGACTCCGAGCGTGTTATTAACCAGCTTGCCGCACAGGGCAACAAAATCATCTTCACCACCAGCTTCGGTTATATGGACCCCACCATTAACGTAGCCAAAAAATTCCCGGATATTACCTTCCTGCACTGCTCCGGTTTTAAAACCGCGCCCAACGTTGGCACTTACTTTGGCCGCATGTATGAAGCGCGCTACGTAACCGGCATTGTTGCGGGCAAACAGACCAAAACCAACACTATCGGCTTTGTAGCCGCCTTCCCGATTCCGGAAGTTATCCGCGCCATTAACGCCTTTACCCTTGGCGTGCAAAGCGTAAACCCGGACGCCAAAGTAAAAGTTCTGTGGACCAACACCTGGTATAACCCCTCCACCGAAAAACAGGCAGCGTTAACGCTGATTGACGCCGGTGCGGACGTTATTGCCCAGCACCAGAACACCCCCGGCCCGCAGCAGGCTGCCGAAGAACGCGGCGTTTACGGCATTGGCTACAACGTGGATATGTCTGCCAACGCACCGAAGGCTTCCCTTACTTCCGCCATCTGGAACTGGGGCCCCTACTATGAAAAAACCATTAAAGAAGTACAGGCAGGCACCTGGAAATCTTCCGCTTACTGGGGCGGCATGAAAGACAAAGTTGTAGATATTGCCCCCTACGGCCCGGCTGTAACGGACGAAACCAAAAAACTGGCTGACACTGCCAAACAGAATATTATCGACGGCAAACTTGTTGTTTTTGCAGGCCCGCTGTATGACCAGACCGGCGCAGAACGCGTACCGGCAGGACAGGCTCTTACCGATAAGGATTTGCTCTCCATCGACTGGTTTGTTAAAGGCGTAGACGGACAGATTAACAAATAACACATTTTCAACAGGCGGCTCATGGTATATCCATGCGCCGTTTTGTTCTTTGCAGGCTTTAACAGGAGAAAACCATGATTGATAAAATTAAAATCCGCGGGGCGCGCGTGCATAATTTAAAAAACGTTAATGTTGACGTGCCGCTGAACACCATAACGGCCATTGCCGGTGTTTCCGGCAGCGGCAAATCTTCGCTGGCACTGGGCGTGCTGTACGCCGAAGGCTCGCGCCGCTATCTGGAAGCGCTCAGCACCTATACGCGCCGCCGCATGACGCAGGCCGCCAAAGCGCAGGTGGACGAAGTTTTGTACGTGCCTGCCGCACTTGCACTGCACCAACGCCCAGGCGTGCCGGGCATACGCAGCACCTTCGGCACGGGCACCGAACTTTTAAACAGCCTGCGCCTGATGTTTTCACGCCTGGCAAGCCACCGCTGCCCCAACGGGCACTACGTGCCGCCGACGCTTGCCGTTGCCGCCGAGCAGCAGCTTACCTGCCCGGAATGCGGCGCCAGGTTCTGGCCGCCCGGCGCAGAGGAGCTGGCCTTTAACAGCCAGGGCGCCTGCCGCACCTGTGACGGCACCGGGCTTGTGCGCAACGTTGACCTTGCAGCCCTCGTGCCGGACGAAAGCCTTACTATCGACGAAGGCGCGGTTGCCCCGTGGAATACGCTGATGTGGTCGCTGATGACCGATGTCTGCCGGGCAATGGGCGTGCGCACCAACGTGCCCTTCCGTGACCTTACGCCGGAAGAAAAAGAAATAGTTTATCACGGCCCTGCCGAAAAGAAACATATTTTTTACAAAGCCAAAAGCAGCAACCAGGCAGGCGAACTTGATTTTACCTATTACAACGCGGTTTACACCGTGCAAAACGCGCTGGCCAAAGTTAAGGACGAAAAAGGCATGAAGCGCGTAGAAAAATTTTTAAAGCAGGAAACCTGCCCGGACTGCGGCGGCTCCCGCCTTTCGGACGCTGCACGCGCCCCGCGTCTGCGCGGCATTGGGCTTGACGAAGCCTGCCGCATGACGCTTACAGAACTTACCGGCTGGGTAAACGGTGTTCCCGGCACACTGCCGCCGGAAATGCGCCCCATGGCAGCCAGCATCTGCGAAAGCTTCCAAACCGCAGCCAAAAGGCTGATGGATTTGGGTCTTGGCTATTTAACGCTTGACCGCGCAAGCAGCACCCTTTCCACCGGCGAGCGCCAGCGCATGCAGCTTGCCCGCGCCGTACGCAACCGCACCACCGGCGTTTTATATGTGCTTGACGAGCCTTCCATAGGGCTGCACCCCTCCAACATTGTTGGGCTTACCGGCGTTATGCACGATTTGGTGGCAGACGGCAACTCCGTTGTGCTGGTTGACCACGACACCCAGATTTTAAAAGAAGCGGGCTGGCTGATTGAAATGGGGCCGGAAGCGGGCGCCAAAGGCGGGCAGGTTATTGCCGAAGGAACCATAGCGGAAATTGCGCAGAATAAAAATTCCAAAATAGGCCCGTTTTTAAAAGCGGAAAGCTCCGTAATACGCAAACAGGCAGCAGCGGAAAAAATGTTTGCCGAAGGGCGCATCCACCTCGAAACAGGTGCCATCCATACCGTAAAGCCGCTTGCGGTTGATATACCCAAAGGCAGGCTTACGGTTGTAACCGGCGTAAGCGGCAGCGGCAAAACAACGCTGATTCTGGAAAGCCTTGTGCCGGGGCTGACCGCCGCCACAAGCGGGCAGAAGCTGCCGGAACACGTGCTTAACGTACAGGCAGACGGCATACACAGCGTAAAGCTTATTGACGCCACGCCGATAGGCATTAACGTGCGTTCCACCGTTGCAACTTACGCCAACGTGCATGACGAACTGCGCAAAATTTTTGCCAGAACGGAAGACGCCAAAACGCTCGGCTTTAAAGCAGGCGATTTTTCGTACAACACCGGCAAACTGCGCTGCCCAACCTGCGACGGCACCGGCGTAATTAACCTTGACGTGCAGTTTCTGCCGGACGTGGAAATACCCTGCCCGGACTGCCGCGGCAGCCGCTACGGCAAAGACGCCGCCAAAGTAAAATACCTGGCTGCCAACGGGCAGTACTGCTCCCTGCCCGATTTGATGGACATGGACATCAGCACCGCGCTTACCGCCTGTGCGGATTTAAAAACCGTGCGCCAGCGTTTGCAGATTTTAAAAGATTTGGGGCTCGGCTACCTTACGCTCGGCGAAGAAACACCAAGCCTTTCGGGCGGCGAAGCACAAAGGCTGAAGCTGGCCAGCGAAATGGGCAAAAGCCAGAGCGACGCCGTTTTCATCTTCGATGAACCCACTATCGGGCTGCACCCGCTTGATGTGAGAACGCTGCTGGACGTATTCCAGCGGCTGATTGACAGCGGCGCAACCGTTATCGTTATCGAACACGACCTTGATGTTATCCGAAACGCCGACTACATCATAGACATGGGGCCTGGCGGCGGCAACGAAGGCGGCACAGTTGTTGCCTGCGGTACGCCCGCGCAGATTAAAGCCGCACCTGCAAGCGTTACCAGCAAATTTATATAAAAACACTGCGCAGTGCTTCTAAACACTAAAATATCAATTTTGGCAATGCAAATTTTAAAAGAGAGGTGATACGCCTTGTTATACACCTGTTTTTATAAATCGCCATTAGGCGGCATAACCATGGCCAGCGACGGCACTGCCTTAACCGGGCTGTGGTTTGAAGGGCAAAAATATTTTGCCGAAGGGCTGACAGAAACTGCCGCAGCCAAAACCCTGCCGGTTTTTGATGAAGCCATGCGCTGGCTGGATATTTACTTCAGCGGCCGCAGGCCGGATTTTACGCCGCCGCTGAATTTGAAAGGAACAGCCTTCCGCAAAGAAGTATGGCAGCTATTGCTGCAAATTCCCTACGGCCAAACCACTACTTACGGCGAACTTGCTGCGCAGCTTGCCGCGCATAGGGGCTTAAAACAGATGTCCGCACAGGCAGTTGGCGGCGCGGTTGGGCATAACCCCATAAGCATTATTGTGCCCTGCCACCGCGTGGTTGGCACAGGCGGCAGCCTGACAGGCTACGCAGGCGGGCTGGCTAAAAAACTGGCGCTGCTGAAACTGGAAGGAATTGATACCGCAAATTTTACCATACCCGCTAAAGGCACGGCGCTGTAAAATAGCATAAAAATAAACCTTGCTGTTTAACTTAAACAACAAGGTTTTCTTTTTTATAACATCGTTTGCAGCTTTTTTCTGTCCGTTTTGCCGCTTTCGTTTTTCGGCAGGGCGTCCGTAAAAATTATGCGCTTGGGCAGTTCATGCTCCGTAAGTTTACCGTGCAGCTTCTGCAAAAGGCCGGTTTTATTCAGCCCGCGGCCAACTACAAACACCGTCAGCAAATCTTTGCCGCCGCTTTTTTCCGCAAGCGCCGCCGCATCCTCCACGCCGTCACAGTCAAGCAGCGCGCTTTCAACCTTCAAACCGGAAACTTTAATGCCATTAATGTTATACATATCGTCGCGGCGCCCTAAAAAGTGCAGCATGCCGTTTTCATCAATGCTGCCGCAGTCGCCAAGCGTTGCCGGGCATTTTACTCCAGTAACGTGAAATTTGGTGTCGATATAAATTTCGCCATCGCGCACGCTTACGCCAACGCCCTTAAACGGACGGCCTATCAACGTGCGGTCGCCGGTCATTTCTCTGTCTTTAATGTAGGTTATATAGTTTAACTCGCTCGCGCCGTAATACAGCGTCATTTCCGCATTGGGCAGTACGGCTTTTACTGCCTCCAAATCGTTTTTATCAAACCCCTGCGAACCGGCAATAATGCTTTTAACGCAGTTCAGCGGCGTTTTGCAGCCGCGCGCCAAAAGCCGCAGTTTGGTTGGTATTAAATAAACAACATCGCAGCTGTATTTTAAAATCATTTCCTGCCACAGGCGCGGGCGGAATTTACCGGCCGCAGCCACCGAAGCACCGGCATAAAGCGCGCCCATATATAAATTAAGGTTGCCGGTAAAAGCCAGGCTGCCCTGCGCAAACATGCAGCTGTCCGGAGTTACGCCGAATACGCGGTTCTGCTCCTCAAAAAAGCCTGCCCAGCTTTCATAAGTGCGGAACAGCACCTTGGCCCTGCCGGTTGTGCCGCTCGTCATGGCTCCCATGCAGGCTTCAGGCGGCGGCACAATATCTCTTAAATGCTCCGTATCCGCTTCCTGCGGGGCCAGCACCGGCACATTGTCCGTTCCGGCAAAGGCAATAAACTCAATAAGCTGCTGCGCTATTTTGGATTTTTTTATAAAGTACACCCTGCGTGCGCCGCCTGCCGTTTTTCTGCGTTCACGCGCCAGGGCGGCAAGTTCGCCGTAGGTATAAGTATGTTCTTCTGTTATTAAAGCCGCCTTTTCGGGCGGCTTTTCTGCAATCAACTGCAAATAATCCATATTAACATCTCTCAATCAAAAGTGCCGTGCCAACGCCGCCGGCCGCCGCTACGGATGCCGCACCGAACCTGCCGCCGCGCTTTTGCAGCGATTTTAACAGGTGCAGCAAAATAATGGCTCCCGAAGCGCCGTAAGGGTGCCCGTATGCCAGCGCGCCGCCGAAAACATTATAGCCGTCTTCATGCCCCGGAAAGGCACGGCTGAACATAACATCGATAACGGCAAAGGCTTCGTTCAGTTCAAAGCAGTCTATCTGCGTATGCGAAAGCCCTGCCCTTTGCAGCAGCGCATTAAGCGCAAATATTGCGCTTTTGGGGCTTACCAATGGGTCGCCGCCAGCTGCCGCGCTGTGCCGCACTTTGGCCTGCACCGCAAGGTTATGCGCTCTGGCATAGCTTTCGCTTGCCAGCAGCACAAACGCCGCACCGTCATTAGTCAGGCAGGCATTGGCAGCATTGGTAAATCTGCCGCCTTCCAGCACGCAGGGCAGCCTGTCCAAAAGGCGCTGGCTCATTTTGGGGCGTATGCCTTCATCGCGCACCGCGCCGAAGCACGGCACTATAATATCGCTTAACGCGCCGTCTGCCGCTGCCTGTGCCGCCAGCTTATGGCTGCGCAGAACCCAGGGGTCGCTTTCCGCACGGCTGATATGCTCACGCTCTGCTGTAAGCTCTGCGCCCTCCAGCATTACCGTTTCGCGGTGAATGCCCGGCATGAACTTGGCCACGCTGTAAGTTTCTTCGCCATTATAATCAGGGTGGTTGGCGTTGTAGCCGCGCCGCGGCTGGGTAGATGTGCTTTCAAACCCACCGGCAATAATTACATCTGCCTCACCTGCTTCAATTTTTGCCGCCGCCATTGCCACGGCTTCCAGCCCGCTGCTGCACTGCACGTCCACGCTTACAGCAGGTATGCTTTCCGGCAGCCCTGCTTCCAATGCCGCCAGGCGCGCAATGTTGCCGCCCGCGCCCACGCCGTTGCCGCAAATTATCTGCTGCGGCACAACATTATATTTTTCCGTTACCGCTTTCAGCACCGCTGCGCCCAAAAGTTCTGCCGGCACGTGCCTGTACACGCCGCCCGTCAGCCCAATATAGCTGCGCAGCCCGCCAATTAAACAAACCTTATCCATCAGCGTCCGCCGCCAATCGCTCTTTGAATGGGCGCCGTAATATACGCCGCCGCTATGCACTTAACAATATCCATCGGAATAAACGGCAAAGCGCCGGTAACAACGGCTTCTTCCCAGCCGATGCCGGTAATGAATTTAAGCTGCGCCACGCCCAGAAGGTAAATTACCGGTATGCCGATAACAACGCCCAGAAATGCGCAGCGCTTAAAACCGTAATTATTGCCGCGCAGCCAGCTGATGATAAGCGCTGCCACTAAAAAGCCGAAAATATATCCGCCGGTAGACCCAAACAGTTTGCCGGGCCCTGCCGTGCCGCCCGTAAACACCGGCAGCCCCGCAAGCCCCATTAACAGGTATGCGCACATGGTAATAAGCACCTGCCGCGGCGTAAGCAAAAAGCCCAAAAGATTTACAAACACCGTTTGCAGCGATATTGGCGACAGCGAAAACGGCAGCGGAATTATTACATACGCCGATACGCAGTTCATCGCCATTAAAAGCGCCATTTTTACCATCTCGCGGACACCGTCCGGCCTGTTTGTGCCATTCATTGTTTTAACTCTCCTTTATACCTACCGTAAACAGCTCGCGCCCGCCGCAGTAACCGTCAAGCGACGCGCCGTTTTTGTATATGTCAATCTGTTCTCCCGCAAAAGCAGGCATTTTAAATTTAACGTCCCAGTTCAGCGGCAGCGGCTTATTTAAAGCGCGCCACAAATGCTCAATCATGCACAGCCCCGGTACAACGGGGTTTTCGCCGCGGTGAATGGAATTAGTGTCGTCCACGGCATCAAGATAAGCGTTGATTTCCGGCTTATCAATAACAAAGCTCAGCTGTTTTTCGCCCTGCGGCACCGTTTCCGGCATTTCACCGGCACGCACCAGCGGGCGCAGCAGCGTTACCGTCAGCGAAGCCGCGCCTTCTTTATAAGCCTCGATAATGCCCATGCGCGGCGGCGCCATTTTTACCGGGCGAGTTGAGTAATCTCCGTTTTCCAGCACTGATGCTTTAATAACGGCTCTTGCCATTACCGCACCGTCATAAGTCGGGCCGTTGTATTCTGATAATGCCCTGATAAGTTTTAACATAGTTCACCACACCTTTACTTTTTAATTATAAGTTTTGCCGTTTTTATTGTCAACCTTTTATGTATTTATGGTTAACTTCATTTTTTTCAGACTTTTGCGAATTTATTTTTTGCTGTTTATTTTACACTTTTCTGCTTGTAAATACAATGCAAACTGCTATAATATAGTTATTTTCTCTGTTTAAAAACTTTTAAAAATAAGGAGCACAATCATGTCCGCAGTAAAAAACGCCGAAGGCACGCAAAAACTTTCCGTTTTTAAAATGACCTGGCCAATTTTTATTGAAATACTTTTGCAGATGATGGTCGGCAATGTCGACCAGTTCATGCTCAGCCATTACTCGCAGCACTCTGTTGCCGCCGTAGGCAACGCCAACCAGATTATCAATATCGTTATCCTCGCTTTAAGCGTAATCAGCATGGCGGCTACCATTTTAATTGCCCAGCACCGCGGCGCGGACAACCGCGAAAAAGTTGCCGAAGTCTGCACCGTTGCCCTGCTTGCCAATATGGTTTTCGGCGTTATCATCAGCGCGGCGCTGTTTATTTTTGACGGTTTCTTTTTAAGCCTCCTGGATGTACCGGCAGACATCTGGGCCGAAGCCTCGCTCTTTTTGCGCTACATAGGTCTTTTTATTGTAGTGCAGTCTGCCTATATCTCTTTTATTTCGTTCTTCCGCGGCTATTCCCTTTTAAAAATCACCATGATTACCTCCGTAGTGATGAACCTTATCAATATCGCGGGCAACTGCATTTTAATTCACGGCCTGGGGCCGATACCGTCACTCGGCGTTTTGGGCGTAACCATATCCACCAACACCAGCAAGGTACTGGGGCTGCTTTTAATTTTGTACTTTTTCCGCAAATTTATTGATATCCGCCTTTCGTTTAAATACCTGCGCCCCTTCCCCAAAAGCACGCTGTATAAAATTTTGTACCTGGGGCTGCCCTCCGGCGGCGAATCGCTTTCCTACCAGATTTCGCAGATGGTTATTATGCGCTTTGTTAACGTAATGGGCATTGTGGTTATTACCACCAAAATTTACGCCTATATTATTGCCATGTTTTCCTACATCTATTCGCAGGCGCTTGCCATGGCAACGCAGATTATAGTCGGCTTTTTAATCGGCGCGGGCGATTTGGACGCCGTTGAACAGCGCGTATGGAAAACCATCCGCATTGCCGTTACCATCAGCACAACGGTAACGCTGCTTTTATTTTTTAACAGCGACAGCATTTACGGCATTTTTACCGATAACCCCGAAGTACTGGAGCTGGGGCGGCACATCTTTTTAATAGAAGTGTTTTTAGAAGCCGGGCGCGCCGTGAACATGGTAATGGTTATGAGTTTGCAGGCGGCGGGCGATATTAAGTGGCCGGTAACGACGGGGCTTGTTTCCATGTGGAGCGTGGCAACGCTTGGCGCGTGGTTCTTTGGCCTGCACCTTGGCTGGGGCCTGGTGGGCGTATGGCTTGCCATGTGCCTTGATGAATGCCTGCGCGCGCTGGTATTTATTTACCGCTGGAAAAGCGAAGGCTGGCGCAAGAATAATTTGCTGGAGTGACATCTGCAAAGTTAACTGCATATACGCAAAAAGAGTTTGGCACGGTGCCAAACTCTTTTTTATTACTCGTCATAAATCTCTAACATCTTGTCACGTTCATCAGCAAAAATTTTTATGCGTTCCACTTCCTTTTGCTGCAATGCAAGGCAAAATTCCACAAACCCGTTTAAATCCTCGGTGTTTAAAAAGTTAATATACTTTTTCTTTTCATCAACAGGTATTACTATCGGCGGCAGCTTTTGCTGCAATGCACTGTAAACCATCAGTGCGCGCCCAACACGCCCATTTCCGTCCGGGAAAGGATGAATCCGCTCAAAGCGGAAATGCTGGCGGCAAATTGCTTCTACTTTTGCTTTGTTGTCAGCGGCGTTATTTAACTGATAATCTAAATCCTGCCGCCACTGTTCAATATCCATAGGCACACGGTACGGCGGCGATGGTATAAAATCTGCACCAATAACCATATTAGGCTGTGTTTTAAACTTGCCCGGCACGGATTCTATTGCTTCGCGGCACAAAACAGCGTGAATTTCTTTAATAAATTCACCGTTTACTTCGCGCCCTTCCTGTAAAAAACGCACCATTTCTTTTGTAAAAGCTTTGTAATTTAAAACCTCGTTCAGTTCGCGTAAATCAATAGCGCGCGGCACATAACCGTCAATAAGTACGCTTTTGGTTTCGCCTTGCGTCAGGCTGTTGCCTTCAATCGCCGTACTGTGGTGCGCCATTCTAACCATCAGGTCATCCAAATATGCTGTTGATAAGTAAAGTGTTTTCATTGCTTACGACATCCTAATATTATTTATTTTTCATAGCTTCTTCTTTTAATTTTTCCATTAATTCTGGTGGAAAAGCAACATAATATATAATTTCAGCCATTGACCCAGGTACTATTTTATTTCTTTCTGGTAATGGATTCGTATAATTATATTCTATATTACCATCTTTATCATATGATACCATAGAATCTATTGTAAAAGATTTATCAAAATAATTAACAGTTAAATTTTGAAGATTTCGACTGGTATCTTGTCTAAAATAACATACCCACAAATTACAGACTAATTTATTTACTGTTGAAGAACTATAATCAAAAGATGTTACATCAACTAATAAATCCACATTTTGTGTATCAGAAGCAACATACACCCACCTATTCATATACAAATTACCGTAATCCTTTTGCGCTTCAGCATAAACATTAGGCATTACGGCAAAAACTACTATTAAAATTGTAAAAATAAAACTTAAAAGTCTTCTCATGCTGCCCACACCTTTCATCTTTCCCTTTATATTAAAATTATACCATATCGTTATTTTAAATTGAAGTTTTAACAGTGCCTGCAATTTGCCACGCATAATAAAGCGGTATTATAATAAATATGTACATTATTTTAAGGAGGCTTTGTTATGCGGCACGTTTTGGGTTCAGCAGCCGGTGCTTGATGTTATTACCGCTTTTTTGACAAATATTTAAAAAATTAACTGTTTTAAACGGCATGTTTCCCTGCATGCCGTTATGTTTTTCTGTATACAGAAATACTTACGCTGAAACCATTGCAATTAGTAACTTTTTTTAATAAAATAGGTACAGTGCTATCCGAAGGAGGGTATACTATGCAAAAAATTAAGTCTGTACTGGTTGCCAACCGCGGCGAAATCGCTATCCGCGTTTTCCGTGCCTGCAACGAACTCGGCATCCGCACAGTGGCAATTTATTCAAAAGAAGACACACTTTCACTGCACCGCAACAAAGCTGACGAAGCCTACCTTGTCGGCGAAGGCAAGGGCCCTATCGATGCTTACCTTGATATTGAAGACATTATCCGTATCGCGCATGAGCACGATGTAGACGCCATCCATCCCGGCTACGGCTTTTTAAGCGAAAACAGCGACCTTGCAAAACGCTGCGCCGAAGAAGGCATTATCTTTATCGGCCCGCGCCTTGAACACCTTATTATGTTCGGCGACAAAGTTAATGCGCGCGAACAGGCCAAACTTGCCGGCATTCCGATGATTCCTGGCAGCGACGGCCCGATTGACAGCGTTGAAGACGTTTACCGTTTTGTGCAGGCGCATGGCTTCCCCGTTATGCTTAAAGCCGTTAACGGCGGCGGCGGGCGCGGCATGCGCATGGTAAACAGCAACGAAGATTTGGAAACCGTATACAACATGGCTAAATCCGAAGCTATGAAGGCTTTCGGCAGCGATGAAATTTACCTTGAAAAATACCTTGAAAGCCCGAAACATATCGAAGTTCAGATTTTGGGCGATACGCAGGGCAACATTGTGCATTTGTTCGAGCGCGACTGCTCCGTACAGCGCCGCCACCAGAAACTGGTGGAAATTGCCCCGGCCTTTTCGCTTAAACCCGAACTGCGCAAGGCAATCTGCGACGCAGCCGTTAAGCTGATGAAAAACGTTAATTACCTCAGCGCCGGTACGGTTGAATTCCTCGTTACCCCGGACGGCAACTTCTACTTTATCGAAGTTAACCCGCGTATTCAGGTTGAACATACCGTTACCGAAGAAATTACCGGCTTTGACATTGTGCAGACCCAGATTAAAATTGCCGAAGGCTACTCCCTGCACAGCCCGGAAATCGGCATTCCCGAACAGGACAAAATTACCAGCTTCGGCCATGCCATTCAGTGCCGTATTACCACCGAAGACCCTGCCAACAACTTTATGCCTGATACCGGCAAGCTGATTGCCTACCGCAGCGGCGGCGGCTTTGGCGTGCGTCTGGACGGCGGCAATGCTTTTACGGGTTCCGTTATTACCCCGTATTACGATTCGCTTTTGGTTAAGGCAACCACCCACGGCCTTACCCACGAAATTGCCATTACCAAAATGCTGCGCTGCTTAAAAGAATTCCGCATCCGCGGCGTTAAAACCAATATTCTGTTCCTTGAAAACGTGCTGGCACACCCCAGCTTCCACGACGGCAGCTACAATACTTCGTTTGTTGATGAAAACACCGAACTTTTCATCTTCCCGAAAACGCTGGACCGCGGCACCAGGCTTCTGCACTACATTGCCGATGTAACCGTTAACGGCTACAACAATGTAGGCGTACAGCCCAAACCGGAATTTGCACCGCTCAGCATGCCCAAAGCGTTTAAAGGCACCCCTGCCGACGGCACCAAGCAGATTTTGGATTTACAGGGTCCGGAAGGGCTTTCCAAATGGGTTATGGACCAGAAAGAAGTGCTGTTTACGGATACCACCTTCCGTGACGCGCACCAGTCGCTGCTTGCAACCCGCATGCGCACCAACGATATGCTGAAAGTTATCGGCACTACCTCAGCCAAGCTGCCTAACCTGTTCAGCTTTGAATGCTGGGGCGGCGCAACTTTTGACGTTGCCTACCGCTTCCTTGACGAAAGCCCGTGGAAACGCCTGCGCCAGTTCCGCGAAAAATGCCCGAACATTTTGTTCCAGATGTTGCTGCGCGGCGCCAATGCCGTTGGCTACACCAGCTATCCGGACAATGTTGTTAAAGAATTTATCCGCCTCAGCGCGAAAAACGGCGTTGATGTGTTCCGCGTATTCGACAGCCTTAACGGCATTGAAAACATGCGCCTTTCACTGGACGCTGTACGCGACGCAGGCAAATTTGCCGAAGCTGCATTATGCTACACCGGCGATATTTTAGACCCGCGCCGTGATAAATACGACCTTAAATATTATGTAACCATGGCGAAAGAACTGGAAAAAACCGGTGCCAACTCCATCTGCATTAAGGATATGGCAGGCCTTTTGAAGCCGGAAGCAGCTTACCAGCTTGTTTCTGCCCTTAAAGAAGCAGTTAACGTGCCTATCCATCTGCATACGCACGAAGGCAGCGGCAACAGCATTTATACTTATGCCCGCGCAATCGACGCCGGCGTAGATATTGTTGACGTAGCCATGAGCGCTATGAGCGGCGGTACTTCCCAGCCGAGCGGCGCAAGCCTGTACTATGCACTTTCCGGCCATCCGCGCCAGCCGCACCTTGACATTAACGCACTTAACGAAATGTCCCGTTACTGGGAAAGCGTGCGTCCGTATTATAAAGCAATCGACAACACCGTTTCTTACCCCAACCCGGAAGTTTACATCCACGAAATGCCGGGCGGCCAGTACAGCAATCTGCAGCAGCAGGCTAAAGCAGTAGGCCTCGGCGAACGCTGGGAAGACATTAAAGATATGTACCACCGCGTTTCCATGATGTTCGGCGATATTATTAAAGTAACGCCGTCTTCCAAAATGGTTGGCGATATGGCACTGTTTATGGTGCAGAACGACCTTACCGAAGAAGACATTTACGCCAAAGGCGATTCGCTCAGCTTCCCGGCTTCCGTTGTAGAATTCTTTGAAGGCCGCCTGGGCGTACCGTATCAGGGCTTCCCGCAGAAACTGCAGCAAATTATTCTTAAAGGGCGCAAACCTATCGAAGGCCGCCCCGGTGCTGCACTGCCCCCGGCAGATTTTGAAAAAGTACGCGCCAGCCTTGCGGAAATGGGCGCGCCGACCAGCGACGAAGCTGTAAGCAGCTACTGCCTGTACCCGAAAGTATTCAGCGACTGGGCAGTACGCCATGCCGAATTCGGCGATGTTTCCGTACTTGATACGCCTACCTTCTTCTTTGGCATGAAAACCGGCGAAGAAATTAAAGTTGAAATCGAACAGGGCAAAATGCTCGTTATCAAGCTTTTGCAGATAGGCGAAGCAAACGAAGACGGCATCCGTACAATTTTCTTCGAATTCAACGGCCTGCCGCGTGAAATTGATATTAAAGACAGAAATGTTAAATCTACCAACGTAACGCGCAAAAAAGCCGATAAAACCAACCCCGGTGAAATCGGCGCAACCCTTTCCGGCTCCGTTGTTAAACTGCTGGTTGAAAAAGGCCAGGCTGTCGAAAAAGGCACCCCGCTTATCGTAACCGAAGCAATGAAGATGGAAACCACCATCGCCGCACCTATCAGCGGCATTGTATCGCAAATCCACGTAGCGGCCGGCAGCCGAATCGAAAGCGGCGACTGCCTGATGGAAATTGAAATCAAGGCATAAAAATAAACAGTAAAGTATAAAATACCCCGCCTGTACAGGCGGGGTATTTTTACGTAAAAAAGAGGCATACCAAAATGGTATGCCTCTTTTGCTCTTTCGGGCTATATGTTTTTAATTATTCATCAACCTTATACCAGAACGGACGGATGAAATGCAGATAACATACTTCGCCGGTTTCCGGTCCTGGGTCGCGGCGGCCAATCTGCACACGCACTTCCTGGTCGCCTATTTTTACAAGGTAGTCGATAATTTCACCGAGGAAGGCTTTGCGCATTACAACACCGCGTACTGCGTTGATATCGTTTTCATTTGTGAACCTTATTTCAGTCGGGCGGCTGGCAAGGTTAAATACGGCTTCACCCTGCATACGCGCCGGAACAACAAGCCCCTGCGGCAGCGGGCGGTTATCGCCCTTAATGCAGGCTGCACCGTTCTGCCATACCACATCGGTAAAGCTCGACACGCCTATGAAGCTGAATACAAATTTATTTGCCGGATTGTTATATACGTCAAGCGGCGAATCAATCTGCTGCATTACACCCAGCTTCATAACAAGAATGCGGTCAGAAAGCGCCATGGCTTCCGACTGGTCGTGCGTTACGTAAATAATGGAAAAACCGTATTTGCGCTGCAAGTCTTTAATTTCAAAGCGCATTTCCTCGCGCAGATGCGGGTCAAGGCTCGAAAGCGGTTCGTCAAGCAGCATAACGTCAGGGTTAATGGCAAGCGCACGCGCCAGTGCAACACGCTGTTTGCCGCCGCCGGAAAGGCTTGCCGGGCTTTCGTTGGCTGATTTTAAAAGGTTTGTTGCCGTAAGCGCGTCTTTGGTGCGCTGCTCAATTTCTGCCGCAGGCAGTTTGCGCAGCCTCAGCGGAAAAGCAACATTTTCATAAACGCTCATGTGCGGCCATACGGCAAAAGCCTGAAACACCATGCCGAAATTGCGGTTTTCGGGCGGTGTGTAATGATGCTTTTTAGGAGATGACAACAGACGGTCGCCAACCCATACTTCGCCGTCACTTAAATCCTCAAAGCCTGCCACCATACGCAGGGTAGTTGTTTTTCCGCAGCCGGAAGGACCAAGCATGGAGAAGCACTCGCCTTTGCCGATTTCAAGGTTCAGGTTATCTACGGCAGTAACATTGCCAAAGCGTTTTGTAACGTTAACTAAGCGTATATAAGACATGACGGTTACTCACTCACTTTCTTGGTAAAATGGTTAATCAGCATCTGCCCGCAGACGATGATGATAAGGGCGATACCTGCCAGCGCGGTACTCATAACGGTTTCGCCGTCCTCGTTAAGAGTATAAATGGCAACGCCGATAGTTCTTGTGGTAGGCGCATACAGCATAATGGATACCGTAAGTTCACGCAGTGCCGGCAGGAAGATTAAGAAGAACGCGCTAATCATACCCGGGCGAACCAGCGGAATAACAATATCTTTTAAGGACTGCCACATGGTAGCGCCGCAGGAACGCGATGCTTCCATTAAAGAATCGTGTACCTGTTCCAGCGCGGCACTGTTAGCCTTTAAGCTGAATGCCATGTAGCGGGCAATATAGGCAACGAGAATAATCCAAACTGTGTTATACAGGTTGATGCCGAATTTGCCGCTCCACGCCAGAATAACGCCCAGCGCGATAACGGAGCCCGGTACGGAGAACGGCAGCATACCGAGGAATTCCAGAATGCCTTTGCCGCGTACTTTCATCTTAACAATAACGTAAGAAATCATTACGCCTGCAAACATGGTAATAACTGCTGCTGCAAGGCCTAAAGTTACGCTGTTGAAGATAGCGTCTTTGGTTACTTCGTATTCAAACAGAATGTATTTGTAGTTATCAAGCGACAGGTTTTCCCAGGTAAGCGGCAAACCGTAAGTGCTTACGCCGCCAACAAGGAAGATAACCACGGTAGGCAGAAGAATGGTAAAGCCAATATAAGCCAGGCAGAAGAACAGCAGCGGATAACGCAGCCCGCGCAGTTTCAGTTCCATCGGGCGGAAGCTTTTGCCGCCGATAATCTGATAATGGCCGCGGCTCAGAACTTTCTGCTGTGCCCAGATGATAAGCGCAGCCGTTACAACAAGCACCGTTGCAAGTACCGTACCGGTACGGATAGAATCGAAGCTGCCTCCGCTCTGGTGAATCTTTTCATAAATAAGCGTCGGGATGTTGTAAATGCCCTGCTCAATGCCAAGTACCGCAACCGTGCCGAAATGTGCCATGGAGTACAGCATAATCAGCAGCGCGCCCGACATAATGGAAGGCAGCACCAGCGGAATGGTAATTTTGCGGGTAATGGTAAACAGGCCGGCACCGGAAATACGCGCCGATTCTTCCAAAGTCGGGTCCATGCGCTCCAGTGCACCGCAAACCTGTATAAATACAAACGGGAATAAGTACATAACTTCTACCAGGCTGATGCCGAAGTAGCTGTAAATATTAAATACAGGTTCCGTAAGGCCAAAGGTTTCCATAAAGAACGTATTAATATAGCCGGAGTTCGGAGAAAGCAGCATCTTCCACGCCAAAGCGCCGATAAAGCTCGGCAGCATAAACGGCACAAGGAACAGGCTCTTCATAAAGGTTTTGTACGGCAGGTCGGTACGGGTAACAAGCCACGCAAAAAACGTACCTACAATCGTACTGCCAATCGTCGTCATGCTGGCGATAATCAGCGAGTTTTTCAGTGCCTGGAAAGTTTCAGGCTCTGTCAGTACAGCGTAAAAGTCGCTGCTGTTAAAAGTGCCATCAACAAAAAAGGCGTTAAACAGAATTAAAAGTACAGGCCACGCAACAAAAATAACCAGTACGGCAATAGAAATTAAAAGAATTATCTGGGCTACGCCAAAACCGGAATCTTTTTTAATTGTACTCATAATTCTTCCACCTCCTTCAGCTGAGCCGCATCAAACCAGTACAGGGCACGGAAATTAACCACGCATTCCTCGCCCTCGTTAAACATCAGCCCTTCGGAAATCGCTTCATGCGTTACAATTTCCGTACGCAGATGCTCACCGTCAATTTCAATCATATAGTCCATGGTTGCGCCAAGGAAGTTGGCACGTTTAATGACGCCCTTCAAGCCTGTGCCGCCGCGGGTAATAATAACATCCGACGGGCGGAAAGCCGCAACCCAGTTTTTAATGCCGCTGCCCTGCGGTTTTTCCCAAGGCACCTGCTGCGTGCCGCTGCCGACAAGGTAAGCGCCGTTTTCTTCACGCACGCCAAGGAAATTGGCAATGCCCATAAATTTAAAAATGAACAAATCGGCAGGTTTTTCAAAAATTTCGTACGGCGTGCCAATCTGGCGGATATTGCCGTTGTTGTCCATAATGGCAATGCGGTCGCTGATGGCAAGAGCAACTTCCTGGTCATGCGTTACATACATAACCGTTATGCCGAACTGGCGCTGCAAAGCCTTAATCTCAAAGCGCATTTCCTCACGCAGGTTAGCGTCAAGGTTGGAAAGCGGCTCATCCAGAAGCATAACCGAAGGGTCTGCAACCAGTGCGCGTGCCAGAGCAACACGCTGCTGCTGCCCGCCGGAAAGTTCGGAAGGCAGGCGCTTGTCGAGCCCTTTCATGCCGACAATATCAATCATTTTCATTACTAATTTATCAATTTCTTCTTTCGGGCGTTTTTCCATTTTCAGCGGATACGCAATGTTATCGTAAACCGTCATGTGCGGCCAAACCGCATAATCCTGGAACACAATGCCCAACCCGCGCCTTTCGGGCGGAATATACTCACCGCTGGCGCTGTCGGCGACAACGGTATTATCAATAATAATACGGCCTTCATCCGGAACTTCATGCCCGGCAATAAGGCGTATCAAAACCGTTTTGCCGCAGCCGGAAGGGCCAAGCAGAGTAAAGCACTCGCCTTTTTTTATGCCAAGGTCAAGGCCTTTATGTACCTGATGCTTGCCGTAGGCTTTGGCAACGCCTTCAACCTTAATGATATCTTCCATAAGGCAACCTCCTGTAAATGTATTAACTGCAAAAACGGCGAAACGGGCAACCCCGCTCCGCCGCCTTTCTTAGCCCATTATTTAATTAGCCTTCTTATGCCAGAACTACTGTTTCATCTGCATAATGTCAGAGAATTTCTTAATGGTGTCTTCTTTGGTTTTAATTGCTTCAATGTAGTCAATCTTAATGGATTTTTCCAAAGCTTCTTTCGGAGCAGGCAGATTGAATTTAGCCGGAATTTCTACATCTTCACGTACAGGAATAGTGCCCTGCTGTGCAACGAGAGTCTGTGCTTCTTTGCTGAGCAGGTAATCTACAAACTTTTTAGCTGCTTCAGCTTTGGCGCTGTCTTTAAAAATAGCAACCGGGCTCGGAACTACCAGCATTTCGGGCGGATAGCAAAGCTGCAGGTGTGCGCCTTTTTCGATTTTAGCATTGGTAATATAGTCTACCGCCAAAGCTGCGGAAAGTTCGCCGGAAGCAGTATCGTCGATAACCTGGCCGGAGCCTTTGCCGATACGGCCGCCGTTGGCTTTAATGTCTTCAAAGAATTTCCAGCCGAACTGTTTTTCCAGAAGCGCAACGCTCATGTAAGAAGTACCGGAAAGAGCCGGGTTGGCAATGCCGAAACGGTCTTTAAAATCGGGTTTCATCAAATCAGACCACTGGGTAGGAGCGGTTTTAATTTTATCGGTATTAATAACAATGCCAAGAGTACCAAGGCGTGCTGCATGGAAAGAGCCGTCATAATCGCTGAACGGATTTACGGTTTCGGGTTCAACAGGGCTCTTGTAATTTAAAAGAATGCCTTCGTTTTTCATGTTATAGAAGTCAGGAACTTCACTTGTCCAGATAACGTCGGCCAAAATTTTGCCGCTCTGGCGTTCTGCGGCAATTTTAGCCATCAGCTTGCCTGCACCGGCAGACTGGTAGTCAACATCAATGCCGGGGTTGGCTTTTTTAAAGCCGTCTACAATGCCTTTAATAAGCGATTCCTTCATGGATGTGTAAACGATGAGCTTCTGGCTGTCATTGGCAGCTTTCTTTTCTTCTCCGCCGCCGCAGCCTGCAACCAGCATCATTAACAGCATCATCACAGAAAGCAGCCACAACGTTGTTTTCTTTAACATCATAAAACCTCCTTAATTTTCCTGCCCTGCGTAACGCCAAGGCAGATTAAAATATTGTGCGTCAAAATAAAAGTTAAAAATTTAACTGTATTTTTACTTTTATTTAACTAATATTTAACATTAATTTAACACATTATTCAGAAAAATGCAAACACATCTGTCTTTTATTTTGTATACAAAAATTTTCCGTATCAAATGATACATTTGGCCAAAAACGGGCAGCGCATAATAAAAAAGCTGCCGCTAATAACGGCAGCCCTGCATAAACCTTGCTTATTTAATTTACTGGCCGGATGTCAGTTTTAAGCCGATAATGCCTGTTAAAAGCATTGCCACAAAAAATAAACGCACCAGCGTAACCGGTTCCTTAAACAAAATAACGCCCACTATAACGGCGCCCAGCGCGCCAATGCCAGTCCAGATGGCATAAGCCGTGCCCATTGGCAGCGATTTAACCGCGTGCGCCAGAAACCAGAAGCTGAGCCCCATGCCGATAAAAGTCAGCACCGTAAATTTTAAATCGGTAAAACCGTGTGAATATTTTAAGCAGGTAGACCACACAACTTCAAAAATACCTGCAATAAATAAATCGAACCATGCCATAAATTAAAAACCTCCTTAAAAATGCGGTTAAAACAAAAAATGCCCTTATTTATGTATCTTCTAAGGCCTGCGATACATAAATAAAGGCACCTGCCTAACCGGCGTTAAACAGATTGATGTAAGTATAGCACATTAAAAATTTTTTGGCAACATCAGTTTAAAAGGCGCAAACCATACGGTCTGCGCCCTTTTTCTTTCCCTTATTTATAACTGTTTATAATATATCTAATCTGTCTGTGTTTCCCTTATTTTACGGCTGCTTTATTTTACTGCTTCTGCTACAAGCTTGCCCATTTCGGCAGTGCTTACTTTCTTCAGGCCTTCTGCCCACAGGTCAGGCGTGCGGTAGCCTGCTTCCAGCACTTCGTCAACGGCGCGTTCAACTGCGTCTGCCGCTGCGTCCTGGTTCAGCGAATAGCGCAGCATCATGGCAACGCTTAAAATAGTGGCCAGCGGGTTGGCAATGCCCTGTCCCGCAATATCCGGCGCACTGCCGTGGATAGGCTCGTACATGCCTGCGCCGTCACCGAGGCTTGCACTAGGCAGTAAACCGATGCTTCCGGCAATGGTGCTTGCTTCGTCACTTAAAATATCACCGAAAATGTTATTGGTTAGAACTACGTCAAACTGTTTTGGGTTCAGCACCAGCTGCATGGCGCAGTTATCTACATAAAAATGGTTCAGCTCAACGTCAGGGTATTCCTTGTCGTGCATTTCGGTAACAATTTTGCGCCACATACGGCTGCTGCCCAGCACATTGGCTTTATCAACGCTTGTTACCTTGCCGCCGCGCTTGCGAGCCGCTTCAAAGGCAAAACGGGCAATGCGCTCTACTTCCGGGCGGGTGTACATTTCAATGTCGCTTGCTTCTTCCACGCCGTCGGCGTTAAGATGTGCTTCGTTGTGCGTGCCAAAGTAAATGCCGCCGGTCAGTTCGCGTACAATTAAAAGGTCAGCACCTTCGGCACGTTCGGTTTTCAGCGGGCTGAGATGCGCCGTATATTTGGAAACCTTCATCGGACGCAGGTTGCAGTACAGCCCCAAGCCTTTTCGGATGTTTAAAAGTCCTTTTTCCGGGCGGATGGAAGGGTCAACATTATCCCATTTCGGGCCGCCTACCGCACCCAGAAGCACTGCGTCGCTTGCTTTGGCGCTTGCCAGTGTTTCTTCCGGCAGCGGCGTGCCGAAAGCGTCAATAGCTGCGCCGCCAATCAGTTTTTTATCGTATTCAACGGTAAAGTTATATTTTTTAGCCGCTGCGTCCAGCACTTCAACGGCTGCGTCAACAATTTCCACGCCGATACCGTCGCCCGGCAGTAAAGTTATCTTCATATTATTGTTCTCCTTTAAGATAGTTAATCAGCCCGCCGCAGTCGGCAATTTTCTGAATGAATTCCGGCAGCGGTTTTGTTTTAATGGTAATGTTTTTATTAACAATTTTAATTTCGCCTTTGGCCATATCCACGTCAAGCTCGTCACCGGCTTCAATTTTTTCCACGTCGGTGCCAATTTCCAGCACCGGCAGGCCGATGTTGATGGCGTTGCGGTAAAAAATACGCGCGAAGCTGTCGGCAATAATGCACTTAACGCCTTTAACCTTCAGCACCATGGGCGCGTGCTCGCGGCTGGAGCCGCAGCCGAAGTTTTTGCCTGCCACAACAATGTCGCCCGGCTTTACGTTAGCCGCAAAATTAACGGTTAAATTTTCTTTGGAATCTTCCATGGCATGTTCTGCCAGTTCGTTAAAATCGCTGATATTCAAATATCTTGCCGGAATGATAACATCCGTATCTACATGGTCGCCATAACGCCAAACTTTACTCATTTCATTACCTCCTCGGGGCTGGTAATATAACCGGTTACTGCGCTTGCAGCCGCCGTGTACGGGCTTGCCAGGTAAACTTCGCTGTCTACATGACCCATACGCCCGCGGAAGTTGCGGTTGGTTGTGGAAACCGCCCTTTCGCCCGCAGCCAGAATGCCCATATACCCGCCAAGGCACGGCCCGCAGGTCGGGGTGGAAACAGCCGCACCGGCATCAATAAAGGTATCAATATAGCCAAGTTTCATGGCTTCTTTATAAATTTCCTGCGTTGCAGGGATGATAATGCAGCGTACGGAAGGATGAACCTTGCGCCCCTTCAGCACTTCCGCAGCCTGCGCCAAATCTTCAAGGCGTCCGTTGGTGCAGCTGCCAACAACAACCTGGTCGATTTTAATATCGCGCCCTTCTGCTGCCGGGTGCGTGTTTTCCGGCAGGTGCGGGTAAGCAACAACAGGCACAAGTTTATCAAGTTCAATTTTTATTTCGCGCACATAACTTGCATCGACGTCAGCATCAACGCCCTGCCAGTCGCGGTCTACACGGCCTTTAAGGTAAGCTTTTGTTTTTTCGTCCACCGGGAAAATGCCGTTTTTGGCGCCTGCTTCAATCGCCATGTTGCAAATGGTAAAGCGGTCTGCCATTTCCAGTTCTGCCACGCCGTCGCCGCAGAATTCCAGCGACTGGTAACGCGCGCCGTCAACGCCAATCATGCCGATTAAAGTTAAAATAACGTCCTTGCCTTTTACAAAACGCGGCAGTTTGCCGGTAAGCTCAACCTTAATGGCAGCCGGCACTTTGAACCAGCTGGTGCCGCTTGCCATGGCACAGCCTATATCCGTAGAACCCATGCCGGTAGAAAGAGCGTTTACAGCGCCGTAAGTGCAGGTGTGCGAATCCGCGCCGATAACAATTTCGCCCGGCGCAACAAGCCCGTTGTCCGGCAGCAGGGTATGTTCAATGCCCATACGGCCAACTTCAAAATAGTTTTTAATTTCGTTTTCGCGTGCAAAATCACGCATGGTTTTGCACATTGCAGCCGCTTTAATATCCTTGCAGGGAGAAAAATGGTCAGGCACAAGCGCAATTTTAGTTTTATCAAAAACCGGTTTGCCTATTTTTTTGAACTCGTTAATAGCCGGCGGGCCTGTAATATCGTTAGCCAGCACCAAATCCACCTGCGATACCAACAGGTCGCCTGCCGATACTTCGGGGCGCCCGGCATGCCTTGCCAGTATCTTTTCCGTCATTGTCATACCCATAATAACTGCCTCCTGTATTTTTTACTCCATAAAGCTAAATAAAAAACCCCTGCCTGCACTAATGCAGACAGGGGCGATTATTAACCGCGGTACCACCCTGATTGGGGCTTCATTATGCTTAACGCTGCTCTGCGTCGCTTCCTACTCCGTTCAAAAGCGCGGCTCCCGGGCGAGCCTTTGCTGCTTTGCCGCTGCGGCTTGCACCATCCGCCGCTTCTCTTTGCCGGTTTTAACAGCCTGTTCCCGTTCTTCGCCTTTAATCATTACATAATTGCTGTTATGTTTTTGTTGCCTTTACATTATCTCAATATTTTTTTGTAATGTCAAGCCTTTTTGTATTACTTTTTAAGAAGATAATAAATTTTGTACTTTATTTAACAAAATACTGGACTAAATGCTAAAAATGGCATATTCTATTATTTAACAGATAAACGGAAAAGCAGGGGTGGCAGCATGAAATTACTGAAAGAGAAAATTATGAGCGAAGGCATTGTGCTTAATGATGCCATACTGAAAGTAGATTCCTTTTTAAACCATCAGATTGACCCGGAACTAATGATGGCTATCGGCAAAGAATTTGCTGCGCGTTTCGGCAGTGAAAAAATCGATAAAGTTTTTACCATTGAATCAAGCGGCATTGCCTGCGCATTAACAACCGCACTGTGCCTGCACGTACCGGTAGTTTTTGCCCGCAAGCAAAAATCGGAACTTATGAGCAGCCCGGCCTACACCACTAAAGTTTACAGCTTTACCAAAAAAGTTACCAGCGATGTCAGCGTGCTCAAAAAATTTCTGCACGAAGGCGAAACCGTACTTATTATCGACGATTTTCTTGCTAACGGCGAAGCGGCGCTCGGCCTTGCCGATATTGCCCATCAGGCAGGCTGCAAAGTTGCAGGCATCGGCATTGTAATCGAAAAATCCTTCCAGCCAGGCCATCAGCGCATTGTTGACGCCGGTTACCATCTGGAATCGCTGGCGCGCATAAAAGCCTTTAAAGACGGCAAAGTTGTATTTGAAGAAGACTGATTTATACGCCTGCTTAACGCACCGTGCTGTTTTGTACGGTGCGTTTTTTGTATGCGCTTTTTGCATAATTTTTTATAAAATAAATGGCAAAAACGTAACGTGTCTGGAAGAAGTTACCGACGAACAATATTATGCGGAATAACAAAAACAGGACAGTTTTAAGCTGTCCTGTTTTTTATTGTTTACTTTTAAGATACTCCTTAAAATACTCCAAAAACTTCGCCGCCGCTCCCGAAAGGGAATGAAAGCGCTTCCACGCCAATACCGCCGTAAGTTCAAGACGCGGGTTCAGCGGTTTAAAAACCATTTTGCTGTCTTCAAACAAATCAACGGCGCCTTCAATGGTCAGCCCGCAGGCTGCGCCGCTGTTGATAAACATTGCCGCATGCGTCATCATATTAACCGTTGCCAGCACGTTTAATTTATTAATATCGGCGCCCAGCCAGTTGGAAATTTCCTTCTGCACATATAAGCGTGAAGGAATTATCAGCGGCACGCCCAGCAAATCGGCGCAGGTAACACTTTCCTGTTCCAGCTGCTTCATCTGCCTGCTTAAAGTAGGCTGCGTAATATGCAGCACCTCCGAGGCTCTTGTAATATTTTCCTCGCGTGCTACCGTTAAAAAATATTGCAGTGTACGCAGTTCCATTTTCATCACCTCTGCCGTGCAGTTTATACTTTAATTTTAGCACAGCGCAGCCGCCGCACGCCAGCATTAAGCAAGCCGCGCAGGCGGATGATTTATTAATTTTACTTATATATAATAAAAAACTTCCGCAGGCATTACCTGCGGAAGCCGTTATTTTTACAGTTTATTTAACAACCAGAACCGGAACTTTAGCGTTGCGCACAACATAGTCGGATACGCTTACGGTTAAGGTTTCCCTGATTTTGGACATCCCCTGCGTTTTTCAGCCTTAATCAATCCCCAGCCAGTTTTTAATTTTGGCGTCTGTCAAATCTTTGGTGGCGTCAAAACATTCTTTAACATCTGCCCCGGGGCAGATGGAACGGATATCGCGCGTGCTGTTTTTAGGGCCGCTGCCGCCGTGCGTACAGAATGGATAAACAGTTTTGCCAGTAAAATCATAGCTTTCCATAAAGGTTTTAATCAGCTGCGGGAAGGTAAACCACCAGATTGGAAAACCTACAAGCACAACATTATAATCTTCAAAGCCCTGCACCTTATCATTAAGCGTCGGTTTTTCGTTTTTAAGCTGTTCCCATTTGGCAACGGCAACCGTGGCAACATAACTTGCCGGATACTCTTTGGTGGGAACTATTTCGTGCAGCGTGCCGCCTGTTAATTTCGCAATTTTCTGCGCTGCGGCTTTTGTATGCCCTGTTTTGGAATAATATGCCACTAAAATTTTATCTGCCATTTTTCTCTCCTCCGTCCGTAAAAACATCTGCCCTCAGGCAGTTTATGCTTCATAATAATAGCTGCGCTTTGCGGTAAGCAGCACCAAAATAAACATTACGCCCGTAAAAACAGCGTAGCCTGCGGTAAGCTCCAGCAGCGAAAAATACTGGGCAATGCGGCTTACCAGAAGATTCGGCAGTGCCGCGCCGCCGTAGGCAACAACGTAAATTAAAGATAATACGCCCGCCCTTTCCTGCAGGCTTGTGCCTTCCACAATTCCGGCCATGCTGACGGTAAAAGCAGCGCCGTCCGCAATGCCGGCCATTACGTTAAACGCCAGAAACAGGCTTAGTGAATGGCTGTAAATGGCATATACCACGCCCGCAACGGCTATAAAAAAGGCCAGCATGGAAAAACGCTGCAGCAAAAATTTATCGCGCCCGCGCGAAAGCGCCGCACCAAGCGCAACCGGCGCAATGAACGATACAAAGGTAAGCGAGGCAACAAAAGTGCTTTGCACCCCCAGCTCCTGTATGCCGATAGCAGCGCTGTACGACTGGTAAAAACCGCCTACCGCCCAGGTACCTGCAAAGGCACATGCCGCTGCAGGCAAAAGTTTTTTTACGCGCGGCGTAATTTTAAGCTGGGGCACAAGGCTGCGCCACGCTCCGCTCTGCTTTTTGGTAATTGTTTCCGTACTGGCAAAAACCAACGCGCAGCAGCACAACAAGAGTACCGCCACAATTACAAACACCATGCCAATCGCATCGCTGAACATATTGAACACGCCGCTGCCCATAGCGCCAAGCGGCAGCCCTATATTAGGCGCACTGCCGATAATAACCGCAGCCAGGCCCTTATAGCGCCGCGGTTCGTTATCAATAATAAACGCCGCCACCGTACTGGAGGCCAGCCCGCAGCTTAGCCCCTGCATAAAGCGCGCCGCCAGCATGCGCCACTCGTCGGTTACATTGCTGAACAAAAAGCAGCCTGCCAGCCCGAAAGCCAGCGTTAAATAAATTGCACGCTTGCGCCCCCAGTAGTTGGTAAGGCGCGGCAAAAACAAAAGCGCAATAACCGTACCGGCAAAATATGCCACAGTTGCCAGCGAAAGCACGCCTTTATCAAGCCCAAGCGTTTCGGCATAAGTATGGTAAAACGGTATCGGCGCGCCGCCCGCCATAAAAACCGCCCCCAAAGTAAGCGAGGCGGCAGTAAACCCTAATAATTGCTTTTTTGCTTTCAAACAACAATCATCCTTTTAAATTTTTTTATATTATAAACCTTTAAGCCCGCTATAAGTCAAGTTTTGTTTTGCCTTAAAGCCTCCGTGTAGCCGTATAAACCGCGCTCCAAAAGCTGCGACGCTATGGCAATAACTTTTTGCAGCGGCACCTTTTTGCCGTCCAGCACCCAGCGGCAGTACATTTCATTACTTGCCGCGCAGAGATAGGTAAAAACAAGGTTCTGTTCTTCCTGCGGCAGATGGCTGTAAGGGTTGAACTGCCCGCAGTTATGCTGCAAAGTAATGCCACACAACCGGTTAAAATACGGCCGGTAATCCGGATTGCAGATAAGCCTTTCGGCAAATGCGCCCTGAGCGGCATAATATTCAAAAAATACCTGCGTCAGATTTTTCATATTAAAAGCGCCGCTGCCGTTATCTATTTCCGTTTTGCCCATTATTTCAATATAACCATCGGCAAGGCGGCGGATTGCTTCTTCATAAACGTGTTCTATGCAGGTATAATGCAAATAAAAGGTTTTGCGGTTAATTTTGGCGCGCTCAGTAAGTTCCTTAACGGTAATTTCCTGCGGCGGCATGGTGCAAACCATTTCTTCAAAAGCCCGGTTAATTGCCGCCAGTGTTTTCTGCACGCGCAAATCCTGTTTTTTAGCTTCCATAATTAAACCCCAAATTTTAAAAAGTGCGGCATAAGCCGCAGATAGCTTTAACTGGCAATTGCCCTCAGCTATCTAAGCCCATTATAATACAAATAAGCAAAGAAAAGCAACACGAGTGTATTAAAAAAAGGAGGACGCAAAATGAAACTTAGTAAAAAATTATCCGCCTTAATTTTAGCCGCCGCCTTTACCGCGCTGCCGCTTATGGCAAACGCCCAGCAGCCTGCGGAGGACAAGCCCATCGTACTTAAAACCATGGGCAGCCTGTTCTTCGGCGGTACGGTGCAAACCCTGCCCAACGGCGAAACCTTCCACGGCGACCACGGCTACGCACAGTTTTACATTCCGCAGAACGCGCGCACTTACCCGCTGATTATGTGGCACGGCATCGGACAAAGCGGCAGAACCTACGAAAGCACGCCGGACGGGCGCGAAGGCTATATGGCAATCCTGCCGCGCAGGGACTGGCCCGTGTACATTATTGACCAGCCGCGCCGCGGGCGTGCAGGTTACACGGCAAGCAAGGTTGACATGACCAATACCGTACCGACGATAACAAGCGAAAGCGGCGTGTGGGACGCCTTCCGCAACGGCTTGTGGCTGACGCCGGAAAAACCGTACTTCTTCCCGGTATCGCAGTTTCCCAAAACTCCGGACGCGGTTGACCAGTTCTTCCGCCAGCAAACGCCCGATACCGGCGCAGAACCGCGCACCAAAGAATACCGCGACACTATGGCAAACACCATGGCTCAGCTGTTAAAGCAAACCGGCCCGGCAGTTTTAATTACCCATTCCAACAGCGGGCAGTACGGATGGGCAACCGCTATGGCTGACCCGGAACACGTTAAAGCAGTTGTAGCTTACGAACCCGGTTCTTCCGCATTCCCGTCAGACGATATGCCTGCCGACCTGCTGCTTTCCGACAGCGATTTTATTAATAAAGTGCAGGCGCCGCAAGAAGTATCGCCGGAAGAATTTGAAAACCTTACCAAAATGCCCATTCTCATCATATACGGTGACAATATCGCCAAAGAAAAGAGCGATAATTTTAACAGCGAAGTTTGGCGTATCTCTAAGCACCGCGCCCAGCAAATGGCTGAACGCATCAATGCCCGCGGCGGTGACGCCAAAGTGCTTTCCCTGCCGGACATTGGCATTAAGGGCAACACCCACGCCGCCTTTGCCGATTTAAACAACCTTGAAATCGCTAAAATTTTAGAGAACTTCCTGCACGAAAAAGGGCTGGACGGCCGCGAAAACCCGCACCAGGGCCCGCAGCCCAAGGGCTTAACGGAATACACCATTCCGCTGGCACAGTAAAAGCACAATTAACGCAAAAAATCCCGGTTTACGCCGGGATTTTTAATTTGCTGCGTGCATATTGATATATACTTCTTTTGACAACATTAAAAAGGCAACTTACAATATAAAAGTAACACATTATTAATATTGCGAAAGGATACCGTTTTTATGTTCAACTGGTTTGCATTTTTAACCTACGCTGTTATAACAGCCGCAACACCGGGGCCTAATAATATTATGTCCATGAGCAATGGCGGCAGGCTGGGCTTTAAAGGAGCGCTGCCCTTTAATTTTGGCATACTGGCTGGCTTTGCTGCGGTAATGCTTATCTGCACCGCTTTTTGCAGCACCCTTACAGAGCTTATACCTGCGGTTAAAACGCCGATGCTTATTGCCGGTGCTGCCTATATGCTTCATCTGGCATGGGCAACTTATAAAAGCGACGGCGTTATTACCGAAGACCACTCGCGCAGCGGCTTTTATTCCGGCCTTATTTTGCAGTTTATCAACCCTAAAATTTACATTTACTGCATTATGTCCATGCAGGCCTACATTCTGCCGTTTTACACGGGCGAGCCTTTTAAACTAACCTTGTTTGCGCTGCTGCTTGCCTTTATCGGTTTTATATTTACGCTGTGCTGGTCGGCGTTTGGTTCTGCATTCCGCCTTTTGTTCAGCCGCCATACCAAAAGCGTTAACACCATAATGGCGCTGCTTTTGGTTTACTGCGCCGCTTCACTGTTCGGCTATTAAAAAATCCCTCCGCCTTAGGGCAGAGGGATAAATTTTTATGCAGTTATTTCATGCATTCTTTAATGGCTTTGGCCATACGTTTAACGCCTTCAACAATTCTGTCTTCGGTCATGTTGGAGTAGTTTACGCGCATGCTGCGGTCGGTTTTGTCATTCGGATAGAACGCATCGCCGATAACGGCAGCAACTTTCATTTCAATGCATTTATGGAATACTTCTTTAGCGCTTACGCCTTCCGGAACGGTTACCCACAGGAACAGGCCGCCTTCAGGACGAGTCCATTCAACGCCTTCGGGGAATTCTTCTTCCATGGTTTTCAGGATGAGGTCGCGGCGTTTTTTGTACAGCGCTTTAATTTCTTCAACGTGTTTGTCAAGGTCGTAGTTTTCAATGTAAGCGTCGGCAACGCCCTGGTCGAAGTTAGAGGTATGCAGGTCGGCGCTTTGTTTGATTTTAACAAATTCTTCCAGTACGGAATGTTCTGCGGCAACCCAGCCTAAGCGCAGGCCCGGGCAGAAGATTTTGGAGAAAGTACCGAGGAACATAACAAGGCCTTTGGTATCCATGGATTTAAGGGAAGGAAGAATTTCGCCTTCGTAGCGGAGTTCGCCGTACGGATTGTCTTCCAGTACCGGCAGGTTATATTTGTTGACAACTTCCATAAATTTATGGCGGCGTTCAAGGCTCCAGGTACGGCCGGTCGGGTTCTGGAAATCAGGAATTACATAAATGAATTTGCAGTTCGGGGTAGTGGCAAGAATTTTATCCAGTTCTTCCGGAATCAGGCCGCCGTCATCGGTCGGAACTTCTACAAATTTAGGCTCGTAAGCATTGAAAGCGTTCAGCGCGCCAAGGTAGGACGGGCTTTCGCACAGAACAACATCGCCGGGGTCAAGGAACAGCTTGCCTGCAAAATCAAGGCACTGCTGACTGCCTGTGGTAATAAGGATATCGTCCGGGTCAACTTCGGTATGGTATTTATCTTTCATGCGTTTGGCAATTTTAGCGCGCAGGGTCGGGCGGCCTTCGGTAGTTGCGTATTGCAGCAGCTGACGGCCTTCTTTTTCTACCAGGTCATGGGAAACTTTGGCAATTTCTTCAACCGGGAACAGTTCCGGTGCGGGCAGGCCGCCTGCAAAAGAGATAATATCCGGCTGTGCGGTAAGTTTTAAGAGTTCACGGATTTCGGATGCCTGCATCCTTTCCATACGTTTGGCAAATTTCATTTTTCTTTCCCTCCAAATACTTTTTAAAATCAGTACAATGCAAATTATGGTGTACTTTTATAATTATAAATTGTAGCACTTTAGCGTTTTACAGGCAAGTATTTTGTTATTTTTGTAAGGATTTTTGTGTACAAAACGCAATTTTAAATATACATTGTTAAAAAAATTACAGTTTAACGGTTTGCTTAACATGTTTCTTACAAAGAAAAACACCGCCCGTTTGAGCGGTGCTGAATTTTAGCCTGCTTTTTTAACGTTGATAACAACAATTTCGGGGTACGGGCCCATGCGCACCGGCGGACCCCAGAAACCGTTGCCGTTGCTTACGATTGCCGCCATGCCGTCAACATAGGTCATGCCGTAGTCAAGCAGATACATGCTTTGGGTAATATAGCGGAACGGCCATACCTGCCCGGCATGGGTATGCCCGGAAACGCTCAAGTCATAGCCTGCCTTGGCGGCTTCAAACAAACGCCGCGGCTGATGGTCAATTAAAACGCTGAAATAATCCGCGTTGCCTTCTGCCAGTCGTTCCAGCGCTTCCGTACCGCGGTCGCGGCTGTAATCGCGCAGGCCGGTAAGTTTTATGCCCTGCGGCAGCACGGCGCTTTCATTTTCCAGCAGCGTAATGCCGTTTGCCCCTAAAATCCTGCGTATTTCCTTCATTTCGCCGTCAAGGTAATCGTGGTTGCCGTAAACGCCATAGGTTCCCAGCGGCGCATCAAATTTCAGCGCTTCCAGCGAGCCGTTATCCAGCACATAGCTGAGCTTTTCGTCAACAATATCGCCGCCTATCAAAACCAGATCCGGCTTTTGGGCGTTTATGCGCTGCACAACGTCCTGCGCTGCGCCAAGTGCGTTAATATGCCCAAGGTGCAAATCCGTTACCAGCACTATTTTGGTATCGGCTTCAATATTTTTGGAGGCAGCCACCGTTTCCGTACGCACTATGGGGTTCGTGGCTTTATAAATGCCAAAAATAATGGAAGCACTTATAACAACAAGCCCAATCACGGCCAGCGGTGTGCTGAAACGGTAATGAATACCAAAAATTTTGGCAGGTATAATTAAAACGCCGTTTAACAGCATCAGCAAAAGGCTGTAAAAGCCGAACAAAATCCATACATTGCCAATCCACGCCAGTGCGCGTGCAAGAGGTTCCGGGTGAACGATATAGCCGCTGTGGCTTATAAGGTAGCTTGCAGTGCAGCCAACTACAGCAAGCGGCCACAGCCATGACGTAAGCCCCGGAATAAGAGTGCGGTAATAAAACCATACGGCGATGCCCATGGCGGCCAGATACGAATACATAACAATCATAAAAAGGTTCATCGGCATTCTCCTTTATTGTCCGTTTTATATAATATATACTTTGGAGTGCACTTTAAGTCAAGTAAAAAATTTTTGAAAACCGCTTGACTTGAAGTTCACTATAACTGATATATTAATATTAGCCATAAAATTACGCTGTTTTTAAAGGAGTAATGCCTATGAAAAAATATCTTAAATACATTGTTGTACTGGCGGTATTTTTGGCAGCAGGCTGCGCCGTATATACCGCACCTGCAACCGGGCAGTCCGAAAATTACGCCGACGCGGATAAAATAAGCTTTCTGCGCCAGCTGATTACCGCCGACGCATCAACAAGCCGCACCATTATGTGGCAGGCAGATGAAAAACTTGAAAACCCGGCGGCCGAATATAAAAACGCCGCAGGGCAAATAACAGCCGTGCCTGCTTCCATGCAGGAGCTTAACACCGGCAGCGGCATCCTTTATGTTTACACCGCCGCGCTGACAGGGCTTGAACCCGGCAGCGCCTACGAATACCGCGCAGGCTACGAAGGCAGCCGCACCGGCTGGCACAAACTTCCGGCCGCGCAGCCTGACAGCTTTAAAGCGCTGATATTTCCAGACTCGCAGTCATCCGATTACAGCGGCTGGCGCAAGCTGGCACAAACTGCCTACAGCAAAAATGAAGACGCCGACTTTTTTATCAACATGGGCGATTTGGTTGACAACGGCTACGATTTTTCGCAGTGGCGCGCCTGGTTTAATTCTGTTGCGCCAATGATTGAAAACATTCCGTTTGCGCCGGTAATGGGCAACCACGAAACCTACAATATGGACTGGCAGATTGCCCCGCCGACGCCGTATTTAACGCTGTTTAACCTGCCGGAAAACGGCATCGATGCCAATAAAAACCAGTACTACAGCTTTGACTACGGCGATGTGCATTTTGTTGTGCTGAACACGCAGACCGACGAAATGGCTGACTTTAACCCCGATTTAATGCAGCAGCAGTTAAGCTGGCTGCGCAGCGACCTTGCCGGGACGCAGAGCAAATGGAAAATTGTGCTTATGCATAAAGACATTCTGCGTTACGCCTTTACCGACCGCCCCAACAACTTTGACCCGGCAAGCATTCAGTTTACGCCCTGGGCGCAGCAGCTGATGCCCGTTTTTGAAGAATATAATGTAGATGCCGTGCTTACGGCGCACCTGCATACCTACCGCCGCCGCGTGCCTTTAAAAGCCTTTAAGCCCGATAACACCGGCATAACCTATATTTTAACCGGCGTTGCCGGAAGCGTGCGCTACGCCAACCTGTGGCAGCGCAACACGGCGGACGCAGCCCTTGCGCCGCAGCCCGAGGACGCCAACTACATAACGCTCAGCAAAACTCCGCAAACATTAACCTTTAAGGCATTTTTGCCGGACGGCACCGAATTCGATACCGTAACCATCACCAAAGAGGGGGAATAATTTATGAAGGTTTTAACTGCAAGGTGCAGCAATTCTTGCCGTTATCTACACAATTATCAACATCAGCGGGCGCGTAGCCGTATGCAGCGCCTATAAAATCCTGTCCGCTTAAAGCGCGGCTAATTTACACGAGGTGACCAAACATGAACATTGCAGAAGTAAGCAAAAAATTCGGCCTTACGGCCGACACGCTGCGCTATTACGAACGCATTGGCCTGCTGCCGGCCATAGCGCGCAACAAAAGCGGCAACCGCGATTACAGCAGCATTGACTGCGAGCGCATAGAATTTATTAAATGTATGCGCGAAGCAGGGCTTTCCATTGAAGTGCTGACCCGTTATATGCACCTGTTTTTAGAAGGCGACAGCACCTTAAAAGAGCGCGAAGAACTTTTGATTGCAGAACGCGACAGGCTGGAAAACCGTTTGCAGCACATGCAGGAAACGCTGAGCCGCCTGAACCATAAAATTGAACTTTACGAACAGGGCGCATTCCGCAGCAACAACATGGGCTGCGAGTGCATTTAAAAGAAGTGATTTATTTTGTACAACCCTCAGCTTGAAACATTTATTACCGTTGCCGAAAGCGGCAGCTTTGCCAAAGCCGCCGACAAGCTTTATATTTCGCCTACCGCGGTTATCAAGCAAATCAATATTCTTGAAAGCAACCTTGATATAAAGCTGTTTAACCGCACACACCGCGGCCTTACCCTTACGGCGGCAGGCAAATCGCTTTACAGCGACGCCAAATACATTATCCGTTACTCGCACGAATCGCTGGAACGCGCAAAAAACGCCATGCAGAAAGAAAACGGCATTATCCGCATCGGCACATCACCCATGACGCCTGCGCAGATTCTGGTGCAGCTGTGGCCCAAAATCCACGCCATGTGCCCCGAAATACATTTTAAGCTGGTACCGTTTGACAACACACCGCAAAACGCACGCGAAATACTGCTGAACCTGGGGCAGAACATTGACATGGTTGCCGGTATTTTCGACGCCACGCTGCTCAATTACCGCCAGTGCGCCGGGCTGGAGCTGTGCCGCGAAACGCTGTGCTGCGCCGCAGGCATTAACCATCCGCTGGCGCAGAAAGACAAGCTCAGCGTAAGCGATTTGTACGGGCAAAACCTGATGCTGATTACGCGCGGGCAGATGGGCGAAGCCGACGCGCTGCGCGACTGGCTGACGGTAAAACACCTGCAGGTAAATATTATCGATTTTGATTTTTACAACACCGAGGTTTTTAACAGCTGCGAAAACGGCAACAACCTTTTAATGGCCGTGCCAACCTGGCGCGACGTGCATCCGCTGCTGAAAATAATTCCGGTGGACTGGAATTTTACCATGCCCTTCGGGCTTCTGCATTCGCCGCAGCCTGCGCCGCACGTGCAGAAATGCATTAATGCCATTACCAGAATTTACAAGGAAAACCGGGCATAACCATAGGGTTTAAGCTCACTGACAAACAGGGACTTCTTATGAAGCCCCTGTTTTTTTATAATATTGGTAAAGGAGGGCTGGCTTAATGATGCCGTCGCATTCTGGCAGCGGCAGATAGATAAACAAAAGAGCAATTGATTATGGAGGTTTTATTATGGTTTTAAAAATGCAGCTTAAAACTTGCAGCAATATAGCACAAAGCCCTGATGGGTTATGATGACAAAACTGATTGCCTTTGCTAAAAAATGGACGCTGCCGCTTGGCATGCTGGCAGGCGTGGCAAAGAGAAACCGGACGCCTGTAATAAATAAGGAGAACAGACTATGCAATACAGAACTTTAGGAAAAGACTTAACCGTCAGCGCCGTCGGCCTTGGCTGCATGGGCATGAGCCACGCTTACGGCGCACCCGCAGACAAAAAAGAAATGACGGAACTTTTGGCGCGCGCCGTGGATATGGGCTATACCTTTTTTGACACCGCCGAACTGTACGGCACACCGGAAAACCCGCACGACAACGAAGAACTGCTGGGGCCTGCCTTAAAGCCTTACCGTGATAAAATTGTACTTGCCACCAAGTTTGGCATTACCTTCGACTGGAATGACCCCGACGTAAACAAACCGGTTATTCCCGATTCGCGCCCCGAAAGCATCCGTAAAGCCGTTGAAGGTTCGCTAAAACGCCTGCAGACCGACCATATCGACCTTTACTACCAGCACCGCCAGGACCCCAAAGTGCCTGTTGAAGAAGTTGCCGGTGTAATGAGCCGCCTTATCGAAGAAGGCAAAATCACCCACTGGGGCCTTTCCGAAGTAACGGAAGACACCATCCGCCGCGCGCATAAAATCTGCCCGGTAACGGCCATTCAAAACCGTTACTCCATGATGTTCCGCAATTACGAAGCGCTTTTTGGCGTGCTGGAGGAATTAAACATCGGCCTTGTAGCTTTCAGCCCGCTGGCTAACGGCTTTTTAACCGCCAGATACACAGCGGAAAGCAAATTTGACCCCAAAGAAGATTACCGCAGCGCCATGCCGCAGTTTAAAAAAGAAGCCTTTGCGCAGAACAGAAACCTGCTGGCACTGCTTGAAGAAACCGCCAAAGCCAAAAACGCCGCGCCGGGGCAAATTTCACTGGCGTGGATGCTTAATAAAAAGCCTTACATTGTACCAATTCCCGGCACGCGCAAATTAAACCGCCTTGCCGAAAACCTCGGCGCCGCAGATATTGTGCTGACTGCCGGAGAAGTTGCCGCCATTGACGAAGCACTGGACAATATGACAATGAGCAATGTGTTTGGCGGCACCCGCGTTATAAAACGTTAAAACAGGAGGAAAAACCATGGAATATGCAACTTTAAGCAACGGAATTAAAATGCCCATGCTGGGCTACGGCGTTTACCAGATACCGGAAGCGGATACCGAACGCTGCGTGCTGGATGCCATCAGCTGCGGCTATCGCTCCATTGATACCGCGCAGGCCTACCACAACGAAGAAGGCGTCGGCAATGCAATTGAAAAATCCGGCGTGCCGCGCGAAGAACTTTTTATTACCACCAAAATCTGGATTGCCAATGCCGGTTATGAAAAAGCCAAAGCCTCCATCGCCAAATCGCTGCGCAAACTGAAAACAAGCTACATTGACCTGCTTTTAATTCACCAGCCGTTCAGCGATTATTACGGCACCTGGCGCGCCATGGAAGAAGCCTATAAAAACGGGCAGCTGCGCGCTATCGGCGTTGCCACTTTTTACCCCGACAGGCTGATTGACCTGTGCCAGTTTGCCGAAATTGCGCCGATGGTAAACCAGGTTGAAACCCATGTGTTCCAGCAGCAGCAAACCGCACACGCCATTATGCAGAAATACGGCGTAACGCACCAGTCGTGGGGTCCGTTTGCCGAAGGGCGCAACGGCTTTTTTACCAACGGCGTTTTAAACGAAATTGCCGCAAAGTACAATAAATCGGCAGCACAGGTTGCCCTGCGCTTTTTAATTCAGTGCGGCGTGGTTGTTATACCCAAATCCGTCCACAAAGACCGCATGGTGCAGAACTTTGATATTTTCGATTTTAAACTTTCCGATGACGATATGGCAAAAATCCGTGCGCTCGATACCGGCAGGAGCCTGTTCTTCTCCCATTACGACCCTGCCACGGTTGAATTTTTAACAAACATGGGCAAGCATGCTTAAACGGCAAAGTTTAAGCTGCCATAACTTAACCCGCTATAAAACAGCATAAAAAAACAGCGCCGGAACACACCGCCCGGCACTGCTTCTTTGCAGCCCTTCCGCACCGAAGGGCTGTTTTTTTATAATGTTTTAACGCCTTTTACTTCGTAGCCTGCGTCAACAACGGCTTTAACAAGCACTTCGTCGCTAACGTCAGCGGCAAGCGTAACGGCTGCGTTTTTGTTTTCCAGCGAAACTTCAACGGCTTCCACACCTTCAATGCCGCTTAAGGCTTTGTTTACATGTGCTACGCAGTGCTGGCACATCATGCCTTCAATATCAAGTACTTTTTTCATGGTATCAACCCTTTCTTTTTTGTTGGTGTTTAATATATCTACTGCCTCAACCCTGCATTCGTGCGCAGCAGCGCCGGACGCATCCGCACCGGTATCTGCCGCATACGCCGGTTTAAAGAACCTTAAACGTAGGGCGTTGGTAACAACAAAAACGGAACTGAAGCTCATAGCCAGCGCGCCCAGCATGGGGCTGAGCTTAATGCCGAGCCACGGATAGAATACACCCGCCGCCACCGGAATACAGATGGCATTGTAAAACAGCGCCCAGAACAAATTCTGCTTAATGTTGCGTATTACCGCGTGCCCAAGCTGAACAGCACCGGCAACATCCAGCAGGTCATTTTTCATCAGCACCAGATCTGCCGATTCAATGGCTATATCCGTACCGGCGCCAATGGCAATGCCCACATCGGCACGCGCCAGTGCAGGTGCGTCATTAATGCCGTCGCCAACCATGGCAACTTTTTTGCCCTGCTGCTGCAAACGGCGTATTTCCGTTTCCTTATCCTGCGGCAAAACCTCTGCCACCACGCGGTCAGCGCCTACCTCTTTCTGTATGGCCTGCGCCGTGCGCGCGTTGTCGCCGGTAAGCATTACTACCTCCAGCCCCATGCGCTTCATTTCTTCTATGGCCGCGCGGCTTGTAGATTTTACCCTGTCTGCCAGGGCAATAATGCCAAGCAGTATGCCATCACGGACAAAAAACAGCGGTGTTTTGCCTTCGGCCGCCAGTTTTTCTTCCAGCATTTTTACGTTATCATCATAAAGCCCGGCTTCTTCCAGCATTCTGCGGTTGCCGCCAAAACAGCCCTTGCCTTCCATTACGCCTTTAATGCCGCGCCCGGCCTGCTGCGCAAAACCTGTTACCGGCGCAAGCTGCACGTTTTTTTGTTCCGCATATTTTACAATCGCCTGCGCCAGCGGATGTTCGGAATATTTTTCCAGCGACGCCGCCGTTTTAACAAGCAGCGCTTCACCGGCGCTTTTGCTGTATAAAACGTCCGTCACTCCGGGCTCGCCCTGCGTTATGGTGCCGGTTTTATCAAGCACTATGGTGTTAACTTCGTGCACCGTTTCCAACGCTTCCGCAGATTTAATCAAAACGCCGCTGGCCGCACCGCGCCCGGTGCCCACCATAATTGCCGTAGGCGTTGCCAGCCCCAGCGCGCACGGACACGATATTACAAGCACCGCAATAGCGTTGGAGAGTGCAAACTCAAAGCTTTCGCCAAGCAAAAGCCATACCGCCGCCGTTACAAGCGCAATACCGATAACGGCAGGCACAAACACGCCGCTTACCTTGTCCGCCATTTTGGCAATGGGCGGTTTGGAACTTGTAGCGTCATCCACAAGCCTCACAATCTGCGCCAGCGTGGTATCTTCGCCAACCCTGTCGGCACGCATTTTAAAAAAGCCCGATTTTACAACCGTTGCCCCGGTAACCTTGCTGCCGGTTTCCTTTTCCACAGGAATGCTCTCGCCGGTAATTGCCGATTCGTCAACCGCTGCATGCCCTTCGGTTAAAACGCCGTCCACAGGCACACTCATGCCGCTGCGCACCACAAGAATATCGCCTTTTTCAACTTCTTCAACGGGTATTTCAAGCTCTGCTCCGTCACGCTCAACAACGGCTGTTTTCGGTGCCAAATCCATCAGTTTTGTAATAGCGTCGCTCGTTCTGCCTTTGGCACGCGCTTCCAGAAACTTGCCGAAGGTAATCAGCGTTAAAATCATACCGGCGGATTCAAAATACAAGTCCATCGAGAACCTGTGTACCAGTGCCAAATCGCCGTGCCCAAAGCCATAAGCAATTTTATAAAGCGCGTATACGCCGTAAACAAGCGAAGCCGACGCGCCAATGGCAATAAGGGAATCCATATTCGGCGAAGCCGCAAAAAGAGTTTTAAAACCGACGCGGAAAAACTTAAAATTAATAAACACTACCGGAATAACCAGCAATAAAAGCGTCAGCGAAAAAATCATCGCGTTTTCCACGCCGAGGAAAATCTCCGGCAGCGGCCAGCCCATCATATGCCCCATGGAGATATACGAAAGCGGCACGGCAAACACCAGTGAAAGTTTCAGGCGTTTTTTCACCGCCTCATACTCCTGCCGCGCAATATCATTTGCCGAAGCCTGCATTGTTCTGGCGGCTTTGCCATGCCGCGCAGCTTCTTTCAGCGACGCGCAGTATCCGGCTTCTGTAACGGCGCCGATTATTTTCTGAGTATCGAGTGCCGTTTCATCATATTCAACCACCATGCTGTTTTTTAATAAATTAACGGCTATTTTATCCACGCCCGGCAGTCTGCCCACAGCTTTTTCCACACGGGCACTGCACGCGGCACAGGTCATGCCGGTAACGTTAAACTGTTCTTTTTTCATAGCGCTGCTCCTTATATAACACTTCATTGACGCTCTTTTTTATTCCTGTTATTATTATATTAATACAATATCTTTTAATCAAGAATGCACTATTTGGTGATATAGTACCCAAAAAGATACTTAGGAGCATAATTATGGAAAAGAACATTAACGTAAACTGCCCCGTTGCCGCCACGCTGCACCTTATCGGCGGCAAATACAAAGCGCTGCTTTTGTGGCATCTTTCCGGGCGCGTGCTGCGCTTTAACCAGCTGCGCCAGCTTGTGCCGGAGGCAACGCCCAAAATGCTTACACAGCAGCTGCGCGAACTGGAACAGGACGGGCTTATTAACCGCAAGGTTTACCCCGTTGTGCCGCCCAAAGTGGAATATTCCCTTACGCCACTGGGCGAAAGCCTCTTTCCAATTCTTAAAGCCATGTACGAATGGGGCAGCGGTTTAATGCAAAGCCAGGGCAAATGCCCTTCGTGCAGCATGACGGCGCAGCCCGGCACCTGCCACTGCAAAGATTAAAAATTCAAAACGCAAATTAAAAGCAGGCATTCTGTCCGTTTAAACGGATAGTTTGCCTGCTTAATGTTTATATGCTATAATAATTTTCCGAGATAGCCGAGTCGGTTCCTTCCGCAAAGGGAGGTGATGGCATGACTGTTTACGAAGCATTATCTTTGATGATTGCTTTCGGAGCACTCGTTGCTGTTATCTGCTTATCTAAAAAGTAACAATACTTTAAGATAAAAAGAAACCGCATACTGGCGGTACGCGGCTTCCTTCTGAACTATAAATTCTAACAGGGAGAGCCGACGTTCCACCAATCGGCTGTCTCTTTCTTTATATTATACCAAACTAAAAAACATTGTCAAATTACTGTTTACTATAACGCATACGGTATTCTGACGGCGCAAGCTGCATTACCTGCTTAAACGCCGCCGCGAATTTGCTTTGGCTGCCGTAACCTGCTGCCGCTGCAATTTCTGCCACACTGCTGCTGCCTGCAACCAAAAGTGCCGCCGCTTTCCTCATGCGGTATTCCTTCATATACTGTGCCATCGGTTTGCCGTACACCATTTTAAATACTTTTTTCAAAACAGAAGCATTAATGGAATGTTCGCGGGCAAGCTGTTTAATGGTATAATGCTCCTGCCAGCTGCCGGTTATTTTGGCGTGAATCTTTTTTATAATTTCCATATAACGTTCCTCGCAGCTTTCGGCCGTTTTTAGATGCGGAACACCGTACACAGCCAAAAATAAAAGTATTTCCTGCGCTTTCAGTTTAAAATACGCCTGCCGGTATTCACTTTTTACACGCGGCAAAAGCGCAAACATATCTGCAATTTCCGCAGCACCCGGCCAAACCGTAACTTCGCCGCCGCGGCAAAACTTTTCTGCCCAGGCAGGCAAATCTACATCCGAAAGGTTTAACGTTTCAGCAAAAGGCTGCGCAGCCATATTTAAATCCACAAATAGTGCAATACCGCTGTAATGCCCCAAAGGCAAGGTTATGCCCGATACGGTGCAGCAGTCCATCATATGGAACGATACATCACCCTGGCCAAGATAAATGCTTCTGCCGCCCTGCATCACCCAGCCCATACGCCCGTTCAGGCAGTAATTAACCTGCATAACGCCGCTGACGGCAGGATGATAAAAATTCATGGTGCTGCCGTTTAATTCGGTTACTGCCAGCTTAAGCCCCGGCAGTACATTATAAAGCAGTATCTGCCCGCTGCCGTTTTCATTTTCAAACAGGTATTTTTCAGCGCTGCTGCTTTTGCCGCCAAACTTCCAAAACGGCAGTTTTTCCATCATACCGTTATCTTTTATATAATTCATCACCAACACCGCCTTTTAGTCCCAAACGGATTTTTTCCTGCTCCAAAAGGAACAATCTGCCTGTAAAAGCCTTGCAGCCGACAGGCGTTTATTTATAATAAATATATGAGTGATTGCTCAAGTATAAAATTATAAGCAGTATAAATTAAGGAGTGTATATCTATGAAAAAATCTGTTAAACTCATTGACCTTGACTGCGCCAACTGCGCCGCCAAAATTGAAGACGCCGTTAAAAAAATCGACGGCGTAACCAGCGCCAGCGTTAGCTTTATGGCACAAAAAATGACACTGGAAGCACCGGATGACAAATTCGCACAGGTGCTTGACGAAGCTGTTAAACTCATCAACAAAATCGAGCCCGACGTTACTGTTAAAGCGTAAGGAGTTATACTATGAATTTTCAGCAGATTAGAAACGCAACGGCAATTATTACTTACGCAGGCAGCAAATTTTTGATTGACCCGCTGTTTGCGCCCAAAGATTATTTTGACCCCATCCCCGAATGCTTTACACCCGATAAACGCTGGCCGCTTGTTGAGCTGCCAATGCCTGAAGATGAAATAACCAGAAACCTTAATGCTGTTATTGTAACACATTCGCATATCGACCACATAGATGAATTTGCAGCCAAAGCCCTGCCAAAAGCCATAAAAATTTTTGTTCAGGACGAATATGACGAAAACTTTATGCGTAAATTTGGCTTTACGGATGTGGAAATTTTAAAAGAAACAGGCACTGTTTTTAACGGCATAACACTTTATAAAACCGGATGTATCCACGGCAAACCGGATACAACAATGCCTTATTATAAAAAATTCGGTTTCCGACCCGACGCTATGGGCGTTGTATTTAAAGCCACGGGTGAAAAAACCGTTTATCTTGCAGGCGATACCATTTGGTGTGATTTTGTAAAAAATGCCGTTGATAAATTTGCACCGGAAATTATTATCGTCAACGCCGCGGCGGCGCAGCTTATACACAGCGGCCCGATTATTATGGGTACGGAAGATATTGCCGCACTGCGCGGCTATGCCCCCAATGCCGCAGTAATTGCCACCCATATGGATGCCGTTGGGCACGCAACCTTAAGCCGTGACGGCCTGCGTGCATTTATCACCGACAATAAACTTAACAAAGATTTTTATATTCCGGCAGACGGTGAAACGCTGGAGTTATAACATTTATTTAAATACATTAGTCAGGCTGCAATAAAACAAAAGTGCATTTTATTGCAGTCTTTTTGTAAGGAGATTTTAATATGACCAAAAAACAGAAAAAGCTTTTGCAGCGCATTACCGCCGCCGCAATTTTATTTGCCGCCGGTATGCTGCTGCCGCTGTTTGCAGAAACATCTGACTATATTATATTCGCTTTGTTCGGCATAAGCTACATTATTATCGGCTGGGATATTATCTGGAAAGCCTTTTGCAATATCCGTCAGGGCGAAGCATTTGACGAAAACTTTTTAATGACCGTTGCCACCGCCGGTGCTTTCGCGCTGGGCGAATATTCCGAAGGCGTTGCCGTTATGCTGTTTTACCAGATTGGCGAATGGTTCCAGAGCTACGCCGTTTCGCGCTCACGCCAGTCTATTACCGCGCTGATGGATATCCGCCCGGACTACGCTAACGTAGAACGCGACGGCAAGCTGGTGCAGGTTGACCCCGACGAAGTTGCTGTAGGGGAAATTATTACCGTTAAACCGGGCGAACGCGTACCTATCGACGGCAAAATCATCAGCGGGCGCAGCGCGCTCGACACCTCAGCCCTTACCGGCGAATCGCTGCCGCGCGAGGTTGAAGAAGGCATGGAAGTCATCAGCGGCTGCATTAACCAAACCGGCATTTTAAAAATTAAAACAACCAAAGAGTTTGGCGAATCGACCGTTGCCAAAATTTTGGATTTGGTGGAAAACAGCAGCGAGAAAAAAGCGCGCAGCGAAAACTTTATCACCCGCTTTGCCAAGTTTTACACACCGATTGTTGTTTTTGCGGCGCTGCTGCTGGCTACCATTCCGCCCTATGTTTTAAACGAGCCGTTTTCCGGCTGGATTTACCGCGCGCTGACCTTTCTCGTTATCAGCTGCCCGTGCGCGCTGGTTATATCCATTCCGCTCAGCTTCTTCGGCGGCATTGGCGGCGCTTCCAAATGCGGCGTGCTGGTTAAGGGCAGCAATTATTTAGAGGCGCTTGCCGATACCGAAACCATTGTTTTTGATAAAACCGGCACCTTAACAAAAGGCTCCTTTGCCGTTACTTCCATTAAGCCGGTTGGCATGAGCAGCGCTGAACTTTTAGAGCTCGCCGCCTATGCGGAAGATTATTCCAATCATCCAATTTCTCTTTCCATAAAACGTGCTTACGGCAAAGAAATTAAGCACGGCATGGTTAAAAATATAGAAGAAATTGCCGGTCACGGCGTACGCGCCATTATAAGCGGACAAACTGTACTGTGCGGAAACGATAAACTTATGCAGCGCGAAAAGATTAACTATACTCCCTGTACCGAAGCAGGCACGGTTATTTACGCCGCCGTTGACGGTAAATTTGCCGGTTATATTTTAATTGAGGACGAAGTAAAAGCCGACGCTGCCGCCGCTATTAAAATGCTTAAAACCTGCGGTGTGCGCGAAACAGTAATGCTTACCGGCGACAGCGACGCAGTAGGGCAGAAAATTACCAAACGCCTGGGGCTGGACCGCGCCTTTACGCAGCTTTTGCCTGCGGATAAGGTTGAACATGTTGAACGCCTGCTGGAAGCGCTGCATAAGCGCAGCAACCGCGGCAAGCTTGCCTTTGTGGGCGACGGCATTAACGACGCGCCGGTGCTGGCACGCGCCGATGTAGGCATCGCCATGGGCGCGCTGGGCAGCGACGCCGCCATTGAAGCGGCGGACATCGTACTGATGACGGACGAACCCTCCAAAATTGCCGCCGCCATCAAAATTGCCCGCAAAACTTTGAGCATTGTGCGCCAGAATATTATCTTCGCAATCGGCATTAAAATTGCCGTACTGGCACTGGGCGCGCTGGGCTACGCTTCCATGTGGGCGGCTGTTTTTGCTGATGTCGGCGTATCCGTCATTGCCATTTTAAACGCCGTGCGTGCGCTGAGTGTAAGCAAATACAAAAATGAGCAGGAACGTGTTTTAGCTGCCCAAAATACTATCCACGCCGCCGCAGAAGCTGCTTGACAGCAGGAAGTGATGAATATGTATGAACCGATTTTACAAGAAGATTTTGCTGTTTTAAATCCTTCCGAACTTTGCAAAATACTTGGTGACTATAACCGTATGCGTCTGCTTTTGCTGTTATCGGACGCACAGGAACGTACTATAAGTGAAATTACCGTAAAACTGCAATCTTCTCAATCACTAGTTTCACATCAGGTACGCTTGCTGAAAGAAGTACATATTTTAACTACGAGAAAATCAGGAAAATATGTATACTGCAATATTACTGACCATTTTATTTCAGCTATTTTACAATTACTGCTTCTTTATACAAAAAAACATTTTAATAAAGCGTCTTAAACATTAATACCCCAAAAGCGTTATGCCTTTGGGGTATTTTGTGTTTCATGCTATCAGTCGATGCTGATAAGTTCGTACTGCGGGTTGCCCATTTTCAGTTCGCGCATGGCAACAAGCTGATGCAGCCCGTGGCGGCTTTCAATGCGCTCAACCAAATCGTGGCGGTCTTTTTCCGGCTGGGCGTAAACAAGGTCAATGCTGGCCTGGTCAATCGCCAGAAGGTCGGTAGATGCCAGAATGCCGATATCCGGAATGGTCGGCTCTGCTGCTGCAACGCCTGCGCAGTCGCAGTCTACGGACATACGGCGCATTACGTTAATAAATACAATGTGCTTGCCGAAATAATCAATGGTTGCTTTGGCAGATTCAGCCATGTTTTCCATCAGCATTTCTTTGGCAGGCCATGCGTTCCAGTCCTCCGGCAGCGGCTGGCCGTAAACGCCGTGTACCATTGCTTTGCCTATTTTGCCGTCGGCGCAGCCAATGGCAATGTTCTTCATGCTGCCGCCGTAGCCGCCCATGGCGTGGCCTTTAAAATGGGTTAATACAATCATGGAATCGTAATTAACGATATGCCCGCCCATGGAAATTTCTTTAAAGTGCTTGCCCCCGCGTACCGGCAGCATAACGGTGCCTTCTTCGTCCATAATATCAACCGGGCAGAAATCCCAGCCGTTAAGGGCGATGGTAGCGCGGTGCTTTTCGGTAGTATCGCGTCCGCCTTCGTACAGGGCGTTGGTTTCAACTATATTGCTGTTGGGCACATGTGCCTGAAAAGCCTTTACCATTTCGCGCGGCAGAATGTTCGGTCCGTGCGGTTCGCCGGTATGCAGTTTAATTGCAACCTTGCCGTAAATGCCTTCATTAATCATATCATAAAGTTTAATAAGAGTATCAGCGTTGATGTTTTTGCTGAAATATACTTTGGCACGGCTGCCTGCGCCGCCGTTTGCGGAAACCTTTACGCTTCCTTCGCCTGCTGCAAACACGTTTCTTACCCCCTCAAGATTATACGCCGCAACACCGACAGCGGCAGTTCCGGCTGCTTTTAAAAAGTCGCGTCTTGTCATTTTTTTCATTTTGCATTCGCTCCTTTAGCCATAATTTTGTTGTCAGTTATATCCTACTACTTGAAGTTCAGTCCATGTCAAGCAAAATTTCAAGCACTTGTAAAAGCCCCTACAAGGCTGTCGGTACGCGGGCGCAAAACCGTGTCATAGCTCATCAGCTGATAATCGGCCAGACGTGCCATGTTCTGCAAAGCCTCAATTTTTTGCAGCAGCACATCACGCGCCTGCGCCAGTATTTTTTTGCGCTGCTGGCAGGTCTGTTCGCCCAGCCTGGCAAGGTTTATATAATCGGCAATGGCCTCCAGCGACATGCCCGCGCCTTTTAAAGTCTGAATGAAAGCAACCCATTCCACAAAATTTTCGTCATAATTGCGCACGCCGCCGCTGGTACGCGGTACGGCGGGTATAATGCCCATGCGCTCGTAATATCTTAATGTGTCTGCCGATACGCCGGTTCTTGCGGCAATCTCTTTAATAGTCATTTTCAGCCCCTCCTTACAATGTTCCCTGACAGATTTTATAAATAATATAGTCTATCAAATCCAGCGATTTTTGTTTGCTGTGTATTTCTTCCAGAAGGTCCAGGCGGTGCCTGCGCAGAATTTTTATCGGCCCGGCCGAGCCGCCCTCTGCCAGCAGCTTTAAAAAGCGGCTGATGCTGAAGGCATCAAGCCCGGTGCTGCTTAACGATGCAGCCAGTGCCTCCGTGCGCTGCTCATCTGTATTAACCGGTTTTTTATTCATTATCATCACCCGCCTGCCTGCATTAGTTTTTTGTTGCTTTAATTATAAAACTCACCTTAAAGCTGCGTCCAATACTTGTATTTCATGATTTACCATGCCTGATAAACATAATTTGCTTGCAGGTGCAGGCTGCGCTATTTTATAATAAATATACAGGGTTTACAGGAGGGAACGCCATGGAAACAAGGCTTTTACGTTATTTTTTAACCGTTGCCCACGAAGAAAACATTACCCGCGCCGCCGAAGTGCTGCATATTACCCAGCCGACGCTCAGCCGCCAGCTGGCGCAGCTTGAAGAAGAAACCGGCGTTACGCTGTTTATCCGCGGCAAGCGCAAAATTACGCTGACGCCTGAAGGCATGCTGCTGCGCCGCCGTGCGGAAGAAATTTTATCGCTGGTAGACAAAACCGAAAAAGAACTTCTGCAGCAGGACGCGCTTGTGGAAGGCACTATTTCCATAGGCTGCGGCGAATTAAATTCCGTTAACCTGCTGGCGCAGATTATAAAAGACTTTAAAGCCCTTTACCCGAAAATAAAATTCAACCTGCATACCGGCAATTCCGACCGGCTGAAAGAACAGCTTGAGCAGGGGCTGATTGACATTGCCCTGCTGCTGGAGCCCGTAAGCATTGAAAAATATGATTTTCTCCGCCTGCCAGTAAAAGAACGCTGGGGCGTAATTATGCCAGCCAGCTGCGCGCTGGCCGCAAAAAAGAGCATTACCGCCCGCGATTTAACAGGCCTGCCGCTTATTACCGGCCGCCGCGCCACCATTAACAACGAACTTAACAACTGGATTGGCCGCGAGCTCAGGAATTTAAACATAGTGTTTACCACTGACCTTGCCGCCAACGCCATTTTAATGGTAACAAGCGGCCTTGCTTATCAGCTGACGCTGGAAAACCCCGTCCCCGCACTGGACGGAACGCGCGTTACCTTCCGCCCGCTGGAGCCTGAACTCAGCTTCGGCACGCTGCTTGCCTGGAAGCGTTATGCCCCAGGCAGCCCTGCCGCCGAAAAATTCATCAGCCATGCAAAATGCTTTTTAAGCATGAACCAATCTCAAAGATAAGCATTGGAATTTTTGCCTTTGCCTACATTATAATAAAAGCACCGGGAGCATTATGCCGGTGCTTTTGCTATTGACTTAAAGCGTACTTCAACTGTTAAACTAAAGGCAGGGAAAAATTATGCAGAACAACAGCAAACCTTCACACCTTTCTTTTACGGCGCAGCGGGCGGCGGGCTATTTACTGGGCTTTGCCCTTTTATACGCCCCGTTTGAGCTGTACCGCCGCTTTTTGGAAAATGTTTTAAACGTGCAGCCGGCGTTTTTGCCGCACGCTTTCTGCCCGCGCATACCCACGGCAGAAATTTTTACCGGCGGATTTTTCGAACTCAACAATTTAATGCTGGTATCAACTTTGCTTTTCTGGCTGCTGTGCCTGCTGTTTGGCCCGTTTTTCTGCGGCAGGCTGTGCGTGGCCGGTTATTTTGCCGAAAGCCTCAGCCATCTGGTGCCGGAACGCTGGCAGATTGAATGGGAAAAATATGTGCCGGTGCCTTATATCCGCTTCGGCATGCTGCTTGGTTATATGCTGCTGCCGTTATGGTACGGCTTTTACCCCTGCGCCTACTGCAACTTTTATCTGTTCGACAGCCTTGTAAGCGTTCTTTTCGGCGCGGCCATTTCGTTTACCGTGCCGCTTGCCGCAACAGGCTTTTTATACCTGGTGCTGTTTGGGCTGTTTACCAAAGGCGGGCGCGGCTACTGCCGCTTTATGTGCCCGCAGGGAGCAATGCAGAGCCTGTTTTTCATCATCGGCAGCAAACTGGGCATAGCCTCCAAAATACAGATTAACCGCGAAAAATGCGTAAAATGCCGCCTTTGCGTTAAAAAATGCCCCATGCGCGCCATGAACCTTAAAAACGGCAGCATTAAAAATGACGTAAGCCTGTGCATAAAATGCGGCGTATGCCAGCATAACTGCCCCGTAAAAGCCATTACAACAGGAGGCGGCAGATTATGAAAAAGAATGTTTTAACAACGCCAAAAGATAAACTTTTAAATTTAGCCGTTGGTGCCGGTATACCGCTTGGAACAGCTGCAAGCGGCGCTGCCGGAGGCTGCACGGGTATCTGTGGCAGCTGCGGCGGCACCTGCCTTGGCGGCTTTGCGCTGGCAGCCTGGCTCTGCGGCAGCGTGTATTTCAAGCGCTGCCGTAAAAGTTTAACCGCTGACGGAAAACCGCAATCCGTTCAGCCTTAAATAAAAAAATTAAAGGAGAGATGAATATGAAAAAATTTCTTTGTGCTTTGATGATGGCCGTACTTGCTTTGGGCATAACCGCCTGCGGCGGAGCAGCGGAACAATCCACGCCTGCGCCCGCCGCCAAAACGGAAACGGCTGCACCGGCAGCTGACGGCAGCAAAAAAATCCTCGTAGCCTACTTCAGCCATACCGGCAACACCGAAAAAGTAGCACAGCTTATCCAGAGCAAAACCGGCGCCGATATTTTCAAAATCGAAACCGCAGCCCCGTATCCTTCCGTTTACCGCGAAACAACAGAACTTGCAAAGCAGGAAAAAGCCGATAACGCCCGCCCTGCATTGAAAAACAAAGTGGAAAACATGGCCCAGTACGATGTTGTTTTTGTAGGTTACCCCATCTGGTGGTACACCGCGCCGATGGCAGTAGCAACCTTTGCCGACAGCTATGATTTCAGCGGTAAAACCGTCATCACCTTCTGCACCAGCGGCGGCAGCCCCATCAGCGACAGCACGCCGGACATTAACAAATGGTTTAAAGGCGCAAATGTTATTGAAGGCATCCGCGCTTACCCGGACGATACCGCAGCTACCGAAAAATGGCTGGCAGGCCTGAACCTGTAAAACCCCATAAAAAGTTAAACCTGCACTTTTAACGGTGCATAAAAAAATCTTCTTCCAAACAAGGAAGAAGATTTTTTATTTTATATTATTTGCGCAGCACAAGTTTAATAAACACTCTGCTGCCTTCATATAATAAAATCATCGGCACTGCCAGAAGCGTCTGCGTTACCACATCAGGCGTCGGCGTAATAATTGCCGCTAAAATAAACGAAGCAACCACCATATAGCGCCGCCCGCGCTTCAGCAAAGCAGAAGTTACCACACCCATCTGCGCCAGCACAATAAGCACCATGGGCAGGTTAAAAATAAAGCCGAAAGGCACAACCAGCATCAGGAAAAAATCCAGATAACTTTCTATCGAAAGCATCGGCGCAATATTGCCGACTGCAAAGGTTGTAAAAAAGTGCAGCCCCTGCGGAAATACAAAAAAGTATGCAAAAGCAATGCCCGCCCAGAACAAAAGCACCGACGAAGGCACAAACAGCATCAGCGCCGAGCGTTCCCTGCCGGTTAGGGCAGGCACCAGAAACGCCCACAGTTCATAAAACAAAACCGGGGCCGCAAGCAGCACGCCGCAGGCAAGCGCTATTTTTATGTAAATAAAAAACGCTTCCGCCGGGCGCATATAATACAAATTGGTGGCAGGCGCCGTCAGCACTGCCACAATTTCATCAATATAAAAGCTGCTTACCAGCGTGCCTGCGGCAAGCGCCGCCAGGCTGTGCAGAATTCTGCGCCGCAACTCGCCCAGGTGTTCCGTTAAGGTCATTGCCTCATCATTGTTATCTAACGGACGGCCATTATCCATAGCTTGCGCCGTCACTTTTTGGCTTCCGCCTGTACAGTTTCCGCACCGGCAGACGCAGCGTCTTTGGTTTCCGCGGTTTCGGTAATTTCACCGGCTTTTTTAATTTCTGTTTCCGTGCTGTTTACAGCCTGTTTAAACTCTTTCATGCTCTTGCCAAGGGCAGAACCGATTTCCGGCAGTTTGCCGGGGCCAAAGAAAATAAGACCGATAACCAAAATAAGCAAAAGTTCGGGTAAGCCTAAACCAAACATAATAATTCCTCCTTGCAGCCGCTTTATTATAAGTTTTATGCTTTGCTACATATATAGTAACACTTGCAGCTAACTCTAAGTCAAGCCTTATTTAAAATTTAATCTCGGGCTAACCTTCGTTTTACTTATACTAAACAAAGCGCCTTAATCAATGCTGATAAGCTCATAATTGGGGTTGCCCATTTTCAGTTCGCGCATATAGCTTAACTGGCGCAGGCCTTCGCGGCTTTCAATGCGCTCAATCAGGTCTTTGTTGTCGCCGCCCGGTTTGTCATAAACCATGTCCACGCACGCCTGGTCAATCGCCAGCAAATCTGTGGAAGCCACCATGCCGATATCACCGATGGTCGGTTCTTCCGCATCAGGCCCGGCGCAGTCGCAGCGCACGGACATACGGCGCATAACGTTAATGTAAACAATGTGCTTGCCGAAAAAATCCGTTACGGCTTTGCCCGCTTCAACCATGTTTTCCATAAAGGCGGCATTGCGCACGCTAAAGCCCCTGCCGTGCTGCATTATTTTGCCAACCTCACCGTCGGCGCAGCCAATGGCAATGTTTTTAAGCGAACCGCCGTAGCCGCCCATGCTGTGCCCTTTAAAATGCGTCAGCACTACCATGCTGTCGTAATCAACAAGGCTTTTGCCTACGGACATTTCCGTAAAGTGCTTGCCCCCGCGCACCGGCAGCTGCGGCAATAGTGCCGTTTTTAAGTTTTTCAGTTTCGCCAAGCAGTTTTTTGCCGTGGCTGTACAGGTATTTTCCGGGTTCAGTCAGCGTAAAGCGGCGCGTGCTGCGCACCAAAAGCTGTACCCCCAGTTCTTTTTCCAGCGACAATATCTGCTGGGATATTGCCGACTGCGATATAAAACATTCTTCGGCCGCTTCTGTAAAACTGCCGGTGTCCACTACGGTTACAAAATATTTAATCTGCCTCAGCAGCATAAGCCGCCCCTCCTCTCTCAGGAACTGTATTTTTATTGTAAAGTTTTGACTTTACTTTCAGTCAAGCCGTTACGCAAATTTTTCATAAACTTTTCTTATTTCTGCTACAAAGCCTTGCCTTGCCGCATAAAAGCATGTTTTTTTAATTATTTACTATCATATACAACAGACTAAACTCAAAACAAATTCTATTTTTAATGCTATTTATAAGAAATTTTTATGAACATTTTTCAACAGCCCTTGACTTAGAGCCGTCTTTAACTTTTATAATAAAGGCGTAAAAACAAATCCTGCCCAGGGCAGGCTAAAAAGGCAGGGATTATTATGAAAAAAACAGCCAGAATTTTGCTTGCGCTTTGCGCTTGCATGCTTATAGGAGGTAATGCCGCTATGGCACAGGACAGAATGGAAGAAAGCTCCGCAACCGTTAAAGCCCTTTACGGTGCGGAAAATCCGTGCAGCATTAAAGGCGCGCCGGAACTTGGCGAGATTATGCAGAAATTTATTTACAGCGATGTGAATAATCAGGTAAAAATGCCTTTGGCACAAAAAGAGCTGCTGACGCTGGTGGTTTTAACTGCCAACAATACTCCGGAAGATATCGGCATTCACGTTAAAGGCGCGTTAAATGCCGGGGCAACGCCCGAAGAAATACGCGAAACCATTTACCAGTGCACGCCTTATGTTGGTTTTGCACGCAGCAAGGCCGCGCTGATTGAAATGCAGATTGCTTTTGAAGAAGCAGGCGTAAAACTGCCGCTGGAAAACCAGGGCACAACTACCGATGCCGACCGCATTGCCAAAGGCGAACAAACGCAGGTTGACATCTTCGGCGACCGTATGCGCGGTTTTGCAAATTCCGGCAAAGGCGACCAGGCGCACATTAACAACTGGCTCAGCGGCAACTGCTTTGGCGATTACTACACCCGCAAAGTACTTGATTTAAAACAGCGCGAGCTGATTACCTTTACCGCAATTATCACGCTCGGCTGCTGCGACCCGCAGGCCAAAGCACATGTTAACGGCAACCTTGGCGTTGGCAACACCCGTCAGGATTTAATTGACGCCGTTACCGTGGCGCTGCCTTACATCGGCTATCCGCGCACGCTCAACGCTATCAGCGCCATTAACGCCGTTGTACCGGCAGAATAAAAAAGTTTCCCCGTTCAGCAAACAAAAAAATCCGCCCTAAGGCGGAAATTTACGAAAGAGGAGCAAAGCATATGAAAACTAAAAAACTTTTATTAGCATTATGCGCATTTATGATTATGGGAGGTAATACAGTTATGGCACAGGAACAAACAATACCTGAAGAATTTGCAAAAGAAAACATTTTTGGGCTCGGCGAAAAAAACGTGGCTTACCAGCAGTATTTTATCGGCCAGAGCTATTTAAACCCGCTGACCAAAGAACGTGTGGGCACAGCCAACGTAACCTTTGAACCCGGCTGCCGCAACAACTGGCATATTCACCACAAAGGCGGGCAGATTTTATTGGTAACCGCAGGCCGCGGCTACTACCAGGAATGGGGCAAACCCGCGCAGGAACTTAAACCCGGCGACATTGTAAACATTGCGCCCGAAGTTAAACACTGGCACGGCGCCGCACCGGACAGCTGGTTTGCGCACATTGCCATTGAAGTACCGGCTGAAGGCAGCAGCAACGAATGGCTGGAGCCCGTTACCGACGAAGAATACAGCAAATTAAAATAAACCTCAGTAAACAAGTACGAATAAAGAATCCGCTTACGCAAGTACAACCCCCTCCACTGTTAAAGCGAAGGGGGTTATTGTTATGCCTGCGGCAAAATTATTTCAGCTGCCTTTGCCATATAAAACAAAAAGCACTGCAACGCAGGTTACAGTGCTTTGGCTATAAAATAAAAATGGTGATCCACCCGCGACTCGAACGCGGGACACCCTGATTAAAAGTCAGGTGCTCTACCGACTGAGCTAGTGGATCACATCAGTTACTAAAACGTCAAGCCCGTTCCAGCAACAAAATAATTATACAAATTAATCATTGCTTTGTCAAGCATTTTCAATAATTTTTCTGCAAAAATTTTTATGCGCGCTGTAGGTTTCCGGCAGGTCTGCCTGCATAAATTCTTGCGCACACAAACGCAAAACACAGCGCAAGAAAAATTATGCCGCCAAACAACATGCTGCCCATTCCCAAAGAGGCTATTATTTCGCCGCACAGCATAGTGCCGAAAGTTGTTCCGAGGTTGGCAGCCGTTAAAAACAGGCCGTTGGCAAAATCAGGTGCTTCCGGCGCGGCAGAGGTAATCCAGTATTGGTTTATATTTACATTAACGCCGCCAATAATGCCCCATACAAGCGTTAATGCCACCACTGCTGGTGCGTAAGCGCCCGCAAAATACACCATCATATATACGGCCGCCAGTGCCGGGGCAAACAGCACTGCCGTGCGCAGCGGCGCCTTGGTAAGCAGCCTGCCGCCGATAATATTGCCCAGAATATTGGCGCAGCCGTATATAAACAGCACCGCGCTGATATTATTCCACGAAAGATGCGTAATCTGTTCAAGATAGCCGGAATAAAAACCGAATACGCCAAAAACGGCGCCGTTCATAAAAATAATGCCTGCAATAGAAAGCCAGAGCACCGGGCGTTTTAACAGTACAAGCTGTTCTTTGCAGGAAGCGCGCCCCTCTACCGGCAAACGCGGCACAAAAGCAAGCGTTGCCGCTAACGCCAGAAGGTTGCCTGCCGCAAATACCGCCATTGCCGCGTCAAGCGAAAAATTGGCCGCCACAAAGCTGCTTATGGGCACTCCCAGCACCATGCCTGCAGAAACGCCTACAATAACTTTGGCAACGGCTTTTAACCGGTCTTTTTCCGGTACGGAAGCACCGGCAACGGAAAAGGCCAGCGAACAGTACACCGGATGCAAAAAAGCAGGCAGCACGCGGGCAGCAAGCGCCACGGCAAAATTATCCGTACACATGCCAGCTATATTGCCAAGTGCAAACAGCCCCAGTACCAGCAGCATTACTTTTTTGCGTTCCATGCCGGAAAACAGCAGCGGCATAACCGGGCCTGAAAACGCTACCGCCAGCGCAAACAGGCTTATTAAAAGCCCTGCCTGCGGTATGCTTACGCCAAAGCGCTCCGCCAGAAGCGGCAAAATGCCTATAACGCCCATTTCGGTATTGATAATGCTGAACACGCCAATGGTTAAAATAAATATCATTAAATTACCGTTTGATTTTAACAATGCAGTTTCTCCTTTAAATTTTTATAATTAAAGCCGCTTTAACAAATTTATTATAAAAAACGCCATTGTTAAAAACAAATACTTAATTTGTTTGTTTTATATGCTTTTTAAGTATAAATTTTTACAAACGCCTGCTGAACTTTTGCATTAAAAATATTTACAAATAAAATAATTGGTGTAATATATAGTATGATGTAAGCAAAAGCTAACCATTACGCATTTCAGTTTAACAATATGCTTTTGAGAAATAAAATACTGGAAAATATTTTAAACTTGTGTTATTATAGAAAGCAGACGCAATTTTCAAAACAATATTTTTTATTAATTAGCAAAAGTCATTCCTAAATGGAGGATTTTATATGCAGATAGGTTTGGATATCGGCAGCACCACTGTAAAAATAGCCGTGCTGGATGATGCCGGAAAACTGCTTTTCAGTAAATATGCCCGTCATGCCAGCCGCATTACGGAAACAATAAAAACCATACTTGAAGAACTTGCCGCGCAGATGCCGTGGCTTAAAACAGCACGTCTTGCCATCAGCGGCAGCGCAGGTATTGGCGTTGCCGAAAGCTGCGGCGTGCAGTTTGTGCAGGAAGTTTTTGCAGAAAAAATATGTACGGAACGCCTTAACCCGGATACGGACGTTGTTATTGAACTGGGCGGCGAAGATGCTAAAATATTATTTTTAGGGCGGCATTTTGACGCCCGCATGAACGACAGCTGTGCAGGCGGTACAGGAGCTTTTATCGACCAGATGGCTTCTTTGCTGAACGTACCGGCCGAAGAACTTGACAAACTGGCAGCCACTGCCAAAACACGCTACACCATTGCCAGCCGCTGCGGCGTATTTGCCAAAAGCGACATTCAGCCCCTTTTAAACCAGGGCGCGGAAAAAAATGACCTTGCTGCAAGCATTTTTGACGCCGTTGCCAGCCAGGCGGTAACAGGCCTTGCCAAAGGACGCCCCATTAAAGGCAACGTGCTTTACCTTGGCGGCCCGCTGACCTTTTTTAGCTGCCTGCGCGCCAGCTTTGACAAAATTTTAAATTTACAGGGCACCTGCCCAGAAAACAGCTTATATTATGTGGCAATGGGCTGCGCTTTTTGTGCCGAACACACCGTAGACCTTACCACGCTGGCGGAAAAAATGCACGCTGCGGACGCCAACCGTCAGTTTGAGCATTTGCCGCCGCTGTTTAAAAATATTGAAGAATATGACGCCTTTGTTGCGCGCCATAACCGCGACAATGTTCAGCGAGGCGATATTGCAGCCGCCAGGGAAGCCTATCTTGGTATCGACAGCGGCAGCACAACCATAAAAATTGCCGTAGTTGCGCCGGACGGCAAGCTGCTTGATTCTTTTTACCAGAGCAACAAAGGCAACCCCGTTGTCGCCGTGCGCGATTACCTGACCGGATTTTACGAAAAATACCCCAACTGTAAAATACTTGCCGCTGCCGTTACTGGCTACGGCGAAGAACTTATAAAGCACGCCTTTCACGCCGATTACGGCATTGTGGAAACCATGGCGCATTTTATTGCTGCAAAAAGCCTTTTGCCGGAAGTGGATTTTATTCTTGACATCGGCGGGCAGGACATTAAATGCCTTAAAATACATAACGGCTGCATCGACAACATCTTTTTAAACGAAGCTTGCTCCAGCGGATGCGGCAGCTTCTTGCAGACTTTTGCCGGTATTCTCGGTTACAGCGCGGAAGATTTTGCCAAAATAGGCCTTTTTGCCGATAAACCGGTTGACCTTGGCAGCCGCTGCACCGTATTTATGAACAGCAACGTAAAGCAGGCGCAGAAAGACGGCGCTTCCGTTGCCAATATCAGCGCCGGGCTTTCCATAAGCATTGTTAAAAACGCACTGTTTAAGGTTATACGCCCTTCCGGGCCTGATGACCTTGGCAAACACATTGTTGTGCAGGGCGGCACCTTTTTAAACAACTGCGTGCTGCGCGCCTTTGAACAGGAACTGAACCTTGAAGTTGTGCGCCCCGATATAGCAGGTTTAATGGGTGCTTACGGCGCAGCCTTATATGCACAGGAACGCCGCAAACTGCATCCGCAGGATTCTGCGCTGCTTAAAGCGGAACAGCTGCGCACTTTTTCACATACGGTTAAATCCGTTACCTGCGGGTTATGCAGCAACCACTGCCACTTAACGGTAAATATCTTTGCCGACGGCAAACCCTATATAAGCGGCAACCGCTGCGAACGCCCGGTTACGCACTGCGCGCCCAACGACAGCCTGAACCTTTACCGCTACAAGCTGCAGTTACTGGAAGAATTTAAGCCCGTACCCGGCAGACGCGGCAAAATCGGCCTGCCGCTTGGCCTTAACATGTACGAGCTGCTGCCGTTTTGGCATACCCTTTTTACGAAGCTGGGCTTTGAAGTAATTACCAGCCCCATTTATGACAAAACCATTTTCCAGAAAGGCCAGAACACCATTCCGAGCGACACGGTATGTTACCCCGCCAAAATGATGCACGGCCATATAAAATGGCTGCTGGCGCAGGGCATTACAAGCATTTTTTACCCCTGCATGACCTACAACGTTGATGAGGACACGGCGCAGAACTGTTATAACTGCCCTGTTGTTGCCTATTACCCCGAAGTTTTGGCGGCAAACATTGAAGAATTAAAAAATATTCACTTCTTTTACGATTACCTTGGCCTTTTAAACAAAAAACTGCTGGCCAAAGAATTATACAAAATGCTGAGCCCCGTTTATACGGACTTAAGCAGTGCGGAAATTAAAAACGCGCTGACCCCCGCTTTTAAGGCTTACCGGGATTTTGAAGCCCGCGTTAAGGAGCAAGGCAAAAAAATAACCGAAGAAGCCTTAAGCAAAAACATGCCGGTTATTATCCTTGCAGGGCGCCCATACCATACCGACCCGAAAATTAACCACGGCATAGACCGCCTTATTACCGGGCTGGGCGCCGCTTTAATCAGCGAAGACTCTGTAAGCGGCAATATTGACCGCAAAGATTTGAACAAAGACCTGGAAGTTTTAAACCAGTGGACCTATCACAGCAGGCTGTATGCCGCCGCTAAATTTGCCGCGCAGAACCCTGCCATGAACCTTGTTCAGCTTGTAAGCTTCGGCTGCGGCTGCGACGCCATTACGGCCGATGAATGCCGCCGCATACTGGAAGAAAGCGGCAAAATTTACACCCAGATAAAAATTGATGACATTGAAAACCTTGGTGCGGCACGCATAAGGCTGCGCAGCCTGTTTGCGGCACTGGGCTTTGAATGCTGAAATAATTTTTGAAGGAGCAATTTTTATGTCAGAAACTGTGCTACCGGTTTTTACCAAAGAAATGAAAGCTACGCACACCATACTTGTGCCGAATATGCTGCCGTTTCATTTTGCCTTGCTGCGTTCCGCGCTGCAAAGCTGCGGCTACAAAGCCGAAATTTTACAGAACACCGGCCGCAACGTTATTGAAACAGGGCTGAAATACGTTAACAGCGATATATGTTACCCGGCGCTGCTTGTTATCGGTCAGATTATAAGCGCGCTGGAAAGCGGCAGATACGACCTCAGCAAAACGGCCGTTATGCTCAGCCAGACCGGCGGCGGCTGCCGCGCTTCCAATTATATATACCTTCTGCGCAAAGGCATGGAAAAAGCAGGCCTCGGCAATGTGCCAATCATCAGCCTTAATGTAAACGGCATGAACGAACAACCAGGCTTTGAGCTTAACCTTGCCATGATAAAAAAATTTATGGCCGCCATTATTTACGGCGACACTTTAATGTACCTTGCCAACAAAACCCGCCCCTACGAAACCATTAAAGGCGCGGTGGACGAACTGGCAGGCAAATGGCTGAACAGACTTGAAACCGCTTTTATGGAAGGCAAGGCGCAGGCTACCGGAACCATGAAGCAGCTTTCGCGCGCTCTGGCGGAGGATTTTGCCGCCCTGCCGCAAAAAGCGGAGCATAAAATAAAAGTTGGCATTGTCGGCGAAATTTACATTAAATACGCAGGGCTTGGCAACAACAATTTGGAGCAGTTTTTACAGAAGCAGAACTGCGAATACATGCTGCCGGGGCTGCTGAACTTTATTATGTACTGCGCCGACACTTACTTAACAGACTACAAACTGTACGGCGGCAAATTTTTTAAATACGGCATATCCAAAATGGCAATGCTTTATTTAAAACGCCTCGAAAAAATTATGCTTTCCGCACTTTCCACCCCGCCCTTTAAGCCGCCCGCTTCTTATGAAGAAACCAAAGCGCTTGCCAAAGGCGTTATAGGCTACGGCAACAACATGGGCGAAGGCTGGCTTTTAACAGCCGAAATGCTGGAACTTGCCAAAAACGGCTACAACAACATCATCTGCGCGCAGCCCTTCGGCTGCCTGCCAAACCATATAGCCGGACGCGGCATGCTTAACAAAATCAAGGAAATTGCCGAAAATGCCAATATCCTGCCTATCGACTACGATTCCAGCGCTTCCAAAGTAAATCAGGAAAACCGCATTAAATTAATGCTGGCTACCGCCGAATAAAATTTTAAGCAAAAAATTACCCCGCTGCCAAAGAACTGACAACGGGGTTTATTTTTACCGTTATTTAATTAATTGCTGCCCTGATAAACCATGCCCTGAATATCGGTATCGGCTTTAACCTGTACAAAGGTGGTGGAGCCTGCCGGAATATTTACGGATTTACCGGTTACAAAGGCACCGCCGATAATACCTACCGGGCCAAGCACTACCATACCGCCGATAGCGGCACCTGCTGCACCGGCAACTGTTTCGGCTGCCTGTTTGGCAACATCACCGAGGAATACTTTAACGCGGGTATTATCAATAGCGTAAATAAAGCCAAAATCAACATCAATGCGGGCATCCTGGCCGAACATACGCGGGCCTACAACCTTGGTTACCTTGCCAACGCCTTCAGCGCCTTTCGGCAGTACCAGCACATCATTAACAAAAACATTGTCGGCAACTTTGTATTTTACAACATCGCCTGCTTTTGCGGTTTTGCTGCTGAGGTCTTCGGCAAATTCAAGCTTGATTACAGAATCTTTCGGCAGAGTTACGGTTTCAACAACAACAATGCCGTCCTGGAAAGCAAGGTTTGCCAGTGCTTCAAGGCGTCCAGCAAGAGAACCTGCGCCAATTTCGCCGTTCAGCATGGTTTCCAGTGCTTCAATGCGGCTTTTGGCCGGGCCGCCTGCCGTGCTTTCGGTAAACTGCCATTCAACGGCGTTCAGCTTGGTTAAAAAGCTTGCTTCGCCGCTGCCTGCATAACCGTTGATATAATCATACAAATTATCAACTCTATTTAAAATAGGGTCAGTGGTAATGGTGCCGTAAACGTCATCTTCAAGGCTGTCCATTCTGCTGACCAGTGCGCCTGCCTGTTCCGTACCATATAATGTAACTTCCAGTGCGCCCATTTTTTCACTGGCAGACATTGTTTTCGGCGCAGCGGAGGCTTCAATGGCAGCGCTGGCGGAAATTTCGTCACCTGCTGCGGCTAAAGCTACGCCCGGAAAGGCAGATGTAACAGTAAGTGTTAACGTTAAAAATAAAGTAAGGAGTTTTTGTTTCATTTCATTACCTCCGTGCAAAAATATATATTAATTATATCATAAAAAGGCTTAAAAAAACAGTAAACTAATTGAAAACCGGGCAAGCATAAGCGCAAAGCCCGGTTTTATTTATTATTTTAAATATTTTGCAAAACTTGCCGCTACGGCATCTTTCATTTCGTCCATTTTAGCAAAGCGCCTTCTGTGCTGGGCACGTTTGGAAGGCTTCAGTTCCTCCATGGATTTTCTGTATTCGGGAATAGGTATTTTGTAAAAACGCTTGTCGTCAAGCTGCGTTCCTTCACATTCCTGCCAGAAGGCATCCAGCGAAGTTTTCAGTTTGCGGTCCACGCGGATATGGTTCATGGCGTAATAGCCTTCGTTGCTGACGGCGTAAATGCTTTCGCAACCCAATGCCGCCGCCACGTTGCGGATGCCGTAAAAAATAAGGTTTTTGGTACGGTAGCCGTAAAAGGCTTTGGTCAGCCCTTTAATAACCTCCGAGCCGTTGGGCGTTCCCTGCAATGCGCCAATCCACAGCGCAGGTTCACCGTTTTTACCGGGCGCCAGCCAGAACATAATCTGGTACAGCGCTTCTTTATCCCACATCAGCACCAGCGAAAGGCAGCCTTCCTTGCGCTGCCCGGCGTGGAACCATAATTCCAGCGTCAGCGGCTTTTCTTCGTAGCTGTCTTCCCACAGGCGCAGCATTTCGCCTTCTGCATAAAGCCTGCGCAGGGCGTCTTCGGTTAACTTGCTTTCCAAAAATTCCACATGCGCCTTTACAAGGCTGATGCGTTCATCATAGGTGGAGTTTTTGTAAAAGAACTGCCTTGTCGCCTGCTCCACAAAACTTGTTGTATGGCGCAGCATATCGCGGCGCAGCGGCGTTGCCGCAAAGAAATCCAGCAGGCCGCCAATCTGTTCGCTGTGCAGCATGCAGCGCGAACGGAAAACAACGTACCTTTTCCATTCTTTTAAGCGTTTGGTATTATACAGGCTATGCCCGATATGTTGTAAAATTTCTGTATCCATGTCTGCCTCGCAATTGTTTGATATGTTACATTATATCATATTGCAGGCCTTACTGCCAGTTATGCTTTGTCGCGGTCATACATCGGGCGCAGGCGGTCCTGCATGGGAATTTTATCGGCCGCAGCCGTAAGCAGCGCCCATTCATACAGCGTGCTCTGTGCGCCAACAGGCTCCAGGCGGTTGGTAACGCGGCGGTAAGTGCCGTTGGATTGCATCATGTGCGCGCCGACGTTATCGCGCAGGTACAAATCAAGCACTTTTTTAATACGCTCGATATGCGCCGGCGTTTCAACCGGGAAGAACAGTTCAACGCGGTCGTTAAGGTTACGCGGCATCCAGTCTGCACTGGAGAGGAAAAGCTGTTCCTTGCCGCCGCCCTGGAACCAGAAGATACGGCTGTGTTCCAGCTGCCTGCCGACAATGCTGCGTACGGTAATGTTGTCACTGATGCCGTCCATGCCAGCGCGCAGGCCGCAGATACCGCGGATGATAAGATCTATTTTAACGCCTGCCATGGAAGCCTCGTACAGTTTCTGAATAACGGGGTAGTCAATCAGCGAGTTCATTTTGGCAATAATATGCCCGGTACCGCCTTTTTTAACAATGCTGATTTCGTTGTCGATAAGTTCATAAATCTTTTTGCGCAGTCCGAGCGGCGCCATAACCAGTTTGTTCCATACCGGCGGGTCCGAATAACCGGACAGCACATTAAAGAACGCCGAAGCATCGCTGCCAAACTGGTCGTTAGCAGTCATCAGGCCCATATCGGTATAAAGTTTGGCCGTGTTATCGTTGTAGTTGCCTGTGCCAAGGTGTACATAGCGCTTAATGCCGTCTGCTTCCTTGCGCACAACCAGAATAATTTTGGCGTGGGTTTTAAGGCCCATCAAACCGTAAATTACATGGCAGCCGGCTTCTTCAAGCCTGCGTGCCCAGATAATATTGTTTTCTTCATCAAAGCGCGCTTTTAATTCTACCAGTACCGTTACCTGCTTACCGTTTTCGGCAGCGCGGGCCAGGGCAGCAACTATCGGCGAGTTGCCGCTGACGCGGTAAAGCGTCTGCTTGATGGCAAGTACGTTCGGGTCGTCGGCAGCGTCGCTTACAAATTTAACTACCGGGTCAAAGCTTTCATAGGGATGGTGCAAAAGCACGTCGCGTTCACGCAGTACTTTAAAGATGTCGCTGTCGTCCGGCAGTTCCAGCGGGCGCTGCGGCACAAATGGCTCATACAGCCAGGGCCACATGCCCGGCAGCGAAGCAAATTTAAAGAAGCAGGTTGCGTCAAGCGGCCCGTTAATTTCATAAACCTCCTGCTCGGTAATATCCAGATTATTGTACAGGAATTTTCTGATGCGGCTGTTGGCCTTATTGTAAATTTCCAGCCTTACGGAAGCGCCGCGCGTACGTTTGCGCAGGGATTTTTCCACTTCTTTCAGCAGATTGTCGATATCGTCCTCGTCAAATTCCAAATCGGCGTCGCGCGTAATGCGGAACGGCACAACATCCAGAATTTTGCAGCCGCTGTACAAATCGGAGCAGTGCTCGTTAATAACGTCTTCCAAAAATACAAAGCTGCGTTTTTCCTCGCCGGGAACTTCCAAAAGGCGCGGCAATACGGAAGGCACCTGCACGATGCCCATGCTGTCTTCACCCTCCTGGTTGGTAAGTTCTACCGCAAGGTTCAGCGTTTTATTTGCCAAAAACGGAAACGGGCGCGAGGCGTCAACAGCCATCGGCGTAAGTACCGGGAAAATTTCTTCCTGGTAATAAGCCTCCAGCCAGCGGCGGCCTTTTTCGCTCAATTCGCTTACGCGGCAAATGTAAATGCCTGCCTCTCGCAGCTCCTTAACCAGCGAAAGCAGATATTTGTTTAACAGCTTCATCTGGTCGTGCGCCGCTTTGCTTATTTCTTCAAGCTGGGCTTTAACGGTAAGCCCTGCCGCGTCGCGTTTGTTAATGCCGTTTTCGTACTGGTCCCACAAGCCTGCCACGCGCACCATAAAAAACTCATCAAGGTTAGACGCGGTAATGGCAACAAATTTCAAGCGTTCCAAAAGCGGCGTGGTTTTTACGCCGGCTTCCCGCAGCACGCGCAGGTTAAATTTTAACCAGCTGAGCTCGCGGTTAAAAAAGTATTCCGGTTTATTAAGATTAATTTTTTCGTTCTTTTCCATTTATCTGTCCACCCGTTCCAAAACTGCCTGTAATCCGTAAACTTCTTCAAAGAAAGATGCCTTGGAGGCAAAAGTCCATTCTTCTATCGTCAAATCTTCAAGTGTAACGGCTTCCACCTTCATTACGCCGTTTTTAACGTTAACGCGGCAGCTTTTGATTTTTTGCTTATAGCTGCGGTCCATGGCATCTGCAAGACGCACCAGCGCAGCTATTTTTGCTACCAACGGCATAATTTCCGGCGACATTTCTTCCACTTCGGCATGGCGTTTGCCGCTGAACAGCCTGTGTGCATGGTAATAGCTTGCCAGCGCCACAATTTTTTTGTCCATTTCGCTGAAGCCTAAAATGTCGCACGACATAATCAGCATATAGCTGTACAGCGAATGGCTGCGCAGCGATACGTATTTGCCGATATCGTGCAGCAGCGCGGTTGCCTGCAAAAGAATGCGGCTGTGGCTGTCGAGCCCGTGGTGTTTGCCGAGTTTATCGAACATGGCAAGGGCAAGCTTGGCCACTTGGCGCGAATGTGCCTCGTCATACTGGTAACGCTCACCGATGCTGTACAGAAGGCTGAGCTGCTCCTGTTCAAGCTCGTCGGCATAATCCCTGCTGGCTTTCGGGCCGATATGCAAAAGGCAGATGCCGTCAATAAAACGGTCATCCGTAAGGATAATTTCCTGAACCGGCACCAGTGCCAGAAGCTGCTCGTACAGCAAAATTGTCGGCACAACCAGTTCCGCCACATCTTCGTTGATTTTAAACACTTTAATAATCTGCGGCAGGTTCAGCTCATGCACGGTTTTAAACAGCTGCATGAACTGTTCCGTTTTAATGCGGATAACACCGGCTTTAAATTCAACACCCATCATCTGCAGCAGAAGTTCCGATTCCGCACCTGTCAGCACAAGATAATGTATCTGCTCGTTTTTCAACGCGTCCCTTACCGCGCCCATCGTACTTGAAAGGTATTCGGCAAGAGCCTGGTTGAATTTCATTGAACTGCGCTGATTGCGGTTAAAACTTTCCTTAACGCGGATAACGCCGATATTAAGGTTCTGCTGATAGCGTATAATATTATCTTTTACAAAAGTAATGCCAAGCCCGCCGGAGGAAATATCCATCATCAGCATGCTCTCGTCAACGCCTGTCAGGCTGTCAAGCTTCATGGTGCGGCGTATGGAAGCATATTTGGTATAAATTTCTTCCGGAAGGTCAATAACCGTTACTTTCAAGCCCGTCCTGATATAAATCTGGTCTAAAAGGAACACGCGGTTTAAAGCCTCACGCACTGCGGTTGTTGCCTGCATGCTGTATTCTTCAACTTCGTATTCCGTCATCAGGCGTTTAAAGCCAACCAAAAGCTCGCAAATTTCATTTACCATGCTGAACGGAATAATTTTGTTTTTGAAGGTTTCTTCGCCCAGGCGTACGCGGCGGTTGCATTCCTCCAGAACTTTCATGTTGTTTAAGTTGCGGTACTGCACAATCTGCATGCTTATCATCTCAGAGCCGAGATGTATTGCTGCAAAAATTTTATATTGTTTTTTTCTCACATGACCACCTCATTAAAGCATTATATATTAATTCGACACAGCACCCTTAAATCCTTGCCTTTAACAATTTTTTTACAGCGCCTTACCATCCTTTTTACAAATTATGCGTTTTTTTGCAGGATTTTTTACTTTTTCCGGTAAATATATATTTATTATGTGGTTTTACTGAATGTAAAATGACGGGAGGTATGTATTTTGCAGAGGATAGCTATTATAGATATCGGTTCTAACTCAGCGCGCCTTGTTATAACTCATATTTATAAAAACGGTGCCTACAACATGGTATACAACCAAAAAGAAGCCCTGCGCCTGAGCCAGAAAATTGACAAAAACGGCAACCTTACGCAGCAGGCGTTTACCGACACCATTGAAACCATGAAAAGTTTTGCCTATATGTGCAAACTGTACCACGCAGACAGGATTATTGCCGTGGCAACGGCCGCCATCCGCAATGCGGGCAACGGTGCGGAGCTTACGCGCCTCGTACAGCGTGAAACAGGCATCAGCCTGCACATTATAACCGGCAACACCGAAGCCTATATCAGTTACCTCGGCGTTATCAACACCCTTCCCTACCACAGCGGCATTATTTTCGACCTGGGCGGCGGCAGCACGGAGCTGATTCTGTTTCAGGACCGCAAAATACTGGAATCCGTTTCCGTTCCTATCGGCGCAGTAAACACCACCGCACTTTTTAATACACGCAACACCGTAAGTTCTTCCGTTTACGGCGAATTAAGCTTCTTTCTGCGCACGCGCCTTGCGGAATACCCCTGGCTGAAACAGCCCAAGCTTCCGCTTATCGGCGTAGGCGGCACGGCGCGTACCATAGGCAAAATGCACCAGCGCGCCACCAAATATCCCACAACCAAAATTCATAACTATAAATTAACGGTACAGGCCTTCCGCGGCATTTTTAACCGCCTTAAAAACAGCACGCTTGAAGAACGCCGCAAAATATCAGGACTCAGCAGCGACCGCGCTGATATCATCATTGCCGGTGCTGCCATTATTAACGCGCTTTTTGAAGTTACCGGCAGCAAGCAGCTTATAACAAGCGGCTGCGGCCTGCGCGAAGGGCTGTTTTACGATTACTATTCCAAAGAACGCGGCATACCACTTATTGCCGAAGATATCTTAGCCCGCAGCACGGATAATATTTTAAACCTTTACACGCCCGACCTCACGCACAGCCACCATATAACCAATCTGGCGCTGGCCATGTTTGATGCCTGGAAACCGCTGCACGGACTTGGCAAAAACTGCCGCCGCCTGCTTAAAACGGCAGCGCTGCTGCACGATATAGGCATTACCATTAACTTTTACAGCCACGCGCGCCACAGCGCCTATATGATTCAAAATGCTAAGCTTTTCGGCCTTACGCATAAAGAGCAGCTTTTAACTTCTGCTATTGCAGGCTGGCACAACGGTATTTCCAAAAGCTATTTTTCGCGCGACCCGCTGTATATGACCATGCTTACGGAAAACAACTGGCAGACTGTAAGCAGGCTGGCGCTGCTTTTGGCCCTGGCCGAAAGCCTTGATTACACGCAGACCGGTATTTTAAGCATTACGCGCGCCGGAATAAATAACGAAGGCGCCTTTTTGGAACTGAAAGAACACGGCAACCCCGTTATTGAACTGCACCAAATACGCGCGCATTTAAAATGGTTCTTTAAAACTTTCGGCAAACCGCTGCATTTTAAAGTAACGGAAGATTAATAAACAAATCACTTTTCTAATCCATAAAATTTAATATTATAAATTGAAAAATAGGGAACAATATGTTAATATTCATTTAAAAAGTTCCCTATTTTATTTTTATGTTCTATATAGGGAACTTTTATAAAAAACCGCGCAAAAATATTCCCTATACAGGAGCTTATTATGCAAAATCAAAATTTAGTTAATTTACAGCAGCTTTTAAGAAACAAAGCCGAATTACATGCACGGCTTCAATTATTGCCTTATGACGGCACACCGGAAATAAAAACCAATAAGGCAGGAAATAAATATTTGTATGTCCGCAAGCGCATTGCCGGTAAACTAACGTCAACTTACGTTGATGTTTTTTCCGATGATTTATATGCAGCACTTTTACGTTACTCACGCGAGGCAAGAGATTTAAGAAAACAACTGCGCAGAATCGAAAAAGAACTGGCATTAATTGGTTATACAGAACAAGAACTTTCTCCTCAGGTACAGCTTAATTTGGATTTTGCACGTGCCAATATGAAAGCCAATATTTATGATCAGGCAATTCTTGAAGGCGTTACAACTACGTTTCCACAAACAGAAACCGTTATTGACAACGGTATCGTCAGTGGCATGACACCGACAGATATTCAAAAAATAGTTAATCTTAAACACGCCTGGGAATTTATCTTGGATAAAGACGTAATAACAGCCCCAACAGATTATTATCTTCTTTGCTATATAGCCCGGCTTGTAAACGAAGGCTTTTTCCATGACGGAGGTAAAATCCGCTCCGTACCCGTTACTATCGGAGGAACAAAATATATTCCGCCACTGCCGATAGAAATTAATGTTAAAGAACATATCGCTAATATAGTACAAAGCGAAAACACTATTATCGACATAACAATAGAACTATGTCTGTATTGTATGAAAACACAAGTTTTCACAGACGGCAATAAAAGAGCTTCCATAATTTTTGCCAACCACTTTCTAATAGCTCATGGAGCCGGGCTATTAATAATACCTGAAAAAGACGTACCTGAATTTAAAGCTTTGTTGGTAAGATATTACGAAAGCAAAGATATTGATATAATTAAAGCTTTTTTAAAAGAAAATTGCTGGCACAAATTTTAATGTAATAAAAAATTAGTATCAACGGTATTAAATTTAGTATTATTGGCACCAAAAATTGGTGCCAAAGTTTAGAGTCATTGGTGCCACTTTTAGTGCCAATGGTACCAAAGTTTGGTGCCATTAGTACCAGCAATATCAAAAATATTAATTTTAGTATCATCGCTAACAGTGTAATTCTAACAACTATTATAATTTTGTCTGTGTTTTTATATACAAAAACATGTACCGTTTTCTATAAATTATCGGTAAAAGAAAAAGCAGAAACGCTTGTAAAAACGTTTCTGCTTTTTTATTTAAGGTTATTAATTCATTTCGCTTTCGCGCGCGTGGGTAAGTTTTAAGCGGCGGCGTGCTGCACGCAGGTTTTCCGGAACCTGTTCTTCCGGCATATTGCGCGGCACTGCCGTTGTGCCTGCTTTTTCTGCCGTGCTGTAATACCAAACCTTATAGTCCAGAGTATCCAGCGTCTGCTGCAGTTTTGCCATTTGTTCTTTAACGCTTTCACGCTGCTTTTTCATCATTTCAAGGCGTTCTTTAATGGTTGCATCGCCTTCCAGCACCATATATATAAATTTTTTAATGTCTTTAATGCCCATGCCGGTATTTTTTAAACAGTCGATAACAAGCAGCCATTCATAGTCGCTGTCCTTAAACATGCGGATGCCGCTTTCGCTGCGCTCCACAAACGGAAGCAGGCCTTCTTTATCATAGTAGCGCAGAGTGGAAGGCGTGGTGTTTAAAATTTTAGCCATTTCACCGACAGTATAAAACATTTTTTATCACTCCCTTAAAAAGTTCACAATTTTGCCATTGACTTAAAGTGCGCTTTAACTTATACAATTTACTTGAACTTACAAGTTGATTATAGCATATAACCACAAATAAGCAAACATTTTATTTTGGGAGGCATAAAAAATGGATTTTAACATGTATGTTCCGACAAAAATTTTATTTGGCGCAGGCACTTTAAATGAGCTTGGCAAGCAGCAGCTGCCCGGCAAAAAAGCCGTTATTATTATTTCCAACGGCAAATCAACCCGTGCCAACGGTTATTTAAGCCGCACCGAAGAACAACTGGCGCAGGCAGGCGTAACCACAAGCGTTTTTGATAAAATTCAGCCCAACCCGCTGAAAGAAACCGTTATGGAGGGCGCGGCCTTTGTTAAAGCGCAGGGCGCAGATTTTATTGTTGCACTGGGCGGCGGCAGTGTTATCGACAGCGCCAAAGCCATTGCCGTTATGGCAGCCAACCCCGGCGACTTGTGGGATTACATTGCAAGCGGCACCGGCAAAGGGCAGCCCATTAAAAATAAACCGCTGCCAATCGTTGCCGTCAGCACCACGGCAGGCACCGGCAGCGAAGCTGACGCCGGCTGCGTCATTACCAACCCAGAAACGAACGAAAAAGTCGGCCTGAAAACACCGGACCTGTTCCCCGTACTGTGCATTGAAGACCCGGAACTGATGAAAAGCGTACCGGCACATTACACTGCTTATCAGGGCTTTGACGCGCTCAGCCACAGCCTTGAAGGTTATATTTCCAAATTCGCCAACCTTATGAGCGATATGTACGCCATCACCGCCATTGAAAACGTCGGCCGCTATCTGGCACGCGCCGTTAAAGACGGCAATGACATTGAAGCAAGAACGCATGTTGCTTTTGGCAATATTCTTTCAGGCACGGTAATGTGCGTATGCACCACCAGCAGCCAGCATTCGCTGGAACACGCGCTCAGCGCTTACCACCCCAACCTTCCGCACGGTGCAGGGCTGATTATGTTAAGCCGCGCATATTTCGGCAACGCAATTGCCCACCATGCCTGTGATGAACGTTTTATCCGCATGGCAAAAGCCATGGGCATGGAAAACGCAGATAAACCGGAAGACTTTTTAACAGTACTGCAAAAACTTTTGGAAGACTGCGGCGTGGCAGACCTGAAAATGAGCGACTACGGCATTACGCCTGATGAATTCCCCAAAATGGCAGACAACGCCATGGGACCGATGGGCGGCCTGTTCGCCTGCGACCGCGTTGCACTTACCAAAGAAGATGTTATCGGCATCTACCAGAAATCATATAAATAATTTGCTGCTTTGCGCAGAAAGAAAGGAGCTTTTATGAACAGGATTTTTAAAACACTGGCGCTTGCCGCCGCCATTACGGCTATGGCAGTTCCCGCCTTTGCGGCAGAAAGCGCGCCGCTGCACCAAACCGTAAAGAGTCCGCAAGAACTGGAAGTAAAATCTGCCGGAAACGAGCATTTTACCGGCGAAGTTGTAACGGCTGCCCTTTACGGACCGCAGGCACCTTCCAAAAGTTATGCCGCCACTGTTACCTTCAGCCCCAGTGCACGCACTTACTGGCATATCCACGAAATGGGCCAGACCTTAATTGTTACCGAAGGCACCGGCTGGACGCAGGAATGGGGCAAAAAGCCTGTAATGCTTAAACCGGGCGACATTGTGCGCTGCCCGCCGGGCGTTAAACACTGGCACGGCGGCTCGGCAAAAATGTCCATGACGCACATAGCACTTTCCGAAGCAGGGGGCAAAGTAACCTGGCTGGAACCCGTCAGCGATGAAGATTATCCTAAAGACTAAGGAGGAACGGCAATGAAAAAGAAATATCTGGCACTTTTAACGGCACTTATGTTAACAACAGGCATCAGCACCGGCGTGCAGGCAGCGGAACTGAAAGCCTTAAACACGCAGCAGGCAAACATTGTAACGGTGGCAGCCTTTATGGCCAAGGGCGATTTGCCGAACCTTAAAAAATCTCTCGCCACCGCTTTGGATAACGGCATGACCGTAAACCAGGCTAAAGAAGTTTTGGTGCACCTTTATGCTTACACCGGCTTCCCGCGCAGCTTAAATGCACTCAGCACGCTGAACAATCTGGTGCAGGAACGCAAAGCCGCAGGCATTAATGACGAAATAGGCCCGGACGCTACGCCGCTCGACCCTTCCGTTGACCGCCTTGCCAAAGGCACCGAAATCCAGACCGCCATCAGCGGCCGCGTTGTAACCAACGAATTTGCACCAATCATCAATACCTTCCTACGCGAACATTTGTTTTATGACATTTTTGTACGCGACGTACTTACCTGGCAGCAGCGCGAACTGGCAACCGTAGGCGCGCTGGCAGGAATCGGCAACGTAAACCCGCAGCTTACTTCGCACTTCCGCGCTGCCATGAACACCGGGCTTACACCGGCGCAGTTACAGGAAGCCGTTGATGTGCTGAACGAAACCGTAAGCACAGACACCGGCAGCAACGCGCAGGCAGTTTTAAATAATGTTTTGAAATAACAGACGGATATAAACAGATATAAAGAAAGGAACAGCTACCATGAAATTACGCAGAACTTTACTTACCGCAGGACTTATAATGGCATTAAGCGCAGGAGCAGCTTTTGCAGCCGAACCTGCAAACACTAACCCCTGGGGGCTTGTTTACCGCAATGCCATTACCCAAAACATAAAAGGGCAGGTAAACATCCACCCCGTAAGCTACAAGCTGAACGGGCTGAAAATTGCCGCCAATGTTTACACCCCGGCAGGCTATGACCCGGCAAAAAAATACCCCGCTATTGTTGTTGCCCACCCCAACGGCGGCGTTAAAGAACAGGTTGCAGGGCTGTACGCCCAGCGCCTTGCCGCACTCGGCTACATCACCATCACGGCTGACGCTGCTTATCAGGGCGCAAGCGAAGGCGAACCGCGCCACACCGATAAGCCCTTTTACCGCACCGAAGACATTCACGGCATGGCCGATTATATTATGACTTACCCCGGCGTTGACCCTGACCGCATGGGCGTAATCGGCATCTGCGGCGGCGGCGGTTACACCTTAAACGCAGCCAAAAGCGACAAACGCTTTAAAGCAGTTGCAACTTTAAGTATGTTCAACAGCGGCGAAGTAAGGCGCAACGGCTATATGAACAGCGGCCTTGACACCGTACAGCAGCGCCTGCACGAAGCAAGCGACGCCCGTGCCGTTGAAATTACCAAAGGCGAATACCCCATCAGCGGCAACGTTGATTTTGACGCACTCAGTGATGAAGATATTGCCAAAATTTCTACCGACCTGTACCGCGAAGGCATGATGTACTACGGCCGCACGCACCGTCATCCCAACTCCACCTTTGCTTATACCACCAGCAGCCTGATGGAACTGATGGCATGGGACGCTACCGACCAGCTTGAGCTTATCGACCAGCCGCTGCTGTTAATGGCAGGCAGCAAAGCCGATTCCCTGTACATGAGCAAAGAAGCCTACGAAAAAGCTACCGGCACCAGGGATAAAGAACTGTTCCTCGTTGACGGCGCAACCCATATCCAGACTTACTATGTACCCGAATATGTTGACCAGTTTGTTGCCAAATTACAGGACTTTTACGGCAAACATCTGTAATAACAAGATAATAAAAAGAAGGTAATACTATGCAGCACAAAACAACCAAAACACTTGCAGCAGCCGTGCTTGCGCTGATGCTGAGCACAAGTGCCTACGCTTTTGAAAAACCCGTGCTTTTGCAGAACCAGGGCAGCTTTTTTGCAGGCGGCACTACCGTTACCACACCCGGCAGCTTTGATTTCAGCAATCCTTTAAACCCGCAGGGACAAACCCTGCACGGCGACCACGCCTATGTTTTTTACCAGAAACCAGTTAATGCACATAAACTGCCGCTGGTATTTTTACACGGCGCAGGGCAGAGCAAAAAAACATGGGAAACCACACCGGACGGACGCGATGGTTTTCAAAATATCTTTCTGGAACGTGGTTATGCTACCTACCTTGTAGACCAGCCGCGCCGCGGTGACGCAGGGCAGGCAACCGTTGACGGCTCTGTAAGCGCCACAACCAATGACCAGTTCTGGTTCAGCAACTTCCGCGTCGGCGACGCGCCGGAATTTTTTAAAGGCGTCCAGTTCAGCAAAGACCCGGCAGCGCTTGACCAGTACTACCGCCAGATGACGCCCAACACCGCACCGTATGACCAGAGCGTTGTTGTTAATGCTTTAAGCGCAGTTTTTGATAAAACCGGCGACGGTGTGCTCATCACACACTCGCAGGGCGGCGGCCCGGGCTGGCGTATCGCCATTAAAAACCCCAAAGTCCGCGCCGTAATCAGTTACGAACCGGGCAGCAGCTTTGTTTTCCCTCAGGGCGAAGAACCGGAAGCAATTCCTACATCAAGCCCCTTCGGCCCATTACAGCCGGAAACCGTAACGCTTGACGAATTTATGCAGCTGACAAAAATTCCTATCGTCATTTACTACGGCGACAACATTGCCGAAAACTACACCGACGAGTGGAATAAAGATTCCTGGCGCATCCGCCTGGATATGGCGCATAAATTTGCGGCAGCCGTTAACCGCCACGGCGGCGACTGCACCGTTGTACATCTGCCGGAAATCGGCGTTACCGGCAACACGCACTTCCCCTTCAGCGACCTTAACAACGTACAGATTGCAGACTTGATGCAAAACTGGCTGCACGAAAAAGGTTTGGATAAATAAAAACTTAAAAAGCCCTGCCAACAAGGCAGGGCTTTTATTATTAACTGATACGTTGTTTATTTTTCGGGAGCTGCAATAACGTCACAGCCCATGTACGGACGCAGAGCTTCAGGAATTACCACGCTGCCGTCAGCCTGCTGGTAGTTTTCCAAAATTGCGCATACGGTACGTCCAACAGCAAGGCCGGAGCCGTTAAGCGTATGTACGTATTCCGGTTTGGACTTGGCATCACGGCGGAAACGGATATTTGCGCGGCGTGCCTGGAAGTCGAGGCAGTTGGAGCAGGAAGAAATTTCGCGGTACATGTTGGCAGCAGGCAGCCATACTTCAAGGTCGTAAGTAGTGGCACTGCTGAAGCCCAAATCGCCGGTGCAGAGGCGGACTACCCTGTAAGGCAGGCCCAGAAGCTGCAATAAATGCTCGGCATTGTGAGTTAATTTATCAAGCTCATCCCAGCTGGTTTCAGGTTTTACAATTTTAACCATTTCTACCTTATTAAACTGGTGCTGGCGGATTAAGCCGCGGGTATCGCGTCCGGCGCTGCCGGCTTCACTGCGGAAGCAGGCGCTGTAAGCGGTATAATATTTCGGCAGGTCTTCGCCGTTTAAAATTTCACCGGCGTGGTAGTTAGTCAAAGTAACTTCTGCCGTCGGAATCAGGTAGTAGTCCAAACCTTCCAGCTTGAACATATCTTCGGCAAACTTCGGCAGTTGGCCGGTGCCGAACAAAGTATTGCTGTTAGCCATAAACGGCGTAAACATTTCGGTGTAACCGTGTTCTTTGGTGTTAATATCAAGGAAGAAATTAATTACCGCACGTTCCAGGCGGGAACCAAGGCCTTTATAGAAGGTAAAACGTGCGCCGGTAACTTTAGCGGCACGGTCAAAATCCAGAATGCCCAGTTTTTCGCCGATATCCCAATGGGCCTGCGGCTCAAAATCAAATTTGCGCGGCTCGCCCCAGCGGCGTACTTCCGGATTGTCGGAATCATCTTCGCCAACCGGAACATCCGGAGCAGGCATATTAGGAATGGTATATAAAACAGCGTTTAACTGTGCTTCGATATCTTTTAATTTTGCATCGCCTGCGGCAATTTCTTCACCAAGGGCGCGCACTGCTGCCATTTGCGCGTCAGCATTTTCACCGGCTTTTTTCATGCGGCCGATTTCCTGAGATGCGCTGTTGCGCTGGCTTTTTAATTTTTCAACGCTTAAAATAACTTCGCGGCGCTGTTTGTCCAGCTCCAAAAAAGCGTCTAAATCTATTTTGGAATGGCGCTTTGCCAGTGCTTCTTTTACCACATCAGGATTTTCCCTGACAAAATTCATGTCTAACATGTACATTCCTCCAAATTTACTTCTTTACTATAATATTTATATTTTATCACAAACACGGGCAATATTAAACCTTAAGGTGAAAGTTTGGCAGTCTTTTTTATTTACATTCCGCACAATTTATAAATATTTTCTTTACCCAAAAGGTTGTCAACCCATTCTTTGGGTATTGCATCTAATCCGTAATATAAACCTGCATAAGCACCGACAATGGCAGCTACGGTATCTGCGTCGTCGCCAAGATTTACGGCTTTTAAAATGCAGTCTTTAAAATTATCTGTTGTTAAAAAGCACCACAATGATGCTTCTAATGTATCAATTACATAACCGCTGCTTTTTATTTCGTCCCTGCTCAAATTTATAAAATTTTCAATATCATACAAACGCGCTAAAAGCCTTGTTTCATCAGGAGCAAATTTTTCTTTTACATCTGCGGCAAGCGATGGCATTATCTTTTTAAACAGCTCAGTTTTATCCTGCCCCGGATTTTTTAACAATTGCAGGCCAAGCACAACATAAATATAACAGCACATTATGCAGCGCTGGTGTGCATGCGTCAACGAAGAAATGGTACTAACTGTTTTTAAAATATCTGCCTGCGCATTACGTTGCAGATAAAAAATTACCGGAGCAATACGCATAAGCGAGCCATTTCCGCAGTCCCATTCATCAGCGCCGCCGCATTTATCCAAAGGTACGCCGTCATAAGCACGCTGAATTGCCTTGCGTGTTGCTATTCCAACATCTATGGTTTTATGATTTACAGCCATATAACCATGTCCATACCAGTTTATAAAACGGTTCATTATATCCTGTAAATCCAGCTGCCAGTTATTTTCGGTAAAACTCGCAAGCGTACATAATGTCATTGCCGTATCGTCAGAATAGGTTCCCGCCGCGCCTTCTTCACTTGCAACCATTTTTACAAGCGGATATTTATCTAAAACCTTTCGGCTATAAAACTGTGCAGGCAATCCCAATGCGTCACCGATGGCAACGCCCATAATCATGCTTAATAGTTTGTTATTCAATGTTATCGGCTCCTGTAAATTTATTTTTTAGTTCTTCCGATTCTAAATAGTTTTTGTATGCTGCTTTTTGCACTTCATTGCGGCAAACAAGCACAAGCTCCTGCAAAACAGCATTTGGGTGCTTTGCCAAATACCACAAAATGCTGTCTATGCAGATTTGTGCCATTTGTTCAAGCCGCCATCCACAATGCCCTATACCTAAAGGTGGTATAGCTACTGTTTTTAAATTCAGCTGTTCCGCCAGTTTTAATATGGAAATATAACATAAACTGAAACGTTGAACATATCCGTCTTTTAATTTCAGGCTGTACAAATTTGGTACAACCGTATGAATTATATACCTCGCCGGCAAATTATAGCCTTGAGTAAAACAAACAGCACCTTCATCAAGCGGAGCAAACTTTAATGCTTCACCTTCAACGGATTTTGCTCCGGCAGCTTCATAAATAAATTTGCTCAGTCCTGAACCTTTAAATAAACTTTTATTAGATGAGCACACTATGGCATCGGTATTTATTTTGGTAATATCAGCTAAAATTATCTGTATTTTATCTGTTATCATAATACTATTATTATATCACAGATGCAGGTTTATAAAAATTTTAGGATTTTTTCAAAAAACACTTGACGGCGCGCATAAAAGTTAGTATACTATCTCTTGCACAGTTCTAAAACTTGCTTGGCCCATTAGCTCAGTTGGTAGAGCACCTGACTCTTAATCAGGGTG